>MAAC01009538.1_pt1 | contig 168769 bp, 151 predicted proteins | sample 1115981 | NCBI WGS metagenome assembly MAAC01 (sample SAMN04961126, study PRJNA320927) | seawater metagenome | isolation source: sample BD02T64 sea water enriched with oil for 64 days | place: USA:Gulf of Mexico | collected 2013-07-27 | reverse complement strand
GTGGGGTATTACAGCCAGACTCGGCCGCATCGACATAACCGTGGGCTAAGTCCAAATACAGTGGAGCAGTTGTACTGGGCTGACTACTAAATCGTGGCCAGATTTACTTGACCACTACAGTACCGGTCGAGTTGGTAAAGGGAAGTGCTAATAGGTAGAGCGCGATTCTCTCTATGGTGGTATAAACTGTGGTCTGTCTCCGATTGTTTCCTGATTATGTTTTTATCGGTTAGATCAGTAATCTGTCCGTTTGTAGATCCTGACACTAGATCTGAATAAGCCGCTTGGGCCAATTCTGCACTACTAAATAAATCTGATTTCATTGCTAAATCTCCTTCACAGAAAAAGTTGACTTTATTAAACGTGAATTTATATTTTTTAGGCTTCGACATGAAAACGATGAGGGAGCAGCAATGCCCGTGGGGAAATCACCTCCACCTCGACTATAACTTACCCTTAGAGAAAGCAACCTCAAATCTATGCTTCGTATTATTTTGGTTTCTGTCCTTCTAACTTGCGGGAATCTGTTCTTAACTATTGTCTCCGAAAAAGCTATATAGTATGGATCACTAGAGTTTGATTCCCCTTGATTCGGTATAATTACATTGCCAGAAAAACTAATTAATTCGGATTTTTTTGGCAAATTAATGATCTCATAAACCGTTACCCCACCATCCTTCTCACACATCTTCTCAACCCGATAATCCCAATAAGCCTTGTTCAGCAAGGTAAATATAAAAGCCAGAACCACCAGCCCGATCAGTATCAACGGGGTTAGGGCGATAAATTTGATAACACTGACACCGTACTGTTTATTGAATATATTCATGTGGCTTGTTTCACGTTGAGGTTTTTATTAAAGACCAAAGTACCAAAAATGATGATAGATTTTGTAGCCATAGAAGAAGCAAAAAACGGGGCAGGTCGTTCCATGTAATACCACCCTTGCGACTATCCAACCTCCCACCAAATAACGCTAGTAAACCACTGATCTTGTGCATTTTAATGGCACATCTAATAGCCAATGGACAATAGGAGACAGATTACGTTTCTTGTGTAGCCGGTGCCGAGGGCGACTTTGCCGGAGAGATCGTAACGGGGAAGTGGTTGCGGAGTCATTATGATTCTAACCTTGTCATGTAGAGATACCGATCAGTTTAATCGACACCGCGTTATCGGTGAAGTAGGCAAGCGCGACTGCGTGGTTCTCGATTATGTGGTTTTGACGAATGAATATAGCCTAGAATACGGGGCTACTTATCAATATGAGCCGTGCCGCCTGGCGCTGTGCTCCTTACAAATTCCAACACAAACGAGGCAACTATGTACTTAACGCAAACACTACGCCGCTCTGCCCAGCGACGACGCTCCGATACGGTTCTGGTCTGTGGTGAAAAAAGTTTGAGCTGGGATGACTTTGAAAACCGCTGTGCTCGTTTGGCGGCGGGGCTGGTGGCCTCGGGTTTAACAGCGGGCGACAGGGTGGCGATACTGTCCCACAACTGTGCGGAGTATTTTGAATTCAGCTTTGCCGTGCCCTGGGCGGGCGGTGCCATCGTGCCCTTAAATAATCGCTTAGGCAGTGATGAGCTCAATTATATTCTTGAGAACTCCGGTACACGACTATTGATTGCCGACGTGCATTTTAAAGACGTGATCGACGGCTTTTTACCCCAACTCCCCAGCCTCGAACGGGTGATTTATTTTGACCCTGAAAATGACAGCAGTGATTATGAAAGTCTGATTAGCCAGCATCAGCCAATGGTAGACCAACAGCGCGGCTACGAAGATATCGCCGGTATTTTATACACCAGTGGCACCACCGGGCGGCCCAAGGGTGCGGTATTGAGCCACAGAAATTTAATTGCCAATGCGATGGGCGCTTCGCTGAATTCCGGTTTTAATGAAGACACCGTCTACTTGCACGCGACGCCCTTATTTCATGCGGCGGGTGCCTCGCGGGTGTACAGCATGATTGGCGCGGGCACGACCAATATTATTCTTCCCGCCTTCGAGGTGGGTGCTTTGTTGGCCGCTATTGAAAAGCATCAAGTGACTTCTTTATTACTGGTGCCGACGATGATTAATCGTTTAGTTCACCACGAAGATTTACACAAATTCGATCTGTCGAGCCTGCGCAATATCAGTTACGGCGCTTCACCCATGCCGCAAACTGTGCTCAAGAAGGCGCTGGAAGAACTGCCCAATGTCGCCTTTACCCAGGCCTACGGCATGACTGAACTGTCACCGGCGGCGACTTTCCTCGACGCCCGTTACCATGTGCTCGAAGGCCCAAATGCGGGTCGCCTTGCCTCCTGCGGTCGCCCGGTATTTAACGCCGATGTGCGGATTGTCGATGAAGACGACCAGCCCTTGGCAGATGGAGAAGTTGGCGAGATTGTCGTTAAAGGCCCGATGGTAATGCAGGGTTACTGGCAAAACCCTGAGGCAACGGCGGAGGCGATACGCGATGGCTGGATGCACACCGGGGATGCGGGTTATTGTGACAGTGACGGCTTTTTCTTTATCGTTGATCGCATCAAGGATTTGGTGATTACCGGTGGCGAAAATGTCTCTTCGGTCGAAGTTGAGAATTGTATTTATCAGATAGAAGCAGTGAGTGAATGTGCCGTGTTCGGTATTCCCCATGAAGACTGGATCGAGTCTGTGCACTGTGAATTAGTGACAAAGCCGGGCTTTAGTATCACCGAGAGCGAGGTCATCGCCCACTGTAAAAGCCAGATGACATCCTTCAAATGCCCCCGCAGTGTGGTGATTCGTAACCAGCCCTTGCCTATTTCCGGCACCGGTAAAATCATGAAGAATGAGCTACGAAAACCCTACTGGGAGGGGCGCGAACGAAAGGTGTAAGCCTTGTTGTGTAAGCGCTAAGCCCCGGTTTTTACTGGGGTTTTTTACGCGCTCCGGTCTAATGCGAATGGTAATAATAATGAATATTAAATGATATCTAGTTGTATTTAGGTTTTCTGCTGTGTAGTATCTCCATCGCGCTCAATGCCGGGTGACGTTCCCCCGGTGCTTTTATGACGACATGGAGAATTGCATTAATGAAAAATATCGCGATAGCCGCAGCGCTGGGTACAGTACTTTGTGTATCGACCCCAGTACTAGCAGAAGTAAAAGCCAGTGATGAAGTGTCATTGGCGCAAATTATGCAGTTGCTGAAAAGTCAGCAGCAGGAAATTGAAGCCTTAAAAAAACAACTTGCCTCTACGAATGAAAAAGTCGTCATTAGTGAGCAAAAAATTGAAGCCACAGCGCAAACCGTTGAGTCAGTTGCAACAGCAAGTGATGGCTTGGCTAAGGTTGCTGCGTGGGCTGATAAAACCAGTATCGGCGGTTACGGCGAGCTGCACTACAACGATAATAAAGGCAAAGATGATCAAGTTGATATTCATCGATTTGTCCTTTATGTCGAACATGAATTTAATGAGAACTTACGGTTTTTCTCGGAAGTTGAATTGGAACATTCCATTGCTGGTGACGGTAAAAGCGGCGAAATTGAAATGGAGCAGGCTTATATCGAGTGGGACTATGCCAAAAACCACACCGCAACCTTTGGTCAGTTTCTTATCCCCATTGGCTTGATCAATGAAACCCATGAACCAGAAACCTTTTATGGGGTAGAGCGGAATTCTGTAGAGAAAAATATAATCCCCGCGACCTGGTGGGAAGCCGGCATTATGCTCGGTGGTGAAGTGGCCCCAGGCTTTACTTACGACCTGGCAGTGACCAGCGGCCTGAATACACCAACCTCTGGAAAAAATGCCTACTTGCCGAGAAAAGGCCGACAAAAAGTCAGCAAAGCGACAGCTGAAGAGTTTGCCTATACCGGTCGGCTAAGCTACACCGCGATTGAAGGTTTGGCCTTGGGTGCAACGGTTATGTATCAGGAAGATATTGCGCAAAATAATGGCTCTGACGATGCGAGTGCTTTGTTGTGGGAGGCTCATGCTGCTTACCAGGTGGGCAACTTTGATTTGCGCGCTCTGTATGCCATGTGGGATATCGATGGGGCCGATGCTGAGGCACTGGGTCGAGACGAGCAGGATGGTTGGTACATTCAGCCCTCGTATAAGCTGACACCAAAACTGGGCGTATTTGCTCGCTACAGCGAGTGGGATAACAATGCGGGTGATAATGCCGATACCGAAGTAGAAGAGTGGGATCTGGGCTTTAATTTCTGGCTGGTTGAAAATGTTGTCTTCAAGGCAGACTGGGCCGATCAGAAAAACGGGCATGATAGTTTCAATCTTGGTATTGGCTGGAGCTTCTAATTTTCGGGCTATCAAAACCGCTCATACATTTTGTAAAACTTGCGCAAGGATTTATTCTTGAGCAAGTTTTTTTCTTTATGTTAGCGATTAAAAAATTCATTATTCTGTTGTTTCTTTTGGTGCCACTGTCGGCGCTTGGCAAGGGCGTGTACATGACGCCGAACGAATTTTTGGCAGAAGTATTTCCCCCGTCACAAGCTCTTATGACGTCTTTATGGCTAAACAATGAAATTCGCGCCAGTGCAAAACAAATACTTAATCACGCCTATCCGGGCTTACGTATTCGTTATTGGCACTCAAGTGTGGAGGGGCATCAGCGCACCGCCTGGATTATGAATGAGGTGGGTAAAACCCGGCCCATTACGATTGGTATTAGTATTGTCGGCGGTCACATCGAGCGTGTCCGTATTCTTGAATTTCGTGAAAGTCGTGGTGCCGAAGTGCGTATGGCCTTTTTTACCCGCCAGTTTATCGGCCTTACTTTGCATCAAAATGGTCGTCAGCTCAGTGATAATATTGATGGTATAACGGGTGCAACATTGTCAGTGTCTGCGGTGAAAAAAGCGGCACGTTTTGCACTTTATCTACACCAACTTGTTGCGACGGACAAGGCGCAAACAGACGAGCAACAGTTGATTCAGCCGTGATACCGTAGGCCTTTATTTTTTAGTGCGATAAACGATGACCTTTAATTTACTTAAGCGTTGGCACGGCCGTGTGGGCGTACTTGCCGCCTTCTTTGTACTGCTGTTGGCCGTCACCGGACTTTGTTTAAATCATGTGTCGGACTGGGGCTTTGATCGTAAAGCGCTACACTCACCGGCTTTACTGAGCCTTTATGGAATGGCAGAGGTTAATGATGTTGTGAGTTACCCCCTCGCCGATTCGTATATCAGTGAGATTAACGACCAGATGTTTTATCAGCTCGATGAAATCACCGCTTGTGATGGGGCTTTGATGGGGGCTCTTACCGTAAGGTTTACAAACACTTCGCAAATAGTCGTTGCCTGCGAACGACAGCTACTGCTTTTCTCCCCCGCTTTTCAATTGATAGAAAAAATTGGCCCTGGTCTTGGTTTGCCCGTTGCGGTGAAGCGAGTGGGCTTAGTTGATGGACAGCTGATTATCGATACCACTGGCGGCCTGTTTTTTTCTGACCTCAACGCCTTAAGCTGGACAGCTGTCGCGGCGGGAGATGTGCCGAGCACCGTCGACTGGTCTGAAGTAGGCGTGGCTCCCGAACATATCAGACTAGCTCTGGCCGAAAGCGTCGATAGAGAAGATATTACCTACGAACGTCTGCTACTCGACATCCATAGCGGCCGTATTCTTGGTGGGTGGGGTGTTTATCTGGTCGATGCGATGGCCGTTCTTTTTATGCTGCTGGCCATTAGTGGTGTGCTTATGTGGATGAGGGGTAAAAAGGTTTAACACTGTTTTTATAGTGGGTTATTGCAAATTTCGTTGGCGTAAATAATAAATACCGTTTTCGAAGCGATCAAACAATTGTTCGACCCCCGGGTGTTTAATCGGCTCGGCATAGAGGTCGGCAATCAGATTTTGCTGGGCGACATAGGTTGTGTGAATCGCGTTGTCGACTAACACGTGATACCAGGGCTCTTCTCGCGGCGGACATGACCTGGCCATCTGTTGATACCACTGCTCGCTGAGCATAAACACCGGATCAACCTCATAGATTACCCCGCGATAGCCGAACAGGCGGTGTTGGATCAATTGGCCAATAGTAAATTTTGACGATTCACTCATAGCCGCTTTTCCACCCTCTAAGCCTCATCTTCGTGTCGAACCTGTACATTGGGGAAGCCGCTCGGGTCGATAGTGACTTCTAAGGAAATAGGTCTGCAGCAAACGAAACAATCTTCGATATAACATTGCTCATCTTCTGAGCAGTCGATGACGAGCTCTATGGGCTCAGCACAATAAGGGCAGCTTGTATTAATGGTTTCAAGTAGGGACATAGAGTGAACGCTGTGTCGTCGGGTTTGATGGTGATAATAACGGTGACCTCTTGTTTATAGTTGATCATCGGCAAGGATGCAATGGGGTGGGCGAGAGGTCAAATTGGAGCGGCATTACCTGAGGGTAGGTTAATTGAACCGTCAGCCACTTTGCGCTTTAATGTTTGGCTCAGCGGCTGGACCGTTGCAGATACTTATTATTCCCGCTTACGGAGGCGAACATGGCAGAAGCATATATTGTCGGTGCATTGCGCACGGCGACAGGTAAAAATAGAGGGCGATTGAGCCAAACTCACCCGGTTGATTTGGGTGGCATGCTGGTAGACGGCTTGATTGACCAGGTCGGCATTGACCCTGAAAAGGTTGATGATTTGATTTTTGGCTGTGTTTCGCAGAACAGTGAACAGGCCGGTAACGTCGCTCGCAACGTGGCATTGGCTTCGAAACTGGGCGAGTCAGTGCCCGGTGTTTCTGTTGACCGTCAGTGTGGATCAGCGCAACAGGCGATTCACTTTGCCGCTCAGGCGGTTATGTCCGGTACTCAGGATGTGGTTATTGCCGGTGGTGTGGAGTCAATGAGCCGCGTGCCCATGTTCTCCAATATTTCAGACAGTGCCGAGCAAGGTCGCGGCATGCCTAAAAGTGAGCGTCTGGAAGAACGTTACCCCGGTATTGAATTCAGCCAGTTTATGGGTGCTGACATGCTGGCTAAAAAGTACGAGTTGACCCGTGAAGAGCTGGATAACTTTGGCTACCAAAGTCATATGAAAGCACTGGATGCCACCGAGTCGGGTCGTTTCCGTGAAGAGATTATGCCCATTGAAGTCACCCTCGAAGGTGGCATCTCTTTCACTCACGATGCCGACGAAGGTATTCGCGCCAATGCTAACCTCGAAGCGCTGGCTGGCCTTGAGCCACTGGCCGAGGGCGGCATGATTACTGCTGGTTCTGCCAGCCAAATTAGTGATGGCTCTGCGGCGGTGATGATAGCCAATGCCGATGCCGTTAAAAAATACGGTTTGAAGCCCCGTGCACGTATCCACACATTGTCGGTTGTAGGATCTGATCCCGTGATTATGCTTGAGGGGCCTATTCCCGCGACTCAAAAAGCCCTCGAAAAAGCAGGCTTGAAGATTGAAGATATCGACCTGTATGAAATTAACGAAGCCTTTGGTTCTGTTCCACTGGCCTGGGCCAAAGCGGTGGGTGCCGACTTGAACAAGCTCAATGTTAATGGCGGAGCGCAGGCCAATGGTCACCCACTGGGTTGCACCGGTGCCAAGCTGATGACTACTTTGTTGAATGAGCTTGAGCGCCGCAAGGGTCGTTATGGCTTGCTGGCAATTTGTGAAGGTGGTGGTACGGCAAACTGTACAATCATTGAAAGACTCGATAGCGAGTAACGTTAGTTAGCTGTCATCGAGACATAAAAAACCCCGGAAATTTCCGGGGTTTTTTATGGGCGTGTATTTGTTTATTTAGTGAGGTGCTTAACAATTAACCCGCCGATTCGGGACGATAAACCTTAATCGGGTGATAGCTTTTTTGGTAACCCGGTTGCTTATTCCAGGGTACGCCCGCTGTGGTGCCACCGTCGACGGCGATGGTTTGCCCCGTGACGAAGGTCGAGCGTTCGCCCGCCAACCAGCAGGCCATTTGTGCAATGTCATCGGGTTGGCCAACGCGGGGTATCGGCTGTTTGATTTTATAGTCGATGGTGGGTGTCTTATCCTCGCGGCCCACCGTATTAGTTGACAGCGGCGTAACGATAAAGCCCGGGCAAATTGCATTAACGCGAATATTATCTTCGCCCACTTCCAGAGCAACAGACTTGCTCAGGTGTACCACAGCGGCCTTGCCGACTGAATACAGGTGAGGGGTGTGGCCACACACCAGTGCAGCGACACTGGCGGTATTGATAATGCTGCCACCACCCTGTTTTTTCATGATTGGGATGCAGTGTTTCATGCCGAGAAATACACCTTTAACCAGTACATCCATGGTGATGTCGTAATCTTCCACCGGGGTGTCTTCAATGGGGCCGATAGCGCCACCAAAGCCCGCATTATTAAACATGCAGTCGAGCCGTCCCCACTCGCTGACGGCTTTATCGACGGCAGCTTTAACCTGAGCTTCCTGACTAACATCAGTTTTTATAAAGACCGCTGAGCCTTTAAATTCATCGGCCAGGGCCTGGCCTCGCTCCTCTTGCATATCGGCGATAACGACTTTAGCCCCTTCGCGAATAAATACGCGCACCGACTCTTCACCGATGCCGCTGGCACCGCCGGTAATGATGGCAACTTTTCCGTCTAATTCAGTCATGGTTTTTTCCTTATTATTTAAGGGTAAATGTATAAGTTTTGAAGGCCGATAAAAGCAGGCTTCCCTGTGGGCGTCAATGAGTTCCTCCTGCTTCTCGCGCCGAAACCTATCGATATGACCTGGCCGGTTCTTTATCGGCCAACCGATGTTGATTCTATTACGGCAGCATTTAATGAAGTGACAGGGGAGTGCAATGTTGATCGTGACAGCGTGTTTCTTGCCGGCCTGTCCGATGGAGCGACTTCCCCCTATTGATTAGCATTTTCTTGCCCTGAGTTACTTGCCGGTGGGCTGAGTCAGGCGGTGGATCGTATGTTGCGTAATAAGACGATAGATGTGCCTTCTTATGTTATTCAAGGCGTGTACGATCATCTCTTCGCTATTCGCTCGGTGCGCAGCTGACCATCTGGACTACAATCTGTGCTTTGATGAGCAGCCCGACTGGGGCCATGCTTACGCCTATCGGATTAACGAGCAGCGGGTTTGGCCGCGGATTGAATCATTGGCTGCTAAAGCAGTCGAATCATAGACTTATAAAGAGCGCTATAAATACAGTAGTCAATAAGTGGCTCTAAAAAGATAGCCCCGAAAATGAAGAGGTGGTAATGAAAGTACATGTTGATCTTTGTTTGATTCCCATGGGTGGTGATATATCGGTTTCGACAGAGATCGCCGCCTGCCAGCAAATTTTTAAGGCCGCTGGTTTAAGCCACCAACTCCACGCATTCGGTACCAATATCGAAGGCGAATGGGATGAGGTGATGGCTGCGGTAAAAGCCTGCCATCAACAGGTGCATCAAATGGGTCGTGTTCGCGTTACCTCAACTTTGAAAATTGGTACGCGTACTGATCGAGAGCAGAGCCTTGAAGACAAAGTGGATAGTGTTACCGCGCGGCTTTAAGCGTGCTGGTTTATATTTGTATTGAGTTTTTTATATTGATTCTTTTATGTTGAATGTATAGAACGGAGTTAAATGATGTCGTCCAAATTAATAGCTTGTTTGTTTTTATTTCTTACCGGCCTGGCCACCACTGGTGCTCATGCAGACAGTTTTATTCCCAAAGACATATTGCAAAACCCCGATCGTACACCAGCCTTTGTTGAGCGAGATGTTTATCGCCACCCCGCAGAGACCCTGGATTTTTTTGGGGTGAAGCCTGATATGACAGTGGTAGAAATCTGGCCCGGCGGGGGTTGGTATACAGAAATCCTTGCACCTTATTTAGAGGGGGGAAAGCTGTATGCGGGTCATTTCGCAAAAGATTCCGGTATAAAATATTTTGATAAATCACGGCTGTCTTTTGAAGAAAAAATAAAAACGGACACCGAGCTGTATCAATCATTAGTGATGGGTGAATTTAGCCCAAAGATGAATAAATTGACGGTTCCCAATGGTAGTGCTGACGCAGTGCTCACCTTTCGTAATGTGCACAACTGGTTGCGTAGCATCAACGAAGCAGAGGCCTTCGCCCTGTTTTACAAGGCACTGAAACCGGGTGGCGTTTTAGGTGTGGTTGAACACAGAGCCAAACCTGGCACCAGCTGGGAGACCATGAAACAAAGCGGTTATATGACAGAGGCCTATGTTATTGCCCTGGCTGAAAAGGCCGGTTTTGTCCTTGATGCAAAGAGTGAAATTAACGCCAACCCCAAAGACAGCGCCGACCATCCCAAAGGTGTTTGGACATTACCGCCCACCCTGCGGATGAAAGATAAAGATCGTGCTAAATACCTGGCCGTTGGTGAGAGTGATCGCATGACCTTGCGTTTTAAAAAGCCGGATTTAACGAGCACTCAGGCAGCGGGTCAATGATTGAGGTTCCGGCTTCTTCTCTGGCGGCTGAAACTCTACGTGCCATCATCGAAAGCTTTATTGTCCGTGAAGGCACTGACTATGGCGATGCTGAATACAGCCTCGACAACAAGGTGGATCAAGTCAGGCGTCAGCTTGACCGGGGTGAAGTGTTGCTGATGTGGGATGAAGTTCTGGAAAGCTGTAATCTAATTACCAAAGCCCAATGGCGAGCGTATTTAACAGACTGAGGCTATTGCACGAGATGGGGCGTGCTTAGTGAGGGTACTTAGATCTCGTTGAGCACCTCTTCGTACAGGTGTTCGTAGTCGCTGGTCATGCGGTGGGTGTTGAATTTTGACAACATTCTTTGTCGCGCATTATGGCCAATGGTGACCAGTTGTTCAGGTGTTTGCTGAGCGATCAGTGTGATCACTTCCGCCATGCTGTACTTGTCTTCGGGCTCTATTAGCCAACCGCAGCTGCTATCGCTGATGACCTCCTTCATGCCGCCTCTATTCGAGGTGAGCACAGGCAGGCCTGAGGCCATGGCTTCGAGTAGTGCCAGGCTAATGCCTTCACGCAGGGAGGGTAGTGCGAATATATCAATGTTTTGTAATAGGGCTGGAATATCTTTTCTGTAGCCGAGGAAAACAACCCGGTCGCCAATATTGAGAGAGGCCGTCAAGTCCTTTAGTTCTCGCTCCAAAGGCCCTGTGCCGACAATGACCAGGGCAATATTTGAGTTTTGTTGGCAGGCTAGAGCAAAAGCCTCGATAAAACGCCGTTGGTTTTTGACCTCTGAGAGCCGGCCGATGGTGCCGAATAGCCGCTTGCCGGCAAGTGTGCTGCCCAGTATTTTTTCTCTCCCGTCCCGAGCCTGTTCTGTTGGCTCGGGAGGCTTGAGAAAAGGAGCGGGATCGATGCCGTTGGGTATGGCAACGACTTTTCCAGGGTCGAGATGCCAGCTCATGGCGACAATATCTGTAGCGCAGGTTTTGGATACGCAGGCCAACCTTGCTAGGCGTTGAAAAATAAACCAGTTTAACAAGCGCCGAGAGGGGCTGATTTTGCCGTTGACGATGCCATGTAGTACGCCAATAATTCGGGGGCTACGCCGTGCGAGTAGTGTTGATGAAACGCCGATGGGGATGAGGCGCCGCAGCTGGCAGACCAGTAGATCGATTTTTTCTGCGTCGATTAACCGTGCCAGCGTGCGTATTGTGCTGGGGCGATTCCAGTTAATCATCGCTTTATCGAGCTCGAGATAAATAATTCGGTCAACCAGTTTTTCCAGTGGGTTTTGACCGTCGGGTTTACCGCTGAGGTAGCAGACAATGATGCGATACTTTTCTCGATCTCGGGGAAGCATGGCGTCAAGTAGCGGATAGCTACCTTTGTAAGTCTTGATAAGTTGCAGCATGGTTTGGCTCATGGGCGGATTGTAACGGGTAAAATCCGTCGTGTAATCATGGTGCCACGCGCTTGCACTGTGTCTCGCAGTGGCGATGAATGTGGCAGAGGGCTTAGTATTAGCGGAGGTCTCTAGCTGTGATTGCAGGTCTTTTTTCTTTTCTTGTAGGTTTCTTGTGTTTTCGTCAGGTTCTTTCAATGCTGGCCGTGCTTGAAAATTGGCAAATCGCCCCTATCTATGACCGCAGCGATCACTTTGTTCTAGCGGCCATTCTAGCGGCCTATTGAATTTATGCTTGCTCACACGTACTTAAGCGACTTAAACGCATACTAGGAGACCCGCATGTCCGCGACCCAGCAAGCTGAAACCATGGGCTTTCAAACAGAAGCCAAGCAGTTACTGCATTTGATGATTCATTCTCTTTACAGTAATAAAGATATCTTCCTTCGAGAGCTGATATCCAATGCTTCCGATGCCTGTGACAAGCTGCGCTTTGAAGGCCTGCAAAACCCCGCGTTGTTAGAAGGCGGTGATGAGCTGGTCGTAAGAATAGAAGTCGACAGCGAAGCCAACACCGTGACGATTATTGATAACGGTATTGGCATGAGCCGCGACCAGATCGTTGGCCATCTGGGTACTATCGCCCGTTCCGGTACGGCAGAGTTTTGCAATGCCCTTAGCGGTGATGACAAGAAAGACTCTCAATTAATTGGTCAGTTTGGTGTTGGCTTTTACTCCGGTTTTCTGGTGGCCGATAAGCTGGTGGTTGAATCTCGTGGTGCGGGTTTGGCCGCTGACCAGGCGGTACGCTGGAGTTGTGATGGCGAAGCCGAGTTTACTGTTGAGAATATCGAGCAAGCTGAACGTGGCACCCGCGTTATTTTGCATCTTAAAGAAGATGCTACTGAATACGCCGGTGACTGGCGTCTGCGCAGCCTGGTCAAGAAGTACTCGGATCACATCGCGGTGCCGGTTGAAATGCTCAAGCCGACACCGCCGCCAGCGGAAGATGAGTCTGAAGAAGATATTGTCGATGTGCCTGAATTTGAGCGCGTTAATGCTGCGACGGCGATGTGGACACGCCCGCGCAGCGAGCTCAGCGACGAGGACTACATCGAGTTTTACAAGCACGTTTCCCACGATTTTCAGGCCCCATTGACCTGGAGCCACAATCGGGTCGAAGGTAAGTTCGACTACACCAGCCTGATTTACATCCCCAGCCACGCACCTTTCGACCTGTATAACCGCGATGGCGCTAAAGGCCTGAAACTCTATATTCAGCGCACCTTTATTATGGATGACGCCGAACAGTTTCTGCCGATGTTCCTGCGCTTTATCAAAGGCGTGGTCGATTGTTCTGATCTGCCCTTGAACGTTTCGCGGGAAATTCTGCAAGACAGCCCAGCCGTTGATAGCATTCGTTCGGCACTGACCAAGCGTGTACTTGATCAGCTCATCAAAATGGCCAAGGAACAGCCCGATGATTACAAAAAGATTTGGGAAGCCTTTGGTTCTGTCTTAAAAGAAGGGCCAGCGGAAGACTTCGCGAACAAAGAAAAAATTGCCGGTCTACTGCGTTTTGCCAGTACCCGCGAAGGTGATGAGCTGGTTTCACTGGCCGATTACGTCGCGAAGATGAAAACCGGACAGGACAAAATCTACTACTTGATTGCTGAGACCGAAGTTACCGCTAAAAGTAGCTCTTACCTGGAAATCTTCCGCAAGCAGGGCATTGAAGTGCTGCTGCTGAGTGAGCGCGTCGACGAGTGGACTATGTCCAGTCTACAAGAGTTCGATGGTAAACCCATGCAGGATATTAGTCGTGGTGAGCTGGATCTGGGCGAGCTGGGTGAGAGCAAGAAAGAGGATGACGAAGAAGCCAGCACTATCAGCGACGATCTTCTCGAGCGAATTAAAACAGTTCTTGCCGATCAGGTTGACGATGTGCGTTCCACGACTCGCCTCACCGAATCCCCCGCTTGTTTAGTACTGGGCGAGGGTGATGTAGGCCCGCAAATGCGTAAAATTCTCGAAGCGGCGGGTCAGCCAGTACCGGAAACTAAACCCGTATTGGAAATCAATCCCGACCACCAATTGCTTGCGCAACTGCAGGATGAGCAGGACAATGACAAGGTAGAAGATCTGGTTGGCGTGATGTTTGATCAGGCCGTATTGTCGGCGGGCGAGCAGCTGGAAAATCCAGCCTTGTTTGTACAGCGTCTTAACCGTTTATTGTTTAGCTAGTCGTTCGTATTAAGTGACTGTGGCACAAGGATGTGCCTGCACCATTTGTCCTGAAGTTGATCTTTCTGGACTATTCTTGAGAAAGTTTTTCTGGGGACGTTTTGAAAAATAATAAGATCACCGTGCTCGGTGGCGGCAGTTTCGGTACCGCTATTGCCAATATGATTGCCAGCAATGGCCACCCGGTGACCCTGTGGATGCGTGATGCTGAAAATGCTCGCCATTGCATGGAGGTCGGTGAGAATACCCCGTATTTACCCGGTTATAAGCTCGACCCACGCCTGCAGGTGAGTGCTGATCTTGAGGCCGCACTGGCCGAGGCTTCGGTGGTGTTTTTCTCTATTCCCAGCAAGTCTTTTCGCGGTGTGTGTCAGCAAGTGGCGGCGCTTATCCCCGCGCAAACTATCGTCGTTAGTACCGTTAAAGGTATAGAAGGCGACAGCTTTAAGTTGATGAGTGACATTCTTGCCGAGGAGCTTAATCAGCCGCGCATTGGTGTGATTAGCGGCCCTAACCTGGCCCGGGAAGTTGCCGCCCGGGAAATTACCGCGACAGTGATTGCGAGTACCGATCAGGCCGTCTGCGAGACCGTGCAACATGTGCTGCAGACAGCCTTCTTCCGGGTTTATGCCAATAACGATATGTACGGTGTTGAACTTGCCGGCGCTTTAAAAAATATTTATGCGATTGCCGCTGGTATGGCGGCATCTTTGAAGGTTGGGCAAAACTCGGTGGGTGTTTTGATCACTCGCAGTCTTGCGGAAATGACCCGCTTTGCCGCTCATTTGGGGGCAGACCCCATGACCTTTCTCGGTTTGAGTGGCGTCGGTGATTTATTCGTTACCTGCGCTTCTGATTTGAGCCGCAATTATCGTATTGGTTATGCCCTCGGCGAAGGTAAAACCCTTGAGCAGGCGATTGAAGACGTGGGGCAGGTGGCGGAGGGCGTCAACACCACGCGTATCGTTAAAGAAAAAGCCGAGCAGCTGGGGGTTAATATGCCCCTGGCGAGTGGCCTCTATGACGTGATGTTTAAAGGTGGCTCGCTACCACGCGTGTTGTTGCGAGTGATGCTTTCTGAGCAGGCCGACGATGTGGAGTTTCGGGTTAATTCTTAACAGACGGTTAAGCGGAGAAGAGTCGGAGGTTATTATGGATTTGTTTTTTCTACGCCACGGTGAAGCAGAGATCCGCGCTGCCAGCGATCCCGAGCGGCGGTTGACGCCGCTTGGTGAAAACGATGTGCAGAGTGTTATAGAAGCGCGCAGTAAAGCGTTAGCGGGAATTGAACTCATCGTCACCAGTCCCTATCGCCGTGCGCGGCAGACGGCGAAAATTGCAGCTCAGTGTCTGGGCTTTGGTCAGGAATTACTCGTTACCGAGGCGCTAGAGCCAGGCGGCGATCCGCAAACGCTTTTTCGCTTTATTCATTCCCTCAATGTGGATTCAGTTTTACTCGTTACGCATCAGCCCTTTGTGGGCAAGGTATTGAGTCTGCTCAGTGGCGATACGGTTTGGCTGTCTACAGGCACGGCCAATTTGGTGGCGCTGAAAACGCAAGCCCTGGCACCGGGGTTTGCCGATGTGTGCTGGGCGCAGACGCCGAATTAACTCCCCTGTTTTAATTAAAGCGAACATTTCCCCAATGACTTCATCCGCCATACCTTTATTAAATAACGCCATTGCACACCGCTTCGATAATCACGGTATTAGCCTCGCGGCGCTGGAGTGGGGTGATCCCGATGGCCTGCCAGTCATCGCTTTGCACGGCTGGCTCGATAACGCCGCCAGTTTTGCACCCCTGGCTGAAAGGCTGGAGGGCGTACGCTTAATAGCCATTGACCTGGCGGGCCACGGCTTAAGCGACCATCGCTCGCTCGATAATACTTACAACATCTGGCAAGACGTGGCTGATGTTTACACCGTGGTTGAGCAGTTGGGCCTGTCGACTTTTGCCCTGCTCGGCCACTCTCGCGGTGCAATGATCTCTACACTGGCTGCAGGTGCTTATCCTGAGCGCGTTAGCCATCTTGGTTTAATCGATAGCTTTGTACCCCAGGCAATCAAGGAGGCAGAATTACCAGCGCAGTTGGCATTGTCCATTGAAGATAAGCATTTACGTTTGCGGCGTGAGCCACGTATATACGCCACACGGGATGAGGCGCTAGCGTCGCGCACCAGCAGGGGTGAAGCTCGCTTGTCACTGGCATCGGCCAAGCTGATCGCCGAGCGAGGTTTGCGGCATGAGGGCGAGGGCTTTCGTTGGCGTGCCGATGAGAAGTTGAAGGTGGCTTCCGAGGTCAAGTTAACACCGGCCATTGTGCGGGCTTTTGTCGAGTGCATTAAGTGCCCGAGTTTATTACTGCTTTCCGACCCGCAACGCACGGAACGATTTTACGGTATGGACCAGCATGCGCAGCAGCTTACTATCGAAATTATAGAGGGCACTCACCACTTCCATATGGAAGAAACCGTCGTCCCCACGGCTCAGCGTTTGAATCAATTTTTTGGTCAGTCGTGTGAGTAAACTCATCGCCACACCCTGTATTGGCATCTGTTCATCGAGCATGGGTGACGATGTGTGCCGGGGCTGCCATCGCTTTGCCCACGAGGTGGTCAACTGGAATGGCTACCCCGAAGAACAGCGCGTTGTAGTTTTTGAAAGGCTGGACTCCCTATTAATTCAAATTCTTAAAAATAAGATACAACTTATTGATATTAAACTATTAAGTGAAAGACTTGTGGCTGAAAATATCGCTTTTCGAAAACAGAGTGACCCCCACTGCTGGGTTTACAGCCTGTTGAAAAAAACCCGTGGTGAAGGGCTTGATGCGGCGCACTGGGGCTTTCGCCTGCTGCCTGCTTTTACCAACACAGCGTTACCGCGGTTTTATGAAGATCTTGAAGGGGAGCTTTATCGACTCTCGCAGGCTCACTACCAGCGCTATGTTGCACCGGGTATAGTGGCAGCGAGTCGGCAGCAACCTTTAAAAAAATAACGAGATGGAGAAAAGACGATGTTTAAACTTTATGGTTTTCCCGTGAGTAATTACTACAACATGGTCAAACTGACTTTGTTGGAAAAGGGTTTCGATTTCGAAGAGGTGATCACCCGTCCCTCTCAGGAAGAAGATTTTCTGAATATAAGTCCGATGGGTAAAATTCCCTGCCTCGAAGTGAAAGAAGGGGCCATCAGTGAAACCAATGTGATCTTCGATTTTCTGGAAGAACTGTCCTCCGATTTTCCACTTTATCCCCTCGACCCTTTTGAGCGTGCCAAGGTTCGCGAGCTCAGCAAATCGATTGAGCTCTATCTGGAGCTGGTCGTGCGGCAGTTATATGGCGTTGCTCTTTTCGGCGCTCCGGCTGACGAGGCCTTAAACGCGAAAGTTAACGAGCAGCTCGACAAAGGCGTGGCCTCATTGAATCGCATCCTCATTTTTTCACCCTTCGCTGCCGGTGAGGTAATGACCTACGCCGACTTTATGCTTTATTACACGGTCACCCTGGGTAATATGGCGACTCAAAAGGCATTGGGTCGTGACCTGTGTGATGACCTGCCGGGGTTAAAAGCCTGGTTGGGTGTTATGGACAGTAATCCGCTGGTGCAAAAGGTCAATGCCGAGCGTGATGAGGCATTGAAAGAAATGATGGCTAAATGACACATTGTGCTGAAATGGGGGTGAGTACTTCTTGAGTAATATTGATGAAATTGCGGCCTTTCTGCCCTGTGTTACCCCCGATGCGTGGATAGAGGCCGCTGTAAAGAATCAAAATATCCTGCTGATTGATCACGCGAATTGTGAGAAAAAAGCGGCCAGCACCGCGCTCAATTTAATGTTTCGTTATATTGAGCAGTATCAGCTGCTGCATAAAATGTCCCGCTTGGCCCGTGAAGAGCTACGCCATTTTGAGCAGGTCATCGCGCTGATGGAAAAGCGCGATATTGCCTATGAGTCCTTGCCAGCAGCAAATTATGCGGGTGAGCTGCGCAAGCTGGTGTCGACCTGGGAGCCCATGCGGCTGATCGACATACTGGTGGCGGGCGCTTTGATTGAGGCGCGTTCCTGCGAACGTTTTGCCAAACTCGCCCCCCATCTCGATGAAGAGTTATCGACGTTTTATTTGTCGCTGTTGAAATCAGAATCTCGGCATTTTAAGGACTACTTGACGCTGGCTCGTGAGGTGGCTGCTGCTCACAGTAAACCGATCGATGTAGATCAGCGGATTGCTGTTTTTGCTGAAAAGGAAAAGCAGTTGATTGAAGAGCCCTGTGCGGAGTTTCGTTTTCACTCCGGGCCGCTATTAGGCGAATAGCTGGTTACGCAGCACTTTTGTTCGTATTTATATATCAAACGATGAGAGCTTCAATTCTTCATCGTTGGCGCTAACCATCCAGCCCTTACTTCCCCAGTCACCGAGCACAATACGTCGCGCTGCAGAACCGTCATCGAGTACCAGCTCATGGCTGCAGGGGCGATGGGTGTGGCCGTGAATCATCGTTTTAACGCCGTATTTGCCCATCAATGTCGATACAGTGGCGGGGGTGACATCCATAATGCTAGCGCTTTTATTACTATTTGCGGCCATGCTTTTAGCGCGCCCTTTAATGCCAATATTCTGGCGAGTACGTAGGGGCAGGTAGCGTATAAGAGCCAGTAGCAGCGGGTTGCGAATCACTCGGCGAAACCTCTGATAGTCGACATCATCCGTGCAAAGGGTGTCGCCGTGTAACACCAGTATTTGTTCGTTGCCGAGGGAGATTACGGCGTGATCTTTTAGCAGCGTGGCCCCAGTCTCTCGTGCAAAGCGTTTGCCGACGGCGAAGTCGCGGTTGCCGTGGAGGAAATACAGCGCGGTACCACCATCGGTGAGCGCACGAAGGGCGCGAATTACTTGCTGAGAAAGAGGGGCGGGATCATCGTCGCCAATCCAGGCTTCAAATAAATCGCCGAGAATATAAAGGGCGTCGGCCTCTGCAGCATTCGTTTGCAAGAAATGGAAAAAGGCTGCGTTAACCTCGGGCCGTTCGGCACAAAGGTGGAGGTCGGAAATAAAGAGGGTGGTCAAAGGGGAGACCGCTCGGTGAATGTGAAACGATAACCCCTCATTCTTTTTAGCGGTCAGCGTAGGCGTCAGAAATGGAGGTCTTTTCAATCACCACCGTCTCTGTGGGTACATCCTGGTGGGGGCCGTTGTTGCCAGTGGCCACCGCTTTAATAACATCGACCACATCCATGCCGTCAACGACTTTACCGAAAACTGCATAGCCCCAGCCTTGATCGGTGGGCGCGGTGTGGTTAAGGAAGTGATTGTCAGCGATGTTGATAAAAAACTGTGAAGAGGCAGAGTCGGGCACCATGGTTCGAGCCATCGCTAACGTGCCGTTGTCGTTGCTGAGGCCGTTATCGGCTTCGTTTTTAATCGACTCGCGCGTGCTCTTTTCGCTCATGTCTTCGTTCATGCCGCCGCCCTGAATCATAAAGCCGGGGATGACACGGTGAAAAACAGTACCCGCGTAGAACTCGTCGCGACAGTACTGCAGGAAGTTGGCGGCACTGATGGGCGCCTTGTCAAAGTCGAGTTCAATGGCGATGTCGCCATGGTTGGTGTGAAGAGTAATCATAATGAGGCCTGCTTGAAGAGGGTTGGAAACCACGAAAGAGGGCGATGATAAGGGCTTTGCCCGGAGATTGGAATAATCGGTTTATCAAAGCTGGCTGTGGCCGGTATAATTCGCACCTGATTTTGACGGGGCGAAGTATTTATTGTCCTTGCGCCTTTTTCGCAAGACCGCAAGCGACATGCTCTACTCTCGACAAGCGACGCACTGTATTTATTACAAACGATATTCTATTCACTAATTGATGACTGACAATGGACGATTCTAGCCCCGCCGACAAGCCGCTCAACTTTATTCAGCAAGTCATAAAGAATGATCTGCAATCTTCTGTCACTAAAGAAGTTGTCACCCGCTTCCCCCCCGAGCCAAACGGCTATTTGCACATTGGTCACGCCAAGGCGATTTGCGTTAATTTTGGCCTGGCTGAAGAATTCGACGGCATTTGCCGTTTGCGTTTCGATGACACTAATCCCGACAAAGAAAGCGATGAGTTCGTGCAGGCGATTATTGCAGACGTGCGCTGGCTGGGCTTTCAGTGGCAGGGCGAAGTGCGCTATGCCTCTGATTATTTCGGCCAGCTCTACGACTGGGCTGTCGCTTTAGTCAATGCGGGCAAGGCTTATATCTGCGAGCTAACGCCGGAGCAGACTCGGGAATATCGCGGCTCACTCATCGAGCCGGGCAAAAATAGTCCCTATCGGGATCGTCCCGCCAGTGAAAGTCTCGCTCTGTTGGAGCAAATGCGCACCGGCGATATTGCCGAGGGTCTGATGACTTTGCGCGCTAAAATCGATATGACTGCCCCGAACATTAACCTGCGCGACCCTGTGCTGTATCGGGTTAAACGGGTGCCCCATCACCGTACTGGCAGTGAGTGGAGTATTTATCCCTCCTATGATTTTGCCCACGGTCAGGAAGATGCCATTGAAGGCGTTAGCCATTCCATTTGTACGTTGGAGTTTGCCGACCACCGGCCCTTGTACGAGTGGTTTATCGACAATCTGCCCGTACCGGCTAAACCCCGGCAGTTTGAATTTGGTCGCCTCAATTTAAATTACACGGTGACCAGCAAGCGCAAACTGCGCCAACTGGTTGAAGAAAATGTTGTCGATGGCTGGGACGACCCGCGCATGCCGACACTATCGGGTCTGCGGCGTCGCGGCGTGACTGCAACAGCGGTACGGGAATTTTGCGACAGTCTGGCGGTGTCGAAAACTGACGGTACCGTCGATATGGCACAGCTGGATCACTTTATTCGCCATGACCTGAATGACAATGCACCGCGGGCGATGTGCGTACTCAATCCACTGAAGGTGACATTGACCAATTGGGTCGAAGGAGAGGTCGAAACACTGACAGCACCTTGCCACCCCAATCGTGAAGAGCTTGGCGAAAGAAAGCTGCCCTTTGGCCGCACTCTATTTATCGACCGAGCGGACTTCAGCGAAGACACTACTTTATCGCGCAAGAAATTTAAACGTTTGGTGCTCGGTCAGTTTGTCCGTTTGCGCGGTGCTTATGTGATTAAAGCCGATGGCGTAGTGACCGATGAGGCCGGTGAAATCGTCGAAATTATCGCCAGCATTGTGCCCGGTACCGTCGGTGAAAACCCGCCCGAAGGGATGAAGCCCCGTGGTGTGATTCACTGGGTCAGCGGCGAGCACAGCATCGACTGTGAGGTGCGTCTTTATGATCGCCTGTTTAACGAAGCCGATCCTGATGGTGGCGATAAAAACTTTCTCGACTGTGTGAACCCTGAATCCCTCGAAATATTACAGGGCTGTAAGGCGGAGCAAAGTTTGTCGAGTGCTACGGCAGAGGATCACTACCAGTTTGAACGTGAAGGTTATTTCTGCCTCGACAGCCGTTGCGCCAGTGCAGACAAGCCGGTCTTTAATCGCACCATTGGTTTACGCGATAACTGGCAGCAGAAAAAATAAATTAATTCGAAAATTTTATTTTAACGCTGTTTGTTTTTAATGCGGCGAAAGATGAGAGAAACAAAATGGCCTTACAGTTATACAACACACTAACGCGCAAGAAAGATCTTTTTAAACCGCTTAACCCGGGCAAAATTGACCTCTACGTTTGCGGCATTACGGTGTATGACTACTGCCACATAGGTCATGCCCGTGTGCTGGTCGCCTTCGACGCTATTACCCGCTATTTGCGCTCCCAGGGCTGGGACGTCAATTACGTGCGTAATATCACCGACATCGACGACAAAATTTTGCGCCGTGCCGATGAAAATAAAGAACTCTACACCGACTTAACCGCACGCATGATAGACGCGATGCACGAGGATGAGCGTGCCCTGGGTATTTTACCGCCCAACCTTGAACCCCGCGCCACCGCTCATATGGACGATATTCTCGACATGGTGCAAACCCTGGTCGACAACCACTACGCCTATCGAGCCGACAACGGCGATGTTTACTACCGGGTGAAGCGCTTCCCCGATTACGGCAAATTAAGTAATAAAAACCCCGACGAATTACTCTCCGGTGCGCGGGTTGAAGTCAGCGATGTGAAAGAAGACCCCCGCGATTTTGCCCTGTGGAAAGCGGCTGATGAAAGCGAAGCGGGTTGGCCTTCGCCCTGGGGCTACGGCCGTCCCGGTTGGCACATTGAATGCTCAGCCATGTCGACCTGTCTATTGGGTGAAACTTTTGATATTCACGGTGGCGGCCCCGACCTGCCTTTCCCCCATCATGAAAATGAAATTGCCCAGAGCGAAGCGGCAACCGGCAAGCACTTTGTTAATTACTGGATGCATGCCGGCGCGGTGCGGGTTGATAACGAAAAAATGTCCAAGTCGCTGAATAATTTTTTCACCATTCGCGATGTGCTGGGAAAATACCACCCCGAAGTGGTGCGCTATTTCTTATTGTCTAGCCACTACCGTAGCCCGATTAATTATTCTGAAGCTAATTTAATAGAAGCACGGCAGGGGCTAGAACGTTTTTATTTCGGCCTGCAAAACTTTGCCGACGTTACACCGACACCACTGGCTGGGCTTGAGAGTAATGCCTATTATCAGCGCTTTGTTGCGGCAATGGATGATGATTTCAATACGCGCGAAGCCTTCTCGGCAATGTACGATTTAGTGCGGGAACTGAACACCGTTGCCGGTGATGACCAAGCCAAAGCACTAGTTCTTGCGGGCGAGCTAAAAGCATTGGGTGGCATTCTCGGTGTGTTGCAGGAAACCCCCGATGTTTTTCTGAAAGGCTCCGCAGCAGACGGCGAGGGTTTGTCCGATGCTGATATTGACGCGCTTATCGCTGAACGTGAAGCAGCGAAGTTGAATAAAGATTACGCCCGAGCCGACGAAGTGCGCGAAGAATTAAAAGAGCAGGGCATTGTGCTTGAGGATTCCCGGGAAGGGACGCGTTGGCGGCGGGCTTAGGGCTGCTGCGTAAAGATATGGCATCCAGAGATGCTTGTCCCCGGTCTTTTTTATTAGGGGCCCTTTTTCACTAATACACACATCACGAGGTTTAGCGTTAACTTTCTCCAGCGCCTTTCGCGCGGAGTTAACACACAGTGGTATTGATGGGTTGTAGCTCTATGATTTTAAATTGGCAAGAAAACAAGTTGCCTGGCGAGTGTTCTGAGAGCATTGTCCATCACTCAGAATATGCGGGCACAGAAGAGTCTGGCATTCGATTGGCATTGGCTGAATGTGTTGAGAAATCAATAAGCCTTCTGCACACGAACATTAACGATGAGTCGCTCTACCTGCTGTTTGAGTGGTGTGCTGCATCGTCTGTTCTTAGCATTGTAGTAACGGATAGCACGAAAAAAATTGACTCTCCCCAGGTGGTGACATGTGGTTTTCCCCGGCTTGAATCGGAGGATCTTCAGTATTGGCTTGGGGATTATTTTACGACCTGTGAGTCATTTATACGTTATTCATTGGTTGCGGCATTTCATAGTCAAACAAGAGTAGAAAGTGTCTTACTGTAAATGTCGTGCCAAAGCTCGGACGTCTGGAAATCTAGGATCTCTAACTCAATAGGCTCCCTAGCTCAATTTTCGATTTTAAGTGGGTTCTCGGCAGGTAAGAGGCCACAGAAGTACGTGAAATGGCGTATCAAGACGGAATGGATTGCCGTCAATCGTTGGTGAATACGCAATGCTAGGCGAGTGTTATGGGGTGGGGCTCTTGATTATTGCGCAGCAAGATCACTTAGCGGATCCACTTGCGGTGCGTTAATATGCAATGCAACATGATAGTGATTCGACATCACGGCATAGGTTGCAACATCGATACAAAAGACACCGACTAGGGCAAGCAATTTATCCTCGATCCAGCTACGGCGGTGCTCAAAACTTGCTATTGATTGCTCTCGGGATTTCTATCGACCTTTGACGGCAGAGTGTCCGGCTGATTTTTTTGAGTTTTCTCTATTGTCCTGACGCTTATTTCTTCGTTCCTGCCTTTGTTGTTCACGATGAACGCGCTTGGGGTTTTTGTCATCATCACCCGCAATATTTCGATAAGAAATTTCAGGTTCGGCGGGCTCGCTCTGCTTCGTTGCCTTTTTTGTTTCCGGCTTGTCCTGGGTTGGTTTTGGACTATCAACGGCATCTGCAATATTGGGTTCTTGAATGTTGACCACTTCTGCACCAGCACTAGGTTGATCAGTAAACTCGGTTCCCCCTGTCTTATCCGTTGATTCATAGATTTCTTTTGCTTCGGCGAACAGCGTAAAGGTGAAAGTGGCGATGAAAGCTAACAAGTAATTAGAGTGTTTCATGTTCAGTCCTTTGGTGCTGGGGTTGATGTGTACTTTAAATACAATGGGCAAGCTGCGAAGAATTGATAAGCTGCATTCCGCCATACCTGTTAGCTCCTTACAAGCGTCCGGTTCACATGTCTTTAAAGTGTCGAGTTAAGGTGAGTGTTTCGCGTTAATTGTCCTTCTCAAGAAGTTGTTGACGGTGTAGATAAATACCGGTATGTTGCGCGGCTCGGGATGTGTCTCGTCTTTCAGACAATCTCATCCCCCAGGCAGGTGGGCGTCATCAACGCTCGCTGGTCATCTACAGAGAAGATCGCGTTACCCATTCGATCTTGCGGCAGTCCAAACCTCGCTTTGCGGAGACTGCGGTTGTTATTGCAAACCACCTGTAATGTCACAGCGATAGTGCATTGTCCTCCTGATAAATTGTTATTTTTTGTTTGAGGGTTTGCGTTGTGGAACTACTTTCCGGTGGTGATATTCTTATTCGGGCATTGAGTGATGCCAAAGTTAAGCATCTGTGGGGCTACCCCGGTGGTGCGGCTTTGCATATTTACGATGCTATTTTTCGTCAAGATAATCTCAGTCACGTTCTCATGCGTCACGAACAAGCTGCCGTGCACGCTGCCGATGCCTATGCCCGCGCTACGGGTGAGGTCGGTGCAGCGCTGGTAACCTCTGGCCCCGGCGCGACCAATGCTATTACCGGTATTGCTACGGCGTACATGGATTCCATCCCGATGGTGGTGATTTCAGCTCAGGTGCCCCAGGAAAAAATCGGGGAAGATGCCTTTCAGGAAATTGACATGATTGGTGTTAGCCGCCCAACGGTTAAGCACAGTTACATGGTCAAGCGTCCGGAAGATATCGCCGAAACTATTGCTAAAGCTTTTTATATTGCTAGCACGGGGCGACCTGGCCCGGTGGTTGTCGATGTGCCTAAAGATGTCACTGACCCCAATAATAAGGTGGCCTATAAATATCCTGAGAAAGTTAAGCTGCGCTCTTATCAGCCGACTACGCGAGGACATTCCGGGCAGATTAAACGCGCCGTAAATTTGTTAATGTCGGCCAAGCGTCCGGTTATTTATAGTGGCGGCGGTGTGGTGCTGGGTAATGCTTCTGAACAATTGCGGGCCCTGGCGCGTCGTCTGAATTACCCGGTGACCAACACGCTAATGGGCCTCGGTGCCTTTCCCGGTACCGACCGGCAGTTTGTCGGCATGCTCGGTATGCACGGTACTTTTGAAGCGAACACGGCAATGCATCATGCCGATGTCATTCTGGCCGTGGGTGCGCGTTTTGATGATCGTGTCACGAATGCTACCGAACGCTTTTGTCCCTCGGCAAAAATTATTCATATCGATGTCGACCCCTCATCAATCGCGAAAACTGTACGTGTCGATATCCCGATTGTTGGCCCCTGCGATGTCGTGCTCAGCGATATGCTTGACCAGATTCAGCAGGGCGATTTGCAAACTGACGAGCCGGCAATTGGCGAGTGGTGGCAGCAGATTGATGGGTGGCGTGCGCGTCATGGTATTTATACTGAATCGCGTTATGAGCCAAGTACAAACGATAATATTAAGCCCCAGGATGTGATTAAGACTTTGTATAAAGTCACTAAAGGTGAGGCGCTGGTGACATCGGATGTGGGCCAGCATCAAATGTTTGCCGCGCAATACTATCTCTTTGATAAGCCGCGACAGTGGTTTAACTCCGGTGGACTTGGCACCATGGGCTTTGGCCTACCAGCAGCGATGGGTGTGCAAATGGCCTACCCCGATGCCAACGTGGTTTGTGTGACGGGTGAGGGCAGCATCCAGATGTGTATTCAGGAGTTGGCGGCCTGTACTCAGCATCAACTGCCGGTGAAAATTATTATCCTCAATAATCAGGCCCTGGGCATGGTTAAACAGTGGCAGGATATGCAGTACGGTAGCCGTTATTCCCACGTGCTTTATGAAGATTCACTGCCGGATTTTGTCAAGCTAGCCGAGGCCTATGGCCACGTCGGTATGAAGGTAACGCACTACGATCAACTCGAAAGTAGCATGGAAGAATGTTTTGCGATGAAAGATCGGGTGGTAATTATGGACATTAGTGTCGACCACCACGAGCACGTTTACCCCATGCACGTAGCACCGGGTTCCATGCGTGATATGTGGTTGAGCAAAACGGAGCGTACATAATGAAACGTTTAATTTCCGTTTTACTTGAAAATGAGCCGGGCTCTCTATCGCGAGTAGTGGGCTTGTTCTCTCAACGAGGCTACAATATCGACAGCTTGAGTGTCGCGCCAACCGAAGATAAAACGCTCTCGCGTTTGACCTTGACCACAGCGGGTGATGACCACACGATTGAGCAAATTACCAAGCAGCTAAACAAGTTGATCGACGTCGTTAAAGTGATCGACTTGAGTGAAGGTGTCCACATTGAGCGCGAATTAATGCTGCTCAAAGTAAAAGCGAGTGGTGCGGTGCGGGCTGAAATTAAGCGTTGTGTCGATATTTTTCGTGGACAAATCGTCGATGTCGGCCCCACGACTTATGTGGTTCAAATTATGGGCGAGAGCACTAAGCTCGATGCCTTTATTGAAGCGCTGGGCGATGCGGTTATTCTCGAAGTGGTGCGCACCGGCGTTTGTGGTTTGATGCGTGGTGAGAAGTCTTTAAAGGTATAAGTTTTCAGTTTTACCTGAGGCGCACTTTGGTTTTTAAGTGAACAGGTTTTTAGGTAAAGGGTTTTCAAGTAAAAGTCTTGAGTGCTTTTTAATTTTAATCAGTATTTATACGCAAGTGAAATGTACGAATCGTTCGTACGAATAATGAGGTGAAAAACATGCAGGTTTATTACGACAAAGATTGTGATCTTTCTATTATCCGCGGCAAAAAAGTGTCCATTATTGGTTACGGCTCACAGGGCCACGCCCACGCGCTGAACCTGCGTGATTCAGGTGTTGATAACGTAGTTGTTGGTTTGCGTAAAGGTTCTTCATCCTGGGCGAAAGCCGAAGGTGAAGGCCTTAAAGTGGCAGAAATCGCCGACGCGGTTAGCGGTGCAGACGTGGTGATGATTCTTACTCCGGACGAGCATCAAAAAGAAGTTTACTACAGCGAGATCGAGCCCAACTTGAAAGAGGGTGCTGCCCTGGCTTTTGCTCACGGTTTGAATATTCACTTTGAATTGATCGAACCCCGCGCCGATCTCGACGTCATCATGATCGCACCGAAAGGCCCTGGTCACACAGTACGTGGCACTTATGTTGAAGGCGGTGGTGTGCCGACATTGATCGCGATATTCCAGAATGGCTCCAGTCAGGCGAAAGATATTGCCCTGTCCTATGCCTCTGCCAACGGTGGCGGTCGCTCCGGTATTATCGAAACCAACTTCCGTGAAGAAACCGAAACCGATCTGTTCGGCGAGCAAGCGGTTCTTTGTGGCGGTGCAACGGCACTGGTACAGGCTGGTTTTGAAACACTGGTTGAAGCCGGTTACGCCCCAGAAATGGCTTACTTTGAGTGCTTGCACGAGCTGAAGCTGATTGTTGATTTGATGTATCAGGGCGGTATTGCTGACATGCGTTACTCCATCTCTAACACCGCTGAATACGGTGACTACAGCAGTGGCTCACGCGTCATTACTGATGAGACCAAAGCTGAGATGAAGCGCATCCTGACTGATATTCAGAACGGTAACTTCGTTAACGACTTTATCCTCGACAACCAGGCGGGTAATCCTAAGCTGAAAGCCCGTCGCCGTGCCTCAGCTGAGCATCCCATCGAAGAAGTGGGTGAAAAGCTGCGCGCTATGATGCCCTGGATCGGTCAGAACAAACTGGTTGATAAGTCACGCAACTAGTCGACAGTATCAACAGCTCAAGGCTTGAGTGATTAAGCCTTGATAAGTGGTTGATCTTTAATTAAGCGGCGGCCTCTGGCTAGCCGCTTTTTTATTGCCAAAAATGTATGATGGCGGCAGTGTTTTTTACCTTCGTCGCCAAATGCATGACCGGCGATAAATTTATCAATTTTTGATCTGGAGTACGTGCGGACAATGTCTGATAGTCAGGATTCAGCGAATAAAGAATCACCGGACTCGAGTGGCTCAACCGGCCACGATAGCAGCGACACAAGTTCTGTAGCGGAGCTTGTTAACGTACTTCTTGAGCCGGCAGAAGAGCTTGAGCAGGATGAGGCTAAAGCCAAGGCAGATAAAAGTTCGCAAGGGCCCCGACATAAAGGGATTTATCTACTGCCCAATCTTGTTACTACCATCGCCCTGTTCAGTGGCTTTTACGCCATTCTCGCGTCAATGGACGGCAAGTTTGAAGCGGCAGCCATCGCCATTTTTGTGGCCATGGTTTTCGATGGTCTTGATGGGCGCGTAGCCCGCATGACCAATACGCAGAGCGATTTTGGGGTTGAGTACGACAGCCTCTCCGACATGGTGTCTTTTGGTGTAGCACCGGCAGTCATTTGTTACAGCTGGATGTTGTCAGATTTGGGTAAATTAGGTTGGGCGGCAGCCTTCCTTTATGTGTCCTGTGCGGCACTGCGGCTGGCACGTTTTAACGTGCAGGTTGAATCCGCTGACTCACGCTTTTTTGAAGGTCTCGCAAGCCCATCGGCAGCGGCTTTGGTTGCCGGTATGGTTTGGGTTGGCCACGATGTTGAGCCGAGCACTTCAACCGCCATCCTCGCCTTTTTGGTAACGGCAGGGGCGGGTTTGCTAATGGTGGTGAATTGCCGCTATCACAGCATGAAAGGTTTCAACTTTAAGGGGCATGTGCCGTTTGTAACGTTTTTGGCCGTAGTGGTGGGCATGGTGATTGTCACGATTGACCCGCCCAGAGTATTGTTGTCACTGGCTTTGGCTTATGCTCTTTCTGGCCCGCTATTTTGGTTGTGGATTAAATTCTTTCGAAAAAGCACTTAATTCATAGTGTCAATCTGTCTCAACTTATCGTTGATTGATTGTACGGGCGATTAGAGAACTGACTTTTTAGCAAAAGGCTTGGCAGTCGCTTAAAAATTTGTTTGAATACAAATTCTCATATTGCCGCTTAGTTCGAACATAAGCGGCCTTGTAGCAAAGGTAGAAATGAACGTTAATTGCTTTACTCACAATGGTTCTTCGCAAGGCTTGCAACAAGCTTCGCGTGCCGCTGCCTGCCTGCTACGTCTTCTCCTGCCCTGAGGGGCATCTACGTTATACCTCATTTGTTTTGCATCCTTCTCTTTAAGAGAGGAAAATCTGTATATAAATTTTTGCCCGCCGTGTGGCGGGAGTTGATGGAGTATTGTCATGGGCAGTGAACGTTTAATTATTTTTGATACAACCTTGCGCGACGGTGAGCAAAGCCCCGGTGCCGCAATGACCAAAGAAGAAAAATTGCGTATTGCTAAGTCTCTGGAAAAGCTCGGTGTCGATGTTATTGAAGCGGGCTTTGCCATTTCTAGTGAAGGTGATTTTGCCGCCGTTAAAAGTATCGCCGATACGATTAAAGATGCCACCGTTTGCAGCCTGGCGAGAACCACCCACGGCGATATTGAACGCGCCGCCGAAGCCCTGAAAAATGCAGTGGCACCGCGTATCCACACCTTTATCGCGACCTCGCCGATTCACATGGAATTCAAGTTACAGATGAATCCTGAAGAGGTTCTCGAGCAGGCCATTGGTGCGGTAAAAATTGCCCGTAACTTTGTCGATGATGTCGAGTTTTCCCTCGAAGATGGCAGCCGTACCGAATTTGATTACATGTGCCGAGTGGTCGAGTCGGTGATCGATGCCGGTGCCCGTACCATTAATATTCCCGATACGGTGGGTTATGGCTCGCCCGGCGAATATGGCGAAATGATTGGCCGCGTGATTGCCAATGTGCCGAATGCTGATAAGGCTATTTTCTCGGTGCACTGCCATAACGACCTCGGTTTGGCGGTGGCTAACTCCCTGTCGGCTGTATTGCATGGCGCACGTCAGGTTGAATGTACGATTAACGGCCTTGGCGAGCGGGCGGGTAATGCCTCCCTTGAAGAAATCGTGATGGCTTTGCGCACGCGCAAAGATATTTACCAGCTCGATACGCGTATTAATACGGAGCAAATCGTCCCCGTTTCGCGTCTGGTGTCGACCATTACGGGCTTTCCGGTGCAGCCGAATAAAGCGGTAGTGGGGGCCAATGCTTTTGCCCACGAGTCCGGTATTCATCAGGATGGCGTGCTTAAATTCCGTGAAACTTACGAAATTATGAAAGCCGAAGATGTTGGCTGGAATACCAATCGTTTGGTACTCGGCAAATTATCCGGGCGTGCCGCCTTTTCTGCGCGTATGGAAGAGCTGGGTATTACCTTTGATAACAAGGCTGAAATGAACACGGCCTTTTTACGCTTCAAAGATTTGGCGGATAAAAAGCGCGAGATTTATGATGAAGATCTGCAAGCGCTGGTCTCCGACGTGCAGATGGGTGAAGCCGAAGAAAGCTATGTACTGGTGTCGATGGATGTCGCCACTAAGACGGGTCGTGCGCCAAAGGCCGAGCTGGTTTTACGCACACAGGGGCAAGATCACACGGTGGAGTCCGGTGGCAGTGGGCCGGTTGATGCGGTGTTTAAAGCCATTGAGAAGCTGATCAATAGTGGTACGGAACTGAAGCTCTACTCGGTCAACGCCATCACCAACGGCACCGATTCCCAGGGTGAAGTGACTGTACGTCTGGCTAAAGACGGGCGTATCGTCAACGGCCAGGGTGCTGACACTGACATTCTTGTCGCTAGCGCCAAAGCCTATCTTAATGCGGCCAATATTATGGGTGATCCCGACCGCGTGCATCCGCAACTGGATGGCGTTTAGGCCGGTCGCTCTTAAAATGACAGCCTGCGTGTAGCCGTATTTATATGACTGAGCAACAGGATTGGTATCTGTCGATGCTGGGTATTAACCAGTATCGACAGCGCCTGCCCGGCGAGGTGGTGTTTGCTACGGCTGCGAGTACCTTGCCTGCTACTATTTCGCCTACTACAGGCGGCGCTGTTGTCAACTCACACGGTGGAGGGCAGGTTCTTCAGCGTGAGGTTGTCACCTCTCTGGCCGGTATTCGTGACGCCTTGCAGGGTGAGCCCGTATCAGTAAGTCCCGCAGTGACCCCTGTTGCGGTCAGTGAAAATACACCAGCTCTCAAGTCGAAAGATAAGCCTGCTGTAATTCTGCCTCAAATAGCATCAGTTCAAAAAACACGGCAAGATGAACAGCCGGCTATAACTGAGCCGCTTGTAGAGCAGGAGAGCATCCGTTTTACGCTGGCCTGCTGGCAAGTCAGTGACGAAGTGTTAGTGATTAACGGTTTCGCCCACGGCGAGCGGGCCAATAGAACACAGCTCGAACTGCTCGCGAACATCCTGCGAGCCATCGGCCAGCTTTCCGCAAACTTGCCCGCTGCCGAGCTGATTGAATGGCCTCTTAGCCCTGGTGCTGAAAGTACGTTAAGCGGTGCGAGAACCCAATTGTCGATGTTCCTGCTAGGGCGTCAGCAAGTGCGCCCCTATCGTTGGTTGTTGGCGATGGGCGATGAAGCTGCTCGCTTATTGCCGAAAGATGATGACTCGAGTCCCCCGGAGTCGGGCTCAGCAGAGACCCTCTTTATTCCCTCACTCCAAAAGATGCTGGCGGAACCCTTGTGTAAACGAGAGGTTTGGCAGGCATTGCGTCATTTACGGGGCGCTTGACGGTTTAATGGCTGACAGCAGTTTAGTTGACAATAGTTTAGTCGCCATTAAAGCCGGTTTTACGCTGCGCCCAGCGATTCCCGATGACATCGCCGGATTAGTTAAAATCGAAAGCGACGTCACCCCTTTTCCCTGGAACGCAAAGCAGTTCGCCGACAGTCTGCAAAGCCATCTGAGTTATGTGCTGTGTAAAGGTAATCGGCTAGTGGGTTTTTTGATTTTTAATCAGGTGCTTGATGAAGCTGAGCTGCTGAATATAGCGGTTAAAACCAGCTTTCAAGGAGAGGGCCTGGGTGCCTGCCTACTCGACTATTGCCTTGCGGAAATATCTGGCTCGGCAGTGAACCTGTTTCTTGAAGTCAGGGTCAGTAACTTTCCTGCCATTGCTTTGTACGAAGGGCGGGGCTTTCGCCATGTGGGCGAGCGCAGAGCCTACTATCACGGTGAGAGTGGTAGAGAAGACGCGCTAATAATGCGCTGTGATCTGTCCTCAGGCTGAGCACCAGCGCAAGCCTACCTCTCTTGACGGGTATCAATGAGTTGCAAAGGGGCTTGGGTATAATCCTCAGCTGAGAAATTATTAATTACGGGGAGAAGAGCATGTCCGGAGAATCTGTTTACGCCAATAAAATGGTCGAGCAAGCCTGGCAAGACGCCACTGACAGAAGCGAGATGGATAGCGATGCCATGGGCCGCGCCATCATTCAGGCCGTGGTTGAACGCTACCTGAAATATCGCACCATCGGTGATGTCGGTCAGGAGTTAGAGTATCTGGTTGAGTCGATGGATGATGATGAGCCGGTAGTGACGCGAGGCTGCTAATGAAGACTTGCTCACACAGCGTATTGAGCCGTGGTAGAACTGCGTTAAACGTATAGATAGTCTTAAACATGATTGCCTTTCAAGGTTGTTTTGTGTAGAGTGGGCCTGAAAAAACAGTGGAAAGCATTACGGTGAGGTGTCCGAGTGGCCGAAGGAGCACGCCTGGAAAGTGTGTAAGTCGTAAGGCTTCGAGGGTTCGAATCCCTCCCTCACCGCCATAAATTACAAACCCCGCTCCCTGATAGGTGGCGGGGTTTTTTGCTTATTTGGGTATGGGTGGGGGCCAAAGAAATACTATTCGAAGCCCTTAGGCGCTTACTATCAATCTCGATGCGTAACGCGTGATTCTGTGCAGCGTTTTATCGCTTTACCTTCATCTGCTTAACTGACTTTTCATTGCCTTTCTTTTTATTGTCTCGGCCTGTATTTTTACGCCGCTCTTTTTTCTCATTTTCAAGGCGCTGCTTTTCCAGTAATTCAGCCAGTTCTTTTTCCACCATATCCGGTGTTTCAAGACTTATTCGCCCAATAGTCGCGGTGCGGAATTCGTGGATTAGCCGTGTCGATATTTGTTCGAGGTCGACGTGGCCGCCAGCGCGCAGGCAGCCTCGTTGTCGGCCAAGGATTTCCAGTAGTTCAAGTTCGCTTTGCGGCAGGGTGTCGAGCTTATAACGCTCTTGAATAAACACTGCGTAGTTTTCGAGCAAAAATTTCGCGGCGTAAAAGGCTATATCTGTATATTCCAGGGCGGTATCTTTTATCGCGCCGGTGATGGCGAGTCGATAGCCGCTGTCGATATGTTCGATCTTTGGCCACAGCATGCCCGGCGTATCAAATAGCACCACGCCATTGCGCAGGTTGATGCGCTGCTGGGATTTGGTGACGGCGGGTTCGTTACCGGTTTTGGCAATCATGCGCCCGGCGAGACAGTTGATGAGTGTCGACTTGCCGACATTGGGAATGCCCATAATCAAACAATTAATGGGATGAACGCTATCCACTTTGTCGGGTACTAGTTCGCGGCACAGGTCGAGTAGCAGGGGGCTTTTGTCGTTTTTATCGGTATCGAGCGCTAGAGTTTTTATTGCCGAGTCCTGCTCAAAATAGCGCTGCCAGAGTGCGGTGATTGCCGGGTCGGCAAGGTCGTTTTTGTTGAGGATTTTAATGCAGGGTTTGTTTCCGCGCAGATTTTCCAGCATCGGGTTTTGGCTACTAAAGGGAATACGTGCATCGACGACTTCAATCACTAAATCGATTTTGGGCAGTAGTTGTTTCAGCTCTTTACCGGCTTTGTGCATGTGGCCGGGGTACCAGTTAATTCGCATGTTGAACCTGTTGCAGAGGAGTGAGTGCCCTTATTGGCTGGAGTGATTATATCAAGCCTGCTAACCTCTATGCGGACTCTAGTACTGATAATAATTAACGCCTTCGAGGAGAATACCCGTGAAATTTGGACTTGCCTTTGCCACCGCTGGCCCCCTGGCCGACCCCGACTTATTTGAAACCCTGGTTACCACTGCTGAAGAGGTGGGTATGGAATCTCTTTGGGCGGTCGAACACGTTGTGCTGCCTGTCGGCTTTCAATCGAAATACCCCTACAGCAAAGATGGTCGCTTTCCCGGTGGCGAGAAGGCGGCAATTCCCGATCCTATCGTGGCACTGTCTTACGCCGCAGGCATGACTAAAAAAATTCGTTTGGCGACGGGCATTATGATTTTGCCCCAGCGCAACCCTCTTTATGTGGCCAAAGAGTGGGCGACCCTCGACGTACTATCGCGAGGGCGGGCGATGATGGGTATTGGCATTGGCTGGCTAAAAGAGGAAATGGAAGTCGTCGGCGTGCCGTTTAAGCAACGTGCTGCGCGCGCAGAAGAATCAGTGCAGGCGATCCGCTCACTGTGGCGTGAAGAGCCTGAGGCTTTTAATGGCCAGTTTTTCAATTGGGAGCCGCTGCACTCCAACCCCAAACCGGTGCAAAAGCCTGGCGTGCCGATTATTGTCGGCGGTAATGTCGACGGTGCCGCTCGCCGTGCCGCTCGTGTGGGTGATGGTTTTTATCCCGCCTCTGGCAGCCTTAAAACACTGCCAGGCCTACTCGATGCGATGCGCGATGAATGTGCAAAGATAGGTCGCGATCCCCGTGACATTGAGCTGACGACGGCGGCGGGGCAGCTCGACCCGGGCCGCGTGCGGCAGTACGAAGATATTGGTGCCTCGCGTCTGATGATTAATCCACCGGCCTATGATGCCGAGGGTATTAAACGCGGGCTCAATGAATTTGCCGAATCGGTTCTGGCCAAGGTCTAAGGCCAAATAGCGCCTGCAAAATTAAGCGGATTCCGCAAAGTCTCATCGCTCACTTGCTGGGGCTTTGTTATTTCCAGAAGACCGCGAAGTCCCATTGTCTGTGTTAAAATTTCGCCGATTTTAACAACTACGCAGTAACTGCCCTTTTAATGATGAATGCCCCCACACGTATTTCCGTTGCCGAGAACCCCCATTTTCGCGAATTGGTCGAGCGCCATCTCGACCGCGTTAAGCTTGAACCCGAGGAATCAGCGGCACAGCAAGAGTTCTATCGCGAAAAAATTAAAGCCCTGTTAGTGGAGCGTGATGCGGTCATCGTCGCCCACTATTACACCGACCCGGCCATTCAGGCGCTGGCAGAGGAAACCGGTGGCATCGTTTCCGATTCGCTGGAAATGGCTCGCTTTGGTAAGCGGCACCCGGCATCGACTTTAATGGTTGCCGGGGTCAAATTTATGGGCGAGACGGCGAAAATTCTCACCCCTGAAAAAACGGTGTTAATGCCGACACTTGAAGCAACCTGCTCCCTCGATATTGGTTGCCCGATTGATGAATTTACAGCCTTCTGCGATGAACATCCTGATCGTACCGTGGTGGTTTACGCCAATACCTCGGCGGCGGTTAAAGCGCGGGCCGACTGGGTGGTGACCTCCAGTATCGCCCTGGATGTGGTTGAGCACCTCGACAGTGAAGGCAAGAAAATCCTCTGGGCACCGGATCAACATCTGGGCCGCTATGTACAGAAACAAACGGGTGCTGATGTCTTACTGTGGGACGGTAGCTGTATTGTTCACGAAGAATTTAAAGTGCGCGGGCTGCTCGATTTAAAACATGTGTATCCCGATGCGGCGATTTTAGTACACCCGGAATCCCCAGAATCTGTTATTGAGATGGCTGATGCAGTGGGCTCCACCTCGCAATTGATTGAGGCGGCGAGAACGCTACCCAACAAGCAAATAATTGTCGCTACCGATGAGGGCATCTTTTATAAAATGCAGCAGTCGGCACCCGATAAAGAATTGATTATTGCACCCACGGCGGGCCACGGTGCCACCTGTCGTAGCTGTGCTAATTGCCCGTGGATGGCGATGAATCACCTGAAAAATCTGGCCGAAAGCCTTGAGCAGGGTTGCAATGAAATGCATGTTGATCCGGCCCTTGGTAAAAAGGCTATGCTGCCCCTGCAACGCATGCTCGACTTTCGTGAGTCACAATTAACGAGCATCTAAAGCAACCCAATTTAGGGCCAAGACTATTGCAGATAAATAAAGGCGTCAGAATGAATAATAAAAACAACGATATTACCTACGAAATAAAAGACGATATTGGCATTCTGACCTTTAATCGGCCAGAGGCACGCAACGCTTTAAATACCGATATTCGCCTCGGCATTACCAAAGTCATGCTTGAGATTCGCGAAAAAATGAATATCAAAGCGTTGGTGGTTACCGGCAGTGGCGGTAATTTTTGTGCCGGTGGTGATATTAAATCCTTTCAGGAAATGGCCCCCGAGCCGATGGCGCGGCGCGAGCGTGTGCGTCGCTCACATATCTGGCTCGACGAATTCGTTAATCTTGAAGTACCGGTGATTGCCGCTGTCGACGGTGCGGCGATGGGGGCAGGCTTTAGCATTATGCTCGCCTGTGACTTTATTTTTTGCACGCCCCGTGCCCGCTGTTCCGGTATATTTGTGCGCACCGGTTTAATCCCAGATATGGGCTGCCTCTTCCTGTTACCGCGCTTAGTAGGCCTGCAAAAAGCCCGTGAACTGCTCTATACGGGGAAAATTCTCAAGCCCGATGAAATGCAGGCTTTGGGCCTGGTGACTGACGTGGTTGACGAGGATAAGCTGTTTGACCATGCCTTTGAATTTGCCAGTCGTTTCCGCAATGCCTCCACCACCGCCATCGGCATTACTAAAAACATTCTCAATCAGTCCTTTCACAGTGACCACCGCACGATTTCTGAGCTGGAAGCCTATGGCCAGGCGGTGTGTTTCGATACGGACTATCACCGTGATGCGATCGATCGGTTTCTCAATAAAGAACCAGCGCTGTTTGATTGGGCGGGTTTGGAGAAAGCGGCGAAGAAAGGGGATAAGGGCTAAATTGTTTAGTTGAGGCTGGTGCTCAAAAACCGGGCAACGTAGAGCTTGTACTTATAGTTTACGACCTTCCCTGAAAAGCGCACCAGTGGAGTGAATATGCACTGGCGCTGTTAACTTAAATACTCTTCGATGCAATAACCCCCGCCGCTTCAAGATCGGCTATTTTCTGTTTGCTATAACCTAGCTGTTCACGGAGGATTTCGTGATTATTTTGCCCCAGTGTGCCCGCTCGTAGATCGGGCGGTTCGGGGAATTCAGAAAAGCGTAGCGGGGTGCGGGGAATGCGGATTTCACCAAATACTTCATCTTTGATGGTTCTAACACAGCCCCGTGCTTTGACGTGGGGGTGCTCCATAAATTCAGGGATGTTGAGGATGGGTGCGCAGGCCACTTTGTGGGCTTCGAGTATAGAGATGGCTGCCTCGGGGCTTGCCTGGGCATCGAGCCAGTCTTGAATGGCGCCATTAATTTCTTCGCGGTATTTTCCGGTATCGCCCGGGTTTTTAAAACGTGGATCATTAATCCAGTCATCGCGGCCGATGGCTTTACAGATGCCTGCCCATTGGTTGAGTCCAACAATAAATAAATAGCGTTCTTTGCATTTAAAAATACCGGCGGGTGCTAGCAGGTGATGGTCGGGGCCGGCACGGGTAGCGAGGATTTGACCGCCGGTGGTGTCGTAGAGCTGCACGCTTAATTCGTGGAAACTGAATAATACTTCGATCAGTGAAATATCAATATATTGGCCTTTGCCGCCGCGCATCCGATGCATCAATGCGGTGACGATGGCGCCGTAGGCATGGGCACCCGTGGCGATATCACCGAAGGCGAAGTCGCCGAAGACGGGGGTTTCATTTTTCTTACCCAGCAGGTCGATGATGCCGGCATAGGACTGGCCGATCCAGTCGAAGCCCGGGAGGTTGGAGAGGGGGCCGTCCTGACCGAAGCAGGAGATGGAGCACATCACCAATCCGGGGTTGATAACTTTCAGAGTGTCCCAGTCCATTTTGTGCTGCTTCATGACGCCGGGTGAAAAGTTTTCGATGACGACATCGGCATCTTTAATTAATTCGTAACAAATTTCCTGGCCTTCTTTGGTGGCGATGTTGATCGCCATGTTTTTTTTGCCGAGGTTGTGCTGAATAAAATAAGCACTGCGGCCATCGCGCTGCATCGGCAGGGTGCGTGCTAGTTCGCCGCTGAGTGGCTCAATCTTAATCACTTCAGCGCCGTGTTCGGCCATGATTTTGGTGGCGTGGGGGCCGGCAACCACGTGAGTGAAGTCGACGACTTTAAAGCCTTCTAACATACGCTTTGACATCTTTTTTCCTTATTATGTTTTTATATGTTTTTTTAATGTTTTCGTGTCTGGACGCGTTGTTTTATGTGGTGCGTATCTGAGTTTTAATGCGATACCGACTTTAATTATTCGGGGCAGCCACTTTTTTTGTCGTTATTGCTGCTGATACCGCTGGAATAATTTTTATTGATTTGACATTAACACTCTCGGCGGTGTTATGCCTAGCCCGTTTAGGCTTACTGTTGCATGGGCCGCTTCTGCAACTTTCTTTGCAAGGTGCGTCGGTGCATACCCAGGGCGCGGGCGGTGGCGGATATATTACCGTCGTTTTCCTGTAATACACGCTGAATATGTTCCCATTCCAGGCGGTTAACGGAGGGCGGTTGTTCGGCAAGGGGGGAGTCCGCATTGCCCGCGTTAGCATCAAAGGCCGATAAGATGTCACCCAGTCCGGTGGGTTTGCAGAGGTAGTTCTTGGCACCGAGTTTTATCGCTTCAACTGCTGTGGGTATACTGGAATAACCGGTTAAAACCACAATTTGTATATTTTTATTAATGGTTTTGAGTTGTTCGATTAAGTGTAAACCAGAGTAATTGACCAGCTTTAAATCGAGTATGGCGCGGGAGGGCCGGTGCAGTTTGCAAAGTTCTACTGCAAGCACTTCATCATTGGCGACATAACAGGTCGGTCCACGGCGTTGCAAACTGCGCGCCAGGGTATCGGCAAAAACCTCGTCGTCATCGACAATTAAGTAGCTCTCTTCACTGCTTGTGGCGTTATCGTTCATTCGTTGTAAACCGCTTTCAGGGGTAGGATGACGGCGGTGAGTAAACCGCCACCATCAGCATTTAACAGACTCACTCGGCCGCCGTGACGGTTGAGACTACTGTGGGTGAGGAAGAGCCCGAGGCCGAGACCGCCAGGTTTATTACTGGGAATAGGTTTACCCATTTTTTCAATTTGCTCGGGGCTGAGGCCGGGGCCGTGGTCGCGAATATCAATATAAAGACTGGTTTCATCCCAGTGGATGGTGATTGCGATTTGTTCAGGGCTGGCCTCGGCGGCGTTATTGAGCAGGTTGAGCAGGGATTGCTGAATAACCGGGTGAAAGCAGGCATTGATAGTGGGGTTGTCGCTGGCGATGTTGATCTCGGGCTTAACGTCGGGACGGATTAGCATCCAGTTGTCGAGCAGGTTGTCGACATAGTCCTTAACGGGGGTCGGGCTGGAGCCCTCTTCAATAATACTGGCGGCATTCACCAGGCTTTGAAGGGTTTTTCGACAGCGGGCAATTTGCTGGTTGAGAGTGGCGACATCTTGCTGTTGCTCCGGATCAGTCACTTCTTCTGCGAGGTTGTCGATGAGTAACTTCATGGTGTTCAGCGGCGTGCCCAGCTCGTGGGCGGCACCGGCAGCGAGGGTGGCGATGGCGAGCAGTTGTTCATCTTGCATTTGTTCTTCTTTCTGGGCGCTCAGTTCGGCTTCCTGTGTGCGTAATGCTGCGGCCATTCGCACCACAAAATAAGTGATAAGCCCGGCGCTAAGGGCGAAGTTAATCCACATGCCGATAATGTGCAGGTTAAAGCCGGTGTTGCCGTGGTGGGATGTGAGTTGCGTAAACGGTTGGTAGTAGACCAGAAGAAGGCTGTAAGCGAGGACGGAGAGGCCGGTAACGGCCCAGGTCATGGCCATTGGCAAGCTGATGGCGGCAATGCTGATGGGCACTAAATAATAGGAAATGAACGGGTTGGTGGCCCCGCCGCTGAAATAGAGCAGTACGGTAAGGGCGCTGATATCGACCAATAAGTGAGCGGCAAACTCCTTTTCAGAAATGGTCTTTGACCAGTGGCTACGCCATTGGGTGAGTACGTTGACGATGGCGAAGGCGACCACTAAAGCGCTGATGATGCCAATGGGCAAACCCAGAGGGTAGATCAAGGTGAAGTAGTAGAGTGCGAGAATTTGCCCGCCGAGGGCGATGTAGCGAATATTAGCCAGGCGGCGGAGGTTTTGCCGGGCGGCGGAAATATTGGCAGGGGATTTGCTCAACGGCGAGTGCTCATAGACAAAATGTATCGGTAGTCACTGATGTACCTATGCTAACAAATTGCTGTGCCCAAACGCAGTTTTTGGCTTTTATGAAAGAGTAAAGTCAGCCCCGCTTTTGCAAGGCTGACTTTACCAGGGTGGGTACTATTTCTGGTGCGCTTAGCCGTTGGTTTTTACGAGTTGGTCTTTAGAAGGACAACGCGGCGCTGACAAAGAAGTTACGGCCCCGGCCCGGCAGGCGATCGCCAACGGGAATGTCGCTATTGCCATTGCGGTTGTAGCCCGTGAGGTGGTCGACGTAATCTTTGTCGAGCAGGTTTTCGATACCGGCGTTAATTCGTAGGTCAGAGGAGAGCTGGTATTGGCTGTAGAGATTGAGCAAGCCGTAGCCCGCACTTTTTTCCTCATCGTTATAGGCGGCGGTTTTTGATTGACTGGCGTAGAGCGCCGATTCCAGGCTGGCACTCAGTTTGTCCTGTTCCCAGGTCAGCGTTAAGCGGTTATTTAAGGGGGCGACGCGATACAGGTTGTCGTTGCCATCTTTATCTTTGCCACGCACATAGCTGAGTACGCCGTCGAGTCGCCAGTTGTCGTTCAGCACCATGCCGTAGCGACCGTCGAGGCCGTAGAGTTCGGCATCGATATTGTTGAATTGCAGCGGCGCTTTGCCCGTCATCATCATCGACAGCATATTGGCTGTCATGTTGGTTGAAGGCGTACCCTGAATAAAGTCATCCACCTTGCGGAAGAAGATCTGGCCATTGGCGTAGACGTCACCTGCGCTCCAATCCAGGCCGAGGTTGATTTCATGGTTGGTTTCACTGTCGAGGTCGAGGTTGCCGATGTAGGTGCGTCCGTCAGCCAGGCCGCCGGTGGATTGCATGGGTAGCCACAGGTAGAGTTCCTGATAGGACGGGGCGCGAGTTTTTCTGCCCAGACCCATATTGAAATCAGTGCTGGCGTTGAGAGGGCGAGAGGCTTTCAGTACCACATCAATATTGTCAAAATGTTGATCGCGGTTGGCCGTGTTGAAAGCGTTGGCGAGTTGATTTGCCGGCATTGGCATCATCATGCCCGAGGCGGAGACTTCACCGCTATTCATCTCGACAGAGTTATAACGGATACCAGCTTCTAGCTCCCAGCCGCCTCGTGAGCCTTTCCACTCGGTGAAAAACCCGTAGATATCACGTTCGGCATCGGCAAAGTTTTGCACGCGGAACATAGGCATATTGGGGTTGGTTATCACTGCGTCGTGTATTGTTTCAGCACTATCAATGCCGACGGTTATTAAGTCATTGCCGATGGGGAATTCGATGCTGGCACCCCAGGTGAATTGTTGGCCGGTAGCTTCAGTTGCACGGTAGCCCATGGGCATGCTGTTGCTACGTAGAGAGAAGTTGTCCATTAAATGGTAGACGTGGCGATAGCCCATGCGAGTGCGAATAGTTGCACCTTCGATTTGCGTCATGCCGTTGAAATTGGCCATGTCGGTATCGATATCAATAATATCCATGGGCAGGGCGGGTGTGCCGGTATTACTGGTTTCCAGTTTGCCGAGAGACACTTCGGTTTCGCTCGTCGCATTTTGCCAGCCGTAACTCAGGTCATAGCGCGCGCGTTGGTAGCCGGTGTTGCGCAGTGTTTTACCGTCGCCGGTTTCGGCATCATCACCTTCGTCAAAGGATGTGAGGATGGCTAATTTGTGCTGGTTATTGGCGGCAACCACTTTTGCGGCGCTGTTACTGCCTTCATCGACAGAGCCGTAGCGGGTCGCAATGTCGCCGGATATTGTGGCTTTGCTTGTATCCGAGAAATTGCCACGGTCAAGCTTGGCTTGTATCAGGCCACCGATGGATTCCTGACTATCGGCAACGGAGGCGATGCCGGGGCTGAGTTCGATAGATTCCAATAGCAGGGGTGGGGCGTAAGACAGGGGCGTGTCCATGGCGTTGGGGCCACCGCCGAGCACGGCCTCGTTTTCCATGGTCACCGCCACGCGGTCACCGAAAAGGCCTCGGTACTGGGCTATACCGGTGATCGGGCCGTTGCTATTAATATTGGCACCGGGCAGCGCTTTTAATACAGCGGCGCTGTCGGGCCTGTTCATAACAGTCGGCTTAATGCTCAGGGTTTCAACAGCGCTTGAGGCTTCACCTTCAACGATAATTTCTTCGATTGCTGCGGGGGTAGAGCTGTCTGCCCGGTTTTCACCTTCGGCGTAAAGGGTCTGTGTATTCAAGGAAACGGCGATAGCGATAAGCGATAAAGGGAAGGCTTTGTTCATTGTTGAATCCGCAAAAAAATAATGGATTTATGATAGCTTTTTCCCAGGTTTGCACCGATGCGACAGATTGTCGCACTGCTACATGGGGCTATTTGTTCTGGGCTGGCGCTTGTATTGGTGTGTCGATATCGATACATTGCGTGCTGAAAAAAAATACGGTAACGGTATGTTAGATAAGACCTTGATCGGAAAGAGTTTTCCTGCCCTGGTAGTGGATGTGGACAAATGGCAATTAAAGTTTTTTGCCAAGGCTGTGGGCGAAGAAAATCCGATTTATTTTGATGAAGAAGCCGCCATCGCGGAGGGCTATCGCTCGATATTGGCGCCGCCGACCTATGGGGTGACGCTTGGTTGTGCCGTGCCCGACCCTTTTGCTCGCGCTAAGGCGGTGGGTCTGGATGCGAGTAAAATCCTTCATACGGCCCAGAGTTTTGAATATTTCGAACCCATTTGCGGGGGTGATAAAATCACTCTGGTCGCCACAATCACCAAGGTGTTTGAGAAACGCAAAGGGGCGTTTAAATTTATGGTGGAGGAAACGGTGGCAACGAATCAGTTAGATCAGCTAACCACACGCTTTCGTCAGACCGTGGTAGAGCGCACTTAATTATTATTGGCGACTAGCCAGGTCGAGAATATTGAAAGGATTAACAGCGAGAGACATGAACGATATTTTTTTTGATCAGATCGCCATTGGCGACCAATTACCCAGCCTCACCAAACCGCCCATTACCCGTACTACATTGGCTTATTTCTGCGGTGCTTCGAATGACCACAACCCAGTACATGTCGATAGTGACTTTGCTCGAGCTTCCGGTGCCGATGATGTCTTCGTCCACGGCATGCTTAATATGGCCTACATGGGGCAATTGCTAACGGGCTGGGTGTCCCCCCGGGCCATTATTAGCTTTGGCGTGAAGTTTGCCGCCATCGTTTATGTTGGCGACACGATTACCTGTCAGGGTGAAGTGGTGGATAAAGCTGACAGTGAGGGTGTTTATACCCTGAAATTGAAGCTCAGCGCAGTTGACCAAAATGGTGAGTTAAAGCTGTCGGGTGACGCGGTTGTTAAGGTCAGCGCCCCAGCGTAGCTTGTTGTAGTATTCGCATAATATTAACTACACATAATGATAATACCTCTGCTCCATTACCTTGGGGCTTGAACAGGAGAGCTTACAGATGACTGATTACCGACCCTCGTGGATGGATGAAAATCTCGATATTTACCGTAACTCTGTCAGCCGTTTTGTTGAAAATGAAATGCAGCCCCATGATGAGAGATGGCGCGAGCAGGGGCATGTCGATAAGGAAATTTGGCGTAAGGCAGGCGCTCAGGGCTTTCTCTGTAGTGATATTCCCGCTGAATACGGTGGTGGCGATGCAGATTTTCGCTATGAAGCGGTGTTTTTTGAAGAGCAGTGGCGTCGTGGTTTAACCGGGATGGGGCAAGGGGTACACAGTATTAGTGCCCACTATATTCTCAATCATGGTACTGAAGAGCAGAAGCTAAAGTACCTGCCAAAAATGGCGAGCGGTGAAATGATCGGCGCTATCGCCATGACGGAGCCGGGTACGGGTTCAGATTTACAGGCGATTACTACCAAAGCCGTGAAAGATGGCGAGCATTACGTCATCAATGGCTCGAAGATTTTTATTACCAATGGCTATCTCTGTGAGCTGCTGGTGCTGATCGTCAAAACCGACGCCAATGCCAGTGGTAAAGGTGTGTCGTTATTACTGCTGGAGACGGCTGATTTACCCGGTTATCGCGTGGGTAAAAAGTTGAAAAAAATGGGCCAAAAAGCTCAGGACACGGTTGAGCTATTTTTTGAGGATGTGCGCGTTCATGAGAGTCAACTACTCAGTGGCGAAGAGGGCAACGGCTTTTATCAGTTGATGAGCGACTTACCCTACGAACGCAGTACAGTGGGCATTCAGGGTGTTGCATTAATGGAAGGTGCCATCGCGGAAACACTGCGCTATGTGAAAGAACGCCACGTCTTTGGCAAGCCCTTAATGGAGATGCAAAACACCCGCTTTAAGCTGGCTGAAATTGCCTCGCTAACACGTGCGGCCCGCGTCTTTATGGACAGTTGTGTTGAAAAAGTTGTGTCTGGTGAGCTCGATAATGCCACTGCGTCAATGTCCAAATGGTGGATTTCGGAGCTGCAGCAAAAGATTGTCGATGAGTGTCTGCAGTTGCACGGCGGCTATGGCTATATGGATGAATACTTGATTTGCCGCATGTATGCTGACAGTCGTGTTGCGAGAATATATGCGGGCACCAGTGAAATTATGCTAGAAGTTGTAGCGCGCAGTTTGTAGCGTTTTTTACAGTAGCGTTGGCGTGGTTAATAGAGAGGTGGCTTCTGTACGTAGCGATAAGTACGTAGCGATAAGTACGTAGCGATAAATTAAGTAGCGACCAGAGGAAAAGGTCGCAGGATGGGCTTTGGTTTACGAAAGGAGGACGTAAAACCGAATCATAACCGCGAGTGATAGCCGTTTGAGAAACTATTCAACCTTTGAGCGCGATAAGACTCTTAACGCCTGTTGGCTAATAAGAGCCCTCCCTATACTCCGGCCTTTATCGATTTCGGCCCGTCGCCGATTTGAGGAAACAATGGGTTTTACGAGAGAGTATTTGCATATCGGACAGCAGTTGCTGAACCCATCAATACACGGTTGTCGGAGTATTCGTTGAGGCTGACACCTTTTTTCTCCGGCCTGGCTTTCCTGTCAGTGGCCACCGGCCTGCATTTTTTTGTGGGCTTCCCTTTCAGTCATAATATCCCGCTCTACCTTTTATTGGCTCTGTCCTGTGTGCTCAGTATTCGCTTGTTGGGGGGGCGACAACGTCCCGTGGTTTTCTCCCATGTGCCCAATGAAGGAAGGGGTTCGCTAGAGGAAGTCGCCAATATTTGTAAGGTAGTGATATGGCAGGCTGATGAAAAGGGCGTGCTAACGCAAATTATTGGTTGGCAAGGTATTAACAATGAGGTTGATACGGCTGATTTACTGGGGCGCGAGATTTCTGTTCTCAAAGATGATTACCCTGATTTGTATGCTTTCATGTTGCGTGCTCAGGGCGGGGGAGCGTTTGTTGCCCACAGCAATTTTGGGTCACAGTCCTATCAGCATAGTTTCTCCGAACTTAGCGATGAGGACGGGCGTGCAGCTGGTTTTCAGTGTGTCTCTTTTGACGTTACGGAAGACCAGCGACTTTATAACCGCCTTGCCTTTACCGAGCAGGTAATTGCCACTGCTGGAGAAGCTGTGGTGATTTTTAATCGTAAGCACAAAGTGCTCAGTGTTAATCATGCCTTCACCCGTATTACTGGTTTTTCCCGACAACACTTATTGAAACTTGTAGACAAGGGCGCTTCAGGCCTTGTTGTTCATCCTGATAGGGCTTTTTTCAGGCGTGTCTTACAGACCTTGAAGCGGCAAGATTGTTGGACGGGTGAAGTCGCGCTACGTCGGCGCTCTGGTGAGCAGTTTGCCGCGAATGTTTCATTGAGTGCTATTCGAGGAAATGGTGGAACCTTGACGCATTATGCGATGTTCTTTTCCGATTTAAGCCACATGAAGCGCAGTCATGAAGAGCTGCGTTATTTGGCAACCCACGATAATTTAACGGACTTGCCCAACCGTCGCTTATTGATGGATAGACTTGAGCAAGGCATTCAGCGGGCTAAACGTAGCAATCGTCAGCTTGCCGTGTTCTTTATTGATCTGGATAATTTTAAGATGATCAATGACACCATGGGGCATCACTTTGGTGATGACCTGCTCAAGGAGATTTCTCGACGTCTGCTTACCGTGGTCAGACAAAGCGACACGGTGGCGCGTCTTGCGGGTGATGAATTTACCGTTATTGCTGAAAATATAAATGACCTTGTTGAAGTCAGGTCTATCGCGGAAAAGATTCTCTCCTGCTTTGAAAAGCCTTTTGAATTTGATCAGCAAGAATTAGAGGCAACAGCCAGTGTTGGCGTTGCGATTTACCCTAATGATGGCGGAGACCGGGATAGCTTGATGAAGCAGGCTGATGAGGCAATGTATAAAGCCAAGGCGGCGGGCAGGAACGGCTATTACAGCCTGCATGATGGCGATAGTAGTCGGGTTTCCGGGCGTTTATTTTACCCTTCTGAATTGCGCCTGGCATTGAAGCGAAATCAAATGTCAGTGGCCTACCAGCCCCTGTTTGATATTAAGCAACAGCGCGTGGTGGGCTGCGAATGCTTGCTGCGGTGGAACCATCATGCGCGTGGCTTGATTAAACCCAGTGACTTTATGGTCATTTCTGAGGAGGCTGGAATTACCGGTGAGCTGGGGGCCTGGACACTTGATGAGGTGTGTCGCCAATTGCGTAGCTGGCACCTGCAGGGTTTGGATGTCGGCTATGTGTCAATCAATATTGAAATATCTCAGATCGAAGACCCCGGCTATCCTGAGTTAATACTCGACACATTGTCTCAGCATAAACTTGATGCTTCATGTTTGATGTTCGAAATTAGCGAGGGGCTGGTACTTGAAAATTTAAATCAGGTGACACAGTTTGTTCGGACTCTGAATCAGATGGGTATCCGCTTTTGTGTCGATGGCTTTGGCTCCAGCGGCAAAAATTCTAACTATCTTAAAAACTTGCCGGTTGAAGCCCTTAAGCTAGATCATCGTTTGTTGATGCGGGTGAATGGTACACGCCAGCATATTGATTTGATTCAGGCGCTGACAGGCATTGGCGATATTCTTGATAAAACCGTGATTGCCGTCGGCGTTGAGCGTGTTCGACAGGAAGAGGTGCTAGCAGAAATCGGTTGCCACTTTGCGCAGGGTTACCTCTACGGTAAGCCGATGAGCGCCGACTATTTTGGCAAAGCCTACAGTCAGTTAGCGGCGAATCGCTCCTCCCGCTTAAATTAACGGCCCTCCAAATCTTACTTCACCTCGTGATGAGATTATTCGGTAAGGGCTAGGGGCGCGATAAGTCAGAAAGTAGTAGGCAATTACTCCGCTTGCTACTAAAATCTGCGCCCAAATTTCAAACACTAGGTGCCAATGCTTTCTATTGGTGCTTGAATGATGGCAATTCGACGGAAAAAATGATGACAGATTACACCGCCCCTCTCGATGAGATGAACTTCCTTGTTAATGATGTATTGGGTATGGGCGATATCGCTGCCTTGCCCGGTTACGAAGAGTGTTCAGATGAGCTGGTAGAAGCCATTTACGGTGAAGCCGGGCGCTACTTTTCAGAGGTTATCGCCCCGACTAATCAAAGTGCTGATAGTGAAGGCTGTCGTGTGGAAGATGCCGCCGTTGTTAGCGCCAAGAGTCTTGATGGGTTGTACCAGGGTTTTGTGGCTGCGGGCTGGCCTGCACTCACCGGTGACCCGCAATTTGAAGGCCAGGGTTTACCGCATTTAGCCGGCGTTGCCGTTGAAGAAATGTGCCAAAGCGCCAACTTGAGTTTTTCTCTGCTGCCCCTGCTGACGAAAGGCGTCATTACCGCTATCGAGCGCTTTGCCAGTGACGAGCAAAAGGCCAGCTATTTGCCGCAACTGATTAGCGGTGAGTGGAGCGGCACAATGAACCTAACCGAGTCTCAGGCTGGTAGCGATTTGGCGGCGGTGCGCGCTAAAGCTGTACCTGTCGATGACCACTATCTGATCTCCGGACAAAAGATATTTATCACCTGGGGCGACCATAGCTACACCGACAATATCGTGCATTTAGTGCTGGCTCGTACCCCTGATGCTCCCGAAGGCGTGAAAGGAATCTCTCTCTTTATCGTGCCCAAGTTTATTCTCGATGCCGATGGCAAGCCGGGTCAGCGCAATGATGTTTATCCCGTGAGCGTCGAGCATAAGATGGGCATTCACGCTAGCCCGACCTGCGTGCTCAGCTTTGGCGACAACGATGGTGCCGTGGGTTATCTGATTGGTAACGAGAATGAAGGTCTGAGCTACATGTTTGCGATGATGAATCATGCTCGCCTGGCTGTTGGCCTGCAGGGTGTTTCTGTCGCCGAGCGCGCCTACCAGCAAGCGGTGAATTATGCCCGCGATCGCGTTCAGGGCAATGTGCCGGGGCAGACCGAGCGAGCGCCCATTATTCATCACGCCGATGTGCGACGTATGTTAATGATGATGAGATCCCAGACTGAAGCGGCCCGGGTATTAAGTTATTCCGCCTTTTCTCATTGGGATTATCTCAGTCACAGCCCCGATGCTGACATCCGTGCTTACCATCAGCGTCGCGTCGATATACTCACGCCCCTGGTTAAGGCGTTGTCTACCGAGGTCGGCAACGAAGTCGCCTATATTGGGGTGCAGGTACACGGCGGTATGGGCTTTATTGAAGAGACGGGTGCCGCTCAATATATGCGCGATGCTCGTATTCTGCCTATCTATGAAGGCACTAACGGTATTCAGGCCCTAGACTTAATTGGCCGCAAATTGCTGCGTGACAAAGGCGCGGCTGCCAGTGAATTACTTGCCGATTTAAAACAGGATTTGCAGTGCGCTAATGAACTGGGTTTGGAGCACCTGGCTCAGCCGGTATTAAACAGTTTTGACTTGTGTGAACAGGCGATTCGGTTTGTGTTTGAGCAAGCGGGCAGTGATGCCCACTTTGCCGGTGCTGTTGCTTTCGATTTATTGCTATTAATGAGTAACAGTGTTGCGGCAGCTTTGATGGTGAAAAGTGCTATTGTTGCCCAGCAGCAACTCAATGCTGGCAGTGATAAAGCCCTGTTCCATAAAACCAAATTGGCGACAGTGCAGTTTTATATTGAACACGTATTGCCGCGTACAGAGACGTATTTCCGCTCCCTTAAAAATGGTCATGCTTCGACGATGGCTGTTGATGTTGATGCTTTTTAAATAGGGCTACTCGACTTCAAACTCTTCAGCAATTTGCCGGCACCAGTCGGCAATGCGCTGCTCGCTGAGTTCAAATTCGCTGTCTTCGTCCAGTGCCAGACCGAGAAAGAATTTACCATCCGGGCTCAGGGCTTTTGACGCGCTAAAGCGATAACCGGCAACGGGGGTGAAGCCGACGGTGCTGGCACCAAGACTGTCGACCTTTGTCCACAGGTAGCCCAGGGCATCTTGAAACCACTCTGGATAGCCTTCCTGGTCACCGAGGCCGTAGATGGCTACCGTTTTACCGACCCAGTTGATCGCATCAATCTCGTCCCAAATATTTTCCCAGTCTTCCTGTAGCTCACCGTAATCCCAGGTGGGTATGCCTAAAATAATGTGCTGATATCGCTCTGCGGTTTTAATGGGGCTGGTCGCGATATTGAAAATATCGACGGTGTATTTTTCATTAAGAATTTGCGCGATTTTTTCTGCGGCAATTTCCGTATAGCAGGTGGAAGAGCCGTAAAATAGCGCAATAGTACCGCGCTGGGCTGCAGTCGTGTCTTTGCTTTCGTTACTGTTAAGAGGCGTGTTTGGAGCCATCAGCGACAACCCTGAAAGTCGAGTTGACGCCACACTTCGTAAACGATCACCGCCGCGGCATTGGATAGATTCATACTGCGGCTGTCGGCCTGCATGGGAATACGCAGTATATTCTCCTGAGGTAATGCTTTGAGAAAGTCGACTGATAGTCCTCGGGTTTCCGGACCAAACACCAGTGTATCGTTGGCTTGAAAGCGTGGCTGGCAGTGATTGTTTGTGCCTTTGGTGCTAATCGCAAAAATGCGTGGCGGGTGCTGCGGGGCTGAGGGCTGGTCTGATAGCTTTTGACCTGATAGCTTGGGATCTAATAGCTTTTGATCTAATAAGAAGTGCTGCCAGTTTTGATGGGTTTTCACCTGCTGCCACTCGCCATAATCGAGCCCGGCGCGGCGCAGCTTTTTGTCATCCATTGCAAAACCAAGCGGCTCTATCAGATGTAAATGAAACCCGGTGTTGGCGCAGAGGCGGATAATGTTACCGGTGTTGGGGGGGATTTCTGGTTCGAAAAGGACGATGTTGGGCATGGGCTTCTGACACAGTAAAAACGTAATTTTCGCCGTATTAATGGCTCGATTACAAGGCCTGTTTTTTTCTTATGGGTCTGAGAGTATATAGGCGCTTGTGCCTGACTCGACAGCGTGTAGAATCCCCCGTTGATATGCGCTGTGTCGGCTGACAAAGGGTGCTTTTAAACTTCTATTAACGAGTAATCGATGCACCTTAAATGTATCAAGCTGGCAGGCTTTAAGTCCTTCGTCGATCCTACGACCGTTTCTTTTCCCAGTAAATTGTGCGCTGTAGTTGGCCCCAATGGCTGCGGTAAATCTAATATTATCGATGCGGTGCGCTGGGTGATGGGCGAGAGTTCGGCCAAGCACTTGCGCGGCGAGTCGATGACCGATGTTATTTTCAACGGCTCCGGCGGTCGCAAGCCGGTGGGGCAGGCCTCGATAGAACTGGTTTTCGACAACAGCGATGGCACTCTCAGTGGCGAATACGCCAGCTACAGTGAAGTGTCCGTGCGGCGCATGGTGTCTCGTGAGGGCCAATCGAATTACTACTTAAACGGCAGCAAGTGTCGTCGCCGCGATGTGACTGATGTGTTTCTCGGCACTGGCCTGGGACCACGCAGTTATTCGATTATCGAACAGGGCATGATTTCCAATCTGATCGAATCAAAGCCCGAAGAGTTGCGCGTTTTTATCGAAGAAGCCGCCGGTATTTCAAAGTACAAAGAGCGCCGCAAAGACACTGAAAACCGCATTCGCCGCACCCGGGAAAATCTTGAGAGACTCACTGATATTCGTGATGAGCTGGGTCGCCAGTTGTCTCGACTCGAGCGGCAGGCCGAAGCGGCTGCAAAATATACGACCTTCAAGCAAGAAGAGCGCCTGTTGCGGGCTCAGTTACAGGCCTTGCGCTGGCAAGATCTCGATCAGCAGGCACAAATAAAGCGTGAAATTATTGCTGAGCAAAGTCTGCAAATTGAAGCCCACCTGGTCGACAGGGCTCATCAGGGGGCAGAGCTGGAGAGGTTTCGCCTGGAGCACAGCGAGAGTAACGATAAGTTTAATGAAATTCAGAGCCGCTACTATGCGGCAGGTGCTGAAGTTGCGCGTATCGAACAGTCGATAAAACACGCTGAAGACAGGGCTCGCGAGCTGCGTGAAGATCTCGAGCAAACCCAGCGCAATTTTGCAGAGTCCGAGCAGCATCTTCAAACCGATCAAAGTAAGGCCACGGGTTGGCACGCTGAGCTGGCCGAAATAAGCCAGCAGTTAGGTGCCATGCGCGAGGCAGAAGTGCTCTCTGGCGAAGCCTTAAAACAATCTGAACAGGGTATGCAAAACTGGCAGGGCGAGTGGGATGAGTTCAATAAAACGGCCTCGACAGCCCAGCGTGAAGTGGAAGTGCAGCAGTCGCGCATTCAGCATCTCGACACCTCTATCGATAAACTGGGACAGCGCATCCAGCGTTTTAACAGCGAACGCGCTGAGCTTGAGCAAAGTGCCGAGGGTGAAGATATTGAATTGTTTGAGGCCAATATTGCCGAGTGTGGCGAAGAGCTGGCGGCTCACGATTGCCAGATCGAGGACGTGCGCTTTCAAATAGAACAAAGCCGTGGCGAAGGGGTCGATATTGCCAATGCCCTGAGCAGTGCTCGCGAGCAAGTACAAACACTGAGCGGCCGGGCTGCATCTCTGGAAGCCCTGCAACAGGCGGCTCTGGGTGACGATGACAGCCAGCGTATCTGGCTAGAGAAAAACCAGCTGTCTTCTGCAGTGCGTCTGGCGGATGACCTGCGTGTTGATAGTGGCTGGGAAGCTGCTGTTGAAACTGTGCTCGGTGATTTTTTGCAGGCGGTGTGTGTCGATAAAATTGATGCCTACGCCGAATCCATTGCCGCCATTAGTGCAGGCAGTGTGCTGCTACTTGATGGTTCTGTGGCTGCTGGTGCTGACGTAAATGCATCCCCCAATCAATTACTGGCTAAAGTCAGCGGTGCTGACCGGCGATCCGAAGCGGTATTGGCCGGTGTATTAACGGCTGAGAATCTTGACGAAGCGTTGGCATTACGCGCCAGCCTCGCCGCTCATGAATCGGTGATCAGTCGTGATGGCTTGTGGTTTGGCCCCAACTGGGTGCGCGTTGCCCGTGAGGTTGATGCTTCGGCTGGTGTGCTGTTACGCAAACGCGATCTGGATGAAACCAATACTCAGCTGGCGGCTCTGCGCGATGAAGTCGAGATATTGTTAGAGCAGCAAGAGAGCAAGCAGCAAGCTTTAAAGGCGAGTGAAGCGCAGCGTGCCACTCTTGATACTGGCAGAGATGTACTGCAGCAACAAAGTGCCCAGCTGCAATCCAAATTGAATGTCACCAAAGAGCGCATTGGGCAAATCGCCCAGCAGAAGACCCGCATCGCCGAAGAGCTGGAAGAGGCGCGCATGCAGCTCGAGCAGGATAAAGAGCGCCTGCGCGATTCTCGCCAGATACTCGAGCTGGGTATCGAGTCGATGACCGGCGACAATCTGCGCCGCGAACAATTATCGACCCAGCGTGATCAATTACGTAAAACCCTTGACGACGATCGGCAGAAAGCGCGCCATGATCGCGACAAAGTACACGAGCTGGCCATGCGCGAGCAGTCAGTGAGTACACAGCTATCGTCGATAAAAGAAGGCATTGCCCGGCTTGAGATACAAGTTGCCCGTTTGAAAGAACGTCAGCAAACGCTTTTGAATACCTCTAAAGGTGAGCAGGATCCGGGCGACGATCTTAATGTAGAGTTAGAAGCACGCCTGGAGCAGCGCTTGATTGTTGAGAAAGCGTTATCGGCCGTGCGTATTCTTGTTCAACAAGCCGAGCACGGCATACGCGAATGCGAAAATGAGCGTAGTCGTCTTGAAGCCGCGCTGGAAAAACAGCGTAGTGCTCTCGAGCAGCAGCGGCTGACGACCCAGGAGCTTGAAACCCGGGCGAAAACCATTGCCGAGCAGGTGGCCGAGGCTGACTATGTGCTAGACGATGTGATAACGGCGTTACCCGATGGCGCCGATGAGCCGGAGTGGGAGCGGCGTTTACAGCAGGTTGAAAACCGTGTGCAGCGCCTTGGGGCCATCAATCTTGCCGCAGTGGATGAATTTAGAATTGAGTCGGAACGAAAGACTTATCTCGATGCCCAAGATGGTGAATTAAATGAGGCACTGGAAACTCTGGAGAGCGCCATCCGTAAAATTGATCGTGAGACGCGCACCCGTTTTCGCGAAACCTTCGATGCGATTAACCACTCGTTGCAGGCGCTATTTCCAAAATTATTCGGCGGGGGTCATGCCTATCTGGCGTTAACAGGCGATGATTTACTGGACACTGGCGTGACGATTATGGCTCAGCCACCGGGTAAGAAAAACTCCACCATTCACCTCTTGTCGGGGGGCGAAAAAGCGCTCACAGCGATTGCTCTGGTGTTTTCCATTTTCAAGCTTAACCCTGCGCCCTTTTGTATGCTCGATGAGGTGGATGCACCTCTTGATGACGCCAATGTGGGGCGCTATGCGCGCATGGTGAAAGAGATGTCAGAAACAGTGCAATTTATTTATATTACCCACAATAAAATTGCGATGGAAATGGCCCATCAGCTGATGGGGGTGACAATGAACGAGCCCGGTGTTTCGCGTCTCGTTACGGTCGATGTTGACAAAGCCGTAGAGCTAGCACAATAATAGCGAAAACAAGTACCTAGCTATACTTTATAAAGTAAATTACATAATGTTTTATAAGTCTTTTGCCTTCGGCATTAGCACATTTGGAAAGGTTGATATGCAATGGAACTAGGTGGTCGCGAAATCCTCATCGCCCTTGGCGCTCTGTTGATAGTGGCTATTTTACTGGATGGCTTTCGCCGTGTGCGCCGCGCAGGTAAGGGCAAGCTGCGCGTTAAACGCCGTCGACAGCCCATTTTTGAAGGCGATGATCTTGACGAGTTTGGCAGTGAGTTGCCCGGGGGAGGGGCGCGCGTTGTCGCTTTTCGTGATGAAGATAGCGCTGAACAGTTAAGTCAGACGATTAAGGCTAACCGTGAGCAGGATGCAAGCCGACTAACCGCACCTTTTCGACAAGTTGAACCGACAGCGGCAGGTTTTGAAGAAAATGCTCCGCTGGCCGATGTGCCTGCATGGGCTGGTGATGACGAGGCTGAGCCTGCGCTACAGACGGTTGCAGGGGGCGAGTCGGCATCTGTTATAAAAAGTGATGAGTCGCAAATTTCTCTGTTTGAGGAAGCGCTTGCCGCGAGTGCTCAAACGGATGATTTTGAAGAGGCCCCTTTTGTGGCCGACGGCGATGAGCCGGGTGATAGTCCGCCGGCTGAATCGCGTAAAAAGAGCCGTAGAGAAAGAGGGTCTAAAAACAAATCATCTAAAGGTCGATTCAGTAAAAATAAATCCGTAGAAGCCAGTTCATCAAGCCAATCAAAGCAGGCTGGTAAGGATGACGATATTATTATTCTCCATTTAATGGCTGAGCAGGGCGAGGTTTTTCAAGGTAACGACTTGCTCGAGGCGGTGGTTAAAAATGGCTTACGTTACGGTTCGTTAAAAATTTTCCATCGCCATGTGCGGGAGGATGGCTCCGGCGATGTGCTTTTCAGCATGGCGAACTCCGTCAACCCTGGGACTTTTGAACTGAATACAATGAATGAATTCTCGACACCGGGGGTGACCTTTATGATGGTGTTGGCAGACAGTGACGACCCCCTTGGTACTTTCGATTTGATGCTGGAATGTATTCATAGCATCAACACGGCTATCGGTGGAGCGTTGAAGGATCAGCAGCGTAGCGCCCTCAGTCAACAAACGGCTGAACATTACCGCGAGAGTATTATGGACTTTAATCGTCGTCGTTTAGCGACAAGCGCTTAATCCACTAAATTTACTCGGGCCAAAACCCAGCCAGGTGACTGTCCGAGAACAGAAAGCCTGCTGTGGAAAAGTTGATGTTGGCCAGATTTCACAATCACTTTCATTAAATAGAGTAACTATTCGCTTCAAATGATAGCAACATCTGACTCAAAACAGCTTTCCCTTGCTACGGCTCCTGTTCTCGGACAGCCACCTCGGACTCTCTATCAAGCGATGCTTTTCGTCGGATGAGTGATACGCCCAATTCAGATTTTGATCTGGCTGTGAAAGCAGCGGACACATTACGGTCGCAACTCAACAGCCATAATTATCGTTATTACAGTCTTGACGATCCGAAAATTTCCGATGGTGAATACGATCAGTTATTGCGGCGTTTGGAGAATCTGGAAGCTCTTTACCCGGTGCTGCGTAGTGCCGATTCCCCAACCCAGCGCGTGGGATCGGCACCCCTTGCTGAGTTTGAGTCGGTCGAACACAAGGTGCCGATGTTGTCGCTGGCCAATGCCTTTGACGATGATGAGTTACGTGATTTTGAGCGGCGTTTGCAATCGCGGCTCGATGACGACAGTGCCCTCAGTTTTGTCTGTGAGCCGAAACTCGATGGCGTGGCGGTTAGCCTGCTTTATCACGACGGTGTTCTGGTACAGGGCGCGACCCGAGGAGATGGCTTTCGAGGTGAAAACATTACCGCTAATGTGCGCACCATTGCTTCTATTCCACTCAAATTGCACGGTGATGATTTCCCGCCGGTGCTTGAGGTGCGCGGTGAAATTTACCTGCCCCGCGCCGGCTTTGACGCGATAAACGCCGAAGCACTGGCCAAAGACGAGAAGCCTTTTGTTAATCCGCGCAATGCAGCAGCGGGCAGTTTGCGTCAGCTAGATTCGCGCATTACTGCAAAACGGCCCCTTGAAATGTGCGCTTATAGTCTTGGGCTTGCTGAGGGTGGAACCCTGCCCGATACCCATCTGGCAACCATGCAGCGGCTAAAAGAATGGGGTTTTTTAACCAACAGTCTGATGGAGTCAGTGGTTGGCATTGAAGCTTGTGTCGATTACTACCAGCGACTGGCAGCGCTGCGTGCTGGCCTTGCCTATGACATTGACGGCATCGTTTATAAGGTCGATAGCTTTCGCCTGCAGGAGGCTCTTGGTTTTGTTGCTCGTGCACCGCGTTGGGCAATAGCGCGCAAGTTTCCCGCCGAGGAAGCGAGAACTCGCTTGCTGGATGTAGAGTTTCAGGTCGGTCGCACCGGTGCCATTACCCCCGTGGCCCGGCTTGAGCCAGTATTTGTCGGCGGCGTAACGGTGAGTAATGCCACGCTGCACAATGAAGATGAGATTCAACGCCTGGGTTTGCGTATTGACGATCAGGTGGTGGTGCGACGCGCCGGTGATGTGATTCCGCAAATTGCCCGGGTGGTGACGAGTGATGCCGATAGGGCTGACTTGCCGGCCATCGTCTTTCCTACTACCTGTCCGGTTTGCGGCTCAGCCCTGCAGCGTAGTGAAGAGCAGGCGGTGTTGCGTTGTACCGGCGGCCTGGTCTGTGCGGCTCAGCGTAAAGAGGGAATTAAACATTTTGCCTCTCGTAAGGCTCTCGATATCGATGGCCTGGGCGATAAAATTATTGACCAGCTGGTGGATGCAAAACTGATCCATACCGTGGCTGATTTGTTTACGCTGACTGTCGAACAGTTAGCAGGGCTGGATCGCATGGCGAATAAATCCGCCACCAATCTGGTCGCGGCTATTGTCGTTGCTCGGCAAACGACACTGCCCCGTTTGCTTTATGCACTGGGCATACGTGAAGTGGGGGAGACCACGGCAAAACGACTCGCCACTCATTTCGGTTCTCTGGAAAAGTTAGAAGAGGCCAATGAAGAGGCTTTATTGGCCGTATCCGATGTGGGCCCCGTCGTCGCCGATTTTGTAAGGCAGTTTTTAAGTAACCCCGACAATTTGGCTGTTATTGCCAGCCTGCGCGAGGCCGGTGTCGCGTGGCCCGATATTGAAGCGGCCGGTGATCAGGTATTGCCATTAGCGGGTCAGGTCTGGGTGTTGACGGGTACGCTGACAGCCATGAGCCGGGGTCAGGGTAAAGAACAGCTCGAAGCACTGGGCGCAAAAGTGACAGGCAGCGTATCGGCCAAAACCACGTGCTTGGTGGCCGGTGAAAGTGCGGGTTCCAAGTTAGAGAAAGCCCGTTCACTCGGTGTTAATGTTATTGATGAAGCTGAGTTTCTGGCCTTGCTGGCGAGTGAAGCTTGATGTTGTTTCGTTGGTATTAAAGAATTTCTAGCGCTTGTTAAAGGTCTGTCGTTAAGACTTACAGTCTGGAATATAATGCGCGCAACACGTTCAGAATTTAACGTTATTTGGGGTTGATCATGCAGGAAGAATCCGTCGTCTACGGTTGTATTAAAGATGCAGTGTACCGGCCCGATGGCGTGGATCGTATTAAGGCCAACCGTGAGGCAATGAATTCCTTGCCCAGTGCTGAAAGTTGGCCCCTGTTAAGTCGTGAAATGTTTACTTCTTCTAGTCAACTCGCCGGTGATATTAGTCAGCACACAGAGATTGTTCATTTTGGCGCGCCTTATCAGGGCATCGAATACGAGTGGAAAATGTGGATCGAGCAGTTTGAAGCTCTACTGCACAAAATGTACTGGGTCAGCGCCTATGTGCATCTTGAGACGGAAATGTCCGGTGTGCATTCCTTTATTTGGGAGAGTATCGACGCGGAATACCACAGCCCCGGCAGTGACGATATTCGCCTGCGTTGCGAGTGGGTGAAAGAAGCCATTTGATAGCAAACCCTCAGTATTTAATGTCTTTCGTTAAACGCCCCTCGACCGCGACAGGTGTATAGCGCCTATGCGTGAAAGCTCGGGGCCAGGCCGTTTTCAGTTTTATCTGGCTGGGCTCGGTAGCAGTGCGGTGGCCATGGGCTTGCAAGTGGTCATCTTCCCCTGGCTGGTGGTTGGTGTACTAAATGAGCCGGCAGATCGCGTTGGGCTAGCGCAAATGGCGGTGATGCTGCCCAACCTGCTCCTTATTTTACTGGGCGGGGCACTCTCCGATAATCGCCATCTTGGCAGTTACCTTTTTCGTCTTTATCTGTTGTATTTATTGCCCTTTGGCATGATGTTTATTGCCGTTAATAGTGGCTATTTAAGCTATCAGCTGTTGATTGTTTTTGGCGCTAGCTACGGTGTTATTACCGCCTTTATTCAACCGGCACGGGAAAGCCTGCTATCTCAGGTTGCCAGTGAGGATTTACAGCGCTCAGTAGTGCGCACCACTCTGGTTCAGTTTGCGGCACAAAGTCTGGGTTATTTATCAGCGGGCTTGTTTGATCGTATCGGCCTTAGCATGTTACTTATTTTTCAGATGTTGATGTTTATCGCTGCGGGCTTATTTCTTCGCGCTAGCCAGCCTGCCGGTGTAGGGCTGCCTAAAGGACGACAGCGCCAAAGTCAGACGATTACCGCAGGTTTGCGGGCAGTCTGGCACCATGCCCGGCTACGCGCTCTGATGCTGTTGGTGGGTGCGACGGGGTTTCTCGGCTTTGGTGTGTATCTGGTGGCGATGCCGCTGATGACGCGGGAGGTCTACGGGCAAAGTGCTGTTTTTTATGCTGCCCTGCAGCTCAGTTTTACCGCGGGTGTATTACTTGCCAATGTGCTCTATCTGCGGCTCAGCGGCGGTTTTCGTCAGCCCGGTAGAGTGTTGGTGATCAGCCTTTTTTCCCGCGGCCTGATTATGCTGCTGATTGCCACGCATCTCCCCGTTAATCTGTTGTTTCCAGCAGTGCTGGTGTGGGGCATGTTCTCCGGTATATCGATCAGCCTGGGTCGCATGATGACTCACACCGAAGCGCCGGAGGCCTATCGTTCGCGAGTGGTATCAATTTATCAGCTAGCCTTTTTTGGTACTGCGCCGATAGGTGCCTGGGTGACTGGGCAGCTGATCAGTGCTCAGGGCGTGCTCGACACGTTTGCTGCTCTCGGTGCCCTTACCCTGTTGGTGGCATCCCTCGGTGTCTTTAGTCAGCTTTGGCGATCACCTGCCGGAAAGCCAGTAGAGCCGCAGTAACGGCGACATTGAGTGATTCAACACCATTGGCCATGGGGATGTTGAGCTGCTCGGTAGCCCGTTGATTAACTTCTTTAGACACCCCGTCAGTCTCATTCCCGAGCACATAAATCGTTCGTGCCTGGGCTTTATGTTCAGCCAGATCCGTACCCGTCGCGGCATTTAAGGTGCAGACACTGGTGCCCAGTGCTGCAAACTCTTTCAGGGCCGCAGGCAGGCTATCACAGCGATAGATAGGGCAGCGAAACAGTGTGCCTGCACTGGCTTTAATGACGAGGGGTGACAACGGCGCACAGCCTTTACTGGGCAATAGCAGCCCGTCGATAGGGCTGGCGCAAATAGAGCGAATCACCATGCCGAGGTTTTGCGGATTAGTGATGCGATCTAAAGCGATTAAGCAGAGCTTCTTCGGCAGCTGTTTAATCAGGCTTTGATAGTCACCGTAATGGGGGCACTGCAGGTCAAGTGCAACACCCTGATCCTGGCGCTGATTACGGGAAATACGAGACAGCTCCTGGCGACTGTGGTGCTGAATTTCAATCTCGCGAGCCTCAGCCAGAGCGATGATTTTCTTCATGGTCGCATCATTGCGGTTACTACTCGCTAGATGTAAACGGTAGGCGGGAATTTTCGTTTCCTGTAGTGCTTCCAATACGGTTTTTCGACCGAAGACGGTAAGTAATTGTTTGAAAAATTGCTGGCGTTCGGCGTAACTCATACGGGGTATTCGCGGGTAGTGGAAAAATGAGGCTGCATTATATCCTTTCAGCGCGGGACTTAATAAACAGAATTGTCAGGCCTTAATGGCAGAGTCAATACCGTGCAGAGAGGCGTGATTTTAATTTTTGCCGAGGACTTTGTTATCGGAAGTAAGAAGAAAGGCGAGTAGGTCTGCTTTACTCAGCGGCTTTGAATAGTAATAACCCTGAATCAGGTCGCAGCCAAAAAACTGCAGTACTGCTAGCTGCTCTTGGTCTTCGACACCTTCGGCAACAGTCGTTAGCTTAAGATCTTTGCCAATGCTAATAATGCTGTGCATCAGGCGTTTGGCTTTTTCATCGGTTAATATTTTATCGATAAAGCTTTTATCAATTTTAAGCTCATGAATAGGCAGGTCGGCTAACAGGCTAAGCGAAGAAAAACCCGTGCCAAAGTCGTCGAGAGAAATTTCCACGCCAATATCACTGAAGCGCTGTAGGACAAAAACAGCCAGCTTTAAATCTTCGATAAACATGCTTTCCGTTACTTCAAGCATTAGAGAAAGATTATCGTTACCCCGTCGTTTTATCTCTTCCTGAAAAAATTCAAAGAAACCCTCAGTGAGTAATTGCTGTACGGATACATTGATCGACAGGCGCAATGGTCCTGTCTGTTGGCACACTTCCTCGATTTCTTCAATCGCCCTAAGGGTAATAAACTGACCGAGCTCATTCATCAAGCCCATGCTTTCAGCGATAGGGATAAAATCAGAGGGTGGCACATTCCCGAGTTCGCGATTATTCCAGCGTACAAGGGCTTCGACGCCAATCGTATTGCCGGTATTACTGTCGATTTGAGGTTGGTACATCATGGCAATCTCGTCGCGCTCGACGGCCGTGCGCAGCTCCCTTTCAATGGCCGTGTTATAGGCGCTACGTTGTTCCAGTTCATCGGAAAAGAGGAAGGCTTCGTTTCGGTGTTTTTTTGCTTCATACATGGCGATGTCGGCTTTACTGAGTAAAGTACCGAGCTCCTGGCCATTGCTCGGGGCGCAGACAATGCCAATACTCGACGTTACAGAAAACTCGGTGTTGTCGGCTGTAATAGGCTGCATTAAATCATTAATGAAATTGTTTGCGAGTTGTACTAGATAAGCCCCGTCATTTTCAGGAATGAAAATAATAAATTCGTCGCCGCCATGCCTTATGTTTAAATCTTTAAATTGGGCTTCAATGCGTTGTGCGACCTCGATAAGTATTTTATCACCTGTGGCATGGCCGTAGTGGTCATTAATGACTTTGAAATTATCAAGGTCAATAAAAAAAAGGGCAAACCTTCCTTCGCAAGCTTGGGACCAGCTGTGGAAGTGCTCAGCAAGGTAGTAACGATTGGGTAAGCCGGTGAGTTGGTCGTGATTGGCCTGAAAAAGAAGTCGCTTCTGTGATTTCTTCTGCTCGCGATTAAAGAAATTAAACATCAGAAAAAGCAGGATGTTGAAGGCGATTATTATCGCGATTTGCCAAATAAATTTGGGCAAAAAGTTACCATAAAGGCTAGATCTTTCTATGGAGCTGAGAGTGTAGTAGCGGTAATAGGGTTCGTAACGTATGGTGAATAGAGCATCCATACCCGGCTCGAACAGGGCGTTGACAGAAATTAGCTGGCCCGAGCTGCGAAGCTCTTCGGATGATATTCCCGCCTGTATCTGTAGCTGATCAATAAAGTAATTAACCATTTCTTCTGGAATAGGAATTAAATATTCTTTGGGGTTTTTCTTGTATTGAGGTCTTGAGCTGTAGATAAAATGATAGTCGTCTCGAAAAAGTTGCAAGATAGTGCCGCGTGTTAATTGACTGTTATTCCAGGCAGAGCCATCAATACTGTGTTCTATAGCACTGGTTAGTACAGCGATGACCTTTCCTTTCTGACGCACCGCATAATGTACGCCAATAACTTGTTTGTTAAGCCAGGGAATGAATCTGTTGTTGCCAATAACAAGTGCATTTTGCGCGAGGGCTCTTTGGAAGTTATATTGAGTTATAGGGTCGCTAAGCAGTGAGGGGAGGCCGTCAGTATTGGCGATTTCTCCACTTGTTAGTATCAGACCACCTTCCGGATCCCTGACCATGATGGCTGTCACCTCGGAATTGTTTTTTACAACCCGCTTTACCATCTCATTTAATTTGTCGATGTCATTGGTAAGATCGAGCGCTACTATCTCGTCACTGAGGCTGTCGAAGATGCTTTTCTGATAACTGAGCATTGCTCGTGTCGATGTAAAACTGACATTGTTGAGATAACGCAACTCTGTGTCGGCATCTTGTTTGACTTTGTTCCATTGGAATACACCCAGCAAAACCAACGCAGTTATTGAGCTGGTAATGACAAATAAATAGATACGCCATAAATTGCTAAGTACTGGCATTCAGGAGCACTCGAAACGAGAAAGTGTTTTTTTACAGTTGATCATAGAAGTCACGACCTGTGTGTCAACTGAAAAGCAGTGAAAACGGGGTTGGTCCAGGCTATTTCTTCTCTACTGATTCGGTGCTTAGGCCTGCTTTTGTCCAGGCTTCATAGCCGCCATCAATATGGCAGACAGGCTGTAAACCCATATTTTTCAGGGCGAGTGTGGCGAGGGCAGAACGATGGCTTTTTGCGCAGTAAAGAACAAATTTTTTGCCCGATGAAAAAATATCCCGATGGTATTCACTTTCCGGATCAACCCAAAATTCAAGCATGCCACGGGGTGCGTGCAGGGCGCCCGGGATTTTACCGCCACGAGGGAGTTCTCGTATATCGCGAATGTCGACAAATACAGCGCTATCATCACCCAGCAGTGCGGACGCTTGCTCAAGGCTAAGCGTTTCGATTTCTTTCATGGCATTGTTGACAAGTTCTTTGGCGCTGACTTTCATAGTTCTACTCCCCGGTTTGTTTTTATAAAAAACAAGTGCGTATTAGATACTACCTGATAGAGTTGCTGGTTTTGTAGTGTTTTATCTCATCCTATAGGTTTAAATAGGGACTTCTTCTAATAACAAAATGCTATGGCGTGAGGCTGAATAGCGGCAGGAACTAATCATTATGGAATATCGTTCTTTAGGTCAGACCGACCTTAAAGTCAGTGCTATTTGTCTGGGCACCATGACCTGGGGGCAGCAAAACACCCTGGATGAGGCCTGCGAGCAAATGGACTTTGCCCTTGCCGAAGGCGTTAATTTTTTCGATACCGCCGAAATGTATCCGGTGCCGCCAAGGCCTGAAACTCAGGGCCGCACGGAAGAATATGTGGGCGAATGGTTTGCCCGGCGGGGCAAGCGCAGTGAGGTGGTGCTTGCGACCAAAGTATCCGGCCGTTCAGAATCGACGGGTGACTGGAAGCACCTGCGAGGCGGCCCACGACTCAATCGTGAACATATCCACCAGGCGGTGCGTGACTCCCTTAAGCGATTGCAAACCGACTATATCGACCTCTATCAGGTGCACTGGCCTGAGCGCACGACTAACTTCTTTGGGCAACTGGGTTATCGCCACAAAGCGCAAGATGATTTGGCTTCGATTGAAGAAACATTGAGTGCGCTATCGGAGCTGGTGAAAGAGGGCCTGGTGCGTCACATCGGCGTGTCTAACGAAACCCCCTGGGGTGTCATGGAGTATCTTCGTCACGCTCGCGAAGATAATCTCGAACGCATCGTCAGCATTCAAAACCCCTATAACCTCCTTAATCGCAGTTTTGAAGTGGGTCTTGCCGAAATGGCGATTCGAGAGGATGTCGGGCTGTTGGCTTATTCACCGCTGGCGATGGCCATGTTGTCGGGTAAATATATGAATGGTCAGAAGCCGGCCGGTGCGCGTTTGACCCTGTTTGACCGCTTCCAACGTTATTCCAGCCCTCAGGCTGTTGCCGCTTCGGAGGCTTATGTGACGCTGGCGCAGGAGCATGGATTAGATCCATCGACCATGGCTCTGGCCTATGTGAATAGCCGGGAATTTGTCACCAGCAATATTATTGGCGCTACCAACCTCGAACAATTGAAGGCGAATATCGCCAGTATTAATTGTGTGTTATCGAGCGAAGTGAAGCAGGGCATAGAGGCGTTGCACCAACGTTACTCGAATCCTGCGCCTTAATACTGTTGGTTTTAATCGGCGATAGTAGGGTGGGCTACGCTGCCTGTTGTTCGCCCCACTACTTTTTCAACGACATTATTCCTGGTCTTTCACCATCATCGTCAAGCGGGAAATACACACTGTTTTTCCCGCTTCATTACGAATCATGATTTCCCAAACGTGGGTTGAGCGACCCAGGTGCATGGGTTTGGCCGTGCCATAAACAAAGCCTTCGGAGACCGAACGAATGTGGTTGGCATTAATTTCAAGGCCGACGCAATACTGCTTTTCCATATCGATACACAGAGACGACGCGTGACTACCGACAGTTTCGGCGAGCAGACAGGATGCGCCACCGTGGAGAATGCCGTAGGGCTGGCGGGTGCGTTCATCGACCGGCATGCGGGCGGTAATATAGTCATCGCCAAAGTCGGTGTACTCGATGCCAACATTTGTTGCTGCGCCATCGGGGAAGTCATTATTCAGGACGTCGAGTGATAGCGTTTTTTTCCAGATTGACATAGTTAATTGCCTTATTTATATCTTGAAAAGTAAGCCTTTAAAATTAAGCTCAGGAACCCTTGGGGTAGAGGGCTTGCAAGTGTTGTCGCTGATCCTTTTTGCCAGCCGCTTTATTTGCCGCGCCACTTTTTCTCACGCTTTCTAGTTGTAGAAAAATAGTATCGCTACTCACGGGCTGCTGTGTATCGTTATCACTGTATAGCCGCGCATCAAGGGCTTTGAATTCAGCCTTTAGCGCTTCGCTATCGGCAAGCTCAGCGACCTGCTCCAGACTGTGCAGTGATTCTTGCTGCCAATGCACGCGTGCCCAATGAATTATGGCCTGGCGTAGCGCTGAATAATTGTCGAAGGCACAGGCCATGCGAAGCTCTTGAAACAGCTCCTTATCAGGTTTGGCTGCCGTGCTTTGTGCCGGTGCCTGTAATTCGCGGGGGCGATTGCGCCACCATAAAACGGCGAAAACAGTGGCGACAATAAGTAGCACAACGTTACTTGCGGCCAGCAGCCAGAAGTAAGTGCCTGTTATCGGCGAGGTCGCATTTTGCAGCGCTTGCGATGACAGGGCGCTGATATCGCCTTCAGGTGTCGGCGCTGCAGCGTTGCCGGTAAGTTCAGTCGATGCACTTGCAGGCAGGACATTTAGCGTGCGCCCCTTGAGAACAGTGTGCCGAACTTTATTGGCCTTTGTATCCCACCAGCCGACGGTAATATCGGGCAGAGTAATGCTACCGACTTGTGTTGGCACAATGGCGATAGACTCGATGCGCTTACCGATAACACCGGCTTCGCTAACGCTGTTTTCTATTTGCGCCTGGTCGGGATAGAGTTTGTAGCTCTTGCTGTTGGGTATTTGCAGGGGCGGCAGTTGACTGCCCATCAAACCCTGTCCGGTAATGGTGATGGTACGGGTCAGCGGTTCACCCAAAGTGATGTCGCTGGTGGGGTTGCTCCAGCGCTCCTGCAGGCCCAAGCCTTTGCCGGGCAGCCAGTGTTGCAGGGGGCTGTTACTGGGCATGGGTTTAACCTGTAATTGCCTGGCTTCGGTGTTGAAGTAAACCTGCCGACCCCGTTGCCGAAAAAGTGAGCCGCTATTGCGTGCGGTCGGGTCTGCAATAACACCCCGGTATTGAATTGCCGGTATTTCCAGAGTCGAACTACTATCGGCAAAAATAGCGTAGCGGGTTTCGACCACGGTGTATTGCTGGCCATCGATCTCTTTTTGATATTGGCTTTCCGCCACCTTGATGAGTTGCGCCCCCGGTACGGCGAGTTCGTCGAAGGCAAAATTACTCATGGGCACAGAGGTATATAAACGCAGTGTCAGCAGGGCTTGCTCCTGTACATAAACACTATTTTTATCGAGTAGGGTTTCGGTAAAAACAGGGGCTCCTGCGACCTGGGTGCTGGCTTTTGCCTTACTGACTTTTATCTCGAGAGCATTACTAATTTCATCTTTAAAGGTAAAAGAGGGAATTAATAAAGTGCCTAATCGTTTTGGTGAAAGACTTAATATCCAGCGTGTGGTCGAAATACTACGGCCATTATAATTCGAGTATTGGCTGCGCTTGTTTTGACTTAAAATTTTAAAATCTTTTTTCAGCGCGTTGAAGTCAGGCTCGCCAAATATTATTTGTTCACTGTAAATAACATTCAGATCAAAGCTTTCGCCAAGATTGACTGCGTTACGATTGACCTCGCTAAGGAGGTTTGCCGCATAACTACCAACGGACATTATTAGTAATAAAAGCCCGATAAAATAGCTGCCGACGCGGCGCGTCTGTGTGACTAATTGTTTACTTACCAACGTTCTGTCTCCTGCTGACTTGCTCGACCTCGGCCTTGCATTTGTTGATCGTGCTGCCAGGCTTCATATTCAAACTTTCTGCGCATTAAGCCGCTGGGGTCGTCGGGTACACGGCGCAACCATTGTTCAAGGGCCTGACGTTGCTCATCGGGCATTTCGTCGGCGGCAGAGGCTTGTGCTTCCCCAGTGTTTTGAGATTCTGCATCATCGGGTTTTTCTTCATTCTCTGCATTGGCAGAGTCTTTCTCTTCGGCATCATCTTTGTCTTGCTCAGCACTTTTTTCAGTATCTGATTCTGGTTCTTTATTCTCCGGACTATCCTCGGGATTATAATCATCGTCGGCCTCTTGTTCGCCAGACTCGCCTTCCTGTCCGTCTTGCTCAGAATCGGACGACGGCTCTCCATCCTCTGCATCATCTTTATCGGCGTCGCTTTTATCACCCTCTTCTGCGTTCTCGTCATCTTGCGACTTATCTTTTTCTTGCTGCTTTTCCTGTTCTTGTTTCAGGGCTTTTTCAACCAGGTCTTTATTAAAGTGGGCGTCTTCGTGTTTGTCCTCTAATTCGAGGGCCGCCTGATAGTTTTCCAGCGCTGCTTCTAGCTGTCCGGCGTTAGCCTGAGCATTGGCCAGGTTGTAAAGGCTGTCGGCGCTGGCTTCGCTGTTTTTAAAATGCTCTTCGGCGGCGGCAAAGTCACCCTTTTGATAGGCTGCCGAACCTTTCCAGCTCGGGTCTTTGAAGAGCGCTTCAGCTGCCTCCGCGTCACCGGCGGCCAGTGCCTTTTGCCCTTGCTGGTCACTCCGCAGCCAGAGGTCCTGCCATTCCATGGCGTAGCTTTTATCGGGTGCAAAAACTAGCGGGGCAAGAATCAATAAAGCCAGTACGTTGCGGCGAAAGGCTAATGCCAGGAAGGGCAGCAGCGGAAAAACCAGCCAGAAACCACTGTCGTGCCAGGTATCAAAGGTGCGCTCTAATTGCTGGCTTTGTTCGCTGTCAGCACTGTTGAAAAGCTGACTTAGGGCTTCAATGTCACTATCGTCGAGAGAGATCTTGCGGTAGATGCCACCATTATTTTGCGCCAGTTTACGCAATGGGGTTTCGCGTAATTGGGCAATGACGATATTGCCATTACTGTCTTTGACAAAGCCACCTTTGCCGGCGGAAGAAACGGAAGGAATGGGTGCGCCATCTTTTGTACCGAGCGCTAATACAGAGGTTTTAATGCCGGGGTAGTTTTCTAGCTGGGCATTCATTAGTGGCAAGTCAGCACTGGGCAGCCCATCGGAAACCAGCAACACATGTCCGTTTTGAAAGCCGCTTTTAACAATGAGTTCGATGCCTTTTTCCAGAGCCTGCAAGGGTTGGTTGCCGGGCACGGGCATTATCGCCGGATTAAGGGCGGGCAGCAGGGAGATAATGGTTGCCGTGTCATCGGTGAGAGGGGTGACGACGTGGGCATCGCCCGCATAGGCGACCAGTGCGGTGGTGCCTTCCTGTCGTGTGTGCAGCAGGTCGATTAACTTTAAGCGGGCGCGAGTCAGCCGGTTGGGTTTGACATCTTCCGCCCACATAGACGGTGACAGGTCGAGCAGAATAACCAGCGGTGTCTGTTGTTTATGAATGGGCAGGGGGATTTTATTCCAGCTCGGCCCCGCTAGTGCAAGACAGGCGCAGAGCCAGGGCAGGAGCAGCCACCAATGCAGGCGCTGCCGCTTGGTGCTGGTGTCTTGTTCGACCAGATAGGGGAGTAACTCCGGGGCGATAACGCCTTGCCAGGCGCTGTTGTTACCACTACGACGAGCGAGCAACAAGGCCAGGGCAATACCGGGTAACAGGGCCGCGAGCCACCAGGGGCGAAGCCAGTGAAACTGGGCGATGGCTGTTGCTAGCTCGGCAGACAAAAAGCTCATGCTTTAATACCCCGGAAAAGCAGTAAGGGGCAGCTTAATAGCAGTGCTACACCCAGTGGCCAGTAAAACAGCGCACGGGTGGGGCGAAAGGTTTCGGCGTCCTGACTGACCGGTTCAAGCAGGTCGAGGGTGGCATAGATTTGTGCTAATTCTTTCGGATTGCGGGCGCGAAAATATTGGCCTCCGGTCTGCGCCGCAATGGCGCGCAGGGTAGTTTCATCAAGATCGGCGGAGGGGTTAACGCGGCGCACACCGAATAAACTGCGGCGTAATATTTCATCGGCACCGACGCCAATGGTGTAAATTTTTACCCCGTAAGCGGCGGCCAACTCGGCTGCTTTCAGGGGTTCAACCTCACCGGCGGTATTAGCACCGTCGGTCAATAAAATAATAACGCGGCTGTTTTCGTCTTTATCTTTCAGGCGCTTTACGCCGAGGCCGATGGCATCGCCAATTGCTGTGCCCTTACCGGCAAAGCCGATTAAGGCCTCCTGTAATAGCGTATTGAGGGTTTGCCGGTCAAAGGTGAGAGGGGTTTGCAGATAGGCGTGGTCGCCAAACAGAATAAGGCCGAGTCGATCGCCGCTGCGTCGTTCGACAAAATCGCCGACCACCGCTTTAACCACCGTTAAGCGGTCGATCAGCGAGCCTCTTACTTCCATATCTTCGACTTCCATGCTGCCGGAAATATCCACCGCCAGTAGCAGATCGCGGCCACTGATGGGCAGAGCGATGGGTTCGCCAATCCATTGGGGGCGGCTGGCAGCGAGCAGACAGGCAATCCAGATTAAGGTGAGCAGGACAAGGCTAGGCCAGTTGCGACGATTTACGGCCGGGCTGCTTTGGCTGTCGGCGGCGAGTTGAGCGTAAACAGGCGACAGCAGCGCGGCCTGTTGATCGTCTGCGGGCTTGCGCCACCAGCGGTAGAGAAAGGGCAGGGGGGCGAGTGCCAGCATCCAGGGCCAGATCAGGCTGAGCATCAGCTATCGTCCCCGGATTGCTTGCCCGGTGTAAAGTCTTTCGACTTGAGCCAGCTTTTTGCCACCGCGTAAAAGCACTGGGCTTGCTCTGTGCTTAGCGCTTTACTCTCGGCGCGGTAGAGGCGTTCGCTGATGTCCTGTAAGGGTAAAGTTGCGGAGAGTTTGCCAACACTGTGTTGGTCGAGAGCCGCTAGCAGAGCGGGGCTCGGCATGGATTCAAGATGATCGTCGCTCTTATTATCAGCCGCTAGTTGCGCTGTTTTACCGGCTCGACGTAATAGCGCCAGCGTATTTTCAATAAAGTCACGGTCGGCATTGGCTGTGTTCCCCGCCTGTTGCTCATAGTCCCGCCAAACTTGTTTCAGTAAGTCCTGACTTTCGCCGCGAAAATACTGACGGCGATAGCGCGCCTGTAAATAGCGGCTGAGCCAAATTATCAGGCCCAGTAATAAGGCCGCGACTATCCACCAGCCGGGCGCGGGTGGCCACCAGTGCACCGCCTCGGGCAGGTGAATATCTCTGAGCTGTTCGAGCATCGGATTATCCACTAGCGCTGCCGTCGACCCTGTTTGGCAAAAGCCAAACGCAGGGTGTCGAGTACCGGTTCATCCGTTGAGAAACTGAGTAATGGTAGCTTCAGTCGCCGGGCCGTTTGCTGCAAACGTTGTTCTTTATCACGGTAGTGCTGTTCAAAGCGGCTGCGCAGACTCGCTTTAGCCGCGTTCAATAAAAATCGCTGTGCGCCATTAAAAATTTGATATTGCCCGGGTGGCGGCAGCTGGCTTTCGAGCTTGTCGTAAATGTGAAACAGGCTGAGGTCGCAGTGGCGAGCCAGTTCAAACAGGTGGCGTTCGCCGTCTTCGTCGAGATCGTGAAAATCGCTGATGATCATTAAGCTGGTGCCGGGGCGGGCAACGCGGCGCGTGTCTTCAAGAATTTCACTCAGACTGTAGCGCTCGCTCTTATCGGGTGTTGGTGATGCTTGTTCTGTGTGTGTTTTGCCCGGTGGCAGCAGCGCTAGGCTGGTTTCGTGCAGGGCTTTAATCAGTTGAAGAACACTGTGCTGGCTGCGCCGGGCGCGGATGTCCCGCTGCTTGTCGGGGCCAAATACCAGTGCGCCAATACGCTCACCGGCGTTGAGTCCGGCCCATGCCAGCAGGCTGGCAATCTCGCTGGCGCAAACCGACTTCAAACGTCGAGAGCCAAAAAACATGCTTTGGCGCAGGTCGCAAATCACCATGAGTGGGCGCTCGCGTTCTTCGCGAAAAACTTTGGTGTGGGGGCTGGTGGTGCGCGCCGTCACTCGCCAGTCGATGGAGCGAATATCGTCGCCAGGCTGGTAGGGTCGCACTTCGTCGAAATCCATACCGCGGCCGCGAAAGCGTGAGCTACGGGTGCCGTTCAATGCACTTTTTACGGGGCGTTGTGGAAATAGCGTTAACTCGCGAGCGGCAAAACGCAGCTTCGCGAGATCGGCGACAGAGGCGACCACACTGGCCGGCAGATTCGATAAAGGCGCTAGACTAGACAAGAGCTAGGCACGTCGTAGAGATAAAGGACGACTTATTAGTGAACAACATTGATACAAATAAACTCAGGCAGAAGCAACGTTGGCAAGCAGGGTATCGATCACGCGGTCGGTAGTAATACCGTTGGCTTCGGCTTCAAAGCTGAGAATTAAACGATGACGGAGGATGTCGTGGGCCACGGCGCGAATATCATCGGGGGTAACAAAGTCTCGCCCGTCGAGCCAGGCATTGGCGCGGCTGCAGCGGTCCAGCGCAATGGTTGCACGTGGGCTGGCGCCGTAGTCGAGCCAGCTGTCGAGCTCTTCGCCGTAGCTGAGGGGCTGGCGTGTGGCCTGAATTAGCTGAATTAAATACGCCTCAACATTGTCGGCCATGTGTACGCCAAGGACTTCTTTACGGGCAGCAAAGAGCGTTGCTTGATCAATTTCAGGGCCGGGTGTCTGAGTACTACCTTCGGCCTCGTCTCTTACCAACTTGAGGATTTGGCGCTCGGCATCGGCGTCGGGGTAGCCAACGGTGACATGCATTAAAAAGCGGTCGAGCTGGGCTTCGGGCAGAGGATAGGTGCCTTCCTGCTCAATGGGGTTTTGCGTCGCCATCACCAGAAACAACTCGGGCAGGGGATAAATTTTATTGCCGATACTGACCTGTCGCTCGGCCATAGCTTCAAGCAGGGCCGACTGTACTTTGGCCGGGGCGCGATTGATTTCGTCAGCGAGCACCAGGTTGTGAAAAATAGGCCCGGCCTGAAATTCAAAGCTGGCATTTTCGGGGCGGTAAATATCGCTGCCCGTTACGTCGGCGGGCAACAGGTCTGGGGTGAACTGTATGCGGTGAAAGTCGGCATCAATACCCTTGGCCAGCGTGTTAATGGCTTTAGTTTTGGCGAGGCCGGGCGCGCCTTCAACCAGTAAATGGCCATCGGCTAGCAGCGCCATCACCAGCCGCTGAGCGAGATGCTCCTGGCCGACGATGGTTTGATTGAGGTAGGACAGTAAGGACTGGATCTGCGTGGATACACTCATGGGTACGTTATTTCGGCCTTATTTTGATCGTGAATTACAGCTTGGCGGAGTATTAGTGTTATGGGGTCGATTGTAATATTTACCAGTGCTTGGGCAAAGGTTTTCTGCCTATAAGCACTTAGGACAGGGAGCATGGCTTTAGGTTCAGCATTGGCTCTTTTTACAGAGCACCGTTGATGACTTGCCCGTCACCTTGGCTTATCCTTGCCGCCCTGTTGATCTTCGTCGAGAAGCGGCTCATTTATTGGGCCCGTCGTCTGGTCAGGCGTCGAGACAGCAGTTGGGCAAATCAGCCGGCAATAAACACGTGAGGTCACTATGTATCCGTTAGCGCGCAGAGCTTTATTCCTTTTACCAACAGAGACCTCCCACCATTTTTCTTTAAACGCAATCGCGCTGTCATCGCGTCTGGGTTTGTTGAAGCTGCTGCCTAAACCCGAGGTTCATCCTGTAGAGGCAATGGGCTTAAGTTTCCCTAACCCTGTCGGTTTGGCGGCTGGCCTCGATAAAAATGGCGACTACTTTGATGCGCTCTCCGAGCTGGGCTTTGGCTTTGTCGAAATTGGCACTATTACGCCTCGGCCCCAACCGGGCAACCCTCAGCCGCGCTTATTTCGTCTGCCCGAATATCAGGCGATTATTAATCGCATGGGCTTCAATAATTTGGGTGTTGATCATCTGGTATCACAGGTGCGCGAGCGACAATTCAAAGGTGTGCTGGGTATTAATATCGGTAAGAATTTTGACACGCCCGTGGAAAAAGCCAGCGATGATTATCGCCTGTGCATGGAAAAGGCCTACGCCCACGCCGACTATATCGCCGTTAATATTTCTTCGCCCAATACCCCGGGTCTGCGGGATTTACAACACGCCGAGCAGCTTGACGAACTACTGGCAACACTGAAACAAACCCAGGCTCGCCTCGCCGATGAGCAGGGTCGTTATGTGCCGCTGGCATTAAAAATTGCACCGGATTTGGACGACGAACAAATTACCGATATGGCGCGCCAATTGATTAAACACGGTATGGATGGCGTTATTGCCACTAATACAACCCTGTCGCGAGAGCAGGTTAAGCGCTCGCCATTAGCGGGTGAGCAGGGCGGCTTGAGTGGTTGGCCCGTGCGCGAGCGGGCGACTGAAGTGATTGGTAAACTGGCGAAAGAGCTTGATGGCGCTCTGCCGATTATCGGTGTGGGCGGTATCGTTAAAGGTGAGGATGCCTGCGATAAAATCAAAGCCGGGGCCAGTTTAGTACAGGTTTATACCGGGTTTATTTATCATGGGCCGTCACTTATCCGGGATGCGATAGAAGCTGTTGGCGAGATGGATCAGGTGTTGGGATAGGCGTTTGAAGGGTTTGTTAGCCAAAGTCAGGATGTGATGGCTCTGAGGGTTCTAAAGAATGATGTACAGAAAGATAATTCTCCATAGATTGTAAAGATTCTAAAACCTCCATAGATTTCTTACTTAAGGCATGCGTGAGCTCAGTGAATTCGTCCCAGTGGCAATGTTTCATTGAGCGTCTGAGTAATTTCTCTCCGATAGTGTGTAATTCCCTGTGCGGTGCTTCCATCCCTTTGTAAATACTATGCTCCTTAAAAAAACGACCCTGACCGTAATACCATTTTCCAAGTTTGCATTGTGTATGGTCGAGTTCTGGGCGGTTGCGTAAATCATCTAGCGTACGCTCTCCCTTTATTTCCCGGAGGAAAAGTGCCGAGTCAATGACGGCTTTACGCCATTGCAGGTGGTCTAGCTGTGCCATATAGAGCAAGCCAACGGGTTTGGCCGGCAGTTGTTTATAGGTTTTTAGGTACTTAATAAATTTTTCGAGGGGTAAGGGTTTGCAAATCCAGAAGCCTTGCCCTGCTTTGCAACCATAGCTTTGCAATATTTGATAGGTTTCTTCATCTTCAATTCCTTCGGCGACAACATCAATATTGAGCTGGTGCGCCATGCGAATAGATGCCTGGATAATGGCATGGTTTTTTCCTGATGTTGCGATGTCGTCTATCAGACCCTTATCGATTTTCAGTGTGGTAAAGGGCCATTTGCTGAGTGTAGCTAAGCCTGAGTGTCCTTCTCCAAAATCGTCCATGGCAATAGAAACACCCTTGTTGGCCAAAGCAGCCAGTGTAACTTTTGCATGCTCTTCATCCATGAGGACAGTTTCTGTGACCTCAATTTCAAGATTTTTAGCGTCAATGAAGCGGTTTTTCAGCGCATAAAGTACGATATTTGTGAATTTACTATCATGAAAGTCTTTGCCAGAGGCATTAAAGGAGATAACAAGATCGTCGTTGACGGCGTTAATTAGCGTCATATCCTCGATGAGCTTACTAAAAACGAAGTGTGTGATTTCCTGGATAAACTCTGATTTCTCAGCAAGGGGGATGAATTCAAAGGGCGGGACAAGTGTGCCATCGGGTTGTTGCCAGCGCAAAAGTGCTTCCGCACCGTATGTTTTCCCGGTTACCATTGATGTTTTAGGCTGGTAGTGCAAAATAAATTCTTTATTTTTCAGCGCGCTTTTTAAGGCTCTAACCGTAATGGCCTTGGGTTGTCTCATGAATAAAAGTACCTAAATAACTAATGTTGTTCATTGAACATTATTGTGATGTCTGTTTTTCATTGCCAAATTACACGAAATTGGTACTTTTTTGTGTGTTTGCTTAGTCATTCTTGGCAGTTTTTTATAGTTTCACTCTGTAGCCGAAAAGGCTTCAAGGTCTACGTTACACAAGCGCCAAATACACAGGCTGCACCAACAAAATACAAAGCGCCGTTATCGGCCATGATCATACTTTCCTCTGGGAGAGGAAGCTGTCGGCACCAAGGCCGGTAAAGTAATTTTTTTGTAAAGAATGTACCAGGTGGCTGTTCAAGAACAGAAAGCCTACTGCGGAAAAGCTGATTCTGGCCAGGTTTAACAATTATTATTCATTCAATAAAGTCACTATTAAATGATAGCAAAAGGTGACTAAAAATAGCTTTCCATCGCAACGGTTCCTGTTCCCGGACGGTGACCTAACCGGGCTTTTTCATCAAGGCAATAAAACCAAGACTGACGATAAAGGCCGCGCCCATAAAATAAAAACAGTCGTTGTAGGCCATGATAAAACTCTCGCGCCGAGCGATGGCATCGATGGCGAGAAGTGCTTGTTCCTGGGCCAGTACGGGGTCGGCACCCAGGTTGCCAAAATGATTAGCAAAGCCCTGCAGGCGCTCCATAGTGAAGGGGTTGTAGGCGCTGATATTCTCAACAATATGGCTGGAGTGATACTGTTGGCGCAGGGACAAAAAGGTTGCCAGCACGGCGATACCAACGGCACCGCCTAAATTTCGCAGTACATTAAACAGGCCCGATGCCGAACCGACATCTTCCTTTGCAAGACCGGCGGTGGCGATGACATTGAGCGGCACCATAATAAAAGGCATGCCCAGGCCGCGGATAATATTCGGCCAGATGAGGTGGTCGTGGCCGTAGTCGGCCGTCATGTGAATATTTAACAGACAGCTCAGGCCGAAAATAAAGGCACCAAAGGCGAGCAGTATGCGTATGTCAATGTGAGGCATTAAGCGCAGAACAATGGGTACGACGATCAATTGGGGCAGGCCAATCCACATCATTACCAGGCCTATCTGCATGGCATTGAAGCCATGCATCTGAGCGAGAAACATGGGCATGATAAAGACTGAACCGTAGAGGCCAAGGCCGAGAATAATGCCCACCAGATTAGCAAGCAGGAAATTGCGCCTTGCTAGTAAACGTAAATTAATAAAAGGGTCTTTTCGCTTTAATTCAATGACAACAAAAGCAATGAGGCAGGTAGTGGCGAGGAGGGTGCCGTTGAGAATAAAATCAGATTCCAGCCAGTCTTTGCGATTACCTTCTTCGAGCACAATGATCATTGCACCCAGACCCACAGCCATGGAGAGAATGCCAAACCAGTCGCCATTCTTGAGTAGTTCGAACTGGGGTTTGGTTTTTTTCAGGCCCTGAAAGAGGATTAGAAACATGATGCCGGTGGGCACAATTTGTAGGTAAAACACCGACTGCCAGCCAAAGGCCTCGGTTAAATAACCGCCAAGAGTGGGGCCGATTGACGGTGCCTGCGTTGCGGTGAGGGCAAACATGCCCATGCCAATCGCCTGTTTGGACGGCGGCAGTAAAGTCAGAATCAGCATAAAAGACAGGGGTATTAGCGTACCGCCGGCCAGGCCTGCCAGTGTGCGGAAAACCAGCATTGATTCCAGGCTCCATGCTGAGGCGCAAAGGAGGGTGGTTAAGGCAAAAACAACCGTGTTGAACAGCATATAGGGGCGCAGGCCAAAGACCATCGCTAGCCATCCCGTTACGGGTATGACGACCACTTCGGCCGTGAGGTAGGCGGTGGAGATAAACGAGCCTTCTTCCAGTGTTGCCGACAGCGCGCCCTGAATATCTTTTAACGAGGCATTGGTGATGTGAATGTTGAGAACGGCAATAAAGGCACCAAGCACACCGCCAAATACGGTCAGCCAGGTGCCTACCGAGACAGATTCTTCATCGGTAGCGGGAGAGGTGTCTTCAGCAGCAGGGCTTGTTGCGTTACTCATAGTGGTCGTCCGTATTCGCCCCGCCTGTTAGCGGATAGTTAATGCAGGTCTAGTAAATAAGTCGCGCTACGTACGGCTCTGTTTATTGGGATAGAACGACAGTGGTTGCGCTTTCAACACCTGCAGTCTCTTCATTTGCACTAGAGCGCGTATCAATTTTGGCGAGTACAGACATGCCGGGGCGGAGCAATTTAAGGACGGGGTTATTCGGGTCGAGGAGGATTTTGACCGGCACGCGCTGTACAATTTTAGTGAAGTTACCGGTGGCGTTATCCGCTGGTAACAGGCTGAACTCCGCACCACTGGCAGGTGACAGACTTTCGACCACACCTTCAATCGGCTGGTCGGGAAAGGCATCGATTGTCACAATGGCTTTTTGTCCCGGCACCATTCCGGTGAGTTGGGTTTCTTTGAAATTAGCGCTAACCCAGATATGGTCGAGAGAGACAATAGCCATCTTGCGGGCGCCGACGTGGATATATTCACCACTTTCGACATGCTTTGCGCCGACCACACCATCGCGAGGCGCACGAATATCGGACAGGTATAGCGCAATTTTGGCGAGGTTAGCTTCGGCCTCAGCACGAGCCTGTTCGGCGCTAATTTCTGCTTTTTCAGCCGTTAGTACATCCAGCTGAGCAATGGCCGCGTTTACATTGGCACGGGTGCGAGCGAGTTCTGCCTCTGCACTGCTGACATCGGTGAGGTCGTGGTCATAGCGCTGCTTTTCGGCATAGCCTTTGTCTTTGAGTGTTTTGGAGCGCCCTAGATCCAAATTGGCTCGTCTTAGTTGTGCTTCAGCCGCTTTCACTTCTGCACGGCTGGCGGCAATATTGGCATTTTGCAGGCTGGTCTGTGTATCTACCCGTGCAAGGCTGGCCTGAGCTTCGGCGATATCTGCCTCTGCACGCGCTACGGTGGCATTAAAGGTGGGTTTGTACATAGATATAAGAATATCGCCTGCTTTCACTTTCTCATTGGCACGGACATTGACCTTATCGACGATGCCAGGCACTTTCGCGCTGATAATAGTGATATCACTGCGGGTGTAGGCGTTGTCAGTCGACTGCCAAAAGCGCCCTTCAAACCACCATTCTTTGGCCCAGAGGCCGCCAAAAATGATGCCGGCTGCAAGAACCCCAAGGAGAATAATTTTACGCATTGTGATTACCATTTCGTCAATATTAGGAAGAACTATCGTGATTCACTTTCGTTTGCCAGCCCCTCTATAAGATAGAGAAAAATAGAGGACTCAATAAATAACCTGTGTACTTGTTATTACTTTTGTTTAGCAGGTTGCCTTGTCAATTGAGGGAAATAAAGGACTTGATTAGTTGCGGTACTGCGCCGTACCCTAGCACCGTGTCTATTTTGATGCAAGCCATTGAGACATTGTTTAAATGTGTTGGATGGATGACTTAAGGCTGTGTTATAAGGCATTTTTAACAGGCGGGATGTGGTTGATCTGTCTGCTTGATAGAATGTTAACGTGCGTTTGTTTACTGATTTAAATGTAGCTTCGAAGTGCGAATGACAATAAGGACAAATTTATAACCATGGTGACAGTTGAAAAAAGTACCGAGCAAATTCGCCGCGATACTATCCTTCAAGCGGGTGTTGATGTCTTCCTGGAATATGGCTATGTCAGTGCGAGTGTGGATGAAATAGTACGACGAGCCGGTGGTTCAAAGCGTACAGTCTATAAATATTTTGGCAATAAAGAAGAGTTGTTTGCGGCGATTATTGCCAGTCTTGCCGTGCAAATGTTGTCACCCCTTGGCTCTGCCATTGATAGCGATAGCAATTTACAGAAAACCCTTGAAAAGCTTGGCAAAGCTTATTTAGACGTGCTGTTGCGCGAGGACAGCCTGGCTATTTTCCGCACCGTTGTTTCAGAGGGTGTTCGCTTTCCCGAACTAGCGAAGACTTTTTTTCTCAACGGCCCCAATGCGGCAGTGACGCGATTGTCGAGCTACCTTGAACAGCAGGTTAAAAGTGGTAGCTTAAAGCTTGACGATACCCATGCAGCGGCGCGACAGTATTTCGGCATGATTCGCTCTGACCTGCATATGCGTGCGGCATTGGGTTTGGAGTTGCCGTCGGAACTTGAAATAAATAAAGAACTTAAAAAAGCGGTGTCGATGTTTTTACGTGAATACAGCGCTTAGCCGTCGCCATCAATGACTTGTGAGTTCTAGCTCAACAATAATCGGTAGATGGTCGCTGGCGACTTTGGCAACCTGGTGCCGGCAGGGAATGGCCGAGATAGCACGTAAATTACCCCGGTAATAAATTCGGTCGAGGCCACCCCGGGGTGCAAAAGAAGGATAGGTTTTGATCGGCCGGGTGCGCAATCGGGTTTCTGTATCGGTGGCGCAACGCAGTGACATGCCTTCAACGAAAAGCGCTCTCAAGCGTGACAACCAGTCATTAAAATCACCGCCGACGATGCAGGCTGCACCGGGATTAATATCCGTAAATTCTTTACTACGCATTAACATACCTGCCTGGCGCTGGCGCTCGAGGGGTGACAGGCCGAGGTGAAGATTGAACACGTCGAGTTGCGTTGTACCCTCTTTACCTGTGGGGACTTCAATAGCCGTATGTTGGCAACCCCGTCGCTTGCGGTCACCGATGGTTAAATCAATATTGCGCTCCCGTGTAATGGGGTAGCGGCTTAAGGTGGCATTGCCATAGCGGCCTTTGCGTAGGCTGACATTGTGCCCTGCGGCGTAATGGTCGTAGCCAAGCTCTGCGGAAATTTCCCGCGCCATATCCTGCTCTCTCGAGCGGGGTGCGCCCTCGTCAACTTCCTGCAGTAAAACAATATCTGCATCGTGATCACCGAGTATTTTAATAATACGCTCGGGCTGATAGCGCCGGTCAAGACCAATCGCACGGTGGATGTTGTAAGTGATAATACGTAGTTTCATTGCAGCAAGCCCATGGCGAAGTCCCTTGTAGATAGGGTGATTTTATCATTTGTCAGGGAGTTCATCGTATAAATATAAGGCCGTTACTAGCGAGAACAGGGTCTAGGAATTGACTGATAAATAGAGAAAGGATTTTGATTGGAGGACGACATCCCCGCTGCCGACGTGTCGATCGACAGCGGGGATGTCGTCTCAAGGTAAGGGGTTTGGCCAGTAGCGTAATCGACAGCTCTCAACCAGCAGAGTAGCCCGCATCAATCACCAGCTCAGAGCCGGTCATGTATTTGGACTCGTCAGATGCCAAATAGAGTACGCCATTGGCGATATCGTTAGGTTCGCCTAGTTCACCGAGGGGCGACATGGCTTCAAACTTCTGTTTAATTTTTTCCGAACCGCCGTATTTTTTGATGGTGGCCTCCACACCAGGCGTGCGAATAACACCGGGGTGAACAGAATTAATCCGTACCTTGTTTTTTAACTGCGCAAATTCAACGGCTGCGGCTTTGGTGAGCATTTTTACCCCACCTTTTGCGGCACAATAGGCCGCCGATTTGTCGAGACCGATAATGCCGGCGATGGATGAAATGTTAATGATGGAGCCGCCACCGGACTTCTCCATAGCATCCGCACCATATTTAACACCGAGAAAAACGCCATCGAGAGCAATGCTGTTTTGCCATTTCCAGTCTTTTAAGGTGGTGTCTTTTATCGACTTGGCAATAATCACTGCGGCATTATTCACCAGTACGTCGAGCTGGCCATAGGTCTCGAGGGTGGTGGCGATAACCGCTTGCCATTCTTCGTCACTCGATACGTCCTGGTGAAGATAGCTCGCTTCGCCACCCGCTTGTTTGATGAGTTCTACGGTTTCGTTACCGCCCCTGTCTTCCCAGTCGGTGACCATGATTTTGGCGCCTTCTTCGGCCAGGCGTACCGCTGTTGCCCGGCCAAGACCCGATGCGGCACCGGTAATGAGTGCTACTTTTCCTTCAACGCGTCCCATATTTTAATTCCTGATTAATAGTTTTTATTAGATTTATTTTCCTGAAAAATTAGGTGTTCGTTTTTGCAAAAAGTGAGAAACACCTTCTTTAAAATCTTCGCTGCTGATACTGGCTTTCATTTCAGTGTGGGCCATGTCCAGCGCTGTATCGAGGTCTTGAAACAGGGATTCCCACAACTGCTGTTTAATAATGCGCATCGAGCGGGGTGAGTTGTTATTGGCCATATCGTGGGCAATTGCCATGGCGTTGTCGAGGAAGTCTTCCTGGGGCAGTACGCGATTGACTACGCCCAGTGCTTTGGCCTCAGTACCATCGAAAACCCGGCCGGTGAGCCACACATCCATAGCATTGCCAAAGCCCGCGATGCGGGGTAACAGCCAGGAGCCACCGTATTCGGTGATCAAGCCACGTTTCACAAAAGCGGAGGTGAACTTGGCATCGGCAGCGGCAATGCGCATATCGCAAAATAGGGTCAGTACCAGACTGATGCCGGCACAGGGGCCATTAATGGCGGCGATAATAGGTTTGGGTACGGCGGGAAAGTAGGAGTAAGCCTGCTTAAAGTCGGGGCGTACATCCTGTGGAGTGGGTTTGGGCTTCTCTTCTTTGGCGGTCTTTTTTCCGCTGCCCTCACCCAGGTCCTGTAACACACTCATGTCGGCACCGGCAGAAAAGCCTCGCCCCGCACCGGTGATGACAATGACGTTAACGTTTTCATCTTCAGTGGCTGTCATCGTCGCATCCTGAATTTCTTCCGCCATGCGAGTGGTCCAGGCATTGAGCTTGTCGGGCCGGTTCAGTGTTATTACGGCGACTTTTCCATCTACGTGATAAAGCGTTTCGCGGTATTCCATTTTGTTCTCCTCAGTTTACCCCTGTAGGGGAATTGTTATTTTTAGTATTATTTTTTAAGAGGCGTTTACTGGCCTTTAATCCATTTCGGCGAAGGCTTTTATTAATTGATAACCGATGGCCATTGGCGGCGGTAACAACACGCCCTGGTCGGTGGCACCGTTGAGCACATCGCGCAGTACGCTGCGAGATACCCAGCGCGCTTCCTCCAGCTCTAAACCGTCGATGGTGATTTCTTCACTTTCCGCTTCGGCAAAGCAACCGATCATTAGCGATGAAGGCCAGGGCCAGGGCTGGGTGGAGTGGTAGCTAACGTCGCCAACTTTAATGCCGGCCTCTTCCATAATTTCACGGCGCACGGCTTCTTCGATATTTTCACCTGGTTCAACAAAACCGGCGAGACAGGAATACATGTGCTGGGGGAACATCGCCTGACGACCAACCAGACACTGATCACCGCGTACAGCGAGCATAATGACCACCGGGTCGGTGCGGGGGAAGTGTTCGGCGTTACAGGTATCGTTACTGCATTTACGCATATAGCCGGCGTCGCGCATTTCAGTTTTATTACCGCAAACCGCGCAGAAACCGTGGCGCGCGTTCCAGTCGAGAATGGCTTTGGCGGTACCGAGTGTGGAGGGATCGCCGAGGGGCAGTTGCAGGGCGATGGAGCGCAAGTCCATAAAACGCCCGAGCTGAATAAAGGGCTCGCTTTTATTGGCGTCTTCAAACACGGTGATATCAATGGCGAAGTGGGCAATACCGTCGCTATCGTTGCCGAGGAAAATTGTCGGTACACCGCTGGATAAATAGTCTGCGAGGTCGACGGGTGATAACCAACCGATACCATCGCGGCGGCGAGTGACTAAGGGCTGCTGCTTCCATAGCGGCACGATACGCGTAGCGGGGTCGGCCAGTTGTGTGCTTAGCCACTCGCTGTTGGTGCGTAAATGGCTGGCTCTATCGAGTGGGCCGCCAGCAAAAGTATGGACGTCAGACATGGTTTTTCCTTTTATTTATCGAATAAGGGGCTTAGGTAATTCAGGGCGCAGGCAATTCAGGGTGTATTAATTGAGGGGCTTACATACGGTCGGAAACAAAGCCGTTGGTTTGGCGCTCCTGGCCGAACGTCGACATGGGGCCGTGGCCGGGAATAAATTCAACATCATTACCGAGGGGCCAAAGCTTTTCGCGAATCGAGCTAATTAAAGTGTCGAAGTCGCCTTTGGGGAAATCGGTGCGGCCAATGGAGCCCTGGAACAACACGTCGCCAACAATGGCCAGGCGCTCTTTAGGGTCGAAAAAAACCAGATGCCCGGGCGTGTGGCCGGGGCAGTGGATAACGTCAAGGGTCTGATTGCCAACGCTGACGGTATCGCCATCGTCGAGCCAGCGGGTCGGCACAAACGTTTTATACGTTTGGCCATCACCCAGACCGAACATTTTGCCTTGCTCGGGCAGGTTGTCGATCCAGAACTTTTCCTCTTTATGAGGCCCTTCAATGGGGATGTTTTTTTGCTCGGCAAGATCGGCAACCGCACCGGCATGGTCCATGTGGGCGTGGGTGACCAATATTTTTTCGAGTGTTACGCCGTTGGCGGCAATGGCCTGTTCAATGCGCTCGATATCGCCGCCGGGGTCGACAACGGCAGCGCGCAGGGTTTCTTCACACCACAGTAAAGTGCAGTTTTGCTGGAAGGGTGTGACGGGAATGATGGTGAACTTCATGGATACATCCGTTAGTTTGAGAGGCGTTAGTTAAAGAGGCGTTAGTTAAATAGACCCTTGTTAAGTAAGTGCCAGCTATCAGGCACCTGGGGCAAAGGCCTCAATAACCCGAGGGTCGTAGCCTGGCTCACCGTCGGGGCGCAAGGCTTGTATACAGACATGGTCGGCACCGTTTTGCCAGTGGGCTTCTAGGCGTTTTTGAATCGTTGCTTCGTCACCCCAGGCGACAATGGCATCGACCAATCTATCGCTGCCACCGTTTTCAAAATCATCGTTAGTGAAGCCGAGGGTTAGCAAATTATTACGGTAGTTGACGAGCCCAAGATACATGGCCATAAACTGGCGGGCTATGGATCGAGCTTCGCTGGGGTCTTTAATCAGCAGGACTTTCTGCTCGGGGGCGAGGAATTTATCGGGGCCGATAATCTGCCGTGCGCGGGCTGTGTGTTCGGGTGTGACAAAGTAGGGGTGAGCACCATCGCTAGCACTGCCCGCCAGGCCGAGCATTTTTTCACGCAGTGCCGCTAGTACAACTATCCCTTGTTTTGCCGGCGGTGGTGCGGTGTACATGGCTGCGTTCATGGCTTCAAGATACGCACGCATGGTGCTAACGGGCTTACCGTAGTCGTGGCTGCGTATATCGCTAACCAGCTCCCGGTGGGATACGCCGAGGCCGAGAATTAGCCGGCCACCGCTAAGCTCGTCAACCGCATTGCGGGCCGAGGCCATCGCCATTGGGTCACGAGCATAGACATTGGCGATGCCCGTGGCGAGATAGAGCTTTTCAGTTTCGCCAGCGAGCATAGTGATGGTGACGAAGGGGTCGCGGCCAAAAGCCTCTGGCACCCACAGGGTTGAATAGCCGAGTCGTTCGACAGTTTGGGCGAGTTCAATGCATTGTTTGTAGTCGCAGGCATCGAGGAATCCCCAAACGCCGAGTTTGCCAATATCAGATGCTTTCATGGTTTCTCTGTGATCTTTTATTTGGCACCCAGTCTACCCTTTGGCAATCGCTGATTTCAACGCTTGGATACTGACGCTCCAGGTGTGCGCGGCTTCAAGATGACCGGGGTGATGGCTTTCCTTGACGGGAAGCAGGTAGAGTAGACCGGCAGATCCCCCATTCACCGTTTCTGGAACATCCTTATGATAAATATAAAAACAGCCAGCTCTGAGCAAATGGCTAAATTACTGCCCTATCTGAAAGTATTCTCTTCTTTAAATGAGAAAGTCTATCGCCTCACCAGCGGGCGGGTAATGGGTAAGTTGAATGGTTACGACGTATGCCTGGTGACGATGACGGGTGCGAAGTCGGGCAAACAGCGGGTGATTCCCTTAATGCATGTGCCTTACAAAGAGGGCGTGATAATTGTTGCCTCTCAGGGTGGAGCGCCGAAAAACCCCGTTTGGTTTAACAATTTGGTGGCCAACCCTGATGTCGACGTGCAGTACAAAGGGAAGAAAATGAAACTGCGAGCACGCCGTGCTGATGCTGAAGAAAAGGCGGCGGTATGGCCGGTTTGTTGTGAGCATTACCCTGACTATGATATCTACCAGAGCAGGACGGGACGAGATATCCCGGTGTTTATCTGCGAGCCGCGTTAGGCTTTGTTTCCAGGTATTGTGTACATAAATATTTACACAAGCCTGATTTGTTGTCTTTAATTAAAGCCCATAAAACGACAGCTTCACCAGAGTGGGAGCGGGACTCCTGTGAGTTGTGAGCCTCGATATCGAGGCTTCAGTAATCGTCGTCACTAAATACAGATTCCGGCTCTATATCTCTTAGTGGGTCATCCACGGGTGCTGTGGTGAAGGCTTTATCAGGATCAACACTGTCTTCCTTCGCCAACTCGTAGGGCGCACTCCAGTCTTCAGGGGGCTGGGCGGGTAACACTAGCATTTGGTGCCAGGTGTCGTAGTCAAACTCGCCGATTTCGCCATCGGCGTATTGAATGTCGATGCAATCGCCGTCTTCGTCCAGAGCCACCACCTCAAAGATTTGGTTTTCTTCGATGTCCTGATACCAAGCACCGATGACCGGTAATTTCCTGCTCATATTTACTCTCCTTTGTACGGGGTTAACTCAAGATAGCACTGCCAAAACGCGATGACATCAGTATTTCAATAAGCAGAAACACGGCTATTTCAGAGTGTAATCAATATACAAGTTGATGCTTCAGATGTAACTTGCTGATATGTATAAATATGTTTGAAATCAACTATTGGTTGTTAATTGCCAGTGGGAATATCAGCAAAATTGTAAATGCGCAATTTGTCTAATACGGCGGGATAAGCGGTAAAGCCATTGACAATTAAAGGCAGCGTTTCTATTGTCCGGCCCACTAATGAGTAATGGATAATGACAATGGCTCCAGGCCCCTTGATGCTCGATCTGGAAGGTACTTCGCTGAGTGACGACGAACGCGATTTATTACTGCAAAGTGCAGTTGGCGGCGTGATTTTTTTCGCACGCAATATCAGCTCGAAGGAACAATTCATAGCCTTGACGGCAGAGGTCTCCGCTCTGCGCCCCGAATTGCTATTGGCCACCGATCAGGAGGGTGGCCGAGTGCAGCGTCTTCGCGAGGGCTACACTATCCTGCCGCCAATGCAGGTTCTGGGTAATCTGCTGGTTGAGGACGGTCAGCGAGGGGCTGAGTTATTACGCAATACGGGCTGGTTACTGGCCGTGGAGATGATCGCCAGTGGTCTCGACTTTAGTTTTGCCCCGGTACTCGATCTCGATAGCAGTCATTGTGAAGTGATCGCCAACCGTTCCTTTGCTCTCGACCCTGAAATCGCTACAACGGCGGCAGGGTTTTTTATTGAAGGTATGGCGGAGGCGGGGATGGCAACAACGGGTAAACATTTTCCCGGCCACGGCGGGGTGACAGCCGATAGTCATCTCGAAATACCCTATGATTCGCGTAGTCTCGAACAGCTACAGGATCGCGATCTGTTGCCCTTTAAAACATTGAGTCATAAATTACAGGGCATTATGCCCGCCCATATTGTCTTTCCCGAAGTGGATGACAAAGCCGTCGGTTTTTCGTCCTATTGGTTACAAAATATATTGCGGCAAGAACTGGCTTTTGATGGCGTGATTTTTAGCGACGATCTGTCGATGAAGGGTGCCGACCAAATGGGATCTTATGCCGAAAAAGCCGATGCGGCATTGCGTGCTGGCTGCGATATGGTGCTGGTGTGTAATAATCGCCAGGGTGCGTTGGAGGTGCTCGATTTTCTGCAAACGAGCACAGAGCTTGTTACCTCACCTCGTTTGCCGGTGATGAAGGCACAAGCACAATGGCAGTGGGCTGAACTAATGAGTGACGCCCGCTGGCTGGCGACACGCGAGGCCTTGTCGACACTGAATTGATTTTTACATAAATAGTGTGTCTGCCACTGGTGAAAACACGGGTGGCTAAAAGCGGATAAGTTTTGAGGAAAAAGTAAATGATTGAAAGTTTTGAAAGCTGGCTGAGCGAAATGACGGGTGCGGAATCAACCTGGTGGATTCAAGTTTTTTTGGTTGTTTTTGCGTCGCTTTTATTAGGCTATATCGCGAGTCGAGTTTTTAATCGTATTTCAGCCCATGCTGCAGCGACTAAAACGCTCTGGGATGACGCGCTGATTGAAGCGGCACGCAGACCTTTTGTCTGGTTGGTCTGGGTGCTGGGTATTAATATTGCCGCAGGCATCGCGGCCAGGGCGGTTGACTCTGGCTGGTCTGATTTGATTGACCCCGTTAATCGGGCGGCAGTTATTCTGCTGTTGGCGATGTTTTTATTAAACTTTGTCAAACGGGCAGAAAGTAATTTGGTGAATCCCGATTACTTAAAAGAGCCTCTTGATGCGACAACGGTACGTGCAATCGCCAAACTGCTTCGTGTCTCCATTATTATTTCCGCTGTGCTGATTGCCTTGCAGCTGTTTGGTTTTAGTATTTCTGGCGTACTGGCCTTTGGCGGCATTGGTGGTTTGGCGGTCGGTTTTGCGGCAAAAGATTTACTGTCGAATTTCTTTGGCGGTTTGATGATTTATCTTGATCGACCCTTCTCCGTAGGTGACTGGATTCGCTCCCCCGACAAAGAAATTGAAGGTACGGTGGAAGATATAGGCTGGCGTTTAACACGCATTCGCACCTTCGATAAGCGACCCTTGTATATTCCCAATGGTATTTTCGCGAATATTTCCGTTGAAAATCCGTCGCGAATGCTCAACCGCCGCATCTACGAAACCATTGGTTTGCGCTATGACGATATCAACAGCATGGGCGTCATTGTGAAAGACGTAGAGGCGATGCTGCAAAACCATCCTGAAATTGATACTACGCAAACCTTGATGGTGAACTTTAATAGTTTCGCCGCAAGCTCGGTAGATTTCTTTATTTACACCATGACCAAAACAACAGACTGGGCGAAGTATCACGCCGTTAAACAGGATGTACTTTTAAAGATCGCCGATATTATCGCCAGCCATAAAGCGGAGATGGCCTTTCCGACTTCAACCGTACATATCGCCGATCAGCCCGACGGCTTTGTGGTGCCGCGAGTTAAGAAACAGTGAATCAAGTAAAGATAAAACCGGCCATTATTGCGGGTAGTGGTTTATTGTCTATGCCGGGACTGGTTATTGATGACACCTTGCATGTTGATACCCCCTGGGGGCAGCCCTCAGGCCCTGTGTATTGCGGACGATTGAAGGGTGTTGAGGTGCTATTTATAGCCCGCCATGGCGACACTCACACTATCGCGCCCCATAAAGTTAATTACCGCGCCAATATCGCCGCTCTACAACAGCAGGGGGCAACTCACTTGCTGGCTTATAACGCGGTGGGCGGTATTTGTGCCGATTGCGATGCCGGGAGTTTGGTGGTGGCAGATCAAATTATCGATTACACCTGGGGCCGTGAACAGACTTATTATGATGGCGAAGAGGGGCGTGTTGAGCATATTGATTTCACTTCTCCCTATGATGAAGCCTTACGGCAAGTGCTTATTACTGCCGCCGATAGTGCCGGGGTGACGATTATTGGCCAGGGTGTTTATGGGGCGACTCAGGGGCCGAGGCTAGAGTCAGCGGCTGAAATAACAAGAATGGAGCGCGACGGTTGCGACATTGTCGGTATGACAGGTATGCCCGAAGTAGCTCTTGCGCGGGAAAAAATGCTGCCCTATGCCAGCCTCTCGCTAGTGGTTAATCCGGCGGCGGGTAAAGCCAGTGGGCCTATTGGTATGGCTGAAATAGAACAGGTGATTGTTGAGCGCATCCCGGTTGTGTGTGACATTATTAGTCGTGCCTGCACGCTTGTCAGCGAACAAGCCCGCGCCAGTTGATAGAATTTTTCACCACATTATTAAGTGAAGAGGGCGGTTTACTCGGCTTAGCTCTTAGCGCTTTTTTGTCCTCGACACTATTGCCCGGTGGTTCAGAGGTATTACTGTTGTGGCTGGTGGAACAGGGCGAAAGTCGATTGCTGGTTTTACTCCTTGTTGCCAGTATCGCCAATACGGCGGGTGGCCTGCTCACTTACTGGATGGGCCGTTGGGCAGAAAAAGGTGTTGAGCGGCTGAGGCATCGTCCGCCGCCATCGGGTGCTGTTATTGGCTATATTCAGCGTTGGGGTTACCCCGTACTCTTGCTCAGTTGGCTACCGATTGTTGGTGATGGTTTATGCCTCGCTGCAGGCTGGCTACAGCTACGCTGGCTACCGAGCCTGGTTTTTATTTTTATCGGTAAAGCCTTACGCTACTGGCTGCTGATTTACGCGTTTCAAATATTACAATAAATTAATTTTTCAAAGAGTATTAAAAATATAATGCAAAATAGTTGTCGTTATCAGCAGGGTATTTCCCTGTTGTCAAAAATTTATATTGTCCTGATTATTACTACTGGCGCATTGTTTTTCTATTTATACGACAGTCATACGTTTGGTGTTGAATATACAACGCCGGGAGCCTTTGCCTACCCTGAAAGCTATACGCCCAATTGTGCGGGTAAAAACAGTGGGGTGGCCGATCATATTCAGCACAAAGATGACCGCAATATGCATTTTAATGTCACGACGCCGACTAACTATCGCAGTGACTATGCCCACCCCTTATTGGTTGTTTGGGCACCATCGGGTATGAGTGAAGGTTTGTCAGAGAGCTTTACGGGGCTCACCCGACAGGCAACAGAAGCCGGTTATGTGGTGGTGCATACGCGCAGTATTCCCCTGGGTTTCAAATCTTTAACGTCTTTGAGTTTCATTCCCGCAGAGGTGGTTGAAAGCTGGTGCATTGATCCCGCGCTAGTGTTTTACACCGGCCACTCCGACGGAGGCACGGTCTCCAATGCGCTATCCGTTATGCCCGAAAGCGCCTTTCGTCCACGGGCACTGGCCCCGAGTGCTATGGGTATGCAGGGCAAAGACATGCAAGCTTATGAGTGCCCCAGACCCACCAGTGTGATGCTGATGCACAATAAAGGCGATGGTCATTTTCCCGATTATGGCAGCGAGGTTGTTGCGTGGTGGGCGGGCTGCAACCAATGTTCCCAGCAGGCAGTGGCATCTGACTTTGCAGGCTGTGTTGAATACACCTCTTGCGCAGAGGGAATAACAACACTTTTTTGCGAGGCCGAGGGCAATCATGCTCACTGGCCCGGGCCTGAGCATGACCCCATTCGCTTCTTTTCAAATATTGTTAAGGCTGAAAGGAACCCTGTGCCCGTCGAATAATATGATAAAAAGTGCGGGTAATTGATTTCTGTCAATTCTTTTTTAGAGCCATTTTTTTATTCTTCGGAGACTAAAATAACGAGAGTAATGAAACGTGGAAGAAACAATTACAGACAAGCAGGTGTGGACACGAATTGGCATTACCATTGGTAGTCTTGTTGGGCTTATGGTTGCTGCTATTATTGCCGCTAATATTATCGGCTAGATCGTCTTTAGCATTGCCTTGTCGATTACCTACCGTGTTTTTGATGAGTGCTAATAATAAAAGGGCGGCATAGTAGTCGCTAACGGAGGCTGTTCTTTACTGATATTTTTGGCACAATAACTCTGTTGTTTATTCATCGGGAGTAGATGTTGTGTCTGCACAGTTAAGCAAAACTACACTAACGAAGACCGCGCTAATAAAAACCAGGATCAGCGTCGAGCCTGAGTGGGTCGATTACAACGGCCACATGAATTTGGCTTTCTACGTTTTGGCCTTCGATAAAGCCACCGATAATTTTTACGATCAACTCGGTATTGGCCTCGACTACCGCGCTGAGCAAGACAGCTCAATGTTTACTTTGGGTATTAATGTCGATTACTTGCGTGAAGTTTTTCAAGGTGATGAGCTGCTTATTACCACGCAATTACTCGAGGTTGATAAAAAGCGCCTGCGCTATATTCATCAAATGTATCAGGGCGACGATGGGCAGCCCGTTGCTGTGAATGAATGTCTGGCGATTCATGTCAATATGAGTAGTCGGAAAAGCGAGCCATTTCCTGTGCCAACACAGACCCGTATTAATACGGCTATGGTTTCTCATCAGCAATTAGCTCAGCCTGCGAGTGCCGGTCGGCTGTTGGGCAAAAAGCTGTAATAGAGTAACACCCTTAGATTCAAGTCTGTTTTAAGGCCCAGTAAGCCGCATTTGCCTAACCCGCTTAGGCCTAAACCCCTTGGGACTGAAACGACTGGCCGCTACACTGTGCGGCCTCAAACAGTTGCGGCATTATCTATGAGCTTATTACCCTGTGAAATCGTTGAAACCCAGACGCAAAATATTGATGCCTGCGTGATTTGGCTGCACGGCCTGGGCGCGAGCGGCCACGACTTTGTCCCCGTGGTGAGTGAGCTGCGCTTACCTGAAACGATGGCCGTGCGTTTTGTCTTCCCCCATGCACCCGCCATCCCCGTTACCATCAATGGGGGCATGGTGATGCCAGCCTGGTATGACATTCTCACCCTGGCCGGTGCCGATAGGCGATTGGATACTGCACAGCTTCTGGCCAGTGTTGACGCCGTTGCCGCGCTCATTGCCGATCAGCGTGAGAAGGGCATAGCGAGTGAGCGTATTGTGCTTGCCGGGTTTTCACAGGGCGGTGCCGTGGCCTACCAATTAGCCTTAACCTATGCTGAACCGCTCGCAGGCTTGATGACAATGTCGACCTATTTCCCCACCAGTGAAACTCTGGTTCCCAGCTCTGCCAACGCCTCATTACCGATCCATGTTTTCCACGGCAGCCGTGACCCAATGGTGCCAGAGAGCATGGGGCTCGATGCCCTCGCGTCGCTAAAAACGCTGGGCTACCAGCCTGAATACAAAAGTTATGCCATGGAACATGAGCTTTGCTTTGAGCAAATTCAGGATATTTCTACCTGGCTACAGCGGGTGCTTGCCTAAGTAGATAGGGCGCTTGTCTATGCTCCCTTCCTTTTGGATTTCAGCTAGAATGTTCACCCTTAAAATTCTAATACGTCTTTTTTAACCATAATAAGAGCATTAACATGACAGAACCTTCTAGCAAAATCCCAAATACGGATTACGATGTAATTATTGTCGGCGCTGGCTTTGGCGGCTTAACGGCCCTCCATCGCATGCGCGAACTGGGCTTTAGCGTACGCCTGTTTGAAGCCGCCCCTGATGTTGGTGGCACCTGGTACTGGAATCAATACCCGGGCCTTAAAGTTGATGTGGAGAGCATTGAATACTCGCTGTCATTCTCCCATGTGGTCGAGCAGGAATGGACTTGGTCTGAGCGTTATTCCGGCCCACAGGAACTGTGTCGCTACGCTAATTTCGTTGCCGACCGTCTCGATCTGCGTCGCGATATCCAAACCGGTACGCGTATTGATGTCGCCGAATTTGACGAAGAGACGGGCGTTTGGGCCTTAAGTACCAGTGGCGGTGAAACCCTACGCTCACGCTTTGTAATAATGTGCACGGGCATGCTCAATCAGCCGATTAAACCGCAATTCCCCGGCCTCGACAGCTTTGAGGGCGACCAGTACCACAGTGCTCGCTGGCCTAAAGAAGGCGTCGATTTTACGGGTAAACGCGTGGGCGTTATTGGCACGGGCTCTTCTGGCGTACAGATTATTTCCACGATTGCCAGTGAAGTTGGCCATCTGCACGTCTTCCATCGCACCCCGGGCTACTGTTTGCCCTTGCGTAACCACGCAATGCCTGAAGAGTACACAACCCGTGTTAAGGCTAATTATGGCGCGTGGCGGGCCGCTGAGCGCTATAACTCCTTTGGTGGCTGGGTTGCCCTTAATTATGAAATCGGTGAGCCAGTGACAGGCTCTGCTCTTGACGCAACGCCGGAAGAACACCAGGCGCTTTTTGATGAGCGCTGGAAAAGCGGCGGCCTGAGTTTTTATAACGTCTACCCCGATACCTATACGGATTTGGAAGCGAATGCTGTTTTAAGCAAATATTTACAGGCCAAGATTCGTGAGCGTATTAAAGATCCCAAGCTCGCCGAAATTCTCACGCCCAAGTACCCGGCACTGACCAAACGTCTTATTGCCGAGACGAATTACTACGAGGTTTACGAGCGGGACAACGTTGAACTTGTCGACCTGCGTGAGAATGGTATTGATGAAATTACGCCCAAAGGCGTGCGCGTTGGCGATACGGAATACGAGCTCGACAGCCTGGTTTTTGCAACCGGTTTCGATGCCATGATTGGCTCGCTGAAGGCCATGGACGTACGCGGTCGTAACGGCCTAACCTTTTCTGAGCATTGGGATGACGGTGCCCGCACCCACATGGGCTTGATGAGTGCCGGTTTCCCCAACCTGTTTATTATTAATGCGGCCGGTAGTCCCGCGCCTTTATTCCAGCCGATTATTCTTGGCCAGGAACAGGTGCAGTGGGTGGCCCGCTTAATTACCAAGCTGGCCGAACGCAATATTAACTGTATAGAGCCCACATCTGAGGCGGAAGATACCTGGGGTGGCCTGTGCGAAGAAACGGTTACCGCTACTTTATTTCCACTGACCGACAGCTGGTATCTCGGTAAAAATGTACCCGGTAAATCACGCACCGGCCTGGCTTATTTTGGTGGCATGGAAAATTATCGTAAGATAATGACCGATGCCGAAGTCGGTGGTTACAGCGACGGTTTTGTTTTGAGCACTTTGCCCAAAGCGGGTAACTAAGGGCCTTAAAACCAAGGGGCTTTAATGAGAGACCCGTTCATTCGTTCAGTATTCCTGGCGCAATGAGCCGGGCCTTATTATTTTATGACAGTATAAATATGAATAGAAAAAAGAAAGTACACGCCATTTTTAAGAAAAAGCTGAAGAAAGCGAAGGCCCGAATGAACCCTTCAAGTAAGCCTAAATACATTAGCAAGGCGGATCGGGCGAAGCTTGATATAGAGCAGGGTATTACCCCTGCCCACAGCGATGAGCGGGATGCCTAATGCCCGGTCCTTAGCTATTTTAATGGACTTGGTTTATCGCTTAGCCTTGGTGTCGGTTGTGCTGACACCGAGGAAAGTGCCGCTTTATTTTTGCATAATAAATATACGTGAAGATTATTTCCTTTCTTATTAAGGCTGAATTCAGATAACGCCTAAGCTAAGGCGCGCATTTCTTTGCGCGTCCCAGCCAGCGTGTTTTTTCTGGCGAACTTGATTTATTTGTTAGCTGGATTTCTGTTGAACTTTTGTACGGTATTAGTAGCATCGATTTTCAACATAATACTAACCGCGACACATGCAAAAAATAAGAAGGTGAGCTGTAAAATAGACCTTATCCCATTCCGGCAAGAAGAAGGATAAGTCCATGTCTTATATACAGCTCACCTATGAAGAAAGAGTAACGTTATCCGCCCTGTGCCAGCAAGGCTTTTCAGTGCGAGCGATAGCGCGCATCTTGAAGCGCCATCCTTCCACGCTGTACCGGGAACTCGATAGAAATCGCTGTCATGTCACTGATGGTGCTTACCGACCATCTAAAGCACAAAGGCGTACACGGGCGAGGCGCAAACGATCACGGAGAAATCGGCACTACACCAGGATGGATTTCTTGTTGATCTGCAAGCTACTCAGACAAGCCTGGTCACCCGAACAAATTGCAGGGCATATCAAGCGCTTTCATCTGATGGCACGACGCATAAGCCATGAAATGATTTATCAATATATTTGGCGAGATAAAGCGAGCGGCGGTTCACTTTGGACGCACCTGCGACAGTCTTCCAAACGACGACGGAAACGCTATAAAGCCTATGATAGTCGAGGTCGATTGGCTGATAAGCGTCATATTACAGAGCGCCCTGACAGTGTTGAAACGCGCCGCTATAAAGGCCATTGGGAGATAGACACAGTGCATGGCAGGGGCAGTAATCACTGTATCGTGACACTTCTCGAAAGGAAAACGGGCTTCGTCATGATCGGTAAATTACCCAACAAAACAACGGCCTCTTTAAATAAGAAAACGCTTCGTTTGATTGATCGAGATCCGCTGAGCTTCAAAAGCATTACGGCAGATAATGGAACAGAGTTTCATCAATACAAGAAAATTGAAGCGCGCTGTAATGCCAGATTTTATTTCGCCAACCCTTACCACTCGTGGGAAAGAGGCAGTAACGAAAACATCAACGGACTCATTCGCCAATACCTTCAAAAAACTGAAAGCATGGCCAGGCTAACGCAACAGCAATGCAATCAAATCGCCGACAAACTTAACCGTCGGCCTAGAAAACGCTACGCTTATAAAACACCAGAGGAAATGTACTATGGGATTTAATTATTATTGTCGCGGTTCAAACTTGATACTAGGACTCAACATTATCTGAACTCAGTAGTTGACGACTATTACGCAATGTTAGTATTTTAATCTCATGTTCAATTTTATAAATTATGCGATAGCTACCAAAGACTATTTCACGATAACTTGAACCTAACAACTCAGGTACTTTACGCCCCATTTCAGGTTGTGAACCAAGTAGTTCAGTACGATTAAATATATCATTTACCCATTCTTCAGCAGCTGATGGTTTATCAAGAGCGATAAATTTTGATGTTGTCTCTAATTTTTCTAGTGCTAAAGGAGACCAAACTACTTTCAATTTTTAATAATCTTCAAAATTTTTGATCGAGCATCTGAGTTAGATATACCTAGCCCAGCAGAAAGTTGAGCTTCAGCTTTTTGTACTTCTTCAAGCAGTTCGATCTTTTCTTGCATGGCTTCATACTGTGAAACATCAATAACTACAGCTACGCCTTTTCCTCTTTGGGTAATAACAATTGGTCGCCTTGTTTCATTTATTTGTTTTATGAATGAAGCGGCGCCAGCTCTAAAATCTGATAGGGGTTGAATATCTTGATCAAAATGAAGTCTACTCATGACAATGCCTTTAGTTGTACTCTATATGGTACAGACTATAGTGCGAGCTAGATGTTAACGCAAGACTTTGATTTTGAGTTATAACGTTTACATAAGGGGCGCGCGTTTCTTTGCGCGTCCCAGCCAGCGTATTTTTGCTGGCGAACTTGATTTTTTTGGTACGCCCGTCATGGGCATGAACTAATGGGGTGTAAGTCCCCTGTGGGTGAATCCCCGTTAATCATGTTATCAAGATTAACGGCAACCACTAGCGAATGGCAAGGGCCAACCTGTGAGGGGCGGTCTGGAGGAAGCCGCTAGCAAAACTGTGGGTCGATGAACAAGAAGGCCATGTGAGGCCTATGCGCCAGGTAAGTGAGCCAAGCATCACGAAGCCATAGTAGTCAAATACCTGGATTAATACCCTGGACAAGGCGAAGGGCCGAACGATAAACGATAAGGAGGAGGCATGTCAGACTTGGCCGCATCACACGCTCTGCCAAGAGCGGATGACGAACAGCGTCTCGATAAATACCCAGCCTTAGGTGTAAACCTGATGGCACAAATCACATCACGCAGCAGGCTAAATGCGGCGTGGAAACGTGTACGTGCCAACAAAGGTGCCGGAGGTGTTGATGGAGTGACCATTGATACCTTTATTGAATGGTTTAAGCCCCGCGCCCAAGCTGTTCAAGAACAACTCACTAACGGCACCTACCAACCATTACCCGTGGAGCGCGTCACCATTCCCAAACCGGAAGGCGGCGAACGACACCTGGGTATCCCCACGGTTCTTGACCGTATCATCCAACAATCCATCGTCATGACGCTGGAGCCTTACATTGATCCATCATTCTCTGACGCGAGTTACGGCTTTCGCCCGAATCGCTCAGCCCATGATGCGATTGATAAAATTCGATCTGGTATCAATGCAGGTCGAAAGGTTGCAGTGGATGTTGACCTGTCGAAATTCTTCGATCGGGTTAATCACGATGTGCTGATGCACTTACTCGCCAAGCACATTGATGACAAGGCCGTGCTCAAACTCATCGGACGCTACCTAAGGTCAGGTGTAAATGAGAACGGGAAAATAGTAGCGAGCCGAAAAGGCGTCCCACAAGGAGGTCCGCTGTCGCCGCTGTTATCGAATATTGTCCTGGATGTACTGGATAAAGAGCTGGAAAGTAGAGGGCACCATTTTGCCCGCTACGCCGATGATTTTATGATATTAGTAAAATCACAACGAGCAGGAAAGCGTGTACTGAGTAGCATCACACGCTTTCTAAGTGAGCGGCTAAAACTAAACGTGAATGCAGAGAAAAGCCAGGTGGTTAACTATCATCGCAGCCAATTTCTGGGTTTTACATTTAGGGGGAAACATTTACAGATACACCCTAAGAGTCTACAGCGCTTCAAGCAGCGAGTCAGGAAACTGACCAGCCGCACGTGGGGCGTTGGCATGAGCACGAAGATAGTAAAGCTAAGCCGCTATTTAAGGGGATGGATTCAGTACTACGGCATAGCGAACAGCTATCAGAGATGTACGGATCTTGACCACTGGATAAGGCGCCGCCTTCGCATGTGCTATTGGAAGCAGTGGCGGCGGGTACGCACAAAAGTCAGTAAGTTACTATCGCTAGGAGTTCCGACGACTTTATCGGTAACAACGGGTTCCTCGAGAAAAGGCTACTGGCACAGTGCGAAAACGCCGGGGATTAACTGGGGTTTATCGAATGAGTGGTTGTTGAAACAGGGTTTGGTTTCATTGCGAAGCCAGTGGATTACACTTCACTACGGTTAACGAACCGCCCAGTGCGGATCCGCATGCTGGGTGGTGTGGGGGCTGAGGGAGAGAAACCCTCAGCTACCCGATTTAGGGCTACACTTTTCGAACACGAATATTTCTATCGCTGCTTTTCGACTCTCGCCATATTTCAACTCTATATTGATCAGGCCTTATAGCGAGTATTCTTTCCTTTGGTTCTGAAGGCTCCCTCCTATCATCATCCTTCATCGAAGGAGAAACAGGTATGAAATCAATCCCTTCAATAGGCAGTGATAATTGAGATGGTGTGTTGTCTAAGGACTCTTTTAGTTGCTCCATAAACTCTGGAACTTCATCACCAAAGAGGTTCCTAGCTAAGATCATAGCTTCATCGGGGGATGTTGAACCATTCGCAACTCGCACAAAGAGTGATTGTAATATTGAAAGAGCTTCACCTCTATTTCGTAACTTTGGTTTGGTTTTTGCCTCAGGAAAAGGAGATGCGGCCCTAACACCAAGGTAATTACCAACAGCTCTTACATCGGAGTAAAGGTTTTTTGCTCCTGAAGAAATAGACCCGTATGTGGCTAGAAAGGTGCAGATAACCCCAGCCCCAACAAGTATTTTACTTTTTGCGCTAATCGAACCCTCTTGAACATCTAGGGCTAAGTAGTAATCAGGCAATTGTAAAACATCACCGACATACGCCTCTCATTCATCGAAAAGTTTAGTCGAATAGGACTCAAACTCCTCTACAGGAAGGCTTGCTACATCTAAGTAAAAATCCGTTGTTCCTATGTTAATCATATTCCATCATCTGATTAGATTGAAGCCCTAACGCCTGCTTAAGGGGCGGAAAAAGCGCAGCTTTTGACGTCCCTGCCCGAAGGGCACTTGCTTGAAGCAATTGTTAGGGCTTACATAAAGCAGAAAATCTACAAGGGTGCTATTGTGCATAATCTCCAGCTATTTTCTCTAACACATAAAAAATTAGAAACGACATATAGCCGCCAACACAATATCCTACAGAAATACTAGAAATTGCATTTAAAAAGTCAGATGAAAATGTCCATTCTAAAAAATACCCTAATGCTGGATATAAAAAAAGCGCCCCTAAACATAAGGAAATATAGCGGGCAATCTTAAATTGATATTTTGCATTAGGGAACTCTTGAACATGGAGTCGCCATTTATGAACCCATTTTGGCACCTGGAACACATTGTTTTTTTCTTGCCAAGAATTATTATTATCTTCTTCCTTTGGCGGTTCTTTTGAGTCGCTTCCAAATTTGTGTTTTCGTGAACCTGATATTCTCTTCGTGTAAGAAACGCCAAGAAAAGATATAGTTGTTCCAGGCAAGGCAATCGTATGCACTACCCACCAGGCAATTACAGTTAAAGGTATAGAGAGAATAGGGCTAACTGACAAAATTATATCTTTCATATTCTTACTTGTTTTAACATATTTATTTCAATTAAATCGAAGAGAGAACCTCTAACAAAGCCCTAACGTTTTGCTAAGCGGCAGACAAAGTGATGGGTTTTTTGTGCAATAATTTGCAAAGCAAATGCACAAAAAAACCAGCGCTTTGGCTGTCCAGTGGAGGCGCTGTTTTTTGCGCCGGAACGATGCTTGAGCAACTTGTTATGTGACACATTTACGAGAATTCTCCCGCTAGAAAAACTATTGCAGCTGCGGTTGCATTTACGACGTAGGCTGCCACATGAGGGGATACGTTCTTTGATTGCGTTCCTGCGCCGTGCGAGGAGCTTAATCTGTTCCTTAGGGTTGCTATGAGTATCAATGGCTGCTCCCAATAGCTATCTAGTTGGGAATTCTGCAACAATGATTTTAAAAGCGCTGAAGCAGTATCAGTTTCTTTGTACTGAATTGAATTATCTTTGCAAAGTACTTTCATGGTGCTTTCGAATGCGCTTCCACACTTAGTAAGGCAATCTCGGTAGTCGCCGCTTCTTTGGTCTTCGAGCGCACATAGGAATTCGCTATTAGCACTACTGAACTCCTTGCCGCGGAGAATGTGTAAGGCTGGTTTTAATGCAGATTCGTGTAAAACCTCGCTATCTTTTCGAATGACCTGTGGGTATTGAGTGAGGCGCATTCCAGTGGTGGGCGTGCCATGAAAAGATGTTTCGTACTCTTCCATTACATAGGGAGTTAAATGGTAGGGCAGGTTATCAATTTTGAAAAAATCGTTGATAGCAGGGATCATTCTATTGTCTGGCCATGAAACTCCCTGAATTTCAGAGTTGAAAACCAATTCAATTACGTCGAGAAAGTGCTCATCTTTGCAACTGAGCATAAAGTTGAGTACATCATCACTAGCTTCGCCATGGCTGCGGGTTTCATTTAGTTCGAATTTTCCATGCAAGTAAGCCAGCTTGTTATAAAGAGTTGAAAGACAGGTAGCAAAAGAACTTTGTAGTTCGTCTCGAAGTAACATTACTACCCTGTTTCGAAACTCAATAGGTAGCGAAATCGTCTCTGACTTTGCTACTGGTTTTTCGCGTCTTGAAAACACGTTAAATATCTTATCGAGCATTGATTAGTTTCCGTGGCTCATAACGCCTAAGCTAAGGGGCGCACCGCTTTTGGTGCGTCCCAGTGAGCGCAGCGAACGCCTTAAGCTTTTTGTTAGCGCAAGACATTGCCGAACGTGCTGATCTTTGGCTGGCCTGCATTGCTAGCAGGATGTGTTGTTTTGCACTTGCCGGATATCGCTTTGTTCATTATTGGCTGCCCGGTAGTTGAGTTACGTGCTGTAGCTTACTATTGATGGCCTGTGAACCAAAGGTTTTCATGCCCTGAATTACGCTCAGATTGGCTGCGATAAATGAACGTACGGTACATCTTGCTTTGGACGAGAAGAATGGCGTTTTTGCCTGGCAAGAAAGTTTAACCCATGCTTTTTTACGGTGAACTTTCAGCTTGCGTTGATTAACAAAAGGCCCGTATTCAGGCGCTAACAGTTAACTATACAGAATGAGATATTAAGGTGCTAGACAGATTCTGTCTAGCACCTTAATATCACTTCATGTCAAAAAATGAACAAGCCATTAAAAATACGAAAGAAAGTGCTAGCCATTCCTCTAGTTCCGGCTGGCAGTCGTATTTAACAGCCATGCTAGGCAGAAAAGTGCCTGAAGCTGCTCGCCGATGGTATGTGCGTCAGTTAAAAGCCTTTATTGCACATTTGAAAACGGAGGGTACTTCTTTAGCTGCCGTTAATGGGGATGAGGTCAAGAGTTACCTGCGTCTACGTGGTGCAGATTCGTCGTTGGAAGGTTGGCAGTTTGTCCAATGTGTGGATGCACTCGAGATCTATTTTGCGGATGTTTTAAAACCTGTTTGGTTAAATGACATTGACTGGGCTTACTTTAAGGCATCATCTAAAGCACTTGATGTTGATCACCCGACCATTGCCCGGGCCAGCATTCATGGACAATTGCGCAACAATACTCGCGTAGCGCCGCTGGGTGCTGAATATGCGTCACCCATTCAAGCGTTAGTTAACGCAATTCGCTTGCGTCATTTTTCCATTCGTACCGAGCAGACTTATGTTCATTGGGTTCAACGTTTATTTCGATCTGCAAAAGGTAAGCCGGTTGAACAAATTGGGGCAGCAGAGGTAGAGGCTTTTTTGTCCGATTTGGCGCTGCGCCGCAATGTTAGCCCCAGTACGCAAAGCCTTGCCTTAACGTCTATTGCGTTTTTCTTTCGGGAGGTGCTGCAGCGCCCGCTTGAAGGCATGGAGTTTGCCCGGGCGAAACGTTCGCGACGTTTGCCGGTTGTGTTGTCGCCCCTCGAAATGAAGGCTCTGCTCGATAATATGTCAGGGGTTTATCTCTTAATGGCGGGCCTAATGTATGGCAGCGGTATGCGTTTGATGGAGTGCATACGGTTGCGGGTTAAAGATGTAGATTTTCATTATTCGCAACTAACGGTGCGCGATGGTAAGGGCAATAAAGACCGTGTTGTACCTTTACCACAGCGTTATAGCGAGGTACTGCAAGCGCATTTAGTCAGTGTTAAGGCTTTGCATGATAGCGACTTGAAAGACGAGTCCCTTGGTGAGGGGCGAGGCGAGGTATTTTTGCCTCATGCATTGGAAAAGAAATACCCTCATGCTGCGAAGGAATGGGCCTGGCAATATGTTTTTCCATCGTCGCGGCTTTCTCGTGATCCGCGCAGTGGGGTGACACGACGTCATCATTTACATGAAAACTCCTTACAAAAGGCCATCAAAAAAGCGGCGACTCTTGCTGCTATTCCCAAGCAGGTGAATAGCCATGCTTTGCGCCATTCCTTCGCGACGCACTTGTTAGAGACGGGTACAGATATTCGTACGGTGCAGGAATTGTTGGGCCATGCGGATGTGTCGACCACGATGATTTACACCCATGTGTTGAATCGGCCGGGTATGCCGCCAGTGCAAAGCCCTGCAGACAGGCTTTAGACTTGTTTAAGTTTTAATGTTCGGCGTTAATTGTTGGTCTTCGCCAGCATCGCCCGTGCTACCCCAGAATCATTCTGCCGCCCCAGTTGCGTAATAATATAATCACCGGCCTGCACCAGCTTCTCAAGATCAATGCCGTGCTCTATACCCATGCCATTGAGCATATACACGACGTCTTCTGTTGCGACATTGCCGGTTGCTCCGGGTGCGTAGGGGCAGCCACCCAGGCCAGCCACGGAGCTGTCGATTACGGCGACACCCATTTCTAAAGCGGCGTAGATATTGGCCAGTGCCTGGCCATAGGTGTTGTGGCAGTGCATGGCAACTTTATTGATGGGAATGGCGCTGGCGACGGCGTCAACGATGGCTTTGGTTTGCCCGGGTGTGGCAACGCCGGTGGAGTCGCCGAGGGAGATTTCGTAGCAGCCCATGTCGAGTAGGGCTTTAGAGAGCGGGGCGAGGGTGGCGGGTTCGATAGCGCCCTGGTAGGGGCAGCCCGCAACAACGGAGATATAGCCCCGCACATCGAGGCCTTCTGCTCGGGCGACTTTGGTGAGTTCAGCGGCGCGAGCCAAGCCCTCTGCGATGCTGCAGTTAGTGTTCTTTTGGCTGAAGGCTTCGCTGGCGGCGATAAATACGGCGACCTCGGTAACGCCAGCCGATATGGCGCGTTCAAGGCCACGCATATTGGGTGTGAGTGCTGAGTAGGTGACGCCGCTTTGGCGCGTTAAGGTGCCAAATACAGCTTCGCTACCGGCCATTTGTGGCACCCACTTGGGGCTGACAAAGCTGCCGCTTTCGATAGCTTGTACACCAGCGGCGGCGAGTTGTTCAATGAGTTCGACTTTGGTGGCCGTGTCCACCGGGGCGGGTTCATTTTGCAGGCCGTCGCGAGGGCCAACTTCAAAAATTTTAACGCGCTGTGGCAGGCTCATAAGTTTTGCTCGGGTTTTCGATTGCTGGTATATCAGATAAGGAAGGGTGCCCTTTACTCATGACGCGCTGTAAATACTTCCCTGTACGCTCGGTGTCGGCATCCATGCCTCCTACGGTCATAAGTAAAGAACACCCTCCCTCTGTAGAGCGCTTAGCCTTACTCGCTATCAGCCGCTTCAAACTTAACCAGCTCTGCGCCGCCGTCAACTAAATCACCGGGTTGGCAATAAAATTCAACGATGGTGCCATCGGCGGGGGCGCGAATGGTGTGCTCCATTTTCATCGCTTCCATAATCACGATGGCCTGATCTTTCTTCACTGTGTCGCCGGCTGCAACGGGCAGGGCGACGATGGTGCCGGTCATTGGCGCGTTAAAGCCCGCTTCGGCTTCGTCGTCCTGGTCGCCGTAGTCGGGTTCGACGAGGCTGAATTGCAGGGCGGCATCTTGTGTAAAGAGGCTATACACACCGTCGTGAGAAACCACCGAGGCATGAATGCGATGGCCGTCAATGTCGGCGTGCAAGTCGTTGCCGTTCAGTGTGCCGCTGAGTTGAATATTCATTTCGGTGTCGGCACCGGGTGTGCTCAGGCTAAAACGACCGGGGCTCGTTTCTTCGGCAAGCACGGTGACTTCGCTGCCATTAATCAGCAGCGGGAAGTCGTGCACATTGGCACTGCCGCTACGCCAGCCATTAGAGGCATGCCAGGGCGAGTAGGGGTCGCTGCTCTGCGAGGCCTGGTCGGCCGTATCCTGGTCGCGCTTGAGGATCAAGAAGAGGGTGGCCAGCGGTACATAGCGTTCCAGCTCGGCTTCGCTCTTGTGGAAGATCAGCTCGCGGTGTTTTTCGATAAAGCCAGTGTCGAGGTCGGCTTTGCGGAAAGGTTCGGATGTCGCGAGGTTGTAGAGAAAGTCGACATTGGTGGTCATGCCGCTAATGCGGTATTCGCTCAGGGCTTTGGCCAGGCGGCTTAACGCGCGGTCGCGGTTTTCGTCCCAAACGATGAGCTTGGCGATCATGGGATCGTAATAAATGCTCACCTCGTCGCCCTGTAATACGCCGGTGTCGACGCGTACGTTGGCGCTTTCTTCGGGGGGCTGAAGAAAGGAGAGGGTGCCAGTCACGGGCAGGAAGTCGTTGTCTGGGTCTTCGGCGTAAATACGGGCTTCGAAAGAGTGGCCGTTAATCTGCAATTGGTCCTGCGTTAACGGCAGATCCTGTCCGGCGGCGACGCGCAGCTGCCATTCGACCAAATCCTGGCCGGTGATCATTTCGGTGACCGGGTGCTCGACTTGTAGGCGGGTGTTCATTTCCATAAAGAAGAAGGTGTCGTCGGTATCGAGTAAAAACTCAACCGTGCCCGCGCCCTCATAATCGATGGCTTTAGCAGCGAGCAGAGCGGCATCGCCCATGGCGGCGCGCACGACCGGATTCATGCCGGGGGCCGGTGCTTCTTCAATGACTTTTTGGTGGCGGCGCTGTACCGAGCAGTCGCGTTCAAACAGGTAAATGCCGTTACCGTTCTGGTCGCAAAAGACTTGTATTTCGACGTGACGGGGCTGGGTCAGGTATTTCTCGACCAGCATGCGGTCATCGCCAAAGCTCGACAGGGATTCGCGCTTGGCGGCTTCCAGTGCCTCGTCAAAGTCTTCGCTCTTCCAGACTTCGCGCATGCCTTTACCACCACCACCGGCGGTGGCTTTAAGCAGTACGGGGTAGCCCATTTCGTCGGCGTGCTTTTTCAAAACGGCTGGGCTTTGGTCGTCACCGTGGTAGCCGGGCACCAGGGGTACGCCGGCTTTTTCCATAATGGTTTTGGCGGCAGACTTTGAACCCATGGCTTCAATGGCACCAACGGGTGGGCCAATAAAGACGATGTCGTTGGCTTTACAGGCTTCGCTAAAAGCCGCGTTTTCAGAGAGGAAGCCGTAACCGGGGTGAACGGCCTGAGCGCCGGTAAGCTTCGCGGCTTCGAGTACGCGGTCAGCCAGCAGGTAGGATTCTTTCGAGGGCGCAGCGCCAATATTGACGGCTTCGTCGGCCATGCTGACATGCAGGGCATCGGCGTCGGCATCGGAATAAACGGCAACGGTGCGAATGCCCATCTTGCGAGCGGTGCGTATGACGCGGCAGGCAATTTCGCCACGGTTGGCAATTAAAATCTTGTCGAACATAGAGTTATCTTCCTTGCCGTTGAGGCTGTGTTGCCCTTAACGACTACTTTGTTTCTACATTAAGTTACTACGCTAACTAATTGTTTTAACTGATTTATAGGTCTCTTTGGTAGAGGGTGGCTACATTCTAAAGACGCCGAACTTGGTCTCTTCAACTTCTTTGTTGAGGCTGGCTGAAATACACAGGCCCAGTACCATGCGGGTGTCGGCGGGGTCGATAATGCCGTCATCCCAAAGTCGTGCGGAGGCAAAGTAGGGGTGGCCCTGCTTCTCGTACAGGTCGATCACCGGCTGTTTGAACGCGGCCTCTTCTTCGTCGCTCCAGGTTTCACCCTTGCCTTCAATCTGGCCGCGCTTAACGCTGGCGAGTACGCCACCGGCCTGTTCGCCACCCATTACTGAGATGCGCGCATTGGGCCACATGAATAAAAAGCGGGGGTCGTAAGAGCGTCCGCACATGCCGTAGTTACCCGCACCGAAAGAGCCACCGATAATAATGGTGAACTTCGGCACTTTGGCACAGGCCACTGCGGTGACCAGTTTTGCGCCGTGCTTGGCGATGCCACCGGCTTCGTACTGCTTGCCGACCATGAAGCCGGTGATGTTCTGCAGGAAGACCAGGGGGATTTTGCGCTGGGCGCAGAGCTCGATAAAGTGCGCGCCTTTTTGTGCCGACTCGCCAAACAGTATGCCGTTGTTGCCGAGTATGCCAACGGGATAGCCGTGAATGCGGGCGAAACCGCAAACCAAGGTGGCACCGTAGAGGGCTTTAAATTCGTCAAATTCAGAACCGTCGACTACGCGGGCGATAATTTCACGTACGTCGTAGGGCTTCTTGGTGTCCTTGGGGACGACGCCGTAAATCTCTTTGGCCTCGTAAAGGGGTTCAACGGATTCTTTCACGTCGAGCTGCTTTGGCTTCACACGGTTTAAGCGGCCGACGGCCTGGCGGGCCAGTTTCAGCGCGTGGTGATCATTCTGTGCGTAGTGGTCGGTCACGCCCGAGGTGCGGCAATGCACATCGGCACCGCCCAGTTCTTCAGCACTAACAATTTCGCCGGTCGCGGCTTTTACCAGGGGTGGGCCACCGAGAAAGATGGTGCCCTGTTCTTTAACGATAATCGACTCATCGGCCATGGCAGGCATATACGCGCCACCGGCCGTGCACGACCCCATGACCACGGCAATTTGTGGAATCCCCTTCGATGACATTATCGCTTCGTTAAAGAAGCTGCGGCCAAAGTGCAGGCGGTCGGGGAAGATTTCGGCCTGCATCGGCAAGAAGGCACCGCCGGAATCGACCAGATAAATACAGGGCAGATTGTTTTCGTCGGCGATGGTTTGCGCGCGCACTTGCTTGGTGCAGGTCATCGGGTAGTAGGTGCCGCCTTTGACCGTGGGGTCGTTGACGACAATCAGGCATTCCTGTCCGGCGACACGACCAATACCGGTGATGATGCTAGCGCCGGGCACGTAGTCGTCGTAGCACTCCCAGGCAGCGAATTGTGAGAATTCCAGAAAGGGGCTGCCGGGGTCGAGTAGATATTTCAGCCGGTCGCGGGGCAGTAACTTGCCGCGCGCTTCGTGGCGGTCGCGAGATTTCTGGTTGCCACCGAGGCTGAGCTGGGCGATCTTTTCATTCAGATCGTCGACGATGCTCTGCATTTGCGCGGCGTTGTCGGCAAACTCGGTGGTACGGGTGTTGATTTTCGATTTTAGTACGGCCATGGAAGTTGATCTCTTCGGCTGGATTGCAGGAATGGGTCTAAAAAGGCGCTATGACGGCCCCTCGTTTATTGCAAGATTTTTGGGAAAGTGGCGCGATGGAAGCCGTTGTAGGCGTCGTTATTACGCTGTGCACGTTTGATTTTACGGCCCAGTGGTGAGCTTAGGCACAGCGAGCTGCCGCCATCGACTTTCAACGTGACGCCATTAATATACTTCGCGCCATCGCTGAGTAAAAAGCAGACGGCTGAGCTGACTTCTGATTCAGTACCGACCCTATTGAGGGGTACTGACTCGGGGAAGTGGGGAATACACTCGACCATTTCCGGGTCTTCGTAAGTATCGAGGCCCGATGAGCCGAGATAGCCCGGTGCCACGGCATTGAGCCGCACGCCCGCATAAGCCCACTCGACGGCAGCGGTTTGGGTGAAGTTCTCCATACCGGCACGGGAGGCACCGGAGTGGCCCATACGTGGCATGCCGCCAAAGTTGTCGGCGGTAATGTTGACGATGGCACCACCGTGCTCTTTCATCGATTTCAGGAACACCGCTTTGGAGACAATAAAGCCACCGAGCAGGTTGGTGCGCACCACGGCGAGAAAACCGTTGGGACTGATGTTCTCAAGGTCGGCGGGGAACTGGCCACCGGCATTGTTGACCAGGCCGTGAATGGGGCCGTGGTCGGCGATGAACTTGTCGATAACAGACTCAACGGCGTCGGCATCGCGAATATCGGCGCAGCCGTAGTCGACGATAGCACCGGGGTTGTCGCCCTCGATTTCAGCTTTCACCGTTTGTAGCTTTTCTTCGGTGCGGCCCATCATTAAAACGGTCGCGCCTAATGAGGCCAGCTCGTGTGCAATACAGCGGCCAAAGCCACTGCCGGAGCCGGTAACCAAAATTGTTTGGCCTTTAAAGTGGCCTGCCTGCAGTACTGATTGATAGCTCATAGTTGCTCCCTTTAAATATTTTGTTTTATTTATTAATTTTCTTTTTTAATAAAATCAATGATTTACTTTGATTCGTTAAAGAGCTCTCTACCTATCAGCATGCGGCGGATTTCCGAGGTGCCAGCACCAATTTCGTAGAGCTTGGCATCGCGCAGTAAGCGCCCGGTGGGGTACTCATTAATGTAGCCATTACCGCCCAGGGCCTGTATCGCTTGCAGGGCCATTTGCGTGGCTTTCTCTGCAGTGTACAAAATAACAGCGGCGGCATCTTTGCGGGAATCTTCGCCACGGTCACAGGCTTTGGCGACAGCGTAAAGGTAAGCGCGGGAGGTGTTGAGGTCAACATACATATCGGCCAATTTGCCCTGCATCAGCTGGAATTCACCGATGGGTGTGTCGAACTGTTTGCGGTCGTGGTAGTAAGGGATGACGATGTCCATGCAGGCCTGCATTAAGCCAACGGGGCCGCCGGAGAGCACGGTGCGCTCAAAATCGAGGCCGGACATCAGCACTTTTACGCCCTGGTTTTCTTTGCCGAGGATGTTTTCAGCGGGGACTTCGCAATCGACAAACACCAGCTCGCCGGTGTTGGAGCCACGCATGCCGAGCTTGTCGAGTTTCTGCGCACGGCTAAAACCGGGGAAGTCGCGCTCAACAATAAAGGCGGTAATGCCTTTCGAGCCTTTGGTGGGTTCGGTTTTGGCGTAAATGACGTAAGTGTCGGCATCGGGGCCATTGGTGATCCAGAACTTATTGCCGTTGAGAATATAACGGTCGCCTTTCTTTTCTGCCTTTAGTTTCATACTCACCACGTCGGAGCCAGCACCGGGTTCGCTCATCGCTAGCGCACCGACGTGTTCGCCGGAGCAAAGTTTGGGCAGGTATTTGAGCTTTTGCTCGTGGTTACCGTTTTTGCGAATCTGGTTAATGCACAAGTTAGAGTGAGCGCCGTAAGACAGGCCAACAGCAGCGGAGGCGCGGGAGATTTCTTCCATCGCCACTACGTGGGCGAGATAACCCATGTTGGTGCCGCCAAACTCTTCTTCAACCGTCATGCCCAACAGGCCCATGTCGCCGAACTTTTTCCACAGATCAGCGGGGAAGTTGTTGTCGATATCGATCTGTTCGGCGCGGGGGGCAATTTCACCCTGGGCGAATTGATAGACGGCATCGCGCAGCATATCGACGTCCTGACCGAGATCAAAATTCATACTTTTAAAGGGTGCGTGCATGGTGATGTTTCCTTGGGTCGTGACGGGAGTGTTGGGGGAATGAGTCGCTATGTCTTTTTTGTCAGTTTGCTGTGGGCTTCAAGTTCGGCCTTGCAGCCAGCCTCAGCCTTGTTCAGTTCGTCGAGCATGGTGCTGATGTCGCGCAATTGTTGCGACAACTTTTGTCGTGATGCGCCGATATATTCTACAGTGCGCTCAAGCTGGTCGATATTGTTTTTGCCGGGTTCGTACATGTGTAGTAGATCGCCGCTTTCCTGCAGCGAGAGACCGAGGCGTTTGCCGCGCACGATGAGCTTCAGTTTGGTGCGGTCGGCAAAGGTGTAAATGCGCTTCTGGCCCTGTCGTTGAGGTGATAGTAGGTGCATATCTTCGTAGTGGCGAATGGTTCGTGTGGTGACACCGAACTCTTTTGCCAATTGAGAAATGCTAAATGTTGTGTCTGTCACCATGACTGCCAGGCTGCGCGGGGAGTGAAATATAACTTACGTTAACGTAAACTTCAATTTGATTGAAAGAGTGGCTCGGGTGTTGCCCATAAAACAGGCAGTGTGGTTTGCTAGCGCCGCCGGGTCTTGGTAAATTGCGCCATCTTGCAGGCCGGTAGAACTCGGTCGCTGAGGTGCTATACGCGTCAATAATGACATTAAGGCCATCGGCCGGAGACAGTATGAAACTCGAAAAAAGTTATATGTGCGGTGCGGCCACCGAGCCGTTGATTTACGACACCATCGGTAATCAGCTGGATTTGGCCGTAGAGCGTTTTGGCGATAGCGAAGCGCTGGTCGTTGCCCACCAGAATATCCGTTGGACCTATCGTGAATACCAGCACGAAATTGAACGCCTGGCCACCGGCCTGCTGGCACTGGGTATTGAGCCTGGCGACCGCGTCGGCATTTGGGCACCGAACTGCTACGAGTGGTGTTTAACCCAATTTGCCACGGCAAAAATAGGTGCCATTCTGGTTTGTATCAATCCAGCCTACCGTCTTTATGAGTTGGAATATGCTCTGAATAAGGTGCAGTGCCGTGCCATTATCAGCGCCGAGTCATTTAAGAGTAGCCGCTACCTCGACATGTTGTGCGAGCTGGCACCCGAGCTGGCGAATTGCGAGCCGGGCAAATTGCGCGCTGCGAAATTCCCCCAACTCGAAACCGTGATTCGCATGGGCGAGGCAATTACCCCGGGTATGTTCAATTTTGATGAAGTGTGCGCCATGGGCACAGTGGAGGAGCACACTCGCCTGGTTGAGCTAAAAGATCTCATCATGCCGGATGATGCCATTAACATTCAGTTCACCAGTGGCACTACGGGTAACCCAAAAGGTGCAACGTTGACACACTGCAATGTGCTCAATAATGGCAAGGTGAACGGCGATGTGATGCGCCTCACTCACGAAGACAAAGTGTGCATTCCCGTACCGCTCTACCATTGCTTCGGCATGGTGATTGGCAACCTGGGGTGTATTTGCCACGGCGCGACGGCGGTCTTCCCCGGTGAAGCTTTCGAGCCGCTGAGTGTCTTGCAAGCGGTTGCCGAAGAAAAATGCACGGCCCTGCACGGCGTGCCGACGATGTTTATTGCCGAGCTTGACCACCCTGAGTTCGACACCTTTGATTTGTCCAGCTTACGTACCGGTATTATGGCCGGTGCTCCTTGTCCTGAGTCGGTGATGAAGCAGGTCATTGGCAAAATGAATATGCAGCAAATTCTTATCGCTTACGGGCAAACAGAACTCAGCCCGGTGAGCCATGCCACCGAGCCGGACGATGCCCTCGAAAAGCGTGTTGGTACTGTGGGCAAGCCTTGTCCCCATCTTGAAACCAAAATTGTCGATGACAATAATCGCGTTGTGGCCATTGGCGATAAGGGTGAGATCTGTACCCGTGGTTATGCTGTGATGCGTGGCTACTGGGACGACGAGGAAAAAACCCGCGAGACGATAGACGAGGGTGGTTGGCTGCACTCCGGTGATATCGGCATTATGGATGACGAGGGTTATGTGCGCGTGACCGGCCGCATTAAAGATATGATTATTCGCGGTGGTGAAAATATTTACCCGCGCGAAGTAGAGGAATTCCTCTACACCCACGAGAAAATCCAGGAAGTGCAGGTGGTGGGCGTACCCGATGAGCGTCTCGGCGAACAGGTGTGTGCCTGGATCAAATGCCATGAAGGGCAGTCACTGACAGAAGAAGAGGTGAGGGCTTTTTGTAAAAACAAAATCACCCACTTTAAAGTCCCTGTTTATATTCGCTTTGTGGAAGACTACCCGATGACCGTAACGGGTAAAATTATGAAGTTCAAAATGCGTGAAGCGATGATTGAAGAGCTGGGTTTTTCAGGTTAATTGCTTACGAAGCGTAGAGTCACTAACAGAATTGCGGGGCTGTGTGTAAACTCACGGCCCCAACCCCAGTCGCCAAGACTACTAACCAAGAAAGGAGAGAAATTGTGGATTTAACCAATAAAGTGGCCATCGTTACCGGTGGAGCTTCCGGCCTGGGCCGTGCAACAACTGACGTACTGGCAGCTGGTGGCGCCAAAATCGCTATTTTTGACCTCAATGCCGAGCTGGGTGCCGAGGCTGTTAAAGCGCTGGGCGAAGACAAAGCCGGTTTCTGGTCAGTTGATGTGGCCTCTGCTGAGTCAGTCGAAGCGGCCGTTGCCGCCGTTGTTGAAAAATTCGGCCGCATCGATGTGCTGATTAACTGCGCGGGTATTGGCCCGGCGAAGAAAATTATTGATCGTGACAACAACCCTATGCCGCTGGAAGACTTCTCCAAGCTGATCGGTATCAACCTCACGGGTAGCTTTAACGTTGCCCGTTGCTGTGCCGCTGAAATGGCGAAAAATGACTTGGTTGATGGTGAGCGTGGCGTGATTATTCACACTGCTTCGGTTGCTGCTTATGAAGGTCAGGTCGGTCAGTGTGCCTACTCTGCCAGTAAAGGCGGTATTGTCGGTATGACTTTGCCGATGGCAAGAGATTTAGCCAAAGTCGGTATTCGCGTGAATACCATTGCGCCCGGCATTATGGGTACACCTCTGTTGCGTGGTATGCCGCAGAAAGTACAGGACTCATTAGCGGCCACTGTGCCTAACCCCAGCCGTTTAGGTGAGCCTAGCGAGTTTGGTCGCTTAGCGGGTCATATGGTTGAGAATGGTTACATGAATGGCGAGACTGTTCGCCTTGATGGTGCAATTAGAATGCAGCCGCGTTAAGAAGCCGCGAACCTAGCCGTGTGTTAAGAGCTGACAGCACTTAGTAGAGGGTTAGCAGAAGTAGAATGTTGCCAGTGGGGCTGATCATTTTCGCTGAGTTGGTTACGTAGGTAGGCGAGCTGGCGTTCAAATAAGGATTGCTGCTCGCTGCCTAAATCGGCAAACAGAAATGCCTCGCTACCCTGAGTGTTGTTCGTGCTGGCACCGGCAAGTGCTTCAAAATAGATACCTGCTTCGGCGGGTATTTTTGTTTTTACCGTTTCGTTTGTGAGCAGTTGCCAGGGGTCGGCGAGCAGGCTGGTGGCGGCGAGTTGTTGCAGGGCCGCTTCAGTGGCGGTGTCCTGCATAAACTGGCAGTGACTGTTTGCATCAATACTCGCTTCTGCCGTGTTGATGGCCAGCGCACTACTTAAAATTAACCCGGCACCTTCGTCAGAGGCTTGTTCGCGCTGCAGCTCAACCAGGGCGAGGTGGCTACTGATGGCGCGCAATAAAAAATCCCTGTCGCCGGCCGTGGCGATAAAACGTAAATAGATACAGTTGTTTGCACCGCTTAAGCGTTCACCTTTAAAGAGTTCGCCCGTGGTGGCAATAATATCGTCAAAGCGTTTTAGTACCCGGTGAAGATTGTCGTGACTGAGGTGGGCCTGTAGTTGAGGCAAATTGATACAACGAATCGCCAGATAGCAGGATTCCAGGGTTGGCGCTGTTGCCTCGGGTTCGTTGCTTGTCGCCGCCGGCCTGAGTAACAGGGGCTCGATACGCTTTTCCAGCTGGCTTATTTCATCATCTTCCGTACTGTCTTCATCACCGGGCAGGCAGGCGCTTAGGCTTTGCAGGCGCGTTGCGATATCCTTTCCCATACGCCGCGCCCAGTACATCAGCAGTGCGCAGAGCGCCAGGCCGACGCTGATAATAGACCAGAAAATACGCATGATCTGGCGATTGATGTCGCGGGGGTCGAGGCTCAGTTGTACCTGCCAGTTAGCCGTGTTGGGCAGGCTCAGGCTCTGTTTGAAGGTTTTATGATGGGTGATATTGAGGGCAGGCGAGTGCTCTAGGCTTTCAGCAAATAGACTATTGTCAGATTTGAAGACGGCAGCATGCTTGACCATGGCTGTGTGCATTACCAGATTGTCGAGTACGACCTGTAGGCTAACGGCATCTTCGTTAAGCAGGGGTTGGCGGATTTGGCCCGTTAGTTGCCGGCTCATCGTTTGGCCGAAGAGCTGTACTTGCGACTCAGCCAGTGAGACAGTCTGAACATAAAGCAGGGGTGAAATAAGCAGGCAATAGAGCAGTGAGAGGAGGACGGCGAACAGCGTCAGCTTTTTCTGAATACCCGCTTTTCTTAAATGTTCGCTTAGAGTGTTCATTCTGCGTTCTATCTTTTCAAGCGCTCAATTATAATGGCTGCGAGAACGATTTATAGTGCTGACTAAATTATTTCTTGGATTCAAATCTGAAGTGCATAATTTATCTGCTATTCACTCAATGGTTACAAACAAATATGAAGGTTGTTGTTCTGTGAAAGAAATTTTACTGATTATTGTGTCCGGAGAAGATAAGCCCGGTGTTACTAGTGCCGTAGCGAATGTGCTGGCTGAATACGAGGTGAATGTGCTCGATATCGGCCAGTCGGTAATTCATAACAACCTCAGCCTTGGCGTGCTGGCCCAGGTGCCGGCTCACCGGGAGTCATCCCCAGTGTTGAAAGACGTGCTGTTTAAACTGCACGATCTCGATATGCAGGTGCGCTTTGAACCAGTGAGTGAAGCCAGCTATGCCGACTGGGTTGCCCAGCAGGGCAAGCCTCAGCACATTGTTACCCTGTTGGCGCGTTACATTAGTGCCGAACAAATTGCCCGTATCACTCAAGTTAGCACCGAGCAGGGTCTGAATATCGACAGTATTTTGCGTCTCTCCGGCCGGGTTGAGCTCGACCGAGTTGATGCTAAGAGTAAAGCCTGTGTCGAATTCTCCATTCGCGGTGATGGCTGTGATATTGCCGAGTACCGCAAATCTCTGCTTGAACTGGCTGGGCAACTGAATGTCGATATTGCCTATCAGGAAGATAGCGTGTTCCGCCGCCATCGTCGTTTGGTGGTGTTTGATATGGATTCCACTCTGATCGATGCCGAAGTGATTGATGAGCTCGCCGTGGAAGCGGGCGTTGGCGAGGCCGTATCGGGTATCACGGCTCGGGCAATGGCCGGCGACATTGATTTCCAGACCAGCTTTAAAGAGCGAGTGGCACTGTTAAAAGGGCTCAATGCCGATGTGCTCGAAAAAGTCGAAGCGCGCCTTGAACTCACTGAAGGTGCGGAATATCTAATGAGCACTCTGAAATCCCTCGGTTATAAAACGGCGATTTTATCCGGTGGCTTTACCTATTTTGCCGAAGGCATTCGACAGCGTTTGGGTATCGACTATATGTACGCCAATGAGCTGGACATTAAAGACGGTGTGGTCAGTGGCGAGGTTAGCGGGCAGATTGTCGATGGCCCGCGCAAGGCTGAGTTACTACGGCAGTTGGCAGACAAAGAGGGCATCTGCCTTGAGCAAACTGTGGCCGTGGGCGATGGCGCTAATGACCTGCCAATGCTGGGCATCGCCGGGTTGGGTATAGCCTTTCGTGCTAAGCCCCTGGTTAAGGCTAACGCTAAGCAGGCGATTTCAAATATCGGCCTCGACGGGGTGCTGTATTTGATGGGCATTCGTGATCGAGATTCGTCGTCGAGTGCCGGCTCCCGCTAAACGTCGTCCTTTATCGGGCTTCGATAAAGTGTGATAGGCGAGCTGAATGAAAGTGAGGCGTACAAAACCACAGCGCTCAGGTTAAGTCTGCATAGAGAGCTCGAGTGCTCGGGTAGCGTTGAGAAAGACACGTACCTGCGGCGGAGTTTTGATGCCGTTGCCATTCTGATGGTATTCAACCTTCCTCGGTTCTTCTTGCGGCCAGGGAAAGCTTTGCTTTGTAAATAGACACAAATTTTGGCCAATATGCGCCGCCTTTGATTTATTAAAATCTGGCTCGAGTGCTTGCTTTTTATGACTTCTCATTTTAAAAAGTGAGGGCCGGTCGCTCTCTTTTTTCAGTGCTATTCAGCTAATATATTCACTTGCTTCCAGTATTTTACAATCACCTCCTATGATATGGATTTAAACGACATGGACTTAAACCTATGAACAAACGACTTCTTCCTATTCTTGCTCTGATTCCTGCTGTTTGGGCAGGTGCTACGTGGTTTACATCACAAAATTCTGAGACTGTTTTGGATGAATTTATGGCGCAATCAAATCAGCAAATAGCTGAGACGGTGCCATTTATTACTGTAGAAAAAACATCATTTGATAAAGGTTTTATTCAAAGTTCAGCACAATCTATCATCACTATTGCGCCGACTCTTTTTAGTAAGGAAGCGGCGGAACCTATTCAGATAGGGTTTAACCACAAGATTTATCATGGCCCTCTAATGATGACGTCTAACGGTATCAAGATAGGCACTAGTTATATCCTCACTACACTTGATCAGTCATCACTTTCTGAAGAGGTGACATCTATAATTACGACCCTTTTTGGTGACGCAGAACCTTTTGTTTCAGGTGTTACCACCGGTTTAACTGAAATGATTGATACTGATTTTATCGTTGCGCCTTTTTCCATTAATGCCGAACAGATTGCAGAATTAACAGGCAACCCTGCGGGGGATGAAGAGGTAGAGCTTTCTTTTACTGGATTCTCAGGTGACATTGCCAGCAATGTTCAGGGAACCAAAATGAAGGGCCTGATGAGCATCGGTGAGCTAGCAGTAAAAGTGCGTGATGGCGCTACAACGTTTGATATCACTATGGCTGCTTCAACAGTCGATATGGATGTTGATGAGCTCTATAAAGGCTCTCTTCTTGATGGCAGCATTGTTATGACTATTCCTAGCATCTTGTTTTCTGACGGTAAGGGATCAAGTGCTACTTTTAGCGAGATGCGTTTTAACTCTTATGCGGAACCCGATAATGGGCTGATGAATGGCACCGGTATATTTGATGTCAACAAGATACACATTAAATCATCGAAAGCAGGGTTCGATATTCCCGATGCCAAGCTGCATACAAGCTTCGATTTTAGCGGCATTGAACGAACCGGGATTATTACGTTGTTAGACCTTGAGCAAGAGATGACGCGGTCTCAGATTATGATGCTAAGTCAGAATGATGCCGACCCTGATGCCCTGATGTCGTCAATGAATGCTTATTATCGAGCCGCTATCGAACTGGTTAAACAAGGCGTTAAAATTGGTTCCGTGTTAGAAATTAGCACTGATACCGGTAGTGCAGCACTGCGCCTTGACCTGAATTATATCAGCGCAAAACGACTGTTCTCCCTTAAAACCGTTAAGGATCTTGCAGCGGCGACCCAGGGTAATATCAGCGTTAGTATTGATAAAAGCATGCTTGCTGGCACACCATTGGCCGAAGCCATTTCCATGCCTGTCGGGATGGGTTTTGCTGTTGAGAAAGCGGATCGATATGAGTCTTTGGTCCTTCTCGATAAGGGCGAGTTATTGCTAAATGGCAATCCCGTACCCTTTTTAGATGCGGTTGGCGACCAGCCTTTAGAGTGGGATAACCTCCTCGGGATGTAAGCTTTGTACTCCGACAATGGCCGTAGTTCCTGTCAAGTACTGCAACGTTGTTGCGGGACACCAGAGGAACGCCCATACCCGCGTTGAGCCTTTTGCGAAGGGCTTACGGGGCGGTCTTCGCTGCGAAGCACGCCTTGTCTGAATGCACCTAGAGTCTGCCCCATGAGAACAGCGAGTGCTTTGGGTATTGTTAGTGCCATGATTGCTGACAGACCCACTGAACCCTTCAGTTCAGGATTGTTGGAGTATCAGGCACCCCCCTGTTTTTTAATTTGCACATTGGCTAATGTGCTTGACAGTACCACTGACAGAAAATAGTCTGGCGTTAATAATAATCGTCTGAGTGTGAACTCAGGTCATAAACGCCAGATTATAAAATCGGGCAAATAATCCAGGAGTAATACCTATGAAAGCAGCCGTACTCGAAGCGTTTGGTTCACCAATGAAAGTGCATCAAAATTGGGCAGACCCAAAGTGTGGCCCTGAAGATGCCATTATTAAAGTGGCTGCCAATGGCGTTTGCCGCAGTGACTGTCATGTGTGTGACGGAGACTGGGAGTGGATTGGCCTGCAGCCCGAACTACCTCATGTGATTGGCCATGAATTCTGCGGTGTTGTGGAAGAAATAGGGGCCAATGTTAAAAACTATAAAGTCGGCGATAGAGTGGTTTGCCCCTTTATCTTCGGTTGTGGCAACTGTTCTTTCTGTCACTCGGGCCACCAGAATGTTTGCATCAATGCTGACTTGGCAGGCTTTGGCTGCTCCGGTGGTTACGGGGAATTCGCCCAGGTAGCTCGTGCTGACCTCAACCTTGTGCCGCTCGACGAATCAATAGACTTTGTTGAAGCCGCCAGCATGGGTTGTCGTTTTATGACCTCCTTCCACGGTATTGTCGACCAGGCAAAAGTGGGTGCCGGTGACTGGGTGGCGATACACGGTGTCGGCGGTATTGGTCTTGCTGCAACGCAAATTGCCAACGCCCTCGGCGCGAATGTTGTCGCCGTTGATATTAATGACAAAAACCTCGAAATGGCCAAGAAGATGGGTGCCGTTGCTACGGTTAACGCCTCAAGCGGCAATGTTGGCGAAGCCGTTGTTGAAATCACCGGCGGTGGTGCTCATATATCTGTCGATGCCCTGGGTATTGCAACCACCTGCCTGAATTCAATTATGAGCCTACGCTCACGGGGCCGACACCTGCAAATTGGTCTGACCACACAAGCGGAAAAAGGCTTTATTGCACTGCCAATTGACCTCATGGTCGCCCGGGAAATTGAATTTATTGGCACCATCGGCATGCAGCCCCAGCGCTACTCTGCCATGCTCAATATGGTGACATCCGGTAAATTAACCCCGGGAGCCATGGTGACCAGCGTGATTCCCGTTGAAGAAGCGGCAGGGGTGATTGAATCCATGCACGGTTTTGGTAATGTGGGCACTACGGTTGTTAAGTGGTGAGTTAAGTACCGTGTTTTAAAAAAATCCGCGTTCGAGAGAGGGCGGATTTTTTTTGCATGTCTTTTCGCTTAAAAATTAGAGGCGAGTCCAGACGTTCTTCATGAGCTTCTTGAATTAGACTTTTCGACTTTCTCTAATAAAAAGAAGCCCTCCCAGTCCAAATACAATACCGATAATAAGTGTTACATAGTCAGTGATACGTGGCTTAGGCTGTTGACCTTGCTTTGCAACATAGTATCTATCATTTGGCTTATCGGGGTCGTAGATGACGTTAAGCTTATTTCCAACGCGGTAGGTGGCCCCTTTTGGTGACGAGAGATTTACTCTCACTTCTATGTTTTTTCCCTGTTTACTTTGCCATTGAACAATGGGGATATATTGCCCCGAGTCTCCCTGCTTTGAGGGCGATAAATAGTCAACCTTAATCACCGTTGCCTGGGTTTGTTCTCCCGTATCAATCAGTGAATTTAAGTCTTCTAATTCCTGGTATCCAAATAATCCTGCTATACAACCAGCAGTCACTAGAATAATGCCCAACACAAGATTACCTGATTTATTATTTGGCAATTGAATTCACCTGATTGATGTTTGAAAAGGGTTTGGGGTCGCTACACAAGATCCTATATGGACATCGCCTACGATGCCAGGCCTGGCCTTTTATTGCTCAAAACAGTACCCGGCAGTCTATTATTTCATCCCTGTGTAGGCCTGTGTTGATGGAAACCTTGGGCAAGTTGAGTGATTATAGGGCCTGACAAAAATAACAAGAGTAAGGAGATTATCTTCTGATGAGTAAGCCAAGCCCGGTGGCTATCGCCGCCGTATCCGAAATGAAGCCGGGTCGTTATCCAGATATGGATGGTTACGATCTGTACATCGAGGTCATTCGCCAGTTTCTTGCCGAGTGGTCGTTGAAACCCTCTGATATACAAGGCCTGTTAGCGTGCCCATCGGGCATGGCCGGGGGTGGTAGTAATGACATTTTTGTCCATGAGCAGCTTTACGAAGAGATGGGCATTAAGCCCTTGTTTGCCGACACCATGAATGCGGGTGGTTCAACCTATGGCCTAATGGTGCAGCGGGCGGTGCTGGCGATTCAGCAGGGCAAGGTCGAGAGTGTGTTGTGTGTTGGTGCCGGTAAATTCCCCAAGGTGAGTACCGGGGGTGCGGAGTCTATGGCGCGCATGGTCAGCCATGAGATTTACGAATTTCCCTATGGCACCTTTATTCCCGCTTTATATGCGCAGGTGGCGACGCGGCATATGCATGAGTACGGCACGACGGTGGAGCAGTTGGCCGAGGTTTGTGTGTCGAGCCGCGAGTGGGCGTTATTAAACCCCGATGCCAGTATGTACGGTAACGAAGCACTAACCGTCGAAAAAGTACGGCAGTCGCGACCCATTGCCTCGCCCTTTAATCTTTACGATTGCTCTATTCCCCTCGAGGGCGGAGCCGCCTTCCTGGTGTGTAGCGAAGCCTATGCTAAACGGCTCAATCAACAACCGGCCTATGTATTGGGCATGGGTGAGTTTCATAATCACCGCAATATTCACCAGGCCTCAAGTCTGACCGATATTGGCTGTAGTAAATCGGGCAAGCAAGCCTATGAGATGGCAGGTTTAGCGCCTGGCGATATCGACTTTGCACAAATTTACGATGCTTTTAGTATTAACCCGCTAGTGTTTATGGAAGAGCTGGGGCTTTGTCCGCAAGGCAAGGGCGGCGAGTTTTTCCAGTCGGGTGCGGCGCGGCCGGGGGGTGATTTTCCGGTCAATACCTTTGGTGGTTTACTGTCATTTGGCCACACTGGTGATGCCTCGGGTATGTCGATGATTGTTGAAGGCATACGTCAGATTATGGGTATTGCCGGTGAGCGCCAGCTCGATAAAGCGAATGCCGGTATCATTCATTCCTACGGTGGCATGATGAGTGAGCATTCAACATTAATTCTGGGTCGCAGCGCTTAATTAACTTGAGGTTAATTATTTGCGAGTCCTGAGAAAAGGATACCCTTTACTCAGGACTCGCTGTAAATACTTCCCTGTACGCTCGGTGTCGGCATCCATGCCTCCGACGGTCCTGAGCAAAGGGTATCCTCTTCTTTCGTTTTGTTAGTTAAGCACTATAAATAACAGGTAAAACTTATGAATGATTTAACGACGGGCGAGACAGCTTCTCTCGAAAAGCCTCAACCTCGAATCACAAAGTGCGCAGAACCTTACTGGCAGCACGCGAAAGATGAAAAACTGGTGCTGCCCTATTGCGGCGAATGTGAAGCCAGCTTTTATTATCCCCGCCTCTGGTGCCCCACCTGTTTTAATCAGGATATTAGCTGGAAGCAGTTGAGTGGCAAGGGCAAGGTGTACAGCTACTCGGTCATTTACCAGTCGCCACTACCGTCTTATCAGGGCGATTTACCCTACGTGCTGGCAATTATTGAACTGGACGAAGGCCCGCGCATGATGGCCAACGTGCTTAATTGTGATGTCGACAAAGTGTCTGTTGATATGACCGTTGAAGTGTTATTTGAAGCGCGCGGTGAAATGAAAATTCCACAGTTCCAGCCTACAAAATAATAAGAGGATACATTAATGAGTGAAACATTTAACGAACCCTTTCCCCTGGCTTACGGCACTTACGAAGATGCCGTAAAGCTGCTGAATAAGCCGGGTGAAAAAGTGGTTTCTGAATTTTCAGTAAATTGGGAAATGATTAAGATTTATTGCTCCATGGTGGAGGATGGTAATCCCAGCTATTGGGATGAAGAATACGCCAATAAACAATGGGGCGGCATTGTCGCGCCATCGGGTTTACTGCTGACCTGGCCCATGTCTTTACAATGGCATCCGCAAAAAGAGCGCAAGCACTACTTTATTGCGATGACCATTCCTCTGCCGGGCGATACGATTATTAATGTCGCGACGAATACGGAGTTTCATCGCCACTTGTATCTGGGTGACCGGGTATCGGTTGTTGATGAGCTGATCGATGTGTCAGAAGAAAAGAAAACCCGTTTGGGTGTTGGGCATTTCCTTACCACTAAAGCGCAATTCTTTAATCAGCGCGACCAACTTATTGCTGTGCAAACGAATAGCTTATTTCGTTATTACGTTCCGGAGGAAGAATCATGAGCCGCGAAATTACCTTTAAATACTGGAATGAAATTAGCGAAGGCGATGCGGTAACGACCATCACAATGGATGTCCCCTTCGAACGTGTGATTTTAGATGCAGCGGCCACACAGGATTATTTCCCTGGTCACCACAATCCCGCCTATGCTCGGCACCAGGGACAAAAAGAAATTTACCTCAATACCATGGCTATTGAAGGATTTATTGACAGGGTCGCAACAGACTGGGCTGGCCCCCATACCTTTATTCGCAAGCGACAAATGCAAATGCGCAGCTCTATTTATGCGGGCGATATGCTGCAGGGCGAAGGTAAGGTCGAAAAATGTTATGAGAATGATGGCCAATATTTGGTTGATGTGACAATCAATATTTCGACAGAGAGTGGGCTTTGTGTTCCCGCAGAGTTGACACTTGAATTGCCAGCCGCAAAAACGTCGTAATCTTTTAAACCAATAAAAATAATTTAATGAGGCTTTTGCATGGAAGATAATTTTTCTTTCAGGCAAGGTGAAAATGCGCGCAGAGAGGGAGTTTACAAGTGTAAATGACCGATTGAGCACATTTTTACCAAAGGTAGGCGTTTTAGACGACGCAGCATGAGAGCAAAATGGCTTTCGTGCAAAGGTCTCAATGAGAGAAACCTATGGCTTTAAGTACATTTACCTCATGGTTTGACCAGCCCCTGTCGGGGCAATATTACAACGAGGACCACGAGGCCTGGCGTCGTGCACTGCGTAGCTTTGTCGATAAAGAAATTTCACCCTTCGTCGAAGAGTGGGAAGAGGCAGGCACTTTCCCCCGTGAACTCTACAAAAAGGCGGCGGATATTGGCTTGCTGCAAATGGGCTATCCCGAAGAATACGGTGGCGTAGAAAAGCCCGACCCCTTCTTCGATATTGTGACTTGTATGGAGTTGGCCCGGGCTGGTGGCGGGGGAGTACACCCTAGTTTAAGCAGCCACACCATTGGCATGCCGCCTATTCTTGCGATGGGCTCTGAAGAAATGAAAGCGCGTGTCGTGCCATCAGTCCTCCGTGGCGATAAAATATCTGCTTTGGCTGTTACCGAGCCGAGCGGTGGCTCTGATGTTGCCAACCTCAAAACTACCGCCCGCAGAGACGGCGAGCACTACATCGTTAATGGCTCAAAGACCTATATTACTAGTGGTATTCGTGCTGACTATTACACGGTAGCCGTACGCACCGGCGAAGAGGGGCGTAAAGGTATTTCCCTTTTATTAATTGAAAAGGATACACCGGGTTTTACCCAAACTGAATTAAAGAAAATGGGCTGGTGGTGTTCCGATACTGCCACGCTGTTTTTTGATGAGTGCCGCGTGCCTGTCGAGAATTTGATTGGCGTTGAGAATAAAGGCTTTTCCGGCATCATGCTCAATTTCAATTCTGAGCGCCTGGGTATTATTGCCTTCGCTACCGGTCTTGCCATGGTGTGTATGGATGAGGCAGTGGCCTGGGCTCGCGAGCGCGTGACCTTTGGCCATCGCTTAATGGAGCATCAGGTGATTCGTCATAAGATAGCCGAAATGGCGAAGCGTATTCTTACCTCGCAAGCCATGATGGAACGTACCGCTTTGCAAATGCATCAGGGCGAAGTGCCGGTTATTGAGCTTAGCTTGCTAAAAGTGCACGCCACCGAAACCATGGAATACTGTGCTCGCGAGGCGCTACAAATACTCGGCGGCATGGGCTATATGCGCGGTAATAAAGTCGAGCGCATTTACCGTGAAGTGCGTGTTTACGCGATTGGCGGTGGCTCGGAAGAGATTATGCGTGATTTGGCGGCTCGACAAATGGGCTTGTAAGCAGCGGCCCGATTTCATTTAGCCCCTTGCCGTAAGGTCTGGGGCTAATTATTGACGCAATCTTTTATTTTTAATCCTCTTGTCTTTTATGTCTTGCGCTGCATTATTTGTTGAGGATTTCCTCATTTTAAGTAGAAATAGTTGAACGCTGGGTCAGACACCGCTAAGTCGCTAGAATGCCTCCCCTTTATTATCTGACAAGCAGAGACGCTCTCTGCTGTCCTAACTTGTTGTTTCGTTTTTCGATTAAATGCCTTTTCTGCTGATAGCTTTTTTCAGGAATTAAGCTGGACGTAGGATGTTTTTTACCGGATAGCGAAAAGTTATAGAGGATTCAATATGGCCCTTAGCGATTTCACTTCCTGGTTCGACCAGCCTCTCAGTAAGCTCTATTACAACGAAGAGCATGAAGCATGGCGGCATATGTATCGCCGCTTTGTCGATAAAGAAATAGCACCGAACCTCGATGATTGGGAGGATAAGGGTATTTTCCCTCGAGACCTCTATCTCAAGGCGGCGGAACTGGGCGTACTACAAATGGGTTACCCGGAAGAGTATGGCGGCGTGCCCGACACGGATCATTTTTTCAGTATTATCTCTGCCCAGGAACAGGCGCGCTCCGGTGGTGGTGGGGTTAACTCCAGCCTGATTACCCACACTATTGGCATGCCGCCCATCGTTAATTTGGGCACCGCGGCGATGAAAGAGAAGATCATCCCCGGCATTGTCTCCGGTGAAAAAATATCAGCGCTGGCCATTACTGAGCCCTCGGGTGGTTCGGATGTCGCAGCTCTGCAAACTACGGCAAAGCGTGAGGGCGACCATTACATTGTTAATGGTTCTAAAATGTTTATTACCAGTGGCACACGGGCTGATTTTTTTACCGTTGCGGTGCGCACCGGTGGCCCCGGTCGTGCTGGTATTTCTCTGCTATTAATTGAAAAAGACACGCCGGGATTTACCGCGACCTCATTGAAAAAAATGGGTTGGCACTCATCCGATACAGCTGCACTGTATTTTAATGACTGCAAAGTGCCTGTCGAAAACCTGATCGGTGAAGAGAATAAAGGCTTTAGTATTATTGTCGGTAACTTTAATGCCGAGCGCCTGGGTCTAGCGGCCATGGCCAATGCGCTGGCGATGGTCTGTATGGATGAAGCCGTCGCTTGGGCCAGAGAACGTATTACCTTTGGCAAGCGCTTAATTGAGCATCAGGTCATTCGCCATAAGTTTGTCGAAATGGCGAAGCGTATTACCGCTACCCAGGCATTTATTGAAAAAACGGCCTGGCAAATGGAAAATGAAAATATGCCAATTACCGAATTAAGTATGGTTAAACTCATGGCGGCTGAGACCATGGAATATTGTGCTCGTGAAGCGGTACAAGTCTTTGGCGGCAGTGGTTTTATGCACGGTAACAAGGTTGAGCGGATTTATCGTGAAGTGCGGGTTTACGCTATTGGTGGTGGGTCGGAAGAAATTATGCGCGAGTTGGCAGCCAAGCAGATGGCTTTTTAATTAAGACCTCTAGCACAGGGAAGGGTATCCTTTTTCATTACCCGGTAATTATTGAACGTAAAAAAAGTAAAAAATAAAAAGGTAAAAAAATGAAAGCGTTAGTAGTGGGTGGTACTGGGCCAACTGGGCCTTATCTGGTCAATGGTTTGTTGGAGCGGGGCTATGAAGTTACTATTTTTCACCGGGGCACCCATGAGATTCCTGAAATTCCACCCGAGGTCGAGCATATTCACGGCGACCCGCATTTTCTTGAAACTATCGAAGAATCACTCGCCGGGCGCACCTTTGATTTAGCCGTCGTTACCTATGGCCGGGTGCGTTATTTAGCCCAGGCACTGGTCGGTAAAGTAGGGCGCTTTGTAAGTGTCGGCGGGGTGGCGAGTTATCGGGGTTATTTTGAGGCAGAGGCTCTTAACCCTGCGGGCCAGTTATGTCCTGTGTCAGAAACAGATGCAGTGGTCGACAGCGAAGCGGAGCACCGTTTTTCTTATCTCATCGCACAAACTGAGCAGACAGTACTCGAACATCATCCCGAGGCAGCCCATTTTCGCTACCCCTATGTTTACGGCCCTCGGCAACTGGTGCCGAGGGAGTGGAGCATCATGCGCCGCATTCTCGACAAGCGCCCCTACATTGTTTTACCCGATGCGGGCTTGTCGTTGGTAACCCACGGTTATGTCGCCAACCTCGCTCATGCGGTGTTGTTGGCGGTTGATAAACCCGAGGCATCGGCCGGTGAAATTTATAATTGTGGTGATGAAAATCAGCTGACCTTGAATCAGGTTGTTGAAGTCGTTGCCAATAAAATGGGGGCGTCGCTACCCGTTGAATCTATGCCCTGGGAGATCGCCCATCCCGCACGGCCTTATACGAATTGCCCCAGCACCCACCACCGACTGCTCGACTTGTCCAAACTCAAGCAGCAGCTGGGTTATCGGGACGTGCATTCGAGTATCGATGCCCTGGGTTTAACCGTCGACTGGCTGCTTGAAAATCGGCCTACTCCCGGTGGTGATGTTGAAGAGCGCATGCAGGATAGTTTTGATTACGAAGGCGAAGACCGTTTGATTGGAGCCTGGCATGACTGTCTCGATAAAATGCGTGCGGTGCCTTTTGATGTTGTCACTGAACGGCCCCACCCCTATGCGCATCCGAAAAAGCCCGGTGAGAAGGATCATCGCAATCGTTGAGTCTTAACGCGTGGCTTGATATGCCAGTGCATTTCTACGGGTTTTAGTCGCGTCCGCCAGTCCTGTTTTCATAGTTGCTGATGCTTGGTATTTACAGTACGCCGATGCTCTGCATTTGCAGTACAATGGCGCCTCATTTTTACCCTCCCAACCTGTAGAGAATTGTTGATGCTGACCCTTCGTGGCGCTCCGGCCCTATCCCCCTTTCGTCGTCAGAAATTACTCGCCGTACTGGCGGTAGAACATCCCGCTGTTAAAGGGCTTTACGCCGAATATGTTCACCTGGCCGATGTGGCCACAGCGCTAAGCGATACTGAGTTGGCGACGCTTGAGGCCTTGCTTAGCTACGGGCCTGCAGGCGAAGGTGAGCAGGTTTCCACTACGCCCACTCCGTTACATACGATGAACTGTATCGTGCTGCCACGGCCGGGGACGATTTCACCCTGGTCGAGTAAAGCGACGGATATCGCCCACAATACGGGTCTTAGTCGTATTAAGCGCCTGGAGCGGGGCGTGAGTTATCGCATCGACAGTAAAGTGGAATTAGAGCCGCAGGAATGGCAGGCGCTGACGGAGCTACTGCACGACCGCATGACCGAGAGTGTGTTTGCTGAACTCGGCGATGCAGAACGCTTATTCGAGGCCCACACACCGAAGCCCATGGCGCTGGTCGATGTGCTCGGCGGTGGTCGTGAGGCACTCGTTGCGGCTAATACCGATTTGGGTCTGGCGCTGGCCGATGATGAAATTGATTACCTCGTCGAGAATTTCGTAGCCCTCGGTCGCAACCCGGTCGATGTTGAGCTGATGATGTTTGCCCAGGCGAACTCTGAGCACTGTCGCCATAAAATCTTTAATGCCAGTTGGACACTCGATGGCGAAGAGCAAGCAAACTCCCTGTTTGGCATGATCCGTAATACCAATGCCTTGGGTGGGGAGAATGTGCTGTCGGCCTATTCCGATAACGCCGCCGTTGTGGCGGGTAGTGAAGGCGGGCGCTTTTTTCCCGATCCCGCTTCGGCAACCTATAACTATTCCCAGGAAGACATTCATCTATTGATGAAGGTGGAAACCCACAACCACCCAACAGCCATTGCGCCGTTTCCCGGTGCAGGTACGGGTTCGGGTGGTGAAATTCGTGACGAAGGTGCTGTGGGTCGTGGCTCAAAACCGAAGGCGGGCCTCAGTGGTTTTAGTGTGTCAAACCTGCGTATTCCCGGCTTTATTCAACCCTGGGAAGACGATTACGGCAAGCCAGGGCGCATTGTTTCTGGCCTCGATATTATGCTTGAAGGCCCCATTGGCGGCGCTGCGTTTAATAATGAATTTGGTCGACCGAATCTCTGCGGTTACTTCCGCAGCTACGAGCAGGACGTTGCCGGTGAGCGCCGGGGTTATCACAAGCCAATAATGATCGCCGGTGGTTACGGCAATATTCGTGCTGACCACGTCGATAAGCCGCCTTTCGCGCCGGGCCATAAATTGGTGGTGCTGGGTGGGCCGGCGATGTTGATCGGTCTTGGCGGCGGTGCTGCATCGTCGATGGCGACCGGCAGCAGTAGCGAGAATCTTGACTTTGCTTCCGTGCAACGCCAAAACCCTGAAATTGAACGCCGTTGTCAGGAGGTCATCGACCGCTGCTGGCAGTTGGGCGACGACAACCCCCTGGCCTTTATTCACGATGTCGGTGCTGGTGGTCTGTCGAATGCTTTGCCTGAATTAGTGAAAGATGGCGGTTGCGGTGGCAGTTTTGAACTGCGCGCCGTGCCCAATGCTGAGCCGGGCATGTCGCCCCTGGAAATTTGGTGTAACGAAGCACAGGAACGCTATGTGCTGGCGATTGCCCCTGAAAACCTCGATGTTTTCGCTGCGATCTGTGAACGTGAACGCTGCCCCTTTGCCGTCGTTGGCGAGTCCACAGAAGAGCAGGCGCTGAAGGTGAGTGATAGTGAATTTAATAATTCGCCGGTCGATTTACCGATGTCAGTGTTGTTTGGCAAAGCGCCGAAAATGCACCGCGACGCGACCAAACACGACCTCGATCTGACGCCTCTGGCGCTCGACAATATTGACCTTAACGACGCCGTCGACCGGGTGCTGAGTCACCCCACGGTCGCCAGCAAAAGCTTCCTCATTACCATTGGTGACCGCTCAATTACCGGCATGGTTGCTCGAGACCAAATGGTGGGCCCCTGGCAGGTGCCTGTTGCCGACTGCGCCGTCACTACCGTGTCTTACGACAGCTTCGCCGGTGAAGCCATGGCGATGGGTGAGCGCACACCACTGGCGCTAATTGATGCTGCGGCATCGGGCCGTATGGCCGTGGGCGAGTCGCTGACCAATATCGCCGCTAGCCGTATCGGCCAGTTGTGCGATATTAAATTGTCCGCCAACTGGATGTGTGCCGCTGGGTATAAAGGCGAAGACGAAAAGCTCTACCGCACAGTTGAAGCCGTCGGCATGGAATTGTGCCCGGCGCTGGGCATCACCATTCCCGTGGGCAAAGATTCAATGTCTATGCGCACCGCCTGGCGGCAAGACGATGATGACCGCGCCGTCACCTCGCCCATGTCCTTAATTATTACCGCCTTTTCCCCCGTGCTGGATGTGCGTAAAACACTGACACCGCAACTGAAAGATGGTGATGTTGAAACCACTCTGTTGTATGTCGATTTGGGCCTCGGCAACTATCGTCTTGGTGGCTCAGTACTGGCTCAGGTTTATGGGCAAACCGGTGATACCTGCCCTGATCTCGACAAGCCCGCCTTATTTAAAGGCTTTTTTGAGGCGATGCAGGAGTGTTTGGAAGCCGATGAATTGTTGGCCTATCACGACCGTTCCGATGGCGGCCTGTTAGCCACATTATTAGAAATGAGCTTCGCAGGGCATTGCGGTATTTCGGTGCAATTACCCGAAGGTGTCGAGCCTTTGGATATGCTCTTTGCTGAAGAATTAGGTGCCGTTTTACAGGTTGAAACAGCGCTGCTTGATTCCGTACTGCAGCGTTTTAAAGCTGTCGGTTTAGGCACTTATTTGCACAGTATCGGCACCACGAATAAATCAGATCGCGTGGAAATAAGTAATGCGAGTAGTTTACTTGTGTCACAGCCACGGGCCGACTTACAGCAACGTTGGGCGGAAACCAGCTATCGCCTGCAAGCACTGCGCGATAACCCGGCCTGTGCACAAGAAGAATTCGAACAGATTGCCAAAGCTGACCCCGGTTTAAGCGCAAAACTGAGTTTTGATTTAAATGACGATGTGAGCGCGCCTTTTATCAATACCGGTGTTAAGCCTCGTATAGCCGTGTTACGTGAGCAGGGTGTTAATGGCCAGGTAGAAATGGCCGCCGCTTTTGACCGCGCCGGCTTCGCCGCTGTCGATGTTCACATGAGCGATATTATTGCTGGCCGTACCAACCTCGTCGATTTTAAAGGCATGGTTGCCTGCGGTGGTTTCTCCTACGGTGACGTACTAGGAGCCGGGGAGGGCTGGGCAAAAACCATCCTCTACAATTCTGCCGTAAGGGATATGTTTGAAGGCTTTTTTCAGCGCGATGATAGTTTCAGTTTGGGGATTTGTAATGGCTGCCAAATGTTGTCGAATCTTAAATCATTAATTCCCGGTGCCGACTTGTGGCCCCATTTTGTACGCAATACCTCCGAGCAATTTGAAGCGCGAGTGGCTTTGGTTAAAGTGGAAGTGTCGCCCTCTATTTTCTTACAGGGTATGGCAGGTTCACATATGCCGGTCGCTATCGCCCACGGTGAAGGCCGGGCGGAATTTACAGATACATCGGCTTTTGAGGCCTTGAATACCTCGGGCCTTACCGCCCTGCGTTATGTTGATAATGAACTCAATGTTACCCAGCGCTACCCAGCCAACCCCAATGGTTCGCCGGCAGGTATTAGCGGCGTGACGACGGTAGATGGCCGCGTGACTTTAATGATGCCTCACCCAGAGCGAGTGTTCCGTGCGGTAACAAATTCATGGTATCCCGGCGACTGGAATGAAGATGGCGCCTGGATGCGACTATTTAGAAATGCGAGGGTTTTCGTAAAATGAATGAGCCAACAGGTAACTCGATGGACGGTTTAATGGTTTCAGGTGTGGCTTCAGGTATCTCTGAAAATATTATTGAAATTAATGAGCAGAATTTTCAAACTGCCGTGCTTGAAGAATCAAGCAAACGCCTGGTTGTTATCGACTTCTGGGCCGACTGGTGTGCTCCTTGTAAGGCCTTAATGCCGGTGCTTGAAAAGCTTGCCAATGAATACGCCGGACAGTTTTTATTGGCAAAAGTGAATGCCGATGAGCAGCAAAATATTTCAGGGCAATTTGGCATTCGTAGCCTACCCACTGTTATTTTTATGAAAGAAGGGCAGCCTGTCGATGCCTTTCAGGGCGCGCAAAGCGAGAAAGAAATTCGTGAGTTTCTTGATAAACACCTGCCCAAACCCTGGGATGCCGAGCTGGAAAAAGCGCAGAAAATGCTGGCGGACCAGGACTATCAGGCCGCCCTGGAAACTTTGCGCCCTGCCTATAAAGATTCTGAGCAACGTTATGATATAGCCATGTCGTTGGCATTCACATTGATTGAAATGAATCGCTGTGACGAGGCGCAAACGGTAATGGACGCTATCGCCCTGGCGGATAGAGATCCCCATTACGACCGCCTGTTAGCCACGCTGCAGTTAAAGCAGGAAGCGGGCAAGTCGCCAGAAATTCAGGCGTTGGAAGAGCAGCTAAATGATGACCCGAATAATCTCGATCTGGCCTATCAATTGGCGCTGCAATTTAGCCAGAATAATCACTATAAAGAAGCCCTCGATTTGTTATTGACGGTGATTAAAGAAGATAAAGAGTTTCAGGAGGGCGCGGCTAAAAAAGCTTTTCTCGATGTTCTTGCATCACTCGGCAAAGGTGAACCTCTGGCGGTAGAGTATCAGCGTAAGTTTTTTAATATGCTGTATTAAGTGCCGACAAACTAATAAATTGTTTTTCCGATAAGCATGTACAAGATTTGCTTTTATGTGCCCGAAAGCCATTTGGAGCAAGTAAAAGACGCGCTCTTTTCAGCCGGTGCCGGACGTATTGGTAATTACGATAAATGCAGCTGGCAGTGTCTCGGTGAGGGGCAGTTTCGCCCACTCGCGGGTAGCCAGCCGGCGATTGGCCAGCATAATGTTGTTGAAAGCGTCGCCGAATATAAAGTTGAACTGGTTAGTGCCGATGAGTGTATTGGTGATGCTGTTGCTGCTTTAAAAACGGCCCATCCCTATGAAGAACCTGCCTTCGATGTGGTGAAAATAAGCAGCAATTTTTAGTTCCCATCCCTCTTTGTTATTTATGCATTGCTTGATCTCCAGCAATTAAATGGTTCGCTGCAATTGCAAATCAATGCTTCGTCCCCAGATAAGTAAGTACTCCAATAACCTTCTATTGATGATTTCAGTGGGTCTGTCAGTGTTCATGGCAAGGCGTGCCTCGCAGTGAATGGCCGTAGTCCTTCGCAAGAGGCACAACGCGGGCATGGGCGCTGACAGATCCACCCTTCGGGCGCTCCTGTGGTGTCCCGCAACGGCGTTGCAGTGCTTGACAAGGACTATGGCCATTGTCGGCACACTGCGTCTTGTTGCGAAACACCACAGGAACGCTGAATCCATCAATAGAAGGTTGTTGGAGTACCGATATAAATGCTTTGATGGAGAAACTGAATGCAACAAGATCGTTTAACCACTCAATTACAAAGTGCCCTCGGTGAAGCCCAGTCATTGGCTGTTGGGCGTGACCATACAGCTATAGAACCCCTGCATTTAAGCCATGCCTTACTCAATCAGCAGGGCGGTGCCGTGCGGCCTATGCTTGGCCAGGCGGGTTTTGATGTGGCCGGTTTGCAGGCGGAACTCAATACGCAATTAGATAATCTACCGAAAATACAAAGCCCGACGGGCGACGTCAGTATTTCTCAAGGTTTGTCCCGCTTGTTGAATTTGGCTGACAAGCTGGCCCAGCAGCAGGGTGATCAATTTATTTCTAGTGAAACCGTGCTCCTCGCTTTAATCAATAGCAGCGATGACGCGGGTAAGTTATTGGCTAAATACGGCGATAAAAAACGCTTACAGGAAGTGGTTGCTGAGGTGCGTGGTGGTGAGGCAGTGAATGATGCGGGTGCCGAAGAAAATCGCCAGGCACTGGATAAATACACTATAGATCTGACTGAGCTAGCAGAGAAGGGCAAGCTTGATCCGGTGATTGGTCGTGATGATGAAATTCGTCGCACCATTCAAGTTTTACAGCGTAGAACTAAAAATAATCCGGTATTAATCGGTGAGCCGGGTGTGGGTAAAACAGCCATTATTGAAGGCCTTGCCCAGCGTATTATTAATGGTGAAGTGCCCGATGGTTTAAAAGATAAGCGGGTATTATCCCTTGATTTAGGGGCTTTGTTGGCGGGTGCCAAATTTCGTGGTGATTTTGAAGAACGGCTTAAAGCGGTGCTTAATGAGCTCGGCAAGCAGGAAGGCCGTATCATTTTATTTATTGATGAATTACACACGATGGTGGGTGCGGGCAAGACGGAAGGCTCAATGGATGCCGGTAATATGCTTAAGCCTGCCCTGGCGCGGGGTGAGTTGCACTGCGTTGGTGCGACCACTTTAAATGAATATCGCAATGACATTGAAAAAGATGCCGCCCTCGAAAGACGCTTTCAAAAGGTGCTGGTTGAGGAGCCTTCGGAAGAAGACACCATTGCCATTTTGCGCGGTTTGAAAGAGCGCTACGAAGTTCACCACGGTGTCGATATTACCGACTCGGCGATTATTGCGGCGGCTAAATTATCGCAACGCTACATTACTGACCGGCAATTACCGGATAAGGCGATTGATTTAATAGACGAATCTGCCAGCCGTATTCGTATGGAAATTGATTCCAAACCAGAGGTCATGGATAAGCTCGAACGACGCTTAATTCAGCTTAAAATTGAGCGCGAGGCCTTGAAAAAGGATGATGACGAAGCCTCGAAAAAACGTCTGAAAAAAATCCAGGATGATATCGCTGAAATCTCACGAGAATTTGCCGATCTGGAAGAAATCTGGAAAGCAGAAAAGTCTGCGGTACAGGGTTCGGCCCATATTAAAAGCGAATTGGAGCAGGCGCGTTTAGATCTTGAAACCGCGAGTCGCAGTAGTAATCTCGAAAAAATGTCGCAACTACAATATGGCTTGATTCCTGATCTTGAAGGTCAATTGGCCGCCGCTAGCGAGGCGGAAACTCGCGAAATGCAGCTCTTGCGCAATAAAGTGACGGAAGAGGAAATTGCCGAAGTTGTCTCCAAGTGGACAGGTATTCCCGTATCAAAAATGCTCGAAGGTGAGCGCGATAAATTGTTGCGTATGGAAGACGCACTGCACGAACGAGTGATAGGGCAGGATGAAGCCGTCGTTGCCGTGGCCAATGCCGTGCGGCGCTCGCGAGCGGGCTTGTCCGATCCCAGCCGCCCCAATGGTTCCTTTTTGTTTCTTGGCCCAACCGGGGTGGGTAAAACGGAGTTGTGCAAGTCGCTGGCCTCCTTTTTGTTCGACAGTGACGAGGCCATGGTGCGCATTGATATGTCAGAGTTTATGGAAAAACACTCTGTTGCCCGACTGGTGGGCGCGCCTCCGGGCTATGTGGGTTACGAAGAGGGCGGTTATTTAACCGAAGCCGTTAGACGTCGCCCCTATTCTGTACTGCTGCTGGATGAAGTGGAGAAGGCTCACCCCGATGTCTTTAACATCCTCCTGCAAGTGCTCGATGATGGCCGCCTGACGGATGGGCAGGGCCGTACGGTTGATTTCCGCAATACGGTTATCGTCATGACCTCAAACCTGGGTTCAGATATTATTCAGGAGCTTTCTGGCGAAGATAATTATGAATCAATGAAGTCTGCGGTAATGGATGTTGTCGGCACTCACTTCCGCCCCGAGTTTATTAATCGGGTCGACGAGGTGGTGGTATTCCATCCTCTGGCGCGAAACCAGATTCGCGGTATTGCCGATATTCAAATCAGCCTGCTGCAGTCGCGGTTGGCTGATCGTGAGCTCAGCCTTGATCTTGACGAAGATGTGATTGAAAGCATTTGCGAAGCCGGATTTGACCCTGTTTACGGGGCCAGGCCGCTCAAAAGGGCTATTCAGCAATTGCTGGAGAATCCACTGGCACAGGAAGTACTGGCCGGTAGTTACCACCCCGGGCACACCATTCATGTGACATTGGGTGATACGGGGTTTGTATTTAAGTAGCGCAATTAAGTAAGGCTAGCGCCATCGAGAATGAAACTCTCAGGGACACGTCGTTTTGTTTCTGGGGGTTTTTCGTCATAGGGAATAAATAAGACTCGAACAACGGGTAAATACGACCTGTCCCAGTATGAATGTCCACTAGCTCTCAGACTGGGGGTGTGAGTATTGGCAGTACCTGTAGCTTGAATTAGACTCGGGTCGTTTTGATTTTGGAAAGCATTCAGTGACTCTGTTTCGACAGCTATTAAGCGCCATATTGGCGGCAATGCTCCTGCTCTATATCGGCAATATGGCCGTGGGCCTGCGCAATGGCAAGAATTTGGTTGAGCATCAAATGCGTACGCATGCGCAGGATACGGCGACCTCCATCGCCCTGTCGATGACGCAAGCGGCGGGCAGTCAGGATATTCCGGCCCTCGAAACGGTGCTCAATAGCGTGTCTGACAATGGCTTTTATCAGCGTATTTATTTTCATGATGTTGAGGGCAACCTGCTTATCGACAAGGGCTTTGTCGGCCCGGCTCATACCGCACCCCAGTGGTTTGTCAGTTTTATTGCTCTTGCTCGCTACGAGGGTGTGGCAGAGGTTTCATTGGGCTGGACGCGGCTCGGCACAGTCGTTGTGGTTGGTCATCCTGGCCATGCTTATAGCGATTTATGGCACCTTGCGCTGGAGCAGTTAGCCTGGTTTGCGCTAGTCAGCGCCGGGGTTGGTCTACTGCTTTGGTCTGCTATCAGGCGTTTACTGACGCCTCTGCAAGCCCTTGAATCGCAAGTTGAGAGTATTAGTCGGCAAGAATTTGTCGAGCAAGTGGCCATTCCTCGCACGCGAGAGCTAGCAAGTTTAGTCACCGCCATGAATCGCATGTCGAGACAGCTGCAAAGACTGTTTGGCAGTCAGCTCGATTTAATCAGTAATTTGCGTCTGCAATCCCATACCGACCAGCTTACCGGTTTGTCGAACCGCGCCGATTTTGATGCCCGGCTCAATAGTTGTGTGGGTGATGATCGGGGTCATCACTCTGCCGTACTAATGATTTTTGCAGTGCAGAAATTGAATGAAATTAATGACCTGGCAGGCCGGGTCGAAGGTAATAACGTTTTAATATCGCTGGCCGATTGTTTGACGAGTGCGCTTACGCAATACGATCAGGCCGTGATCGCCCGCCGTCAGGGCCGTGAGTTTTCTGTATTCATTAGTGACATTCCAGCCGATGAGGCCGACCAGCTGGGACAGCGTTTATTCGATGCAGTGGTGCAACTCGGCTGGCTTGGTCAGCATGATCAGCCTTTGGCGATACACATGGGTTTTACCTACAGTGACCGAGTCGCCAATGGGCCCGAGTTGTTGAGTGAGGCTGACATGGTGCTACGTTCTTTTGTGCAAACAGAAGCCAGTGAATGGGCGCGTTTTGTCGACATTGTCGGGGCAGAGCCCCCTTTGGTCTCTATTTCGGCCATCGACTGGCAGGCATTTACTGAACAGGCGATTGCCGAGAAAAAAATACAACTCAATATTCAGGGCACCTTTAGTGCGACGGATCGTGAAGTGCTTGCTTATGAAGTACTCTCCAGTTTTCCCGATGCTAGTGATGGCCCTGCGTTGGCCTCGCGAATTGTTATGCCAGCCTTTGAGCGTACTGGCCTGGCACCGGAGTTAGATCAGATGGTGCTGACTGAGCTTTGCGAGCAATGGCGTGACAGAGACAACCCTGTCTGTGTGAATATTTGTCTGAGTTCGTTGAAGTCCGCGGAGTTTCACTGCTGGCTGGATGAATTCCTTACTCAGAATCCGAAGTTTGCGGGCTTACTAACGTGTGAATTTTCAGAACACATGTTCCACCTTGCGGAAGAGGATATTCGTGTTTTTGAAGTCATATTGGCTCCCCATGGTGCCGGTTTAGCGATTGATGGTTTTGGTCTCGGCACTTCGGGCTTTGCCTATTTGGGGAGTTTGCCACTGCGCTACTTAAAGGTTGACCGAAGCTTTAGTCGCAACATTCACGCACAACAAGACAACCAGTTTTACATTAAGGCATTGGTGCAGCTCGCTGAGGCACGCTCGCTGCCTGTCATTGCTGTCGGTGTCGAATCCCAGGCCGAATGGGATAGTTTAATTAGTTTAGGCATCGCCGGTGGCCAGGGTTATTTGTTTGATCGCCCAAAAGTCATCCACCAGGTTCGTTAAATCACGATATAATTCCCGGCTCTATTTTCTTTAGCACGGGTGTTCCCTCTATGACTGTTCGTACGCGCATCGCGCCTTCCCCGACGGGTGACCCCCACGTCGGCACCGCTTACATTGCCCTGTTTAATCTTTGTTTCGCACGCCAGCACAAGGGTCAGTTTATTCTGCGCATAGAAGACACCGACCAGGCGCGCAGTACGGCTGACTCTGAAAAAATGATTTTTGATTCACTGCGCTGGCTCGGCCTCAGCTGGGATGAAGGCCCCGATGTCGGTGGTGATTTTGGCCCCTATCGCCAAAGCGAGCGCATGGATATTTACCGCCAATACGTTGATCAGCTTGTTGACGATGGTCACGCCTTTTACTGCTTTGCTACACCCGCTGAGCTAGACGAGATGCGCCGTGAGCAAATGAGTCGTGGCGAAACGCCGAAGTATGACGGCCGCAGTTTGGCACTATCGGCCGATGAAATCGAAAGCCGTCTCGGGGCAGGCGAGCCCTACGTGATTCGCATGAAAATACCGGAGGAGGGCACTTGCACCTTCAACGATATGCTGCGTGGCGAGATTGAAATCCCCTGGTCGCAGATCGACATGCAAGTGCTACTCAAAGCCGATGGTATGCCTACCTATCACCTGGCCAACGTGGTGGACGATCACCTGATGGAAATCACCCACGTGATTCGCGGCGAGGAGTGGATCAACTCCGCGCCCAAACACCAGCTGCTGTACCGCTATTTTGGCTGGACTATGCCCGAGCTGTGCCACATGCCGCTGTTGCGCAACCCCGATAAAAGCAAGCTCAGCAAGCGTAAAAACCCCACCAGCATTAACTTCTACAAGGCTATGGGCTACCTGCCCGCAGCCGTCATCAACTACCTCGGACGCATGGGCTGGTCGATGCCCAATGAAGAAGAGAAGTTCTCGCTGACAGAAATGATCGACAACTTCGACATCAACAACGTCCACCTCGGCGGCCCCGTGTTCGACGTTGAAAAACTCGATTGGCTCAATGGTTGCTGGATACGGGAAGACCTCTCCGATCAGGCCTTCGCACAGGGCATGGCTGAGTGGGCGATTAATGAGGATAGGTTGGCGCAGTTTATTCCGCTAATCAAAGAGCGCGTTGAAAAGTTCAGTGACGTAGCGCCGCTGGTCTCCTTCCTGCTCTCAGGCCTGCCTGAGCTAAGCCCAGAGAGCTTTGAAAACAAAAGCCTCGATACCGCACAACTGCAAAAAATTCTTCAGTTCAGCGTCTGGGCGCTGGATGAGGTGCAAGACTGGCAGCGAGACAAGCTGTACGCAGCGCTGTCCGCTTTAGCAGAACCGATGGAGCTGAAGCTCAAAGCTTTTTTAGCACCGCTATTTGTCGCCGTTGCCGGCAGCTCCTCGGCACCACCCCTGTTTGATTCGATGGTTGTGCTCGGCCCCGACATGGTTCGTGCCCGTGTGCGGCATGGCCTTGCAGTGCTAGGTTCGCCCTCAAAGAAACAGCTGAAAAAGCTCGAAAAGGAATATCGACAAATAAGTGCTTAAAGTTAGGTGTTTATCTTGACAGTAGGGGGCCGGCTACATAGAATGCCGATCCTCTTTTGGGGCCTTAGCTCAGCTGGGAGAGCGCAACACTGGCAGTGTTGAGGTCAGCGGTTCGATCCCGCTAGGCTCCACCAAAAAAGCATCGTTAAACCGATGACAAAAAAGCCCGCTTAATCGCGGGCTTTTTTGTGTCCGCAGCTTCTTGTTCCCACGAAAAAAATGGGAGAGAGGCTTGGTTTGGCTTACTCGGGCTGGTGTCAGAAGCATGCTTCGACTGTGGGCGGCGGTCCGGTGAATGTGAAAAGAAAAGCTTGATCAGCTTGTCGGACGGCAAAGCACGGCTATATCTTCAGTGATGTATTGGAATTCTGAAGGTAAGCCCATTATCGCGAGGGAATTCGTCGAGCGTATGTTTGGTGATTGGCTACAATTTTTTAGAATGAAGACAATTTGCGAGAAATATGGCGTGATCCCACAACGCGAGAGAGGTTATTAAGTGATTTAAGCGAAGCGGGTTACGATGCTGAAAAACTCGATAGCATGAAAGAGCTGATCGACGCGAAAGATAGCGATGCCTATGACGTGCTGGCCTTTGTCGCTTACGCTGTTGAAACACGTACTCTAATCCAAGCGCGAGGTTAACTTCGCTCCCGTTAGAGCGGGTTAAGTAGGTAAAGATTTCAATTGCCAAAGTACTTGCTGATTATAAGCAGCAAGAGTTTATCGATTTTATTCTGAGTAAATATGTGGAAGATGATGTGCATGAATTGGCTGCAGCGAAGATGCGTAGCCTGATAGAGCTTAAACACAATGCCATTAGTGATGCGGCGGCAGAGATTGGCTCGCCAGCACAGATAAGAAAAACCTTTGTGGGCTTTCAGAAATATTTGTATCAGGTGTAGATAAATTATTTTTTGCAATAAAAAGCCCGGTTAAAAAACCGGGCTTTTTATTGTTTGGCGCTAAGTGATTAGCGTTTGCCGAGAGGCGTTACGCTGCGCTCTGCGGGGCCGGTATAGAGCTGGCGGGGGCGACCAATTTTATAGCTGTTGCTGATCATTTCATCCCAGTGGGCTATCCAGCCAACGGTGCGGCCAGTGGCGAAAATAACAGTAAACATTTCTGTGGGAATACCAATAGCTTTCATAATGATGCCGGAGTAGAAGTCGACATTGGGGTAGAGTTTTTTGCTGACAAAGTACTCGTCTTCCAGAGCGATTTGCTCGAGACGCTTGGCGATTTTGAGAAGTGGATCATTTTCCATGCCCAGTTCGGCCAATACTTCGTCGCAGGCTTCTTTCATGACTTTGGCGCGGGGGTCAAAGTTTTTATAAACGCGGTGACCGAAGCCCATGAGGCGGAAGGGGTCGTTCTTGTCTTTAGCGCGTTTCACAAAAGCGTCGATATTCTTTTCATCTCCAATTTCGTCGAGCATTTCCAGTACGGCCTGGTTGGCACCACCGTGAGACGGCCCCCACAGTGCTGCAATGCCGGCGGCGATACAGGAGAAAGGGTTGGCGCCGGAAGAGCCAGCAAGACGCACGGTAGAGGTCGATGCGTTCTGCTCGTGGTCGGCGTGCAGGATAAAGAGTTTGTCCATAGCCCTGGCGAGCACGGGGTTAACATTGGGTTCTTCGCAAGGGGTACCGAACATCATGTGCAGGAAGTTCTCTGCATAGCTCATGCTGTTCTTTGGGTACATGTAGGGCTGGCCGATGTAGTGCTTGTAGCACATGGCGGCGAGGGTCGGCATTTTTGCGATCAGGCGGTGCGCTGTGATTTTACGGTGCTGGGGGTCAGCGATATCCAGTGAGTCGTGATAGAAAGACGACATCGCGGCAACCACGCCACACATAATGGACATGGGGTGGGCGTCGTGACTGAAGCCGGACAAAAACTGTTCAATCGAGCGGTTGACCATAGTGTGGCTGCTGATCAGGTCTTCGAAGTCGCTCTTTTCGCTAGCGTTCGGCAGCTCGCCATTGAGCAGCAGGTAGCAAGTCTCAAGGTAGGTGGTATTTTGCGCCAGGTCATTAATGGGGTAACCGCGGTGCAGGAGCACGCCTTCGTTGCCATCGATAAAGGTGATCTTCGATTCGCAGGAAGCGGTTGATGTGAAGCCGGGATCGAAGGTGAAAACGCCGTTGCTGGTCAGCGAGGCGACATCGATTACATCGGGGCCGAGAGTGCCTGTGTATATGGGCAGTTCAATAGCGTCGGCGCGGCCCTCAATGCTGAGAGTGGCTTTCTTGTCGGTCATAGGGTTCCCCTGGGAGATAATTCGGATGGCAGCAGCGTGACTGACCATGTATTACAAAGCCCGCGACTCTAGCCTTCTCGACGGCTGTTTGTCAATTTGCATGGCGCTTTTATTGGTCTGGATCAGGTCTTGGTATTATCGTGGTGCATGGTGGAGGTTGGGCGCACAACAAGGGTGCGGTTTTTGCGATTGCTGCAGTGTTTATAGGGTGCTTTAGTGCTTTGAAATAGAGGTCTTACGTGTTTTTGTTTCGTTGTAATTGGCTATTAATACTCCTATAATGCCCCGCGTTCAAAGTTGCTGTGGTTGCTGCTGTCGGCTGTTTTCCTCGGTAATTGTGTTGTCTCCTGTTTTTATTTGGCACCTGAAAAATAACGCCCTTTTATGGGTTTGAGGTATAGCTAGTCGTGAACGATAAAAGACCTGTCAATCTGGATATTGGAACGATCCATCTTCCAATTACCGCTTATGTTTCTATTCTGCATCGTGTCTCCGGTGTCGCTTTGTTTGTTATCAGCGGCCTGTTTATATGGATGCTCGATCGTAGCCTCACCTCCGAGGAAACCTTCGCTGCCTTGCAAGGCCTGCTGACTCATCCCCTGGTTAAATTAGTGCTGTGGGGTATGTTGGCGGCGCTGGCCTACCATATGATTGCGGGTATTCGTCATATGTTTATGGACTTCGGTATCGGTGAAACGCTGGAAGGCGGCACTTTGGGCGCGAAGCTGGTGCTTGTCATCGCCGCACTATTGATTCTTTTCGCAGGAGCCTGGGTATGGCTGTAACAAATGTAACAAGTTTTGGCCGTAGCGGCCTGTCCGACTGGGTCGTGCAGCGAGTCAGCGGTGTGGTGCTGACAGTTTATTTGCTAGTTATTGCGGGCTATTTACTACTGACGCCTGAAGTTGATTTTGCTAGCTGGAAAGAACTGCACAGTGGCTTATGTATTCGCCTGTTAACTGTCTTTGCTGTTTTGTCGCTCGCTGCCCATGCCTGGATTGGTATGTGGGGTGTGCTGACTGATTACGTTACGGTTCGTTTAATGGGGCCTAAAGCCACCTTGTTAAGGGTGTTTTTGCAGCTGGGCATGATCGCGGTGATCTTTGTCTACGTGGTCTGGACTGTCGCTATTCTTTGGGGGAACTAGGTTAATGGCTAAAATGAGAACGATCTCTTTTGATGGCGTCATTATTGGCGGCGGCGGTGCGGGTATGCGCGCCTCTTTGCAGCTGGCGCAATCGGGCTATAAAACAGCCGTTATCACCAAGGTGTTTCCAACGCGCTCCCACACGGTATCTGCCCAGGGTGGTATTACCTGTGCTATTGCCAGTGATGATCCAGAAGATCAGTGGCAGTGGCATATGTATGACACCGTTAAAGGCTCCGATTACATCGGTGATCAGGACGCGATTGAATATATGTGTCAGGTTGGTCCCGAAGCGGTATTTGAGCTTGAGCACATGGGTCTGCCGTTTTCCCGTACTGAAGAAGGGCGTATTTATCAGCGCCCCTTCGGCGGTCAGTCGAAAGACTACGGCAACGGTGGTCAGGCAGCGCGTACTTGCGCAGCAGCCGATCGCACCGGTCATGCACTATTGCACACGCTTTACCAGGCCAACCTGAAAGCCAAAACGGTTTTTCTCAATGAGTGGTTTGCCATTGATCTGGTGAAAAACAAAGACGGCGCCGTTGTCGGTGTTATTGCCATTGATATTGAGACTGGCGAGACGGTTTACGTTAAATCGAAAGCCACCGTTTTTGCCACCGGTGGAGCGGGGCGTATTTATTCCTCGACTACCAATGCTCACATTAATACCGGTGACGGTCTTGGCATGTCTCTGCGAGCTGGTTTCCCAGTGCAGGATATTGAAATGTGGCAGTTCCACCCAACGGGTATTCACGGTGCTGGTGTGCTGGTTACCGAGGGTTGCCGAGGCGAGGGTGGTTATCTGGTCAATAAAGACGGCGAGCGCTTTATGGAGCGTTATGCGCCCAATGCGAAAGATCTTGCCGGTCGCGACGTTGTTGCCCGCTCGATGGTACTGGAAATTCTTGAAGGCCGTGGTTGTGGCCCCGATGGCGACCACGTGCACCTGAAACTCGATCACCTCGGTGAAGAAGTGCTGCACAGTAAGTTGCCGGGTATTTGTGAGTTGTCTGAAACTTTTGCCCACGTCGATCCGGTGACAGATCTGGTACCTGTGGTGCCAACTTGTCACTACATGATGGGCGGTATTCCGACCAATGTTAGCGGCCAGGCTTTAACGCTGGATAAGGATGGTAAAGAAGAAATAATTGACGGCCTGTTCGCCTGTGGTGAGGTAGCCTGCGTATCGGTACACGGCGCCAACCGCCTCGGTGGTAACTCGCTACTTGACCTGGTGGTTTTCGGTCGCGCTGCTGGTTTGTTTATTGAGAAATCACTGCGTGAAGGCGTTGCCCTCGCTGATGCCACCGAAGCTGATATTGATGTAGCCTGTGCTCGACTCAATCGATTGAACGGTAGTGACAGCGGTGAAAAGACAGCCGATCTACGCAAAGAGCTACAAACGATTATGCAAAATCACTTCGGTGTATTCCGTCGTGGTGACTTTATGCAGGAAGGTGTAAAGAAACTGGCCGATCTGCGCAAGCGTATCGAAAATGTTCAGCTGGAAGATAAGTCGGCGGCCTATAACACCGCTCGTATCGAAGCGCTTGAATTGCAGAATTTGCTCGAAGTGGCTGAAGCGACAGCGATTGCCGCCGAAGAGCGCAAAGAAAGTCGTGGTGCTCACGCCCGTGAAGATTTTCCTGACCGCGACGATAAAGAATGGCTGTGTCACTCGGTTTATTTTCCCGATGACAAAAGCGTTTCCAAGCGCGAGGTTAACTTCGCTCCCGTTACCCGCGAAGCCTTCGCTCCGAAAGCGCGTGTTTATTAATTTAAGTAGGGCTGCCTAAGATATGCTCAAAGTAAGTATTTATCGTTATAACCCCGATACGGATTCAGCGCCGTATATGCAGGATTTTCAGCTGGACACCGAAGGCAAAGATATTATGGTGCTGGACGTACTCGAGCTGCTCAAGGCTGAGGATCCAACACTGGTTTTCCGTCGCTCTTGCCGCGAGGGTGTCTGTGGTTCTGATGGCGTCAACATGAACGGTAAAAATGGTTTGGCCTGTGTCACGCCATTGTCGGAGTGTGTAAAAAAGAACACTTTGATTTTGCGTCCGCTGCCAGGCTTGCCAGTGATTCGCGATCTGGTTATCGACATGGCGCAGTTCTACGCCCAGTATGAAAAAGTACAGCCTTATCTGATCAACGATACTCCAGCGCCGGCTATTGAACGTTTACAGTCGCCGGAAGAGCGGGAAAAGCTAGATGGTTTATACGAGTGCATACTCTGCGCCTGTTGTTCAACCAGCTGCCCCTCCTTCTGGTGGAATCCCGATAAGTTTATTGGCCCAGCTGGCCTTTTGCAGGCTTACCGATTTTTGGCGGATACTCGTGATACGGCGACTGAAGAGCGTTTGTCAAAGCTGGATGACCCTTTCTCGGTCTTTCGTTGTCACGGGATTCAGAACTGTGTATCGGTTTGCCCAAAAAGCCTAAACCCTACACAGGCAATTGGACACATTCGTAGTATGCTACTTAGCAGCGGCACCTGATAAGCTCGCCAAGTATTGAGGGGGAGGTCGAACTCCCCCCTGTTTTGTAAGCCCCTCATTCGGTAATTACTAAGTCAGGACTAGAAAGATGCAAGACAGCATCATGGAGCAGTTTCTCAGTTCCTCCCATTTTTCAGGGGGCAACGCAGCCTATATTGAAGGCTTGTACGAAACCTACTTGCATAATCCCAATGGCGTACCAGAAGAATGGCGCGCCTTTTTTGATTCCCTGCCGCACATCAACGGATTTTCCGGTGCCGATTCATCTCACGAGACGGTTCAGGCGCATTTTGAGCTGCTGGGCCGCAAGCGTTCTCGCCCTCTGCCTACACCTGGATCAGGTGGTGTTAATGTTGAGCACGAGCGCAAACAGGTTAAAGTCCTGCAGCTGATCGCCTCCTATAGAGAACGAGGCCATCAAAAAGCGAATCTTGACCCTCTTGGCTTGATGGAGCGGGAAGATGTTCCCGATTTAAAACTCGGCTTTCACGGTTTAACCGATGCTGATATGGACACTACGTATCAAACCGGGCCTCTTTATATTGGTAAAGAAGAGGCTACACTGCGTGAAATTACTGAGCATATGGAGGCAACCTACTGTGGACAGGTTGGCCCTGAATTTATGCACATTACCTCGCTGTCTGAAAAGCAGTGGTTACAGCAGCGTTTTGAGTCTGTGCAGTCGCGCCCAACCTATGGCGACGAAGCTCGCGTTGGTGTCCTGCAACGCTTGAGCGCCGCAGAAGGTCTGGAAAAGCATCTCGATTCAAAATACCCTGGTACCAAGCGTTTTGGTCTTGAGGGTGCTGAGAGCATGATTCCGATGCTTGATGGCTTGATTCAACGCGCAGGTGAATACGGCGCGCGGGAAATAGTTCTCGGTATGCCCCACCGCGGGCGCTTGAATGTACTTGTTAATGTACTTGGTAAAAACCCTTCCGAATTGTTTGACGAATTTGAAGGCAAGAAGTTACTCAATACATCGGGTGATGTTAAGTACCACCAGGGTTTTTCGTCCAATGTAATGACCCCCGGTGGTGAGTTGCACTTGGCCCTCGGTTTTAACCCCTCCCACCTGGAAATATCTGCTCCTGTCATTGAAGGCTCAACGCGGTCGCGACAGGATCGTCGTGGCGATAGTGAAGGTACCGAAGTGGTGCCGATTATTATTCACGGCGATGCGGCTTTTGCTGGCCAGGGCGTAGTGATGGAAACCTTCCAGATGTCACAGACCCGTGGTTATAAAACCGGCGGCACAGTACATCTTGTACTAAATAATCAGGTGGGTTTTACCATTAGTCGGCGGGAAGATGCGCGTTCGACGGAGTACTGTACTGATATTGCAAAAATGGTTCAGGCACCGATTTTTCATGTCAATGGGGATGATCCCGATGCGGTGATGTTCACCACACTTCTGGCCATGGACTACCGCTATCAGTTTCGTAAAGATGTGGTTATTGATCTGGTTTGTTACCGCCGCAGTGGCCACAATGAAACGGATGAGCCATCGGGCACACAGCCCTTAATGTACGAAAAAATTCGCCGACATAAAACTACGCGAACACTGTATGCGGAGGCGCTTGCAACTGAATCGCTGATCTCTATTGAAGCCTCTCAGGCAATGCTCGATGACTATCGTGATAAGCTTGATCGGGGCGAGCATGTTGCCAGTAATCTGGTTTCAGAACCCAACGAAGAGTTATTTGTCGACTGGTCGCCCTATATCGGGCATGACTGGGATGCGGAGGGTGACACCTCGATTGATCTCGCCCTGTTGAAACAGGTGGCGGAAAAAGTGAACCACATTCCCGAGGGGATTGTGGTGCAGCGTCAAGTGCAGAAAATATACGACGATCGCCGTAAGATGGGTGGCGGTGCCTTGCCACTGAACTGGGGCATGGCTGAAATTCTCGCTTATGGCACATTACTCGAGCAGGGCTATAGTATTCGCATGACTGGGCAGGACTCTGGTCGGGGCACTTTTTCTCACCGTCACGCAGTGGCCCACAATCAGAAAGATGGTGAAGCTTACACGCCGTTAATGCACATTAAAGAAGATCAGCCCCTCTTTGCACTGTACGATTCTTACTTGTCTGAGGAGGCGGTACTGGCCTTCGAGTACGGTTACAGCACGGGTACACCTCAGGGCCTGGTGATCTGGGAAGCGCAGTTTGGTGATTTTGCCAACGGTGCTCAGGTGGTGATCGATCAGTTTATTACCAGTGGCGAGCAAAAGTGGGGGCGTTTGAGCGGCCTGACTATGTTGCTGCCCCATGGTTATGAGGGGCAGGGCCCTGAGCATTCGTCAGCTCGGCTGGAACGCTTTCTACAGCTCGCTGCTGAACACAATATTCAGATTTGTAATCCCACGACACCTGCTCAGCTGTTTCACATGTTGCGTCGTCAGGCCATCAGGCCGATGCGCAAGCCCTTGATTGTGATGAGCCCGAAATGGATTTTGCGCCACAAGCTGGCAACTTCTTCGCTGGAGGAATTATCCGAAGGCGCTTTTCAGGCGATTATTGCTGACGATCTTGAGCCGAAGAAGGTCAAGCGAGTTGTCCTGTGCAGCGGTAAGGTCTATTACCATTTGCTTGAAGAGCGAGAGCTGCGCGAACAGGACGACGTGGCTCTGGTGCGTATAGAGCAAGTCTACCCCTTCGATGAGAAGGCTTTGACCGCGCAACTGAAGCGTTATAAAAACCTGCAGGATATTCTCTGGTGTCAGGAAGAGCCATTGAATCAAGGGGTTTGGTTTAATGGGCAACACCATATTCGCAAAGCGATACATGCTAGTAAAAGCCCCTTATATTTGCGCTACGTAGGCCGTCCCGCTCGCGCAGCACCGGCGGGTGGCTATATGTCCATGCATTTAGAAGAGCAAAAGAAATTCGTTAACGAGGCCCTGGATCTTAATTATTAAACTCCTTGTTAGTGGTTTGAGTGATCCGTTTCAATCAGGAAGGAAGATAGCCGATGCTAATCGATATTAAAGTCCCCGCTTTTCCCGAGTCTGTTCAGGAAGGTGAAGTTGCCACCTGGCACAAACAGGTTGGAGAAAGTGTGCAACGGGACGACTTATTGGTGGATGTAGAAACCGATAAGGTTGTACTGGAAGTTGTCGCCGCCCAAAGTGGTGTACTGGTGGAAATCCTCAAAGAGGAGGGTGCCATCTTACTCAGCGGTGAGATTATGGCGCGGCTCGATAGCAGTGCCAGTGGTAGTGCTGAGGCGGCAAGCCCTGCGGTAGAGGAAACAATTGGTGCGTCCGAGGTTGAGGGCGATGCAGCTCCGGCCAGCCCGGCGGCCCGCAAGCTGGCCGATGAGAGAGGCGTCGACCTCGCTGCCGTTGCCGGCAGTGGCAAAGACGGGCGCATCACCAAAGAAGATGTGGTCAATTTTGTGCCGGTGCCAGTGGCCCCTGCTGCTCCAGCCGCACCTGTTAGCGCAACACCGGCGGCACCCGTGGCCCCAGTCGAAAGCGGGTTAACGCTTAGTGCCGGTGAGCGCGTTGAAAAGCGTGTGCCGATGACGCGCATGCGCGCCCGTATTGCCGAGCGCCTGCTTGAGGTGACTCAGACGACTGCGATGCTGACCACGTTTAATGAAGTGGATATGCATCGTATTATGGATTTACGTAGCCAGTTTAAAGACCAGTTCTCTTCCGTGCATAACGGTACACGTCTTGGCTTTATGGGGTTCTTTGTTCGCTCAGCCGTTGAAGCATTGAAGCGTTTCCCACTGGTTAACGCCTCACTTGATGGTTCTGATGTGGTCTATCACGGTTACCAGGATATTGGTGTTGCCGTCTCCAGTGACCGCGGTTTGGTCGTACCGGTATTGCGTGATGTGGATCAAATGAGCATCGCTGAAATTGAAAATAAAATTGCAGAGTACGGTGGCAAAGCCCGTGATGGAAAACTGAGTATTGATGAGATTACCGGCGGCACCTTTACGATTACTAATGGTGGTGTTTTTGGGTCACTGGTTTCAACGCCTATTTTGAATCCGCCTCAGGCTGCCATTCTCGGTATGCACGCCATTAAAGAGCGGCCTATTGCAGAAGATGGCAAGGTAGTTATTCGTCCGATGATGAATCTCGCACTGTCCTACGACCATCGTATTATCGACGGTCGCGATGCGGTGCTCTTCTTGGTAGCTATTAAGGATATGATCGAGAACCCTGCGAAAATTTTACTTGAGATATAAGCGTTAATTTATTGATTAATAAAGGTTTATAGCATGTCTGATAAATATGATGTTGTTGTGATCGGTTCTGGCCCTGCAGGTTATGTCTGCGCTATTCGCGCCGCACAGTTGGGTTTGAAAACCGCCTGCATTGAGAAGTATCAAGCGGCGGACGGCTCGGGTGTGAATGGCGGTACCTGCTTAAATGAAGGATGTATTCCCTCCAAGGCACTGCTCGATAGTTCGATGAAATTTCACGAGACTCAATGCGACTTAGAAAAGCACGGCATTAAGGTCAAAGGCGTGAGCGTTGACGTTGAACAAATGATCGCGCGTAAAAATGACATCGTGAAGAAATTAACCGGTGGCATTTCATCTTTGTTTAAAGCTAATGGTGTTACCTCTCTTTACGGTACAGGTAAGTTGCTAGCTGGGAAAAAGGTTGAATACACGACTCAGGATGGCAAGGTTTCAGTGATTGAAGCAGAGAATGTTGTTCTTGCCACGGGTTCTCAGGCGATTGATATTCCCGTTGCGCCGGTTAACGGTGAGACGATCATTGACTCTAAGGCGGCCCTCGATATGACCAAGGTGCCAAAGCGCCTGGGCATCATCGGTGCGGGTGTGATCGGGCTTGAACTTGGCAGTGTCTGGAATCGCCTCGGCTCTGAAGTGATATTACTTGAAGCTCTCGATGTTTTCCTCGCTATGATGGACAAACAAATTGCTCGTGATGCTGGCAAGATCTTTGCCAAGCAGGGCCTCGATATACGCATGGGTAGTCGTGTTACGGGCAGTGAAGTAAAACGCAACAAAGTACATGTCACTTATAAGACAGAAGACGGCGAAGATCATCAGGAAATTTTTGACAAGCTCATCGTCTGTGTCGGCCGAAGCCCCTTTACTGAGAATTTGCTGGAAGAAGATAGTGGTGTAAACCTTGATGAACGCGGCTCCATATTTGTCGATGAGCACTGTGCCACTAACGCACCGGGTGTCTGGGCGGTGGGTGATCTGGTTCGCGGCCCCATGCTGGCACATAAAGGCTCAGAAGAGGGCGTGATGGTCGCCGAGCGAATTGCCGGGCAAAAAACTCAGGTCAATTACGATATTATTCCCAATGTCATTTACACCCACCCGGAGATTGCTGCCGTGGGGTTGACAGAACAGGAAATCAAACAATCGGGTGATGATTACAATGTGGGTATGTTTCCTTTCGCGGCCAGTGGTCGTGCATTGGCTGCCAACGATACCGATGGTTTTGTGAAAATTCTCGCCGATGGCGAGACTGACCGTATCCTCGGATGCCATGTTATCGGTCCATCAGCGGCCGAATTGGTGCAGCAGGTTGCGGTGGCAATGGAGTTCGGTTCAACAGCCGAAGATTTAGGCTTGATGGTGTTTGCTCATCCGACTATGTCGGAAGCTGTTCACGAGGCTGCATTGGCCGTTAATGGGCATGCCATCCACGTGGCCAACAGGCGCAAGCGCAAGCCAAAATAGAAGTTAGGTCTAGCGTATAGGTGGCAAAATAGTCACCATGCAATAGCTTATTGTTTTTTTTCTCGTCAACGAGTTGGAACTACAACATGAATTTACATGAATACCAGGGCAAACAACTGTTTGCTGAATACGGCTTACCCGTATCAAAAGGCATTGCTGCCGCTACGGCGGAAGAAGCAGTAGCAGCGGCCGATAAAATCGGTGGTGACAAGTGGGTAGTTAAAGCACAGGTTCACGCCGGCGGTCGTGGTAAAGCGGGCGGCGTTAAGCTGGTCACTACTAAAGAAGAAATCAAGGCGTTTGCCGAGCAGTGGTTGGGCAAAAATCTGGTGACGTATCAGACCGATGCCAACGGCCAGCCCGTCAGCCGTATTCTGGTTGAAACCTGCACCGAAATCGCCGACGAGCTCTATCTTGGTGCAGTTGTTGATCGCTCAACTCGCCGTATTATCTTTATGGCCTCTACCGAGGGCGGTGTTGAAATTGAGACCGTTGCCGAAGAGACGCCTGAGAAAATCCTCAAAGCTGAAATTGACCCATTGACCGGTGCACAGCCTTACCAGGGTCGCGAGTTGGCTTTTGCCCTCGGCCTCAAAGGCGCGCAGATTGGTCAATTTACCAAAATCTTCCTTGGCCTGGCCAAGTTGTTCGAAGATAAAGATTTGGCCCTGCTAGAAATTAACCCGCTGGTGATTACCGACGAAGGCAACCTGCATTGCCTCGATGCCAAAATGACCATCGATAGTAATGCTATGTATCGTCACCCCGAGCTGAAAGAGTTTCACGATCCTAGTCAGGAAGACGCGCGCGAAGCACAAGCCGCCGAATGGGAACTGAACTACGTTGCCCTCGATGGCACCATTGGTTGTATGGTAAACGGCGCTGGTCTGGCCATGGGTACCATGGATATCGTGAAGATTCACGGTGGTTTTCCCGCTAACTTCCTCGATGTAGGCGGCGGTGCAACCAAAGAACGTGTTACAGAAGCCTTTAAAATTATTTTGTCCGACTCCAACGTAAAAGCCGTACTGGTGAATATCTTTGGTGGCATCGTACGTTGTGATTTGATTGCTGAAGGTATTATCGGCGCGGTTGAAGAAGTGGGCGTCAATGTACCCGTTGTCGTGCCACCAGCTTGACCGACGCAGCAGAATCAGTAGTGAAAGCAGCGGAGGGTAAATAATGAGCATATTAATCAATAAAGACACCAAGGTTATTTGCCAGGGTTTTACCGGCTCACAGGGCACTATGCACTCCGAGCAGGCGCTGGAATATGGTACTAAGTTAGTTGGTGGTGTAACGCCAGGTAAAGGTGGACAAACTCACTTGGGCTTGCCTGTTTTTAACACTGTTGCCGATGCTGTTGCTGAAACGGGTGCTGAAGCATCGGTTATTTATGTTCCCGCTCCTTTCTGTAAAGACTCTATTCTTGAAGCGGCAAATGCTGGCATCAAGTTAATCGTCTGTATTACTGAAGGCATCCCGACTCTGGATATGCTGGAATGTAAAGTGAAGTGTGACGACCTGGGCGCGATACTGATCGGCCCTAACTGCCCCGGCGTTATCACACCCGGTGAGTGCAAGATTGGCATTATGCCCGGTCACATTCACCTGCCCGGCAAGGTCGGTGTTGTATCGCGCTCTGGTACTTTGACTTATGAAGCCGTGAAGCAGACCACTGACTTTGGTTTTGGTCAGTCAACTTGTGTCGGTATTGGTGGTGACCCCATTCCCGGTTCCAGCTTTATCGATATTCTCGCGTTGTTTGAGAAAGATCCGCAAACCGAAGCCATCGTAATGATCGGTGAAATTGGTGGCACTGCTGAAGAAGAAGCAGCTGCTTACATTAAAGCTCATGTGACCAAGCCCGTTGTTTCTTACATTGCTGGTGTTACCGCACCTGCAGGTAAGCGCATGGGTCACGCCGGTGCGATTATCTCTGGTGGTAAAGGCACGGCCGACGAAAAGTTTGCCGCTCTGGAAGATGCCGGTGTTAAAACCGTGCGTAGCCTTGCTGAGATTGGCAATGGCCTGAAAGAAATCACTGGCTGGTAGTTTTAGTCTGGTGATGAAAGAAGCGGCTTCGGCCGCTTTTTTTGTGCCGTTTTTTTATTAGATATTGAGTGCTCGTATGCTGAAGTAAGCTAGTTCAATTTTTGCAGTGAGATAAATTTGTTGTCCTCATCGTAGTTCAACATAAAGCGGCCCTGCACGCCGTTGTGGCTAACGAAGCGCCGTAGGTGTTCTGCGGGAAAGCTTAAGGTTGCCCCGTCAGTGCCGCGTACTATGACCTGGCGGGCAGCGCCTTTATAGACGCGTAAATACTCCTGAGTGGAAATGTTCAGGTAAAACAAGCTACTCGGCATGCGCTATATTCAATAATTCGTGGGTTAGGGTTTATATTTTAGCGCAAGTATTGAATGGCCATGGGTTAAACTGCTGTTGACTTTAGTGTCAGTTCAATCAAATTGATTAAGGATCAAAAATGAAATCACGTTTGAGCTCAATGCTTGACTTACAGGACGCCATGAACAGCAAAGTGAATACCGACTGGCGTCAACAGGGCTTCCCCTGGTATCGAGCCATTTGGGTTGAGTGTGCAGAACTGCTCGACCATTATGGTTGGAAGTGGTGGAAGCACCAGCAGCCGGATATGGAGCAGGTGAAGCTAGAGCTTGTTGATATCTGGCACTTTGGTTTAAGCCAGTTATTGCTCGATAATGCTGACGAAGAAGCATTGGCGACTGATTTAGCGAAAGTGTTTCAGACCGATGATGCTACTGGTGCGGGTGATTTCCGTGATCAATTAGAATCCTTTACTTTGAGCACCCTCAGCACAAAGAGCTTTGATCCCCGACAGTTTGTCATATTGCTTAATAGTGCCGAGCTGGATTTCGATGAGCTCTATACCCGCTACGTCGGTAAGAATGTACTCAATTTTTTCCGTCAGGATAACGGCTATCAAAGTGGCACTTATTCAAAAAACTGGGGCGGGCGCGAGGACAACGAGCACCTGGTTGAGCTGAGCCTCGAACTCGATGCCACTGACCCAGCTTTTAAAGATACATTGTACTCAGCCTTAAAGGCCCGTTACACCGAACTAACGGCTTAGATTGAGTGGTGTTCTTCATAGCTATATCAATATCCAATCACCCGGCTAGCTCGGGTTGAAAATAGAGGCGTGAAGTGGTGTATTGCCGTATAATTCGCGCCTCGAAACCCCCTCTTACATGAATGACCAAGGAGATTTTCCGTGAAAGCACCTGTTCGCGTTACTGTTACTGGCGCCGCTGGCCAAATTAGCTACTCCCTCTTATTTCGTATTGCCGCTGGCCAAATGCTCGGTACGGATCAGCCGGTTATTTTACAGCTGCTGGAAATCACGCCCGCCCTAGAAGCACTGAAAGGTGTGGCGATGGAGCTTGACGATTGCGCCTTCCCACTGCTGGCGGGTATCGTACAAACTGATGACGCCAACGTCGCGTTCAAAGATACTGACTATGCTTTGCTGGTTGGCGCGCGCCCCCGTGGTCCAGGTATGGAGCGTAAAGACCTGCTCGAAGCCAACGCTGCTATCTTCTCTGCTCAGGGTAAGGCGATTGATGCCAATGCCAGCCGCGATATTAAAGTACTGGTCGTCGGTAACCCCGCTAACACCAATGCCCTGATCGCCCAGCGCAATGCGCCGTCCATCAATCCACGTCAATTCACTGCCATGACACGTCTCGATCACAATCGCGCCATGTCTCAGCTGGCCGACAAGACTGGCACCACCATTAACGACATTACTAACATGACCATTTGGGGCAATCACTCGGCGACTCAGTACCCCGACCTGCACCACGCCAAAGTGAATGGTAAAACCGCTATCGACCTGATTGAGCAAGACTGGTACGAAGCTGACTTCATCCCCACTGTTCAACAGCGTGGCGCAGCGATTATTGCTGCTCGTGGCGCTTCCAGTGCGGCATCGGCTGCCAACGCAGCGATCTCTCACATGCGCACCTGGGCACTCGGTACCGCCGAAGGCGACTGGGCGAGCATGGGTATTTACAGCGACGGTAGCTACGGCATTACCGAAGGCCTGATTTACTCTTTCCCCTGTGTTTGTAAAGACGGTGACTGGAGCATTGTTCAGGGGCTTGAAATCAATGATTTCTCCCGTGGCAAAATGCAGGCTACTCAGCAGGAATTAACGGAAGAGCGCGATGCCGTTCAGCACCTTTTACCCTAAGCTGTTACCGGTTTAGAGGGATATAAAAGAGCGCCGTAGAGGCGCTCTTTTTTTAATAGCGAGTTTAATGCGTGACCCGCTTATAAAAAATAAAACAAAGTGAAAGAGGACATCGTAATGACCCTGCCTAAAATTGGTAATTTATCTCCCGTCTTTACATTGCAAAATCAGCGTGATGAAACGGTGACGCTGAAAGATTTCCGCGATAGTAAAAATGTTGTTTTATATTTTTATCCGAAGGCGATGACCCCCGGTTGTAATGTGCAGGCCTGCGGCATTCGCGATAGCAAAGCAGAGTTTGCCAAGCTCGACACCGTGGTACTAGCGGTTAGCCCCGACTCTGTCGATCGCTTGCTACGTTTTGAAGATAAGCAGTCATTGAACTTTGATTTATTGTCAGATGAAGATCACGCCATTGCCGATAAATACGGTGTCTGGGGTATGAAAAAAACCTTTGGCAAAGAATATATGGGTCTTAAACGCACCACTTTTATTATTGGTAAAGATGGGCGTCTCAAACATGTTATTGCCAAAGTGAAAACTAAAACCCATCACGACGATGTACAGCAGTGGATAGTGGAAAACCTGTCTGATTAATAGATGGCCATTAACCTTAAATAGTGAATTAACAGATTTTATTTGAGTAGCTTTAGGAGCTTAGACCATGTCATTTTTTATATCTTCAGCCCACGCAGCAGCACCTGCGCCAGGTGAACCCGATCCGCTGATTACTATGGCCATGTTTGCCGGCCTGTTTGTGTTTATGTATTTTATGATTATTCGTCCCCAGCGCAAAAAGCAGAAAGAGCATCGGGAGCTAGTCACCAGCATTACCAAGGGCGATGAAATCGTCACGAATAGCGGTATTATCGGAAAAATTAACAAGCTCGAAGGCGACTACCTGGTACTTGAAGTCTCCGATAAAGTGGAGCTGAAATTCCAGCGCAATGCTATTCATGCCGTTTTGCCAAAAGGCACTATCAAAGCGATTTAAGATCTGACTATGTTTGGGGGCAGGACATCGCCCCCTGCTTCAGGATAGTTGCCCCCAATTTTATCCCCGCGCTCATTTTACACTCTATGCTATGGTCATAGGCCATTTCTGGCGAAGGTCCAGGGTTGATGATTGTAGATCCCGACATTGATTATCCCGAACGTCTGGCACTGGCTCAGTTGCCAACGCCACTCCAGCCTTTAGATAGATTGTCTGCTCAGTTTTCAGGGCCGCGTATTTGGGTCAAGCGGGATGACCTGACAGACTGCGCCCTCAGTGGCAATAAAATCCGCAAGCTCGAATTCACTCTGGCGCGGGCGCTTGCCCAGGGCTGCGACACCCTGATTACCTGCGGCGGTGTGCAATCAAATCACTGTCGCGCCACCGCCATTCTCGGTGCCCGTTTGGGGCTTAAGGTTCATCTCCTGCTTAGGGATGAGGAGCTTAGAAATGAAGAGCCTGGCGATGGGCAAACCACAGGTCCCGATGGCAATTTATTTCTCGATTATCTCGCTGGCGCCGAAATCTCAATTTACCCCAAGGCAGAGTTTCAGACTCGCCAGCGTGAGCTGTTTGAGTACTGGTCTCAGCACTACGCTGCTCAGGGTCACAAGCCCTATTTAATTCCCACCGGTGCAAGCGATGGCACGGGTATTTGGGGTTACATCCGCTGTGTTGGAGAGCTGATCACTGATTTTAAACAAGCTGATATTCAACCTACGCACATCCTTCATGCCACGGGTTCCGGTGGCACACAGGCAGGCCTGAGCCTGGGTTGTGCTTTGCACCAGCTAGATGCTCAGGTAGTGGGTGTTGCCGTGTGTGATAACGCCGCTTATTTTCAGCGTAAAGTCATGGGGGATATTAGCGATTGGCAAAGTTGTTATGAAATTACTGCTTTGCCCGCGAGTTTATCGATACAGGTGAATGATGACTTTATTGGGCCGGGCTATTCTAAAGCAGGGCCTGAAGTATTTGCGACCATTAAAAAGGTAGCTGCCCTTGAGGGTTTATTACTCGACCCTGTTTATACGGGTAAAGCTTTCCATGGCATGCTCACGCTAATAGAGCAGGGCTATTTCGCCGGGGCTAGCGATATTGTCTTTGTTCACACCGGCGGTTTATTTGGCTTGTTTGCCCAGCGCGAACAGCTTTCTTTTTGATGATGTTTAAAGTATTTCTGTAAAATCTTATTCAATAAAACCCAATGGGGAAAACTCTTGAGAATAAAAAATAATAATGAAATCAATTGAATCCCTGTTAAGCAGCATTAATAGTTTCGCCTGGGGGCCGGCGATGCTGTTTTTCATCCTCTGCACCGGCCTTTATCTAATGTTGGGTCTACGCCTGTTACCCCTACGCAAACTCGACTTTGCCTTTGTGCAATTATTCAAAGGGCGCAAGGCGAGAGGCGAGGGCGACATCAGTCCCTTTGCAGCCTTGATGACATCACTATCGGCCACCGTTGGCACCGGTAATATCGCTGGCGTTGCCACTGCTATCGGCATTGGCGGGCCGGGTGCTTTGTTCTGGATGTGGTGTACGGCACTGGTGGGCATGGCGACAAAATATGCTGAGGCGGTGCTCGCTGTTCACTACCGTGAGACTGATGACTCGGGCCGCAAAGTGGGCGGCCCAATGTATTACATTAAAAATGGCCTTGGCCAACGCTGGTTGTGGCTTGCAACATTGTTTGCGCTATTCGGCATGCTGGCAGGTTTTGGCATTGGTAATACTGTGCAGGCCAGTGAGGTTGCGCGTGTTCTTGAGAGTTCTTTTCAGGTGCCCCATTGGGTATCTGGCGCGGTGATGGCGACCCTTGTCGGCATTGTCCTGCTTGGCGGCGTCAAGGTGATTGCCCGCGTTGCCTCGACCTTGGTACCGCTGATGGGCATTGCTTATATTTTGGGCTGTGGTGTTGTTATCGCCCAACATCTCGGCGAAATTCCTGCAGCATTCAGTTTGATATTACACAGTGCTTTTAATCCCGTAGCGGCAGAGGGCGGTTTTGCCGGTGCTGCGGTGCTGCTGGCGATTCGAATGGGTGTTGCCAGAGGCGTGTTCTCAAACGAGGCCGGTCTGGGTAGTGCGCCCATTGCCCACGCGGCGGCGGAGACTGATAGTCCAGTACGGCAAGGCAGCATTGCTATGCTGGGCACCTTTATCGATACCCTTATTATCTGCACCATGACCGGCCTGGTGATTATTCTTACCGGGGTCTGGACGGGCGATGCCCAGGCAGCGGCGATGACGGCCTCGGGCTTTGCTTCGGCTTTCCCCGGTCTCGGCGACAAGTTTGTCGCTGTCACTTTGGTGCTCTTTGCCTTCACCACTATTCTGGGCTGGAGTTACTATGGCGAGCGTTGCGCCGAATATTTGTTTGGCCTTAAAATCATCGTGCCTTATCGTATTCTCTGGACACTGGCGGTTTATATCGGTGCTGTGAAAGGTTTGGGTATTGCCTGGTTGCTGGCTGATACACTCAATGCCTTAATGGCGATTCCAAACTTAATTGCGCTGCTTTTATTAAGCCCGGTTATTTTCCGTTTAACCCTGTCCTGGTTTTCAGCAGAGGCAGAGACCGAGAAATAAGCAGAGCAGGTTTGAACGACCTTGTATTCATGGGCTAAACACCCACCCACTTTGAAAAATGGGGAAGATTAAAACGTGTCGAATACCCAAGATAAGAACAACGAAAAACTGGTGATTGCCATTTCTTCCCGGGTTTTGTTTGACCTGAAAGAGAGCGATGGGGTTTTCCAGCAGCAGGGCTTGAAAGCCTATTCCCAGTACCAGATTGAACACGAAGATGAACCCCTGGAGCCGGGCGATGCCTTCCCTCTGGTGCAAAAGCTATTGCGCATTAATGAAAAATTTGCCGCGCCTCGGGTCGAGGTCATTTTGCTGTCACGCAACTCTGCAGACACCGGTTTACGTATTTTTAATTCTATCGAACACCATCAGTTAGATATTACTCGGGCGGCCTTTTGCGGCGGCGAAAGCCCTTATCGTTATGTGGCTGCTTTTGGCTGCCACCTGTTTTTATCGACCCATGCCGAAGACGTACGCAACGCACTGAAATACGGTATTGCGGCGGCGACCCTTTTGTCATCGGGCGATACTTCTGCTGATGATGGCGATGAACTACGTTTTGCTTTCGATGGTGATGCCGTGCTGTTTTCCGACGAAGCAGAACGCATCTATAAAACAGAGGGGCTGGCCGCCTTTGCTGAAAGCGAAAAAGCAGCGGCCAAAACACCGCTGAGTGGCGGCCCCTTTAAAAACTTTCTCCAGGCCTTGCAGCTTTTACAGGCTGAGTTCCCTCCTGAGACTGGCCCCATACGCACCGCGCTGGTGACAGCCCGTTCAGCGCCGGCTCACGAAAGAGTGGTGCGCACTCTGCGCGAGTGGGGCATTCGCATTGATGAGTCATTATTTTTGGGCGGTCTTAATAAAAGCGAGTTTTTGCGGGCCTACGGTGCCGATGTGTTTTTTGACGACCAGCAGGGTCACTGTGAATCGGCGAGTACCAAGGTGGCAACTGGTCATGTGCCCCACGGTATCGCTAATGAAGAAAGCTAGGTTTCTCGCTAGCGGTTAACTCGTAGCAAAGTGCACACCCATGCCGAGTAACAGGCACGCTAGCAGCGATTGCAACACATGGCCTGGTAGACGTGAGGCCAAATGCGTACCCAGTTGAATCGCCGGCAGAGAGCCGGTTAACAGGCAGGCCAGCAACACAAAATCAACGTTACCCAATAACAATAAATGGCCAAGTCCGGCGATCAGTGTCAGAGGCACCGCGTGGGCGATATCCGTCCCCACCACATGCAGGGCGGGCAGGCGAGGGTAGAGCGTCATCAGCAGAGCGGCGCAAAAAGCCCCGGCGCCAACGGAAGACAGGGTGACGAAAACACCGAGGAATATACCGCTGAATAGAGTGACGTATTTAGCATGGCTTTGAAAAAACAGACCAATTTGCCCCGGTGGTTTTTCGCTTTTTTGGCGCAGTACCTTTTTAAACAGTAATACCAGCGCCGTGAGAATAAGCATAATACCCAGACTGCGGGTCAAAATATCCTCGTAAGCATCGGCTTCGCTAAAGAGAGTGTTGAGAAAGTAGCTAGTCAGTAAGGAGGCTGGAATACTACCGGCAGCGAGGTAGCCGACAATTGGCCACTGAATACTCTGCTTGCGCTTGTGGGCGGCAACACCGCTGGCCTTGGTGGCGGCGGCATAGAGCAGGTCGGTGCCAATGGCGACGTTATAGGGGAAGCCAAATAGAATCAGCAGTGGCGTCATTAGCGAGCCGCCGCCGACACCGGTTAAGCCGATCGCCAGTCCGACACCAGCGCCAGAGAGAATGTAGAGAAGTATGTCGGCCAAGTGAATCCGTTAACCAGTGCAATAAATAGATTGGCAACTTTACCGATAAGGCTCTATGCTTCAAAGGAATAGTTATTTATATTTTTATATCTTAGTCGTCTAGGGAAAGTGTTCATGAAATTACAGCAATTGCGCTATATATGGGAAGTGTCTCGCCACGATCTCAATGTATCAGCCACCGCTCAAAGTCTGTACACCTCTCAACCCGGCATCAGCAAACAGATTCGTCTCCTGGAAGACGAGCTAGGATTGGAAATATTTTCTCGCAGCGGTAAACACTTGACGCGAGTGACGACTGGCGGAGCGGAAGTGCTGGAAATTGCCGGGCAAATACTCGGTAAGGTTGAAAGTATTAAGCAACTGGCTCAGGAATACAGCTCGCCGAATAAGGGTAGCCTCTCCATTGCCACTACTCATACCCAGGCCCGCTACGCGCTGCCTGATGTTATTGGCTCTTTTATCGAGCGCTATCCCGATGTTTCTCTGCATATGAATCAGGGTACGCCGATTCAAATCTCTGAGATGGCCGCCGATGGTGATGCCGACTTTGCCATCGCTACAGAAGCCCTGGACCTGTTCAATAACTTGTTGATGATGCCCTGTTATCGCTGGAATCGTTGCATCCTCGTGCCCAAGGATCACCCTCTTTGCCAGCTCTCGGAGCTAACACTTGATGAAGTCGCCAAGCACCCGCTGGTGACTTACGTCTTTGGTTTTACCGGCCGCTCAAAGTTGGATGAAGCCTTTCGCCAGAAAGGTCTAGACCCGAAAGTCGTGTTTACAGCAACCGATGCCGACGTTATCAAAACCTATGTGCGTCTGGGTTTGGGTATTGGTATTGTTGCCCACATGGCCTACGACCCGGTACAGGACAGTGACCTGGTTGCGCTTGAAGCCAAGCACCTGTTTAAGTCCAGCGTCACCAGCATTGGCTTTCGACGCGGTACTTACTTGCGTACTTTTATGTACGACTTTATTGAGCGTTTTGCGCCTCACCTCAACCGCGATGTGGTGGATGAGGCCTGCAGTATTAGTGCGAGAGAAGATCTGGATAAATTCTTTGCGGGTTTTGATTTGCCAGAGTACTAGCGCCGTCTGCTAAACTGCTAAAAGGCCTGTTCGGGATAAGTGAATGACTTATTTTTAACGGGCCTTTTTTATGGGCGGCTACTTATAACTCGAGTTATGGTGCGAGTTGTTGCTCCAGTTTTTGCGTTAGCTTTGGTGCAGGCATTACTCACTTGCACCCCGGCACCAAACTGGTAGAGTAACGCCGATTTTTAACCAATTGGAGCCTTGTTGTGGAAATAGCCTGCCTTGATCTTGAAGGGGTATTAATACCTGAAATCTGGATTGCCTTTGCCGAAGAAACAGGCATCGAGGCCTTAAAAGCCACAACCCGTGATATCCCCGATTACGATGTGCTAATGCAGCAACGCCTGCGAATACTCGACGAGCACGGTCTGGGTTTGAATGAGATTCAGGCAGTGATTGCCCGCCTAAAGCCCCTCGATGGTGCCGTCGAATTTGTCGACTGGCTGCGGGAGCGCTTTCAAGTCATTATTTTGTCGGATACCTTCTACGAATTCTCACAGCCCCTAATGCGCCAACTGGGCTTCCCGACATTGCTGTGCCACCAACTTGAAGTGGACGAGAAAAGCGGTCGCGTGACGGACTATAAATTGCGCCAGGCCAATCCCAAGCGCCAGGCCGTATTGTCCCTGAAGAGTCTCTACTATCGCATTATTGCTGCCGGTGATTCCTACAACGATACCACCATGTTGTCCGAAGCCGACGAGGGTATTCTGTTTATGGCCCCGGACAATGTGGTTGCCGAGTTTCCGCAATTCCCTGCGATCTATGGTTACGACAATCTCAAGCAGGCATTTATTGATGCCAGTAATCGGCCGCTGAGTTTGTAGCTCGATAAATTTATTGGAAAGGTTTTAAAGTTTGGTCAATGTATCCATTAACAAAGACACCTTGGCCAAAGATTCCAGATATTCGCTATCGGCCTGTGAATCACTAACAATCGCGCCGCCGCCCCAGCAATGGAGTTTGTTCTTTTCCGCGAGCAGGGTGCGGATGGCGATATTGGTATCCATCCGCCCATTGGCACTGATGTAGCCAATGCTGCCGCAATAAATTGATCGCGGTACTTTTTCTAATTCGGCAATAATTTCCATGGCCCGTTTCTTTGGTGCGCCGGTAATTGAGCCACCGGGAAAGCAGCCCGCCAGTAAGTCCAGCGCGCTGACGCCTTCACGAATACGCCCGGTTATCGTGCTGACCAGGTGGTGGACGTTGGCGAAGCTTTCGAGGTTAAACAGCTTCGGTACGCGAATTGACCCCGCTTCACAGGACTTGCCCAAATCATTGCGTAGCAGATCGACAATCATTAGATTTTCTGCGCGGTCTTTGCTGCTATTCATCAGCGCGATGGCCTGCTCCTGATCTTCTTCGACAGAAATACCCCGGGTAATTGTGCCCTTAATGGGCTTGGCTTCAACCTGGTGCCCCGATGTTTTTATAAAGCGTTCTGGCGATAGGGATAGCAGCGCTTTGTCATCCCAGCTTAAAAAGGAACTAAACGGGGAGGGCAGAGCCTTGCGCAAGTGCAAATAGGCGCTCCAGGGTTCACCCTGAAATTCAGCCGAAAAATGTTGGGCATAGTTGACCTGATAGCAGTCACCGGCAGCAATGTAATCTTTTACCCGGGCGACGTCGGCTTCATATTCACTGCGGGTGGTACTGGCTTGAAAGTTTGATGTTAAGGAGAAGTTATCTTCGGGCAGAGCTGCTGGGGAGACGAGGCGGGCCTGTATATCTCGCCTCAAACTTCGTGGGCAGGCGGGGTGAAAAACCAGATGGGCCTGGGATATTTGTTGGTTAATCACTAGCGCCCAAAGGTAGTAACACTGACGCATGTCGGGAATATCAGCGGGGCCCTGGCTGGGCTCACTGACGGATGCGCTCCCCAGCCCATAACCGAAAAAACCGGCAAGACCACCAACAAAGGGAAGTTCTGTGAGCTTGTCACCTGTTAGGGCGAAGTCATCCATCGTTTCCTGACAGAGGGCGAAGGGGCAAGCCGAACTGGTTTGGCTGTTTCCCTCGCTGTCGCTAATCAGCGTTGTGTTGCTATGGGTTTCGAGAATACGCGCGGGTGCGGCGCTGATAATATCCAGCCGCCCCTGCAGAGATCGTGGCTTGCCGCTGTCGAACCAGACCGGACTGGGCAAATCGCGCACGGCATTGAAGAGTGCTTCAACGTCACTGCGAAAAGGGTAATCCAGTACGATCATCTCGGGCATTGACCTGCGGTGCTCACAATTAAAATACAGAGGTTGCTATTTTATAGGCTCTTGGGTGTCGATAGGGTATTTGTGGAAGAATAAATCAGAGCTGGTGAGCAGGCTTTGCGTATAATCAGCGCTCTAATGAACTGAGTACTGCTGGAGCAAGCCGATGACCGACCTTACCCCCGATTTATGCGATGACAACCCCGAGCTGGTACGAGTGCTCGAACCTATGATGTCGAACTTTGGTGGCCGCGAAGCCTTTTTCGGTGAAATCGTCACGGTGAAGTGCTTTGAAGATAATTCACTGGTGAAAGAGAATTTAGGCACGCCCGGCCACGGTCGCGTACTGGTGGTCGATGGTGGTGGCTCACTGCGCAGAGCTTTACTGGGTGACATGATCGCCGAGAATGCGCAAAAGAATGGCTGGGAAGGGGTGATTGTTTACGGCTGCATTCGCGATGTAAGCACTATTTCAGAACTCGACCTCGGCGTGCAGGCGCTGTCTGCCATCCCGCTAAAAACTGAAAAGCGTGGCATTGGCGACTTCAATATCCCCGTGACCTTTGGCGGCATTACCTTTAAGCCCGGTGAATATATTTATGCCGACAGTAATGGGATTGTCGTTTCTGAAGAGGCTTTAACAGAAAATACTTAAGTGCTTGTACTCTCAAAGAGTAAAGTTTTTAAGCCTTTGTCGGCATCGGCTTCTGGGAAAGAGGCCGGTGTTGCAATCACCTGTTTTTCGGTGAAGCCACCGATGTCAGAAAATAGCTCGCGCAAAAAAACAAAGCTTAAATCCGGTGAGTTTAAACAGGAGATAACTTGGCCATTTGGGTTCAGTAAGCCGGGCAGTTTTCTGACAATCTTTTGATAATCTTTTTTGACATTAAAACTTCCCGCCTGAAAACTTGGTGGGTCGATAATGACGATGTCATAAGGGCCGTACTTGCGGATCTTGCCCCAGGATTTGAAAATATCATGGCCCAAATAGGAAACTGAACGACTGTCGATATTGTTCAGTTGATGGTTGAATCTACCCGTGTTGAGCGCCCCTTTTGCCATATCAACATTCACGATTTTTGCTGCGCCGGCCTCTGCGGCCACCACTGAAAAAGCACAGGTGTAGGCAAAGAGATTCAGTACGCTTTTATCTTTAACCCGTTCTCGAAGTACTTGCCGGCATTCAGCCATATCGAGAAAAAACCCGACATTTTGATTAGCTTTAAAGTTGAGCCTAAATTTCAGCCCCTTTTCCACGGCGTAATAGTCGCCGGCAATATTGCCCTTCAGGCTTTCACTCGGCGCACCCTGTAAATAACGGTGTTGCAGAATGATATTTTCAATGTCGCTGTGTTTATCAAACAGGCTGATTGCATCACGAAATTGCGCCAGCCATTCAGCATCGGGTTCTTTATAAAGGCTGATCAGCAGCACCGGTGAAAACCAGTCGACGCTGACAAACTCTAAACCTGAATAGCAATGCCCTCGGCCATGAAACAAACGGCAGGCATCAATACCCGATTTGGCCCCGCGTTGAATGCTTTCTACGATTCGCTGCATAAATTAAGGCTTAAATTTTGATCGAAGGAATGATTGAAGGGCTGATTGAAGGGATTGGCTTAATCGTGGACGGTGTGTATTTTATGAAATTGCTTGGCAACTAAAAGCATCATTATTAAAGATAGCCGCTCGATCAGCGCATTATGCTCAGGCCTGTTTTTTTCTATTGTGGGCAGTAGTGAATGAATTAGCGATTGCAGTGTGCTGAAGCGATCAGTCTTATCGGCATCGAGCTTAGCAATGGTTTTAATTACCGTGGCCATAACGTCGTCATAATCACGTAGTCCGAGTTTTGCTAATAATTTACGGGTATGACGCTCTAGCTCCCGGGCCTTCATTTGTTTGAGTTCGGTTGTCAGTGTCGCTTCGGGGCAGGACAGGAGGTCGAGTGTTTTCATGGGATTAAGAGCGCTAGTAGGTCGTGTGAAATGGTTGCGGATGATACCTGAAACTAGCGCATTTTTGCTAATTCATGGCTGTTTACGGTGCCACCGTATGGTGGTCATTTTGCCTGTTACAATATCTGGATTATTTCCATCCTTTGTCTGTGCTCGATGAATGGCTACTGCTGCTATCGAGTGCCGATAGAGGGGAAACTCATTTAAAACAGGAACCCATTATGACGAATGCTACACACCCCTCAATCGATCTTTCCGAACTCGATTTCGACCCCAATGCCCTACGTGAAAAGTACCGCATGGAGCGTGACAAGCGCATCCGCAAAGAAACTTCCGAGCAATACCAGACAGTGACGGGGGATTTCACTAAATACGTTGACGATCCCTATGTTGAAGAAGAAATCACACGTGAGCCTCTGAATGATGAAGTTGAAGTGGTTATTGTCGGCGGTGGCTTCGGTGGTCTGTTAGCCGGTGCTCGCCTGCGTGAAGCCGGTGTTAAAGATATTCGTGTCATTGAGAAGGGCGGTGATTTCGGCGGTACCTGGTACTGGAACCGCTACCCCGGTGCCCAGTGCGATGTTGAAGCCTATGTGTATTTACCCCTGCTCGAAGAGCTGGATTTTGTGCCCACAGAAAAGTATTCCCACGCGCCAGAAATTCTCGCTCACTCCAAGGCCATTGCCCGTAAATACAACCTTTACGACAACGCCTGTCTGCAAACAGAAATCACCCACATGCAGTGGGATGAAGACTCAGCTCGCTGGATTATCGAAACCAACCGTGGCGATCGCATTAAGGCCCACTATGTGGTGATGTCTAACGGCCCTCTTAACCGCCCAAAACTGCCCGGTATTCCCGGCATCAACGATTTTAAAGGCCATACTTTCCACACGAGTCGTTGGGATTATGACTACACCGGCGGCTCCTCCGAAGGTGGCCTCGATAAACTTAAAGACAAGCGCGTCGGCATTATTGGTACCGGTGCAACGGCGGTTCAGTGTATTCCCCACCTCGGCGAAGCGGCTCAGTCATTACACGTTTTCCAGCGCACGCCATCGTCTATTGATGTGCGCAATAATCGCCCCACCGACCCCGAGTGGGCGAATAGCCTGCAGTCCGGTTGGCAGCAAAAGCGCATGGACAACTTCAATATTATTACCGCCGGTGGCTTTCAGGATGAAGACCTGGTCAGCGATGGCTGGACGGAGATCTTCCGCAATTTATCCGGCCCCATACAGCGTAAGTTAAATCCCCATATGAGCTCGTCAGAAGTGGCCGCCGCTCTGGAAATTGCCGATTTTAAAAAGATGAATCAGGTCAGAGCGCGGGTCGATACTATTGTTAAAGACTCTGCAACTGCGGAATACCTGAAGCCCTACTATCGTCAGTTCTGTAAGCGTCCCGGTTTTCACGACGAATATCTCGCTACCTATAACCTGCCCAACGTGACCCTCGTCGATACCCAGGGCCAGGGCGTTGAGCGCATTACCGAAAAAGGCGTAGTCGTTGACGGCGTTGAATACGAACTGGATTGCTTGATTTTCGCCACCGGTTTTGAGGTGGGCACCAACTTCACCCAGCAGTCGGGTTATGACCTCGCGGGTCGTAATGGCGCTACCCTCAGTAAGAAATGGGCGAATGGCCTTTCAACTTTCCACGGTTTATACAGCCATGACTTCCCCAATGTTTTCACCATGGGCCTGACCCAAACCGGCTTCACCACCAGTATTCCCCACGCCTTAAACGAACAGGCCAAGCACCTGACCTACGTGCTAAAACACGCCATGGACAACAATGCCCGCACTATAGAAACGACAGTGGAAGCCGAAGACGAATGGGTGGCAACAATTAATAAACTGGCCAACCTCGGCAAGCGTTTTTACGCCGAATGTACCCCCGGTTATTACAACGAGGAAGGTAAAGAAAACGGCTCCGGATTTTTCAGCGGCCAATACGGCGGCGGTGCACCGGAGTTCTTTAAGATTCTTGATGACTGGCGCGATGAAGGGCAGTTGCAGGGGCTGGAGATTAAGTAAGTCTTTTGATTCGTCAATTAGTGAAAAACACCAGATAGTATCGTCGCAGACGGAAAGCCCCACTGCTTGCAGTGGGGTAGCTTTTTTCTGTTATGCGGATTGATACTGTTGCGCAACATGCTACACTTTGCAAATGATCAAGACCTTCAAACATAAAGGTTTAGAAAGATTTTATTCCTCCGGCAGTACTAAAGGAATACAGGCAAAGCATGCAAAAAAATTACGCATGCAGCTTATGGCTCTTGATACTGCTCACCATATTGAAGACCTTGATATCCCAGGCTATCGCTTACATCCACTGAAAGGCCGGCTCAAAGGGTGCTGGTCAATTACTGTAAATGCAAATTGGCGCATTACTTTTGAGTATTCTGATGGCAATATTTATATTGTGAACTACGAGGATTATCACTAATGGCTATGCACAATCCCCCCCACCCTGGCGAATTTATTCGCGCTACATACATGGAGCCGTTTGATCTAAGTTGTCGTTATTTAGCAGGGCAATTAAATGTAGCAGCATCTACACTTAATCGGGTTTTAAAAACTCAAAGTGGCGTTAGCCCAGAAATGGCGCTTCGTCTGTCTAAAGCACTGGGGCGTAGTCCTGAGAGTTGGCTTTCTATGCAAGATGCATATGATTTATGGCAGGCTAAAAAGCGTATTAAGCTTGGCGATGTGCAAAAGATTCATATGAATGCCGCATAGAAATAACTACAGTTCGCACTTAAAATGCCATTGAGCATATCCCTTCGTTTCACATGGACACCGTGAATTGGGAATTGTTGGCATATTATTTCAGGAATAGAGCGGCAGCACCCCAGGGGTTATTTTTCTCAATGAATTCTTTGAGCTAGTCTTGAAACAAGAGGTGTGGTCAAGTAATAATCACCCAACAATAAAAAAGCCCCGCTGTCACCAGCGGGGCTTTTTTATGACTTCAGTTTTAACGAATTAAAACTGATTCATGGTGTTGTCTTTACCCGAGGCTTTTAGCGCCTGGTCACCAGAGAAGTACTCTTTGTGGGCGTCGCCCATGTCAGAGCCAGCCATGTTTTGGTGCTTAACGCAGGCGATACCCTGACGGATTTCTTTGCGCTGAACGCCGGCAACATAACCGAGCATACCCAGGTCACCGAAGTAGTCTTTCGCCAGGTTGTCAGTCGACAGTGCAGCGGTGTGGTAAGTCGGCAGGGTGATGAGGTGGTGGAAGATACCGGCTTCGCGAGCTGAGTCAGCCTGGAAGGTGCGGATTTTTTCATCGGCAACCGTACCCAGCTCAGTCTCGTCGTAACTTTCGTTCATCAAGTCATCGCGGGTGTAGGCTGATACGTCTTTACCGGCTTCGGCCCAGGTGTCGAACACTTGCTGACGGAAGTTAAGCGTCCAGTTGAACGATGGTGAGTTGTTGTAAACCAGCTTGGCGTTGGGGACGACCTTGCGGATTTCATCAACCATGGCACCAATTTGGCCAACGTGGGGCTTCTCAGTTTCGATCCACAGCAGGTCAGCGCCGCTTTGCAGTGACACGATGCTGTCGAGTACGCAACGCGCTTCGCCAGTACCGGCTTTAAAACGCATCAGGCCGTTGGGCAGGCGTACGGGGCGAACCAGTTTGCCGTTTTGCTTGATAACGAGATCGCCGTTACCGAGGTCGTCAGCAGAGACTTCTTCAACTTCGAGGAAGGCGTTGTACTGGTCGGCGAGATCGCCAGGCTCTTGTGACACGGGGATTTTCTGTGTCAGGCCAGCACCCAATGAGTCGGTGCGCGCAACGATAACACCGTCGTCAACACCCAGCTCTAAAAAGGCATAGCGAACGGCATTGATTTTGGCGACGAAATCTTCGTGAGGAACGGTCACTTTACCGTCCTGGTGGCCACATTGCTTGGCGTCAGATACCTGATTCTCAAGCTGGATGCAGCAAGCACCGGCTTCAATCATTTGCTTGGCCAGCAGGTAAGTGGCTTCTTCGTT
>MAAC01005925.1_pt1 | contig 169819 bp, 143 predicted proteins | sample 1115981 | NCBI WGS metagenome assembly MAAC01 (sample SAMN04961126, study PRJNA320927) | seawater metagenome | isolation source: sample BD02T64 sea water enriched with oil for 64 days | place: USA:Gulf of Mexico | collected 2013-07-27 | reverse complement strand
AAAATGGACAATGCCAATCCGGCACTGGAAATTAGCACTAAACCGATTTATGATCGAATTTGAAGACCGATTATCGGACTTCGTTTAACGGGCAGTTACACAAAACTATTTACAGTCTCCACGATAGTCCTGCAGCTCGACCTGTGAGGGTCGAGCCATGATTTAGCTTCCTGCGCCTATGTTAATTCGACGTTGTGATAAACCTGCTGAACATCGTCTAAGTCATCTAGCATGGCTAAAAACTTTTCAAACAGCGCCACATCATCACCCGTCATTGAGGTAAAACTATGCGGGATAAACTGTATTTCGTCTAGGTCAAAATCAATCTCCGCAATATTATCTTGCAGAGCCTGCTTGGCCTTAAAGTACTCAGTGTTTGGCGCAAAAACAGAAATAACCCCGTCTTCACTTTCAATGTCCGTCACGTCGACATCAGCATTCATTAAGGCTTCTAATACAGCGTCTTCATCATCGTTTTTGAAAACGAAAATAGCCGAATGTTCGAACATATGACTCACACTGCCTTGTGTGCCAATCTTACAATCGGTTTTGGTGAATGCCTGACGCACATCACCAAACGTACGGTTAGGATTGTCGGTTAGGCAATCAATAATGGCCATAGAACCACCTGGGCCGTACCCTTCATAACGCGCTTGCGCAAAATCTTCCCCTGCTCCGCCTTTTGCCTTCTCTATGGCTTTGTCGATCACATGAGCTGGCACCTGATCTTTTTTAGCACGGTCAATCAAGCTACGTAGCGCCAAATTCCCACTGGGATCAAGACCACCCGACTTCGCTGTCACATAAATTTCACGTCCATAACGGCTGTAAACCTTCGCCTTCATATCAGACGTTTTTGCCATTGATTCTTTGCGATTTTGATAGGCTCTACCCATGTGCCTGATGCTCCGTAATATTTAAAGAATCTATTCTACCCGTAATCGAGAGTGTTAGAGAGCAAGATCAACCAACTTTGCCTTTTCAGGTTCCATAAAAAAGGGTCGTATGGATAAATCCACACGACCCTTTTATTTAATCCTAATACCTATTATGAAACTACAATATCTGCACTAGACATATCCAGCACTGAGACGTTTTGAATTACAGTCAGTACTTCAGCATAGCCCGCTCCATCATTAATTATTAGAGCAGTATCAGAGGCACTCCCTCCTAGGCTAAGAGTATCCGCAGCAACAAACGACACTTGACCATCACTAGTACCGAAAGTTAAACCATCTAAACTTATATGGTCTGTCCCATCCTCAAAATCAGTAATTAGATCAGCTAATGCTATCGTAGCACCACCATCCCCTGCTGAATATGTAAACACATCGCTACCCTCACCGCCAGTTAACGTATCACTCCCAGTATCCCCCCGTAATGCATCGGCATCATCACCACCAAGAAGAATATCATCCCCTTCGCCACCAAATAGTATGTCAGCACCACCTTGGCCATCAACAATATCTACTCCAATACCAGCATCAATGGAATCGTCTCCACTGGTACCCTGTATCACATCATCACCCGTAGTTCCATCTAGGTTACCTTTAGCATCGATACCAATACTAAAGTCATAAGAATCAGAGTCGCTATCACCATCTACAACACCTACTTGGAATTCTAGCTGAACATCATCAGGCTCGATCAAATCCACCACTGTTGATGTTGTAATCTCTTTAACTAAAAACGAACCTGAAGCATGGATATTTACAATATCTATACTTGATATTTGAAGCAGACCTCCATCTAATAGAACCTTACCCGCTACAGCATTGTAGTCAGTTGCACCAGAAGTAGTTCCGTTACTGTAGTGAATAATAAATGTAACATCTGTCGGGCTAATCACAGAACCATTAGTACCAGAAAAAGTAACTTCTATCGAGTCTACAGGCTTAAGTACAGTTGAAGTTGTTGTCGCATCACCGTCAGATTCCATGAAAGTTAGAGTAATGGACTCTCCAGTATCAATTGGAAGACTTGATGTATTCCCCGAACCTTTTGTACCAATAGCATTAGCGTTGGTATTAATTTCACCGAGAACACCAAGGTCATTTTCATCAACATAATTATCATGACCAGAAAACTGAATATCTGTATTCAGGGTCGCAAGGTCAGCAGGAGCCACTTTATCAACAATGTCTTCTAAATAAAGAAAACCATTCAAGCCACCTACGGATCCACCCAAAGCACTGGTATCAGAAATAATTTCTGTCGGAGTAGACTCAACTACAGTAAACGTATACGTCCCATCCTTGTTGACTGTTAACGTAAAATAATCACTACCATCAGCATATTTGCCTGTTAACGTAGGATTACCAGAAGCATCATAACTCACATCTGTAGATCCAACCACAGCAGGTGAGCTGGTTAACCCAATATTTAAATCACCAAAACCATCAGCACCAATTTCATAAACCCAGTCACCAACAATACTTGCGTTGTCACTATTTTCACGGACCGTCATCGTTGATATTAATCGTTAATGAACCTGCAACGCCCGTACCGCCATCACTGTCCTTCGCTATGAAGTTGAAAACTTCACTCACTTGATCACCTGCGCCAGTTACATCCGTCAGGCCATGTGTTGTTGTGCTGGTATCTAATGTATAAGCCCAAGCCCCTGTGCCATCTATGACAAGCTCACCCAATGCGCTTTGAACTGTAATTGTAGTAGCTGCAACACCATTAATCGTTATCGTTTGCGCCCCAAAAGTCAGGCTACCAGGCGTGTCCCCACCAAAGTCCGCTAAATCAGATAATTCGCCTTCTGTTGTTAATGCATCTGCATCTGGACTGCTTCCGTCTAGTAAGTCGTCTTCATCAACAGTACGTGCAATATCTTTAGCCGTTGGGTCATTTGCATCACCAACTTTATAGGCAACTGTCACTGTGTCAGTATCATTATCACCATCTGTTACGGTAAACGTGAAGTTATCATCACCCGCAGTGTTGTTATTGGCTTCATAATGATATGTGCCAGCAGCAATATTGATAACTAGGTGCCCGTCACAGTCATAAGACCACTATCTAGCTCGTCTTCTACTATGGCTATTCCACCAACATGCGTCACACTAGCACCATCGGCACCTTCTTCAGCAATTAAGCTAGCTAACGTCGCTGTCGCTGTGTCTGCATTCTCATTCACATCTTGTATCGCTGGATCAGCTATCGCTATTGGTCCATCATCATTAATCTGAACAACTAACTGTTCACTTGACTGAACACCATCAGTATCCGTTCTATTACGATCACTATCTATAGCTACGACATCATAAGTATCTTCAGGGTATTGATCATCAGCACCTGTTTTTAAAGGGTCACCATGTAGAGATGTATTGCTGTCTAATGTATACACCCAACTATACTCACCACCGGCTTCTGTAACAGCTAATGTTCCGTAAGTACCTGTTGTTATGTTTGTCGTTCCACCTATCGCAATGGTCGTACCATCTACTATTACTTCCGATACTGGGTCTCCACCCGTGTTTATATCGAAAGTACCCGCAGTAGTAGTGCTTCCACCTCCGCTACCAACTGTTGGTAGTGCTGACTCATCAACAGCACCATCATCACCTTCAGCCGATAAAACACTCAACGTAATATCATTATCAATAATAGTACCTATCGCATCCCCATCACCAATCGTTGCGCCGACAGGGCTTGAAAGCGTAACAGTAAATATTTCTGTTAGCTCAGCAACAAGGTCATCGGTAATTTCAATGCGAATTGTTTCTGATGAACTTCCGGCTGCAAAAGATACGGTTCCACTCAGGTTATCAAAGTAATCGCTAGGTGTTCCGGCACTGTCTGGGTTCACCGTGTATTCAACAGTTGAAGTCCCTGAGACGTCGCCTGTTCTTGTTACATTAAATGTTAAGTATGTAAATGTGTCATCAGTAGATGGAGCATTATCTATTTGAGCCGTTCCACTAAAGGCTGCAAACTCATACTCTTTCTCAAGAGGGTCTCCTTCCTCACCTTGAGCATCAGCAATTGATATAACTGGGGCTGCTATTGGAGGTGGAGGAATAGCACCCGGAGTAACCGTTAAACTAACTGTAGCCGTATCGGTATCGCCATCCGCATCAGTAATTTGGTAGGTAAAGCTGTCCGAACCTGAGAAACCATTGTTTGGTGTATAGGTAAATGTGCCATCTTCATTAAAGACTAATGAACCATTTTCTGGGTTTGATGTGTTTGCAAAAGTAGCTGGGGCATCACCTTGGTCATCATTTGGCACAACGGTGTTCGAAATAGCGACATCTTCATCTGTTGTGAACGCATCATTGACTGCATCTGGATTAGCATCCACATCAATCGTGACGGTTGCTGAACTTTCGCCATTAAAACCATCTGTCATTGAGTAAGCAAATGAGTCTTGACCATTAAAATCGGCATTTGGCGTGTAGGTGAAACTGCCATCTTCATTTAAGCTAACGGTACCGTTTTCTGGTTGCTCATAGCCCGTTACGGTTAAAACTTCACCACTATCATCACCTGAATCATTCGCTAAGGTGCCACTGCCGGCATTAATTGTAATCGGTGTGTCTTCTTCGGTTGAATACACATCATTAACGGCCAATGGAGGGATATCATCATCATAAATGGTAATCGTTGCAGAGTTTGACTCTGGGTTAATCGTTGCGCCTTCCGCGCTAATTAACGTGATCTCAAAGTCTTCATTGCCTTCAACAATGTGGTCTTCAACGATATCAACGGTTACTTCAAATGTTGTTGAACCTGCAGGTATAGTGACTGTTTGAATTGAGCCACCATCAAACCAGTCATCTGGGTTAGTCGCTGTCTGCGGGATTAGTTGGTAAGTCACCTGCACGTCGACATCAAACACCTTGTCTAGGCTAATAATAAATACGACAGGCTTGGTACCTTCGCTTGTTCCCTCTAATACACTGGCACCATTACCGCTGACAACTACGGGGAAATCTCCTGTGGGGATCCCATCGGTTGGAGGTGTTCCACCTGGATTTTCAGGGTCAATTTCCACATCAACTTCAACTTCAACTTCAACAGATATACTAACAACAGGATCATCTTCAGTAGCAGGGGGTAACTCTTCATCCCCCTGTAAAAATTCTGTATTGATACCCGTCGTATCAAACCCTGCTTCTACAGGCGCATCCGGATTTAAATAATCCACGCTTACAAGATTGTGGCCATTATTACCAGCACCGCCTCCGGCTGCTGTACCCGCTGCTGTTGCTGGTAAGTTTGCAGGGTCAAAATTTGGGTTATTGGTTAGAGCTTCTTGTAGTTCAGCCACTTCGTCTTCGGCATCTGAACGACGTTGGCTTGTTACGCCCTCAGCTTCTTGACTCAGTACATCATCATTTAGCACAATGCTGGAGTCATTACCCAGGTCCATCGTTGTGCCATCGGCAAAGGCGATCGCTATAGTGCCGCCATTGGTGATTATTTTTTCGTTTTCTGCAACGTTATCTCCAACCCTTAATACGCGTTCCGTTCCATCTTCCGCGACAGCTATTACCGTGCCGGTTACTGATTGTACTGTTCCTACATTAGCCATAATATTCTCTGATCCATTGATTAAATTTAATTAAGTGTTGTTTCTAAAGCTCGGTATTTCTATTGCACATAAAGGCCATTGCACAAAAGGGCTATGCAACGATCAAACCTTATTGTTTAAAATGATCTATAAAACGCGACCACAGAGTAGACTGCGGTTCCTCCCTGCAAAGGTCTCATTAAGGTGCTTAGTGCCGGTGTTCTTACGATTCTATTGGCACATCGACTAAGCAATGCAAGTCAGTTAAGGTGACGCCTGTTAGGGTTGATGAGTAGGTTGCTGGCTCATCCTCTACAGTGGTGACACTGATTTTTGCACCTTCATCTGAGTTTTCTATTGAGATAGACAGATACTCGCTGAGCACGTCCTTGCTCTCATCCGTCAATAAGTCCTCTAGACTTAAGCTGTTTTGTTCATTATTTGTATTATTTGTATTATTTGTCATCATTTCTCCTCTCACTGTTGTCGTAATGCATCGAGTAGCGTGGCTGTCATTCGACGGCTTATCCACGCTTCGCCTGCATCTATTACGGTGACCAATCTATCAGCATAGCCCCCCAGCTGATCCAATTGCTGATAACCTTGTGCGCCGGCTAACAAACAATTTAAAACACATTCTTCACTCAGTTTATCGGCTACTACTACAACTTTACTTTGCGAACCCACTTTCAATATTAACCCTATATATTCGGCTGTTTGCTCCTCACGCACGTTGTAATGAAGCAGTACAACCGCTGACGAGCCTTGTTCAATAACGTTTAACCCTTTCACTTCATCGCTAAACGCTTGAATCTTTGCCTTAACCCTTGATGTTTCGAACTTTATTTGATCACTCTTATCAATTATTACTACATCAATCATCGTTAAATATAAGGTTAGGTTCCGCTAGTTAACAGCTAGTGTAGGCGAGCGCTTTCGAATTGGCTATTGTACTAAGGTACTAATTACCGCCTTTTCAGCCAACAGTACAACCCTACTTCTTTAATACCTTCCAAAACCCCGCCTTGGTTGAACCTACATGCTGAATTAAGCCGGCCGCCTTGAGTTTATTTAAGTGATATTTAATGCCATCAGCGGTCATACCAATCTGCTCAGCCAGTGTTTTTCGGGTCATTGATGGTGTTTCGGAGAGTAAGCGGATTACCCTTTCTTGGGTAGTAACCTCTGTACCTTGTTGGGTAGTGTTGGGTAGTAATCTCTGTACCTTGTTGGGTAGTAATCTCTGTACCTTGTTGGGTAGTAATCTCTGTACCTTGTTGGGTAGTAATCTCTGTACCTTGTTGGGTAGTAATCTCTGTACCGTTTTGCCCACCCCTCTCCTCGTTTGTTGGCAGCAGTTCGGCTTCGCTTCGAAGAGTTAGTTGCAAACCGACCTTGTTATTAAATAGGGGCGCGGGGATATGATACTTGCGACATTCGTCTTGAATCTTTTCTATGCCTCGACCCCATGACTCTGCATACCCCGAACGGAAAAAGGCATTCGCCAGCAAGGGGTTAAACGGTGTCGAGGGCTGCTTAGCTGATAGCCGATCAGAGCCCCAGCTGTCCGGTAGGCACGCTGGGTTCCAAATACTCATTTGTTGGCCGTGAACACTGACTTCAATGGGTTTTTCGCTACTGTAGTCTTTATGGATCAGCGCATTTAATAAGGCTTCGTGTAGGGCTACCAAGGGTAATTGATAGCCTTCCCGGGGTGACGAACCATCGGCTGGGGTTTCTATCTTGAGGTACTTCAATTTCAATACTTCTGTTAGTTGTTCAAGTTGTGAAAACAAATCCCCGTAAATGCTTGCCTGAGAATGGAGGTTTCCATCATGACTGAAAAATTTTAACTGGATGAAAGCCCCGGGAATAAAAGTTTCAGGCCGGTCAGAGAACAATAAGGCTGCCGCGCGTTTTAGAAACCCGCCCTCACTGAGCTGTAAATTATCTAACAATGACGCGTCACTTTCATTGAGCACATACGACCCTACTCGACCACCTTTCACCGCCTTGTTTTTGAATGACAATAAGGTTTTTTGGTGGCAGTCATCAAGGCTAAAACCGGGCATTGGCAATGCATCCCAGTGCCCGCGTTTAGGGGCTAATACAGTGCGCTCTAATTCAGCGGCTGTTAACGTCTGTTTGCTGTTGCGATAATGATACTGTCCGTTATAACTAACGGGGTAAGCACTCGCTTTAACCACAATCTCTAATAGCTCTTTGTCGCTCACGGCTAATAAGTTCACCTCAACGACAATACCTAATGCCGTGCGGATTCTATTCGGGATGATATCTAATAAGTCCCGCGCATCGCGAACACCAATATCCTCCCCTTTCTCATCACGGCCAATTAACAACACACCGCCTTCAGCATTGGCGATACCACAAATCCACGTCAGGTACTTATCTGACCATGATGCTTTCCACTCAACATTCCCTGCGCCTTTTTCCTTATTGAGTCGCTTTTCTGTGGTTTCAATTGCAGTATTCATATTTATACAACCTTGTTTGGTTAAATCTGTTTATTTAAATGTTGGAAAAATCCTGCTTAATCCCTTGGCGTTATCTGCAGTCTTTATAATTAGAGTAATTAAGCCCTATATTAGGCAACAGAATCGCTTAATTTAAATTAAGGCGGTATTACAGCGAATAGCCTTAAGAAACGTAATGCCTTGCAGGCAAACACACCTTTAGCGACTGTTGCTGACGGTTCGGGAGTAACGTTGACTTAATCTTCACTAAGAGTACCCCTTAGTAGCGCAACGACAGTGATTTCCCCGAACGCTATACCTTATAAGATACGGCGCGCACTTTATCATTTATACGCCTACGACTGTACTCTAAACAGCTAAATACTCGATCAGCTGATAACCACTGGCTTGAAGTTCTAAGTTAATAAAGGCATTGATCGGCAACTGATTTATCGAGGGGCTTGCAATCGCCTAGTGTTTATTCCTTCTGCAGTGGTTTGAACAACAAATACGCCCTTAGCGTTTTTACTAAGCAAGACCTAGCCTGCGTCAATTTGTCACATTCAAAATATCCCTTACTTTTGTTATAGTCCCACTTTTGCAACATTTCGTTGCTTTTTACGCACGTTAACGAAGGGGTTTTTGTAGTGGATTTTAAACCAGTTCTATTTATCGCTGGGTTGATGCCGGCATTACCAGCGGTCGCTGCGCCATCAGCGGACGATTACCAAGGTGAGACGATGGTGATTACCGTCTCGCACAAGCTCTTTCCAAACACTTCGGTGGCCACCCCAAAAGTCTCCTTCTATGAAGAAGATATTGACAAAATCAATGCGCCAACCGCCGATGATATTGTTCGTGGTGCGCCTGGAATTCAAGTGAGACGACGTTTTATTGGTGATACTAATGGTGTTGTGTCTACCCGTGGTTCGACTAATTTCCAAACCGCTCATACGATGCTCATTCAAGACGGCATTCCACTCAGCAACCTAACCCAAACAAAATGGAGCGGTGCTCCACGCTGGGGTTTGATTGCTCCAGACTCTATTGAGTCGGTAGATATTTCATATGGCCCCTTTTCAGCCGAGCATTCTGGTAATTCTTTTGGCAGTGTTATTGATGTTAAAACACGTTTACCCGATGATTTTGAAATGCATATGGAAGCCATGGCGATGATGCAACGCTCAGATCGTTTGGGACGCAAAGAGAACCTATGGGGTAATAAAGAGTTTATTTCAGCCGGTGACCGTTATGGTGACTTTTCTTTTTATGGTTTTTATAATCACTTAGAAAATGAAGGTCAGCCGCAAATGTGGGACTCTCAAAAAATGAACCCTGTGGGTACCTCGGGTCAACCATTAACCGCGGTGACCGGTGGTGTATTGACCAAAGATACCGATGGTGTGGCACGCATTATTACCGGTGACTCAGGTATCGAAGAAGTTGTCAGTGATTTGTACTCGTTTAAAGTGGGTTACGATATAAATGATGACCTACGCGCGGTGTTTAACATTGCTTATGAAGAGTCAGACCGTACCACAGGTAAGGGCGATCTTGATGAGCGCAATTACTTAAAACAAGCTGATGGTTCAAGCTACTGGGGAACCGGTTCAAGCTATGCAAGTCAAGGTGGCTCTGAGTTTCAACCCACTAAACGAAGCTGGGGCTCAAGCCGTTATGCACCGAGTGAAAGTGAGCGTGAAACCTTATCGTATGGCCTTAACTTATCGGGGCAATTAAGCAACGATTGGAGCATTGATAGCTCAGCGAGTTATTTTGATGGTTACAAAGATAAAAGCTATAACCCAAACTTCAGCACACTCGATCCAAATGATGATGGCGAAGGTTCCATTACCGATAAGAAGGTCTGGTGGGCAACCTTTGACCTGAAACTAGCCACACAGCAGTTATTTGGTAATAAGGATGTTGGTTTTATGGCGGGTTATCAGTTTAATCAAGCCTACCTAAATACCACGACTTATAACTCCGACGATATTGCACATAAAGAAGAAAGCTCGGTGAAACAAGATGCGGGTGGTAAAACCATTATGCACAGTGTTTTTGCACAAGTTGATTATGCTTTTATCGCTGATTGGTCTGTGTTATTGGGCGGTCGCCTTGATTCATGGAAAGCTGAAGGTGGGCACGATACCAAGTCGGGTTGGGGTGGTTATGATCATCAATTTGATAACCGTAAACAAACCCGTTTTTCACCTAAAATTTCTTTAGGCTGGAATCCAGGACCTTATAGTGCGCGTTACTCGTTCTCTAGAGCCTATCGTTTTGCTTTAGCGCAAGAGTTATATGAAAGCTCATCAACCGGTTTAAGCGAAAACATTCCGGATCCTAGTTTAGGGCCTGAAAATGGAGATTTTCACGACTTAACATTCACTTATGGCATTACTGCCGGTGAGTTATCTTTAAGCTTTTTCTATAATGAAATTCGTGATGAAATCATGTCAACACAGCAAACCATTAATGCTGTTGATGTTAAAACATTGTTGGGAATTGATAAAACACGTACCTATGGAACTCAGTTCTCTTACAAACAAGCGGGTGTTTTTGAGCTACCACTGGATTTAGGTTTTAATGCCACGTGGTTAGATAAAATCATTAAAGAGAATGATGGTAATGAAGAATTGGTTGGTAAGCGTTGGGTTCGAACGTCTCGTTGGAAAGTTAACGCCGATGCAACCTACCACGTCAATTCTCAGTTTGATACCAGCCTGACGATTAACTACCGCGGCCCTCAATTCGCTAATGAAGATAATAGTGACAATGTGAGTGGCGTATACGGTTCATCGGATGAGTACCTATTAGTTAACCTTAAGGGTCAATACTCGCAGCCGTTAAATAATGGTGCGATACTGAAACTGTCGGCCGGCATTGATAATCTATTGAATGAAGATTATTACGATCACCACCCATACCCACAAAGAACTTTCTTTACCAGTGTGAGTCTAGATATATAAGCTTCTGACGTTGTCATAACAGTAGTGAGCTCGCCCGTTTTAAACCGGCGGGCTTTTCTGCTATTCACCGATATTGAAAATCACATAAATATGCACAAAAAAATAACAATGACACTCGCTCTATTACTGGCTTCTTCGCTTGCTTTTGCAGCGGAGCATACAACGGATAGTTTGCTAAAAAGTAGCGATCAACAAACAAACAGCAAGCCGCATAAACGGATCAGCCGCCCACAAATGAACGGCGTTTTTAGTGTCGATTTAATAGCAAAGAATGGTCGCGTTCACCTGCTCACGGGAACGCGGCAAGCTGGGCAAAAATCACTTGAGTACCGTTATTCAGATGATGGCGGTCAACACTGGTCTAACAATAATAAGGTATTGAATAATGGCGACTTAGCCATTAGAGCAGCCCGAGGCAATGATGCGCAGATTGCAGTTCAAGGAGAAAACATTGTCGTCACCTGGGCAAAATTTGATCCAGCTGTCCGTTTTAACGCAGGGCCGATGCAAGCAGCACGCTCGGTAGATGGCGGCACAAGTTGGCAAACAAGCGCTACACCACCCGACTGGAACGAAGGCTCCCATGGTTTTGCCGATATGGCATCCGATAATAAATTTATCCATGCCGTTTGGCTCGATAGCCGGCCTATTAATAAAGAGGCAAAAGGACGGCAAGGTGTTCGTTATGCTCGTTCAAGTGACGGTGGTTTGAGTTGGCAAAAAAATCTGACGGTAGACGGCTATTCCTGCTCATGCTGCTGGAATACGATCACAACGGACGATAAAGAAAATGCCTATATTCTGTATCGCGATAAAAACCCATCAGACCTTTCAATCGGTGTTATCAATAGCCAACAACAATGGCAGTACCTCAGTCATGTTGGTGATTTTAACTGGCAGTTTGATGGCTGCCCTCATATCGGTGGTGGTTTAGCATTCCAAGCAGCACCCGGCCACAAACGATTGCACTCAGTGGTTGGCACCGGCCACCCCGAGCACTTAGGGATTTATTATTTACAATCCGATGACGCGGGTCAAACTTGGTCTTCAGCTAAGCCTCTAGGTGATGAGTCTGCTATTCATTCGGATATTGCCGCGCACGATGATGGCCGAGTTATCGCCGTTTGGGACATGATGGGGGAAGCGGGTTTAGCCATTTTCTTTGCCGAATCAAAAGATCATGGTAAGCGTTGGTCAAGCGCGAAACAACTTTCAGCCCCGCATAGGCGAGCAAGCCACCCGCGTATTGTTAAAACAAATAACGGCTTCTTAGCCGCTTGGACAGAAAGTGACGGCAAGCAACAGCTGTTAGTAACAAAAGGGTTATGAGTATGTGGATGTTAAATCGTGGAGCCTTGCTGGGATTGTTATTACTGACAGCAATCCCCTTAAAAGCTGAATCACTCCTCATCCAGCCTTTTGTTAAAGGCTCGTTTGCCGAGATTAAACAACAATATATTAACCGACCTTTTGTACTGATATTTTGGTCAGAAACGTGTTCTTATTGCATGAAAGAACTGGCCATGTTCGGTGAAATTCAGCAAAAGTACCCGGCACTAGAGCTCGTTATTGTCGCAACGGACCCGTTCCTAGATGAATCCTTGGTACAGGACATGATTGAACGTAGCCAATTATCACTAAAACAAACCTGGGTTTTTGCTGAGCAGTTTCCTGAACGAATTTACGCCGATGTCAATAAACGTTGGCGTGGCGAATTACCGGTCACCCATTTTTTTAGCCGAAACAATACGGAGATTCGTCACCTAGGCATCGTGAAACAACCGGCCGTAGAAGCTTGGCTGCTAGCGCAGCAAATCAAATAGCTTAGCTGACTGTAGGCAGTAGCCCGACCTCGGCCTTAACCCGCAATAAGCTGTTATGATGCGGGCTGTTTAAGCACAGGGATTTGCTATATGGGGACACCAGCCTCTAACACCAGTCATAAAGAATTTATCGCACTGATGGCGACGACTATGTCGCTGATGGCGCTGTCGATTGATGCCATGCTGCCAGCCCTGAATGCCATCGGCAGCAGCCTTCAGGTAACGGACCCCAACGATAACCAATTGGTCATCTCCAGCATGTTTCTGGGGATGTCTGTCGGTCTAATGTTATATGGCCCGATTGCCGACTCCTTTGGTCGTAAGAAAGCCATTTACCTAGGGGTGGGTATCTTCCTAATTGGCGATTTAATTTCCTTGTTCGCGCAGGATTTTTCTTCGATGATCGTCGGTCGTTTATTACAAGGTTTTGGCGCTGCCGCCTGCCGGGTGGTGTCGATAACGATGATTCGAGATAAGTTTTCCGGCAAAGAAATGGCTCGCATCATGTCACTGATCATGATGATCTTTATTATGGTGCCGGCGTTGGCCCCTGCCCTCGGACAATTCATCTTATTATTTTCCTCTTGGCGGACTATTTTTGTAGTGTTATTGCTGTTTGCTGTCGGCGCACTCCTTTGGTTGCACCTACGGCAAGAGGAAACACTCGCGCCTGAACACCGCAAAAGCTTCTCTTTTCCTCATATCAAATCGGCCATCGTTGAAACCCTTAAACACCCGATATCCCTGCCTTATACGGTGGCGGCCGGCATTATGTTTGGCTCGTTTGTCGGTTACTTAAGTTCCTCCCAACAAATTATCCAATTGCAGTATCAAACCGGTGAATTGTTTGCGCTATATTTCGGCATATTGGCCCTAGCGGTGGGGATTTCTTCTTTTATCAATTCAAAATTAGTGATGAAATACCCGCTGGAAAAGCTCTGCCAGCTAGCCTTAAGCGGTATGTCCTTACTGTCGATCGTATTTTTTATCTACGCACAGGCGCATGAGGGGCAACCTTCTTTCTTGATGTTAATGTTCTACTTCGTCATGATTTTTTTCTGTTTTGGTTTATTGTTTGGCAGTTTTAATACCCTCGCCATCCAGCCGCTAGGGCATATTGCAGGGATTGCTAATTCGGTGATCAGCACCCTATCCACGCTGATTTCAGTATTTATCGGCACCGTGATTGGTCAGCTTTATGATGGCACCGTGCTACCCCTAGTGACGGGTTATGTCATCTGTAGCATCTGCTCGTTAGTGATCATATTGCGCATCCCTAAGCAGCTGTAAAGCATAATAAGCAGCGAGCGATCACGCTACTAACGATGTGATACCGTTGCATAAAAGGTCGTTCATAGAACGGTATCGATGAAATAGAAAAACACCGACTCTCTGCTGATTTAAGCTGAACTCTCCCCCTTTGTTGCCCTCTTAATTAAGTATGCAGTGTTTTTTCTATTAAAAAACGGTGTTTACCTAAGCTAAATAACGAATTTATCACGGTAACTGATAAAGGAGATCACCATGTTTCCGTTTAAAATAATGATAGTTTTGATGTCGGCTTTAATAAGCAGCAGCGTGTTTGCGAGAGGTTTAACCGTTTTGCCTCATTGCGAAGACCCCGAGCGTCTTCCTGCACAAGCCGCGGAACAGGCCAGACTTAGCACTCAATACCCCTGCGCATCCATTGTGCAATTTTGGCCAGCAAGCTCAAATGCCGATATAGTAAAATTGCTCACCCATGGAGCCGCTAGCACCCGGTTAACGCTGAACGACAATGTTCGATCTATCGCTATTTCTTCTAACCGCAGTTATCGAACAGTCAGAGATAGTGACTTAGTTTTTGATATTTACCCCGACCGTATCGTTCACGGCTTCCCGAAACCGGATAACACTGGCAAGCCTGACAAAGAAAACAATACCAGTAGTGAAGAGCTACCCGCTGGAGTAAGCCGTGTAAATGGCGGACATTTTAGTGGTTCGGGTATTGCCATTGTCGATACAGGGGTCGCCGATGATACCGCTGACTTAAACCGTAACAATGCCTGTCATGATTCGTTCTTATCCGCCAGCGACCCTGCCCGCTGTTTGGATGGCAACGGTCATGGGACCCATGTGGCAGGCACCGCAGCTGCCATCGACAATGATACCGGTGTTGTCGGGGTGGCACCCAATACTGAAGTTTTTGCGGTTCGTGTGTTAAATAACTCGGGCAGTGGTAATGATTCAACGATTATCGCCGGCCTACAATGGGTGTTAGCCCACCATAATGCCCTCGACATTGAGGTGATCAACATGAGCTTAGGCCGAGAAGGAACCGTTGGGGACTCCCCCGTATACGAAAGCGCAGTTGCTGATTTAATATCGGCAGGACTCACCGTAGTGGTCGCCGCAGGCAATGACCCAAGCTTAGAAGTTAAAGATAATGTACCTGCAAATTACCCAGGGGTTATTGCGGTGGCCAGCACGACGGCGATAGATGGGAAAAACCAAGGTTGTCGACATTACTCGGGGATTATTCCAGCCGATACCGCGTCTTATTTCACCACTGATGGTACCGCTGTTAGCATTAGTGCACCGGGAAGCGCTCGTGAAAACATATCAAAAAACTGCCGGATCAGAGCAGAAGGTATATTGTCATTATCACCAGGTGGTGGAACGGCTAGGATGAGCGGTACTAGCATGGCCGCCCCGCATGTCGCCGCTGCTGCGGCTTTAGGTGTAGACCTATCAACCGCAAGGGATAATGTGGGTTCTGCTCCTTTACCCAGCCCCACTAGCTCCTATTCCTATGACGGTACCCAAGAAGGCATTTTACGACTAGCCGATTAAATCGGCCTTCACAATAAAAACACGCCTAGCTTTGGCGTGTTTTTTATTTGTACCTAGTTCAGTCAAGAAATATCGACAACACCCCGCCAATAACAGCCAACTCCTTACCTTCTGCATTGGGTTTCACAGCAGCATGGTTCAATGTCATAACAAAGCCAGAAGCGATATTGTCGGCACCATAAACCACCTACTCTAAATAGTCTTATCCTTCATGATCATCTTTCAAAGCAACCGCTAGCATTGCACTCAGCGTCACCTACAGGCGATAATCGAGAACACTAAAAAATTAACCATCGTGCATCAAACTAGCTCAGCCGCACGTTTTATAATTAATAAGAGGCGCAACCATGTTACTGACCAGTCAATCTACCCAGTTTATGATCCGTAATGCTTTATGGCGACACGCCAGTAAAACCGCCGTGGTTATTGACAGCCGTCGTTATTCCTATAAAGAACTCGACGAGCTATCTGACCACCTCGCGGCGCACCTTGCCGATCAAGGAGTGGTGAAGCAAGACCGAGTGGCCATTTTGCTGCGTAATTGCATCGAATATGTGATTAGCGACTTGGCGATCATCAAGCTGGGTGCAGTCAAAGTGCCATTAAATGAGATGCTCAGCAAGAGTGATGTGGCTTATATGCTTAAACATTCGGCGGCGAAGGCATTGCTGCTACATAGCTCATTGAGCCATAAACTCGACGAGGCCGAACTGGCGGGGTCGGCGCTCACTCATCGACTGGAAGTGAATGATCTAGCGGGCGCGGTTAAGCCAAAGCATACTGATTGGAATACACTATTTGCAGGCGAACTGAGTCAGGTTGAATGGCAGCCAGTAGGTCCCGACGATACCGCCGTTATCCTCTATACAGGCGGCACCACAGGTCGGCCAAAGGGGGTGATGCACAGCCACGGCGCGATGATGATCAATGGCCTAAGCCACCTTATCCACGGTGAAATCAGCGAGGGCGAAAAGCTCTTATTGATCAGCCCGCTACCCCACTCGGCGGGTTTCTTTTTACAGGCGGCTTTATTGCAAGGTGCCACCGCTTATGTGCAAAGTAAGTTTGATCCCGAAGCGGCGCTTAAAACGATCAGCGACGACGGCATCACCTGGACCTTTATGGTACCAACAATGATTTATCGATTACTCGATGCTTATCAGCCGGCTCAACATAATATTAGCAGTCTACGCACCTTGGTTTATGGCGCCGCGCCGATCACCCATGTGCGTCTACGCGAGGTACTCGACAAATTTGGCCCGGTGTTATTACAACTGTTTGGCCAAACTGAAGTGCCTAATTTTGCGACTAAACTGTCCAAGGCCGACCACCTCAATGAAAAGTTTCTCGGTTCTTGCGGTCAACCTATTATTACCGCCGATGTACGCATCGGTGATGCCGAGGGCAAGGAACTTGCCTTTGGTGAAGTGGGCGAAATTATGGCGCGCTCACCATATACCCTCAGTGCTTATTACAACGCGCCGGATAAAACCGCCGAGGTTTACGCCGGTGAATGGATTAAAACGGGGGATGTCGGTTATCAACTCGATAGCGGGCACGTCTTCATCGTCGACCGTTCAAAAGATATGATTATCTCCGGTGGTATGAACGTCTATTCATCGGAGGTTGAAAACGTAGTACAGCAGTTCCCTGGGGTTAAGCAGGTGATGGTTATCGGCACTCCTCATAAAGACTGGGGCGAGGCGGTTTGTGCGGCCATCGTACCGGCGAGCGACGGACTGGATGAGAAGGCGCTAATCGCTTTTTGCAAAGACAAACTCGCGGCTTATAAAGTACCAAAAACCATCGATCTCATCGAAGAAATACCCCTCACCGCCTACGGTAAACCCGACAAAAAAGCACTGCGTGTAAAGTATTGGGGAGAGCAAAGCCGGCAAGTGAATTAGCGATAAATCACAGCGAAGGTCAATATATTGGCCTGATAAAGCACCATTTAAAAAATGCTAGCCCCCTTATCGACGCATATCGGGTAAAATTCACCGCGCCTAGTACCCGCTGATATCAAGCTAAGTACGGTTAGCAGATAAGCAAGAACACAGAAGATAATCAACCTTATATTTTATCTGTAATAGATTGAATTAAAACACTAAAAAATAGAGTAAAGCATGAGCCTTATAGAAAACCTTCCCGACAATGCCGGTATTATTATTTGTGGTCACGGTAGCCGTGCAAAAATAGCCGAAGAAGAATTCAGCTTACTCGCAAAAGGTTTACGCGCACGTTTCCCCAAGGCGAACGTTGAATACGGTTTTTTAGAGTATTCTGCGCCCAATATCCATATGGCCTTAGATGCTTTAGTCGAACAAGGGGTCACAAAAATACACGCGGTACCCGGTATGCTATTTGCCGCGACTCACGCAAAAAACGACATCCCTTCGGTGTTAACCACCTATCAGCAAAAACACCCCGGTTTAGAGATTGAATACGGCCAAGAGCTGGGTCTACAAGACGAAATGATCGAGGCTTTTCAAGCACGTATTTTAGAATCATTGGGTTTTGACAAAATACCCGCAACTGGCGAACTATACGACACCATGCTGGTTGTCGTCGGTCGTGGTACCTCGGTGGTCGAAGCCAATGCCGAAGCGGCTAAATTAACCCGTATTGTTTGCGAAAACCTTGGTTTTGGCTGGTCTGAAACGGTCTATTCAGGGGTTACATTCCCATCCGTTGGGCGTGGTTTAGAAATGGCGGTAAAACTTGGTTTCAAGAAAATAGTGGTTGCGCCCTACTTTCTGTTTGGCGGTAAGTTAATTGACCGGATTTATGCCTATGTTGATAAAGTCGCCGCTGAAACAGCCGACGTTGAATTTATTAAAGCCGATTACCTGCGCGATCAAGCCCACGTGATTGATAGCTTTGTAAAGCGAATTGAAGAAACCATTGATGGCGCCGAAAACGGTTCCGCTAAACAAGGCCTATTGGATGATTTTCGTGGTCGTTTAGAACGTGGCGAAGTGGAGGTTCATCACCACCATGCGGAATTTAAAGCGGAGCATAGCCATGATCACGAACACTCTCATCAACATGAGCATAGCCATGGACACGATCATTCGCACGGCCACTCACACGCGCCCTATAAACATATCGCTCACCCGCAAGGGCCAAGAACGATGATTAACGATAATGTTTGTTGTTGTTTTATGGGCCAGTTCCCGCAACACGTGGTTGATGAAGAAAAACAACTCAAAGCCGAACTACCGGGCACCCCGAGCTGTAAGAAAAACTAGTCTCTTACGGCGGTTGAAACCAGCGGGTTACGGCAAAGCCGGTCTTAAGCGGCAAACTTTGACCGCCGGTTTTAGCTGCTAACGGTTTAGCTTGTCGTTAATAAAGGTTTGGGGAACAAATAAATAACGGCATATTAATTGCTTCTTGTAACCGACAGATTACATAACAAGGAGAGTCAATTGATCACGTCGCTGAACCCACAATCAAATCTAATACCTTATGCCGCCCAGAATACGGCGCTAGAGAAAACAGTTAGTAGCAACCCGCAGTCTAGCGAGGCATCTAAGAGCACCCCTCGACAAAACGTCTTGGATTTCATGCAAACAGCAAGCCCTGAGGCTCTTGAGAGCAGATTAGAATTGATAAAAAAATCAGCCCCATCGCTGATCATGGTTAATTTGAAAGAGATGATAGCAAACGGTAACTCGTTTGAAGTTGCTGGTAGAATTAACCGCTTAAACGAGAGTTTTCGTGCTGAGGCGGCCAACGTTCACCAACAAGAGGTTGATTTAATTAACCAAGGGCAGGCAAACGGTCAAAGTGCGAAAACCATTCTGAACGATATTATTAATTTTCGCGACCAACAGTCTGAGTTATTCAAAGTATCAACCGGCTGGGAGGGATCACTCTGGTCCGATGCCGATAACTATTCGGCATTAGTCGCCAGAAGTTCTGATTATATCAACGCCTTTGCTTAATCAATGGCGGGAGCAACCTGCCCTCGCCATTTAAAACATCCCGCGCCTTTACCTCATTTGTTAACGTGATGGCCCAGCTTATTCTCGATTGATCGGGCTTGTTTAGGTTTCACTTTTGGCCGATAGATATGGGCCTTGTTTTCATCGTATAAATACGAATCTTGGAATTCATCCGCCGCGAGCACATGGCCAACCAAAATTAACGAGGTACGGGTGAATTTCTTTTCTCGCACCTTCGATACAATATCTTTCAAGGTGCCCAGCACCTTATCTTGATCTGGCCACGAGGTGCGGTAACACACCGCCACCGGGCAATCTTCGCCATAGTGCGGAATCAGTTCTTCAACAATTTTATGAATTCGAGTGACCCCTAAATGAATCGCTAAAGTTGCCCCACTGGCCGCTAATGCAGGTAAGCGCTCGCGTTCTGGGAACGGCGTTTTTCCTTCATAACGAGTCATAATAATGGTTTGAGACACCCCAGATAAGGTCAGTTCTTTACCCAGCCACGCTGCCGATGCTGAGGTGGCGGTGACCCCAGGAATAATTTCAAAATCAATACCCAGTTCATTCAAACGGCGAATTTGCTCACCAATTGCGCCATACAGCGATGGATCGCCTGAGTGAACACGCGCCACGTCGCGCCCTGCTGCGTGCGCCTGTTTGATATGTTCGATAATTTCATCTAAATCAATCGATGCGGTATCAATAATCTGTTCGGCGCTTTGTTCAACGCTGGCAAAGATTTCTCTAGGAACCAAAGACCCCGCGTATAAAATAACCGGGCAAGCTTCAATCAAACGCTGCGCTTTTAAGGTAATTAATTCCGGATCGCCCGGCCCTGCGCCAATAAAATAAACTGTCATAATTTTTTCTTATAGCCTCTTGGTGTATAAACCCACTGTTTATCGCCATTGACGATATGCTGGGTTTCACTGTTACCGACGGTAACCATGGTAAACATATCAATATCTTTTGCATCAAGTTCGTCTAAACGAATGATATTAATGCTTTCGTCTTCTCGTGTTAACTGCCGACCAATCAGCACGGGGGTACTGGCGGGACGGTATTCTAATAAGATATCTCTCGCGGTATTAATCTGCCAATCACGTTTTTTTGAACGAGGATTGTAGAATGACACCACAAAATCGCCTTGCCCACAGGCGTGTAAACGCTTCAAAATGGTTTCCCAAGGGGTTAATAAATCAGACAAGGAAATGGTACAAAAATCGTGGCCTAATAATGCGCCCACACGGCTCGCGCCCGCTTGCATCGCCGAAATACCCGGCACCACTTCAATATCCACCGCCAACCATTCAGGGTGTGATTCCTTACCTTGTAATTGCAGGTCAAGCAGTTCAAACACGAGGGTCGCCATCGCATAAATACCCACATCACCACTGGAGATTAACGAAGTCGTTTTACCCGCCGCGGCAAGGTCTAAGGCTAAACGTGCACGCGCAATTTCTTCACCCAAGGGCAGGTCATGGTGGGTTTTGCCTGCGCAAACATCACCTAATAAATCCAAATACAGACCATAGGCTACCAAATCAGTACTGTTTGTGACGGCGGCTAATGCCTTCGGTACAACCAGATCTTTATCACCCGGGCCGGTGCCGACTATATACAACTTTTTCATAAATATACTTACTCTTTTTTTATAGGGAGGCCTCTGCATAACGTCGCGAGCGTAGGCAAGACAAGGCAAAAATTAGTGAAAAAGCGCAGTTTACAGTTGTAAATGAGCATTTTGAGCTGATTTTTAACGCTGTATTGTCAAGCGCAGTAGTTATGCTGGGGCCTCATAGGATAAGACCGCGCTATCGCGCAGGTCGCTTTTTTTGTTTTCTGTTTATTGAACACCAGCTCGGCAACATCCTGGCTAAGCTGCTGCGCTGCATACAGAGCCGCCGATTCAGCCACTCCGTACACGCCAACCACTGAAAAGATATAGTCCGATTTTGTGCTTAATAAATCTTCTACTTGCGATAATTGAACCGTATCAAAGGTTTTATAAGGTTTATGGTATTGCGCCGCGAGTTCAATTAAACCAACTTCTTGTGCCTTGATATCAATACTGTTAATGCTCGAAATATCGTCTATTGTCAGTTTAGCTTGTGTCAAACAATCCACTAATAACTGCTGCATATGTTCCGCGCTACAGCCTTTCTCGCAGCCCATGCCCACCGTATAAATGGGTTTTAGATAGGGCTTGGCCGTCGTCATTACCAATTGTGCGCCCAATATGTCTGCCAGTTCTGCCGCTCTATTATTAGCGCCACCTTCATGCCCTGACAATAAGGGAATAACAAACTCGGCCTGTTCATCTAATACCAATACCGCTGGATCTTGCTGCTTGTTTTGTAACACCGGCGCTAAGGTACGCATCACAATGCCGGTGGCACAAATAAAAATTAACGGTCGCTGCTGTTTGAAGAGCTGCTGAACAAGCTCATTAAACGGTTTGGGTTTATAAAAAACCTCGCTTGGCTGGCCGACGATACGAAGTTGTTCAGCGACACGATTCGCTAAGCGTAAACCCGCCTCTGTCAGACAGATGATGGCATTGCTTGGCAGAATCGCGAGGTTAGTCACGACCGATCTCGTTGCTGGCGAATAACCACGAATAAGGAGAAATACGGCCCAGCATCCGGCTCTAAACCACGGATATCGGTTTCAATTTTTTGATTCTCACGGCTAATATATTCTAAATAATTAGCTTCATCGGTACGTCCTGTTGCTGCCAAGGCATCAAGTATGCGTTTGCGAGAGCGCCCTGCTTTCATAATAACCACGCTATCGTGCATACGTAGAGTGGCTTTTAATTGCTCATCAGTATGCCGCCCGCTAATGACTGCAAACGATTCTTTTAATAGGGTCAGGGGTAATTTAAGCGCCGATGCCGCCGCGTGAACGGAGGAAATACCGGGCACGACTTGGCAGCTATATTGGTCTTGTAAGCGTTCTAATAAATAAGCGAATGAACCAAAAAACAGCGGGTCCCCCTCACAAATAAACAGCACGCTGTTACCGGCATTCAGTTGCTGCTTAATCGCTTCAGCGGCTTGATCATAAGCAGCGTTACCTAGGCTGCGATCAGTATTCATCGGCATACACACTGGAATTTCCAGCGGCTTGTTTTTATTCGCGGCTAAGGCTTGCAGGGCAATTGATCGAGCCTGCGATTCCCCCGCTTCGTTAGCGATATAGCTAACCACCTGCGCCTGCTCAATTAAGCGCCAAGCCTTAAGCGTCATAAGCTCTGGATCACCTGGGCCGACCCCCACGCCAATAAATTGTACTGTCATCCTAACTCACTTATTTTTGAAAGTTTTAACACCATAACTGGGCGCTTTTGTTTAAATGAAAAACCGTTGTCGCCCAGTTCACCGCGGCCTACGGCTAACTCAGTGCATTCAAACTTAGCGTTTAAAACCGAGCGGCAAAACTGCTCCAGTAATTGTTTCGTTTTATCGGTAACGGCAGTCACCACCAACACCCCATCGAGCGGTAATAAGGCCCAAACATGGTTTAATAAACCGGCTAACTCACCATCGCTGCCGCCAATAAATACTTTATTGGGAGCTGGCAATTGCGCAAGCTCATCGGGGGCGCGGCCTAATATCGGGTGTAGGTTTGCACTCACACCAAACTTAATACTATTTTGTTTTAGGTAATTTAAGCGTTCTGGGTCTTGTTCTAAGGCGTACACCTCAACACGTTCATTCCAACGCGCCAATTCAACCGAAACCCCGCCGCAGCCTGCCCCTAAATCCCAAATAATATCGCCATCACTCGGCTGGATAAACGATAACACCATTAAACGCACTTCTCGCTTGGTGATCATCCCGCTACCGGCTGTTTTTCCAGTGGCGTACTGATCATCTGCAATGCCCGGAAAACACGGCAACACCAAGCCGCGGCCTTGGGTTTCGATCATCGTAATGTGTAGCGGGTCAACATCGAGGCTATCGAGCTGTAAAAGCTCAGCGACACTAAACTGGCGAATACGTTGTTGTTCAAACCCCATATTCTCACACACCCATAAACACGACTCAGCAAGCCCTGCTGCCTCACATTCTTTTGCTAAGGCGATGGGGGTACTGTGTTTATCGGTCAAAATGGCTAAGCGCTGTTGGGCCTGTAACTGACGGCGAATTTTATTTAACGGCCGCCCATGCAGGCTCAATACATCCACGTCTTGTAAGGACCAGCCCAGCGCATGACAACCCGCTTGAACACTGGAAACAGCGGGATAAAAGGTTAACTGCTCTGCGGCAAAGTGTTTACTGAACCAACGACCAATACCATAAAACAAGGGATCACCCGAGGCCAGCACCACCGTCGTTTTAGCACTAGATGAGTCTAATAAATTTTTTAATTCGGCTAATTTTGGCAGTTCGATACACTCAGCTGAACACCGCTTTTTTGTTAATCGCCTTGCAACCAGTTTAAGCTGACGTTTAGAACCCACCAGCAAATCCGCACTCGCCAATGTCGATAACGCGGGCTGACTCAGTTCAGCATCGGCAACAACGCTTAAACCAATAATATGAATAGCCGTCATTAGTAATATTTACCTTTTACACAACGCAATAAGGCATTACAAGTGGCTGACGATACCGCGCTACCGCCTTGTTTTCCAAGCAGCGTTATACACTCCACAGCTAATGATTTATGCGCCTGCCACAAGGCATCTTTTGATTCCGCCGCGCCGACAAAACCAACCGGCATACCAATAATAAGCGCCGGTTTATCAGCGCCGTTTTCTAACATTTCCAATAAACGAAATAATGCCGTAGGCGCATTGCCAATCACCACGATACTACCGGCTAATTGATCCTTCCATAATTCTAACGCCGCCATCGAGCGTGTTTCGGCGTGTTGTTTGGCGAGGTCAATAGCACGCGGGTCGTTTAAATAGCATAACGGCGGCTGTTTAATCATTCGTTTGGTAATGCCCTGCTTCACCATTTCCACGTCACATAAAATATCGCAATCTTCGGTAATAGCCGCCATCCCGCTGGCGCAAGCATTGGCACTAAAGCGTACCTGTTCGGCCACCTCTGGCATTCCTACGCTATGTACGATGCGCATCACCACTTGTTGCTGTTCCCGGCTCAAACCATCGAGCTTGGTTAAGGTGCGAATTTGACGAAAACTTTCATTTTCGATTTCACGCGGGTTTATTTCATACTGATAAGACATGTTTATTGATTGCTTAAGGTAAGTGAACGTTGATGACACTGGGTAACGACAAACTCGCTACACGCTGTGGTGCTTAGAAACTGTTGTTCGGCTGGGTTTTTAACTGGACGAGCCAACATATAAACGGGAATTTTTAATTCAGCCGCGGCGTGTATTTTAGCAATAATGGCGGAACCACCGCTATTTTTACTCACCAGCGCATCAACTTGATAGTGTCTCAACAACTGACGTTCATCCGCTAAGGTGAAAGGCCCAATGGCTTTAATCCAAATAACGTTTTCCGGCATAGGATAAGCAGGTTCCGCTGCCGTTCGCAAGATAACAGTCTCGGTGAGCTCATTAGCCAGCAGGCTATTTAATTGTGTTTCTTCAACTTGCCCAGCCGTTAACAGCAGTGTTTTTTTATTCTTTAAAGCGGGTAATAATTCAGTCCACGTATCAAACATTAACCATTGATCTTCCTCGGATTTTAGCCAAGGCTGGCGACAAAAACGCCAACATGGAATGCCTTCTTGTTTGGCCACAGAAACCGCTGTATTACTCATCAGCCGTGCATACGGATGGGTCACATCCAGTATTGCGCCAATATTATGCTGCTGAATATAAGCGGCCAAACCGCCAAATTGGCTAAAACCACCCGAAATAATCTCGCAGGGCAAACTCGGTTTTCTCACCAAACCGGCAACACTGTAGATTAACTTAACCCCTTGTTGCTGCAAGGTCACCGCCATCCGGCGTGCATCGGCAGTGCCGCCCAATAATAACAACTTCATTTGTTCAGCCGAATCTGCTCGGCATGCGCAACAAACTGGCCTTGCCGGTCAATGGCCCAAACCTCCACTTCGATACTCGCCGGCACAATGCTTTCGGCAAACGCCAAGGCCTGTTCGCACAGCGATTTTGCAATATCAATACCTTCCTGCTGGCAAAGTTTCAGCACTTCGATACTGGTATTCGCGTGGAGAATATTCGTTAATAAGGCTTCATTCGCACCGAGTGCTGCGGCACTATCGGCTAGGTGTTGAAAATCAATCGAGGATGACCGACTGTGCAAATCCATCTGTTGATTTGCCAGTTTACTCATTTTACCTAAGCCGCCACAAATACTCAGCTTGGCGATGGGGACTTTCTTTAAGTGTTTAAGCACCGCGCCCGCAAAGTCGCCCATTTCAATCAACGCGCTTTGTTCCAGCTGGTAGTGTTCCTGTATTGCCTTTTCACTGATATTACCGGTGGTGGCGGCTATATGCGTTAGCCCACTCGCTTTCGCCACATCAATACCTTGGTAGATCGAAGCAATCCAAGCTGAACATGAATAAGGGCGAACAATTCCACTGGTGCCCAAAATGGATAAACCACCCAGAATACCCAGCCGTGGGTTCATCGTTTTTTGTGCAATGGCTTCACCATTAACTACCCCGACCGACACCTCAAAACCGCCCTTGTATTGATAAAACTCAGCCAGTTTCTGCAAGTTATCGTGCATCATTTGACGCGGCACGCGGTTAATCGCCGGTTCGCCTATATCTAAGGCCAAACCCGCTTTAGTAACGGTACCGACACCGGTTGCCGCTTTAAAAACAATGCCCTTATTGTGGCTTAATAACAGCTCAACAAAAACAACCGCGCCATGCGTAACATCAGGGTCATCACCGGCGTCTTTAATGGTTTCGGCCCGGCAGGTTTCGCCCGCACAGTGCAAGGCGGTGATGGGCATGTCCACCTGTTTACCCTTCGGCAAGGTAATACACACGGTGGTTAATGAACGATCAGCCAATAAAAAATGAGCCGCTGCCACACAGCAGGCAGTGGCGCATGAACCCGTGGTTAATCCTGTTTTAAGCTTTTTTGGCTGTTCTGTACTTTCTTTCCACACGGCTTCAAACCGCCTGACTTAACCAGAAACAACCGACGGATACCGAGGTCAGAGCGACTAATTTAGCTTGGTATTTAGCGATGACTTGATAACGTTTTGTTAACAGGCCTTGGCAATAAGTAAAACCGAGGCCAAACCCCACCATCGCCAGCATTACCCCAATAGAAAAGGTCAGCAGGTACAGTGCAATCATGTTTATTTCGCCATAAGCCAGTGCAGGAATTAACGCAATCGCCGGAGCACTGCCCGCGAAACCATGCAATAAACCAATTAACACCGGTTTATGCGCGCTAGGCAAGTTAATCGCCGGCTCGTTAGGGTGTTCTAAATGGGTTTGATTATGCCAATGACTGTGTTCGAGCTGGCCATGGCTGTGTTTATGTAGCTGAATATTTTTGTTTTTAAAGTTAAAAAACAGTTTCAAACCTAAACCAACTAACAGCAAACCCACCGCCATTTCTGCCAAACCGAGTAACGATTGAGGAATAACCCAACCAAAGGAAAACAATAAACCGGCGATTAAAATAATCATTGCGCCGTGGCCAAGCGCCCAAAAACAACTAAAGAATACACCGCGGCCGATACCCGGTTTCTCGCTACTTAAAACCGACATTGCCATCACGTGGTCGGCATCTAAGGCGTGTAATAAACCCAAACCTAAACCTAGGCTAAGCATCGGTAACAGCTCAAGCATGACCGCTCACTAGCGGCTTAAAAAGCTGCCTGATAACGTCTGGATTAGAAGGGAAAAACAAATGTAAATAACTGGCGGTTAACCTGTTCTCGCGATAAATAGCCTCCCCCGGTGCGCTGTGTCGTTGGCGTTTTCCATAGGCGATGGGTTTTGCCGTTTGCTCGCTGCGCGAACGGTGGTGTGCGTGCCCGCGAATCTCACCCTCGGGCAGCGGCAAAGCCTGCATGCCTTGGCAACCACGCTTACCGCGCATCGCGCCAAAACCCGTCAAGATACCGGTCATTGGGTATTCTTGTTGATCTAAATCAGTGAGGGTTTGCAGGCAATATAAAAAGCCACCGCATTCCGCCAAGATCGGTTTTTGCTGCAGATGAAAATCGACGATCTGTTGCCGCATTTGTTTATTGTTTGATAATTCCGCCGCGTGCAATTCCGGATAACCGCCGGGTAACCATAAGGCATCGACGTCTGGTAATTGGCTATCCTTAAGCGGTGAAAAATACTCCAGGCTAGCACCCATTTCTTCTAATAAACGAATATTGGCGTCATAAATGAAACTAAACGCGAGGTCCTTCGCAATGCCAATTCGGCAGCCGCTTAAGCTGGCTTCCACCGTACTAATCTTGCCGGCCTTAAAGGTGGTGTTTGGTAAGTCCGCCAACGCAAGTTCGATCCCCGAGCCTGCTAACCACTGCGCACCGGCGGCAAAACGTGACTCTAACTCATCGGCCACTTCTGAGGCCTGCACTAAACCGAGGTGGCGTTCAGGTAAGGCGACTTCATCCGAGGTTTTTAAACTGGCTAGTAGCGGCAAGGATTCTGGCAAGGCATCGACGATCAATTCACGGTGTCTCTCGGTGCTGCAATTATTAGCAATCAGCCCGACAACCGAAACATCATCTCTGAAGTTCGCTAAACCTTGCGCTATCGCTGCCGCTGTTTGCGCCATCCCCTTCACGTCCATCACAATCGCCAGCGGAATATTAAAACGTGCCGCGAGATCAGCACTAGAGGGTTCTCCATCGAACATCCCCATCGCGCCTTCCACCAAGATTAAATCGGCAACGCAGGCCGCTTCATAGAGTTTTTGCTGGCACCATTGCTCACCGGCCATCCATAAATCGAGTTGTTCAACGGGTTGTTGCGAGGCCTGCTCTAAAATTTGTGGGTCTAAATAATCGGGGCCTGTTTTAAAAACACGCACCACCTTGCCTTGCTCGGTTAATAAACGCGCAAGCGCGGCGGTAATCGTCGTTTTACCCTGACCAGACGCTGGTGCGACTAAAAATAGCGCTGGGCACTGTGCGCTAGACACTAAAATTCAATGCCTATTTGTGCTTTCACCCCTAAACGAAACGCGTGGCGCTCGTCTTGTACAACGGAGATAGTGTCGGCAATGGTTTGCAAGGGGGTCGCCATGGTGCGCCCAGTAATAATAACGTTTTGATCTTTGGGGCGGTTTTGCAAGGCTTCAACCACTGGCTCCACATCGAGGTAACCGTACTTGAACATATAACTCATTTCATCAAAAACTAATAAGTCATACTGCTCATCTTGCAATAATTTAGCGGCTAATGCCCACGCCTCTTGCGCGGCGGCGATATCTTGGTTTTTATCTTGAGTTTCCCAAGTAAACCCATGCCCCATGATATGCCAGTCGATTAGCGGGCTGTCTTTAAAAAACTTATATTCGCCCGTTTCCGTGCGACCTTTAATAAACTGAATAACCGCACACTTTTTACCGTGTCCGGCTGATCGAGCCATGGTGCCAAAAGCCGAGCTGCTTTTACCCTTGCCCGGACCTTTTAATAAAATAAGCACCCCGCGCTCTTCGGTTGCTTGGGCTATCTTTTTATCCATCACCGCTTTTTTATTCGCCATGCGGTTTTTATGTTTATCATCGCTCATATTTTATTCCTATGCCGGTAAAGGCCAGTAATCGGCCGCTAATTGCTTCGCCAGTTGTTGCGCTTTGCCACGTTTCACCGCCGATTGTTCGATATCAATAACCAGTGTTTCACCCATTAAATTCAAGCCCTGAAGGCTATGGCTGGTTTTCCCATCGGTTATTAAATAGTTTTTCAATTTAGCCCCTGGGGTTTTACTTAACAGACTCAATTGGTAGTTTTTTGCACGTAATAAACCCTCGCGTAAGGGGGTTCCACCCGCGGCAGATAGTTCATCTAACCAAGGGCGTAACACCTTTGGTGCGCGCACACTCGGTAATAATAGTTCGGTTTGTTCATTGCCAAAACCAATAATCGCTAATTGCTCACGAAGCAAATAAGCTTGCTGTGCAATATCCAGTACCGCCGCCTTCGCTTTTGCAAAAGCATTCCCATTAAGGGTAGACGCTGAGGTATCCAGTAACACTAAGTGAATAACCGCGTCACCTGTTTTAGCGGGGCGAAAAAACAACTCTTTCAGTGGCCACTGCCCGGCACTTTTAGCCAAGGTAGCAAACCAATTTAAACCACGCCCTTCGCTATTCGCCGTTGTTGATGCGTGCTGGCCGCCTAATAAACTGCCTTTTTTGCTCGAACAGTTGAGTCTTTTAGCGGAACTAAAGGCTATGTTCGGCTGATTGATTGCACAGTCAACACGGGTGTTAAAACTATCCGCCGTTTTTTGTGTTTCAGCCGTCATGCTGCCCCAATCACCATCCGCCGCGTCGTTGTTATCAGCGTTGCTGGGTTCAGGGGGTCTAGAATAATTTTTTGCCGCTGGCGGTGGTGGTTGCTGAGGCGTATCGGGGCTTGTTTTACGGCGGTGGCAAAGCACCAGCTCTTCAACCGCTAACAGGTCTTCCAATAACACCTCGCTTCTATCGTTTAATGCCGCATTGGCACTCGCTGCACGCAACCAGACAATATCCGCACGTAACCCATCAACCTTTGCCGCTAAACAACGTTCGGCAATTTCACCCCGTAATTCGTCATTGATTAAGACCTGAGGTAATTGCTGTCTTGCCCGTAAGATGTCGGCCGATATTTGTTGTTGCTTTGTTTCATGCGAGGCGATAAAAGCATCAGGGTTTTTATCAAACGCCTCGCGTAAACGAACAATATCAATCCGCTGTTGTTTATCAAATTGGCCGCTTAACTCGACTGCAAGGCCAAATCTGTCTTGTAATTGTGGGCGTAACTCGCCTTCATCAGGGTTCATCGTGCCCAATAATATAAATTCTGCGCGGTGGCTATGGCTGATGCCGTCACGCTCGATGCGGTTCACCCCACTGGCACAAACATCCAGCAGTAAATCAACTTGGCTATCGACCAATAAATTAACTTCATCGACATACAGCACACCACCGTGTGCCTTCGCCAGTAAACCCGGCTGAAAACTAACATTCTTGTTTTTTAAAACGTTTTCTAAGTCTAAGCTGCCCAGTAACATTTCCTCACTCGCCCCTAGCGGTAAGGTGACGAACTTGTGCTTAGAATCCCCCGGCATGACATCGGCTAAGCCGCGCGCCAAGGTAGATTTTGCCGCCCCCCTAGGGCCGCTCACCAAGACCCCGCCAATCAGCGGGTTGATGGCAGAAAGAACAAGCGCCAGCTTAAATGGCGCTTGTCCCTGTACTGCTGAGAATGGAAAATTAGCCATTATCACGAGTATTTGAGCTATTACGCTGAACAGACCATGCGCAGAAAACACCCAAGGCCAACCAGAAAACAAAATTACTGATGCCGGTTGCGGTAATAAATTGGTGATGCAAATTCGTTAGAGCTTCAACCGCCGCTGGATCAGGGTGGCTGAATTCAGGCCCGTCGATATGCGGCGCACCGATAATGTGCGGCAAGGCGATGCTAACAGCGCCCAACAACTTGAATTTTAACGGTGCAAAAGCCAATACAGCAAAACCGATAATGGTCGCTAATACGGTTAAGACCCACCACACTTGGCGCTGTTCTAATTCAGCGGCTTGGGTGCCAGGAATCTCAGGCGACAAACCTAAACCCGGTGCAGCAAAGAAAGCCACAAAACCAACCAAACCCCATAAAACACCCTTAGCGGCACTCAATTGAGTTAAACCCTGCTGCTGAAATTGATTCATCAGCGCCAGTAAAATTGCGGCAAAACCAATACCCGCCAAGATGTTCGACATAAACGTATAAGCAATACGTTCAGTGCCATCTTCAGGCCCCCAAGCCTCGGCTTCGTGCTCGTGTGAACCGGCCGGCTCAACCTCGGCTATCTCGTACACTTCGGCACCATAAATAATAGACGTGACGTCAACCAGTTGCACACCACTGTGTAATAAACCGGTTAAAAAACCAATCATAAGGGCGGAAAAAATTATTCTGCGAAAAAACATAAAAACTCCATGGGAATACACCTAAACCCGAAGGCCTAGATGTTAAAAAACAAAACTAAAGGGTTACTTGTTAGGAAGTAAGCTTAGTGACAAGGAAATGCGTGTGCGTGGCGTGCATCGTGAGCGGCGTTATGTGCCACATCCATCGGTGCAAAACCGACCGCAAATAAAACGATTAGGCCAAAAGCCATCGCCGCAATATTTTGTCCGAGAGTTGATTCTTTAGCAGTAGAAAGAGTTTGAGTGTTATTTAAAGCTTGTGTAGTCATAAGTACCTTTTGCGCCATCCGCGCGTTGAGTTAGGGTAAATTTACAGGCCGGTCTTCGGGCTAAAAGTGTTAACAAACTAACGCTTTGTTACCGATGCGGAGGCAGCAATGGAATCGCCGTGAAATAAATTTCAACAAACTCACCATACTTCCCGATTCTCCCCAGCATAGGGCACCTCTAAAATGTCCGATCTATACTACCTGTGAAGCTAAAAACATGCAAGAAAGCCTTAAGCTAAAGGTGTTAACCATGCTGGATAATATTGCGCCAAGGCTAACGCGGGTTAAGGCCAGGACAAGTTAATTATAGTTAGCGTTTATATATCCACTTACCCTCTTCAAAATGACTCATGGCATGATTTACCCCATGAGTCTGCTTCGGCTTGAAAAAACAGCCTATACCTGAAACTTTAGAGCCGCTGCTTAAAGTGTTAAAACTAATCAACAATCAATGCAATAATAAAGACTTGCCCCCTGGCTTCTAAATGAGGCTGTTCAAGAAAATCTAAACGAACAAACTGCTCAAATTTCTGGCCAAGCAAGACCTCTAACAAATATGACTTGCCTGTTTGCCGCACCCCATCAAGCAAAATAGGCTTTCTTGAAGTACTATTTTTCCATTCCGTCAGCCTATTTAATAGCAATCTTTTCATCAGTACACACTTTAAATCACAGTTATCTGCGCATAGTAACAGATGGAATCAACACTTTTATGCGCATTTAAATGTAAAGCAAGCACACTTTACTGCGCATAATCAACCGTAAAACAACACCCCTTTATAAAAGCATCTTGTTTAAAAATAGATTAAGCAGCAGACTCTTTGCCCACTATCGTTCAATCTTCAAACCTGCCCCTGATTTTGCTTTATTCATTCGATCAGCATCCATACCTGTTACCGCTGCTGTTTGAAAAAACAGCCTACACCTGAAAACTTTATATTCGCTACTTAAATTATTAAAACTAATCAACAATCAACGCAAGAATAAAGACCTGCCCCCGAATTCCGCATGACCCCGAATTCCGCATGACCCCGAATTCCGCAAAACCGTTTGAAGCTAATCGTTAATACTACCAAAAGCCGTGTTGTGAAAACGTCCAAAAGTAAGTTCCTTGGGTTTACGTTCAAGGCGGGGCGCATTCAATGGCATTCCAAAACACTGGAGACATTTAAGCAACGAGTACGTGAGTTAACAAACCGCAACTAGGGTGTTTCTATGCATTACCAGCTCTTCAAAGTCAGTCAATATTTACGTGGCTGGATTAATTACTTTGGTATCGCTAATTGCTATCAGCTCTGCGTCGATCTTGACCATTGGACACGACGCAGAGTCCGCATGGCTTACTGGCGTCAGTGGCGAAAGCCTCGAACCAAAGTGAGAAATCTGTTGAGGCGTGGCGTTAAAATACAAACTGCGGTTGGGTGTGGTATTACCAGCAAAGGGCCATGGCGTAGCTCTAAAACTCAGAGGATTAATCAGGCGTTATCTAATGATTATTTGAAATCCGAAGGGTTATACGAATTGCGTGATGGCTGGATCAAGCTTCACTATCCTAAGTGAAACGCCCTGTGCGGATCCGCATGCAGGGTGTTGTGGGGGCTGAGGGTTAGATACCCTTGGCTACCCGATTAGAACAAAATTAAAAATCGACTCGATCTTTTTTTATACCCTTTTTGTAGGTAGGTAAGTATATTGATCCATAAAAACCAAGCAGATCATCGTATTGGTCTTTTAAGTACTCAATGCGTGATTGAAGAACTTCGGACATTTCTTGCGCCACTGAAAACATTTCATCAATAGCTCTTTTGTTTACCGGAGCATTCTTACCTAACTTACTATACAAATTGTAAACTCTATCTTTGGCAGAGGGGTGAGTAACAGACACCGAAAAGCTTCTACTGCCAACATCTTTGCCATACTCTTCAATAAAATGAAGGTAAATCAATACAGAGAATGCACCATACATAACACCTTCAAAATCGTCCCTCTTAACTTCGATATTATTTAATGCGTAATAGTCAGCTTCATATTCAAGTGCATGGCTATATAGCGCAAGTTCGCTCATGAATGGCGCTGTACTTTTCATGTTCATAAGAGTATCAGCAGAAGGAATATGACCGCATAAATAGTGGGCATACTCATGACCAAACGTGAACTGCATTTGCCGACTAACCAAAGACTGAATAGTACGTTCGGTTTCATGAGGTAACTCACCTCTAGGATCAATATCAAAATCTAAAGACTCTGAACCTCTAATTATTCTTGTCGCAATAATCAAGGCATCTACTCGATCGATCCATTCAATGCCATATTTATTTCCGTAAAAAGCAATGGTCATAAAATAGTAAAAATACTCTAAGCTTTCCGAAACCAATACCACATCACCTGCCAATGACTTAATACAAAGAGCGTTAACTTCATCAATATAGGCTAACCCCGATGGAACACTTTTTACCTTTTTTCGATTCTCTTTGTTTAGCAATTTTATATATGTCTTGTGATAATGATCTTTAGAATGATAGTAATGCGACAAGCTCCACGGACGACCACCTTCTTCATGCTTTTTCCTACGAGACGCCATAACTCTGACTGCCCTAGGTGACACATCGATAGCATTCGCTCGAAGGCGTAGAAGGTAGTCATGAGGACCGTTAATACTCCTAAGCCTTATAATTTCTTTTTTACTGCAAAACTCGAAAAAACTTCTTTCTTCATCGCTTAATCCTTCAAGATCTTTCTCAGAAAACACGTTCCTTAAGTGAAACGTTCCGCCTTCAAATGGAAGAAGAACTCCGTCGTAAGCCTTCTTTGAGCCTGGTATCTTCTGCAATATTGCATGAACTAATTCATCACTTAATTTCAAAGTGCATAGACCTCGTGAGTTCTAACGCCTAGCTAAAGGGCGCGGCGCTTTTTCCGCGTCCATTTTGAGCGTTTTGTTAGTGGTTAATTAGATAATTGATGTTGGCGACAAGAAGCGCCTGATAAGAAGAGCCCTTTTAAAACTACTTGATCTGTATCCATACAAATTACCGCTTTTATTCGGCACTTAGTTTATAGCTAAAGAAATAAAGGGGTCATGTATATTTTACAATGCAATATTCTTTCTCTATCTTTTCAATCTCTTTCGCCCATTCCCCATCGGCTACTTCCTTTTTAATTTTTGTTAGTGGGTAACAAACACTACCAACATGCGTCAGGTTAAAATGTTCAGCGATCGCTTTGTAAGTGGCACCTGAATAGGTTTTACACGCATAAATTGCAAAAGCTCTTTTTGCGGAGTTAGCTGTACTTTTTTTGCCGGGATTTTTTAAATCAAGCAGCTTTAATCCGGTTATCTTACTCACTAAATTGAGCACTTCTTTGATCTCAGGCCCGTCCTGTAATGCGTGCCTCAGGGTTAAAATATCTGCACCCTTAACTTCATCCCGACGCCGCTCTCGGTATTCTTTTTAGAGGTCTAGGCATGGCCAGACTATAGCATAAGCTTTAAACATCACAATATACATGACCCCTTTTTTTTAGCGTCGCTAGAAAGGCTTCGAAATAGTCACTGCTATAAAAAATGACTTGTTTATTCCTTCCTCGATTCATCACATGATGAAAAGCATTTTCATATTCTAATCATAGAGGTCTGGGCATCGCCAGACTATAGCATAAGCTTTAAAGATAACAATATACATGACCCCTTTTCTTTTTCCCTATACTCAAAGGCTACGCTCCCCTTATTTATTCATTCGATCTGTATCCATAGAGATACCACTGCTATTTGAAAAATAGCAGTCTATACCTGAAACTTTAGAGCCGCTGCTTAAATGGTTAAAACTAATCAACAATCAATGCAAGAATTCAGACCAGATCCCTGACCCTCCTGGCTCGCTATTACTGTCTGATCTAATCCATTAGCCGTTTCATTTTTTAGACTCCGTTTTTGGAGAGTGAGGCGGGAGATATATGTCCATAATTATTCGATAGCTGCCTTCAAAGTGAAATCAAGCTGTCATTTTTGATTGCTAATCTGAGCCAATTCTAAATTAATGGCTCTTAAGACTAAATGCTTGAAACTTATTCATTGCCCATCACTACATTAATAGTCGTTCTTTTACTGACACGAAAAATATGGGTTCGGCTCCGTCTTTCCAGAGCAAAGCACCCATCACTAAGAGGGCATTCAAAATGGTCTAGGCGAATCGCTAAAATAATACCAGCCTTTGATTATGATGAAAATGAGTTTTTTAGCAGTGATAACGCACCGGCTGATGTTATTGAGCAACGTCAACAAGCCTTTAAAAAGTTAACAGCTCTACTGGATAAAAAGTTTGCTAAAACAACGGAGTTTTATCATTCCTTAGAAGGCAGCATTTCCGATATTGCTTTCACCAGTGCCTATCGTGTGCCTTTTCCATATCGAAAATACCTAAGCCAACACTTAAAATTAGGCGCAATGGTTGTCGAATCTAGCGGCGTTAAAGTCAAAGACCTTGATGATAATTGGAGCTACGATTTAACCGGCTCTTATGGGGTTAATGTTTTTGGTTATGACTTTTATAAAACATGCATCGAACAAGGCGCTGAACAAGTTAAAGCGTTAGGGCCGGTACTTGGCCCATACCACCCGTTAATAAAAGATAACGTAGAACAACTAAAAGCCTTATCTGGCTTAGATGAAGTGTCTTTTCATATGTCTGGCACCGAAGCTGTGATGCAAGCGGTCAGGCTCGCTCGCTATCACAGCGGAAAAACACATCTGGTTCGGTTATGTGGTGCCTACCATGGCTGGTGGGATGGTGTGCAACCAGGCATTGGCAATCAGCGCAAAACAAACGATGTGTACACCCTAAGTGATATAAGTGAGCGCACCTTAAAAGTACTGGAGACTCGGAACGATATTGCCTGTGTGCTGATTAACCCTTTACAAGGCTTACACCCAAATGCTGACGCCTCAGGCGATGCCTCCTTAGTCAATAGTAGCCGTTCGGCCAGCTTTGATAGAACCGCTTACACGCATTGGCTAAAACAGCTTCGCGAGGTGTGCACTAGGCGTTCTATCGTGCTTATTTTTGATGAAGTCTTTACCGGTTTTAGACTCGCCTACCGAGGCGCTCAAGAATACTTTGATATTCAAGCTGATATGGTGACTTATGGCAAAACCTTAGGTGGCGGGCTACCGATTGGCGTAGTGTGCGGTAAGCACGAACTGATGCAACGTTTCAAACCCAATCGCCCCGTAAACGTTTCCTTTGCACGGGGAACATTTAACTCGCACCCTTACGTGCTGGCGAGCATGAATGTGTTTTTAAAGCGCATTAAAGAAGACGATATTCAACAGCAATACCAGTCTTTAGATGACACATGGGATACCCGTGTAGCCACATTAAACCGCCTGTTTGAAGAAAATTATTTACCGGTAAAAATCGCCAATCTGTCCTCTATCTGGACCGTTCTTTACACCCAACCAAGCCGATACAACTGGATGTATCAGTACTATCTTCGCGCACATGGCTTGGCTTTAAGTTGGGTCGGTAGTGGCCGCATTATCATGAGCCATAACTTTAGCGATGATGACTTTGAGCAGGTTTCCAAGCGCTTTATTGATGCCGCAAAAGAGATGAAAGCTGACGCCTGGTGGTGGAGAAATGACCAATTAAGCGATAAGTCGATTAAACAGCAAATACTTAGAGGAATGTTGAGCGCTCGCTTCCCCGCCTTATGCAAACCACTAAATAAATTTAATTAAGGAACGTTATGATTGACTTCAACTCAAACAATAAAATTAGTGATTTTAGGCGGTCCTTGCGCGATGAATTTGATAGCTATTTAAGCAAGCAGTCGATAAATGTTGATAGAGAAAACTGCCTGAAAATTGATCTGCACTGCCATGATCATAACAGCGACGTACCGGATGAATTATGGGGTCGCTTATTACGCTTACCTGAAAGCTGGTTGAAAACCAAAGATCTCGTTAAGTGCTTAAGGAAGAATGACTGCGATGTTATTACCATCACCAATCATAATAATGCTCGCTCATGCTGGGATTTAAAATCGGCAAATGAAGATGTACTCTCAGGCGCTGAGTTTACTTGCTACTTTAATGAATACGGCTTATTCATGCATGTTCTTGCCTATGGGTTTAGCAAAGGACAAGAATTACAGCTAAACGATAAGCGTGAGAATATTTATAATTTTTTAATCTATGCTGCTCAGCAAAATATTCCCGTTATTCTGCCGCACCCACTTTATCTATATACCCGAAATGACTCGATTAACTTAGAGCTTTTTGAAAAGCTAGCCGTTATTTTCCAACGCTTTGAAGTGCTTAATGGTCAAAGAGATCAATGGCAGAGTGTATTAACCCTGTCTTGGGCGCAAGATTTAACCGCCGATAAAATTAATAGTTACGCGATAAAACATAAGCTAAACCCAACTGATTTTGCAGTGGACCCTAACCAACCCAAAGTTCTTACCGGTGGCTCGGATGATCATATGGGTATTTTTGCAGGCGAATGCGGGTCCTACCTGCATATACCTAATTTAGCCGAAAGGCTTAAAACTCAAAAAGCCTCTGAACTTGCTCTTGAGGCTATTCGAGCGGGTAACATTATCCCTTTTGGCCATATTGCAGAGAATCAAAAGCTCAATATTGCCTTGCTCGATTATTTCTCTCAAGTTGCTACCAAAATCGAAGACCCTGGCCTATTAAGGCTGCTATTTCACCGTGGAGAAGTCACCGATAAACTGGCATGCTTGGCGATTAGTAATTTTTTATTGGAAGTTAAAAAGCATAAGAATACGCAAAAGTTTTTCAACTTCATTCACCAGGCTTTGCGCGGTAAAAAACCTTCCAAGCTTGTTAAGTGGAACACCAAAAAAGATTATCGGTTCTGCATTGCTTATCTAGAACAAATCGCAGACAGCAAAGGTAGCAGCCCCGAAAACTACGTTAAAGTCGTGAATAGTGCCGTTCAAGACTTATTTAAGCAACTTAATCTGCTGATTATAAAGCGTATTGAAAACACCCCGTTGGTCGATAGTAACAATAAGCTGGAAGGATTTTCCAGCGCTGAAATTACCCGTAAATTTGAAATGCCACTACAACTGTCCCGGCTATTTGGTGTAGAAAAAGCAGGTAAAAAACATCATGGGATTAACCTGCCAAAAATGATGGATCAGCTCTCATTTCCCTTTTTAGTGGGGGTTATTTTATTAGGTACGACACTCGCCAGCACCCGTTTGCTATACCAAAACAGGCGTTTCTTAGATGATTTCGCTAATCATATAGGCAAGCACAAGCACCCCAAACGCGCCTTATATTTAACAGATACCTTGCGTGATAAAAATGGTGTATCTAACTCCTTATCCGGTAAATTAAAGGAGATTCAACGCTTAGACCTACCGGTGGATTATCTCATCTGTCACGCTGATGCAGAGCCTGAACCCCATCTACACGTAGTTCGACCACTCACCACGTATAGCGTTGGTCAATTTGGCGACCAACCTCTGCGCATTCCAGATGTACTGGAGATTTCAAAAATATTCTATGAAGGTGGTTATGATCGAATCGTCTGCTCAACTGAGGGGCCGATGGCATTGGTCGCGATTTTATTGAAGCATATGTTTAATGTGCCGAGTTACTTCTTTATGCACACCGATTGGTTGGAATTTATTCGAGAAACTACCGAATTAAACAACCAGGAAATTGATCGTGTCAGGCGTTTTCTACGGTTCTTCTACCAACAGTTTGAAGGTGTTTTTGTGCTCAACAGCGAGCATAAAGAATGGCTAACCGGCCACCAAATGCAACTTGGTCAAGATAAGGTGTTTTTAACCGCTCACCACATCATGCCCGCCAGTACCGACATTAAGCCTTTGGATAAAAAAATCTTGTTTGCCGATGCAAACCCAGACACACCGATATTATTATTTGCTAGCCGCTTGAGCAAAGAAAAAGGTATTTTTGATCTACCTGAGATTTTTCAAGCCGTTCAACAGGCTATTCCCAATGTGAAACTTGTTATCGCAGGATCAGGACCTGCCGAACAAAAACTAAAAGAACAACTACCCGAGGCGCTATTTTTGGGCTGGGTTGATAAGCCTCGCATAGCGGAACTATATAATGGCTTAGACCTTAAAGTATTCCCATCACGCTTTGATACCTTTGGGAATGTGGTGCTTGAGGCATTCTCACACGGTATGCCTGTTATTGCCTATAACTGTAAGGGGCCAAAAGAGATTATTGAGCATAATAAAAGCGGCTTTTTAGTCGAAGACAAGCAGCAAATGAGTGACACTATCATCGCCTATTTTGAACAGTCGTTTAATCGCAAGACTTTCCAAGATAATGCAATAAAACGCAGTGAAGCTTATCAGGCTGATCCTATTATGTGTCAGTTTATGCATGATCTTGGCCTCGTTGAAAATACTGTCACCGCTGATCTTAAAGTGGCTATCTAAGAAATTATTTTACTTAGTTGCCATGACAAAAAGAATCAGCGAACTCAGCACGGCAGAGCGTCTAAATTTTCTACTGACCAATAGAATACCTCGCCGTACGTTAACCCAATTCATGGGCTGGTACAGTAAAATTAATAGCCCTCTTTTAACACGATTATCAATCAAAGTCTGGCGTCTATTTGCAAGCGACTTAGACCTTTCAGAAGCAAAAAAAACACACTTTAATAGCCTGCATGATTGCTTTATCCGCGAGCTCAAAGAGGGCTTGCGACCAATCGATTATCGTAAAGAAATTGTTAGTAGCCCGTCCGACGGTATTGTGGGTGCTTGCGGAACCATTAAAGACGGTATCGTTTATCAAGCGAAAGGCTTTCCCTACGACTTAGATGAGCTACTGCAAGACAGTGAGTTGGCGACCAAACTTAAAAATGGAACTTACCTAACGATTAGGCTTAAATCCAGTATGTATCACCGTTTTCACGCCCCTGTTGCAGCTGAGGTTAATGAAGTTAACTATATTTCAGGTGACACTTGGAACGTTAATCCAATAGCCTTAAAACAGATTGAAAAGTTATATTGTAAAAATGAACGGGCCATTCTTAAGCTCAATACAGAACAGGCCGATCATCACATCGTTGTTGTTCCGGTTGCAGCCATTTTAGTCGCCAGTATGAAATTCCACTGCTTAACCGAGGTGCTAGATCTTAAGTATAAAGGACCAAATAAGATTACTTGTTCCGCCCACTATGAGAAAGGTGAGGAAATGGGTTACTTTCAACACGGCTCCACGATCATTATTTTTGCATCATCTCAGTATCAATTATGTAATGGAATTTTGACTGGAAAGACGGTTAAAATGGGCCAAGCACTGCTGACCGAGAGATGTCATATCGCTGAAATCTAATCGTCATATTGATATTGCACACTCACCCTATATTTCATAAGAAAGGGCAATTCGATGACATTTATTCAACAGCTACGCCAACAACGCTGGGATGACCACCGCTACTATCACCATAACCGTATTAATCAGTTTTTACATTTACTGAGTGCTATCTGTTTTTTAACTAGCTATATACTCATTTTTCCCAACCCCATATTAGCCGTTATGGTTGGCTGGTTATTAGCGATGGTATTACGCCAATCGGGCCACTTCTTTTTTGAGCCACTTGTTTACGATGACGTTAACCAAGCAAGCCAAGAGTATAAAGAAAGCGTTAAGGTCGGCTATAACTTACACCGAAAACTTGTGCTAATTTCAATTTGGTTAATAACGCCGTTTGTTTTAATGTTTGATAATACCTTCTTCAGCTTATTTAGCGCCCCGGTTGATATCATCGGCTATTTAGATAACATCGCTTACATCTGGTTAATGATAGGTATTGGCGCCATTATTTTCAGAATGATTCAACTCGTTTTCATCAAAGGAATTCAAGCCAGTTTAGTGTGGGGCTGCAAAATTCTTACCGACCCTTTCCATGATATTTTCATTTACTACAAAGCTCCTTATTACTTACTTAAGGGTGAAATGTATGACGAAATGACAGAATGGTATGAATCAACCATGTTAACTCCTGAGCCAGGCTCTAAATCTCAATAAGCATCACTAAAGTAGAAGAAATGTACTCACTTGGTAACGTTGCGGATGCCTTTGTTTTGTTTGCCGCACCCCTAGCACTTCAGGAATATGGCCCAGTAATACTCCTTATTCATCAATGTTTTCTGCTAGCCCTTATTTCACTCACGTCTAATTTACTTCAATAGTGTGCGATTAGCCTATCCCACAGGGCTGAGGGGAGTCACTTATTCTTACATTATAATTCTTGTCTCAACAACCATCAGTGAGCTCATTGTTGTTAGAACGATATAATATTTGTTGATTTAAAAAGTGGGCATAGATCGCAGCCCACTTATACTCTTTTAGATTCACTCATGGTTAACCTTGTTTTTATTTAGGCTTAGAGAATCCCGCCCAAATATCGGCATTGACTGAACGGTTTTTCTTGGCCTTTTTTTTGCCGCTGCCTGCAGGCTTTGCCATGAGTTTTTGTGTGGCTAAAAACTCTGCTGCCAGTTTATCTGTGTGTGCTTCATCTATTTCAAAACCTTCTACTTGTTCACGCTCAAGCCTGATTTTGTTTTTCTTTTCGATGATTTTAAAGTGATGATAATCTTCATAGTCAATGAGCGATAAGGCTAGGCCCACTTCACCGGCACGGCCACTTCGGCCAATACGGTGCATATAATCGGATGGACTTCTTGGTAGGTCAAAGTTAATCACCACCGGCAGTTTTTCAATGTCTAAACCACGGGCGGCAATGTCGGTGGCAATTAAGACCTGAATCTCCCCGGCTTTAAACCCATCAAGCACACGGCTACGAGCACCCTGGCCTTTATCACCATGGAACACTTGAGCGGTTATACCCCGTTTAGAGAGTTTTTCGGCTATGTGCCCACACCTCTTTTTGGCGTTAACAAAAATAAGCGTTTGTCGCCATTTATGCTCTTTAATTAAATAGGCTAAAAGCGCGGTTTTTTGCCCTTTGTTAACGGTAAAAACACGCTGTACTAAGGTGCTGGCGTCGCTACTTTGCAGTTGTATTTCAACGGGGTCGTTAAGCAGTTCTTGGGTTAAACCTTGGACTTGATCGGGAAAGGTGGCTGAAAACAATAAGATTTGTTTTTTCTTGGGCGTTAAAGCCAGTAGCTCTGATAGCTCGTCAATAAAGCCCAGGCTTAGCATCCTATCGGCTTCATCAAGCACCAAGGTTTTAACCCTATCTAGCTTAATGGCGTTACTTGAAATAAGATCCAGTAAGCGCCCAGGAGTGGCCACTAAAATGTCAGTGCCGCCACGTAATGCCAGCATTTGAGTATTTATGGATACCCCACCAAAAACAGCCACCGTTTTAATCTGGCCGTTAAAGTGCACCGCATAAGAGCGAATACTATCAGCCACCTGTTTGGCCAGTTCACGGGTAGGCACCAAAATAAGCCCAGCAACATAGTTACCCTTACTGTGGTCACTGGCGCTTTGACTACTGGATGATTTTTCAGCGTGCAGTTGTTGCAATAGAGGCAGTGCAAAGGTAGCGGTTTTGCCTGAACCGGTATTTGCCCCTGCAATGAGGTCACGCCCCGCTAATACACTGGGAATAGCCTGCGCTTGAATGGGCGTGGGCTGCTGATATTCCAGCTCGGTTAGGCGGGATAATAAGGGGGATATAAGGCCAAGATCGGTAAAATTGGCGGGCGTTGTGGCTGTGCTCATTAAGATAAAGGGCTCAAAGCTAAGGTTGTAGCTCACTATTTTAGCTTATTTATGCCCTATTTAATTAGAACGACTAGGGGACAGGTTGAAGTTCTTGCATAAAACCATGAATAACCTCTTGAATAATGTCATCCATAAATTTATCGACCACTCTTGTATGCCAAAAATCAAGCTTCCTCAAGGCCCTTGAGGAAGCTTGATGTAAAGCGCCAGAATATTCTATTGGTAGCAAAAATAAAGACCCTGCTACTCGGTCTATTCAGTTTCAAAGTTGAAATTCACAAAAGTAAATCCAGACTCAGATCGTTTTAATATAATGCTCGAATCCTCTCTTAACAGTGGCGACTCTTTTACTTCCGCCTCAATCTCATGGTCTCCAAGTTCGGTAATATCTTCACTTGAGAATATAATGCTTTCAGCCGTTATTCCGTCCCAAAACCATTTTTGATATAAAACCTCATACTGTCCCAATACGGCTTCTTGCTGAAATAGTATTTTCGTACCTTTCTCTACGGGCACATTATTAAACTTGCTCATTATGACTTCCTCCATGTGTTTTTAATAAGTAAGTAAGCAGCGACCCTTTGCTCATCGCTCAAACATCAATAAGGGCGATTAACAGTCAACGGTCGGCTAGAGTCGGTCGCTTTTTTAGTAAAGCGGCAATACTTTTCCGCAAAAAATGGACTCTCCATTAAATTGTCAAGCGTCCCCTCCTTCATTAGACCTAAACCCCCACTGTTTTCCATACATTTAGCTATTTGGCTTAAATATTGCTAAAAACATAAAGCACAGTAACCATGGAGATAGGTTGTGATTAACAATTTAGCACACGTAGCGAATTACACAGAGCAGGCAGCTAGACAACTGCCGTCAAATACCGCCAGCCCCAGCACAGCCGCTAATGGCACCACTAACGAAGGTCGTTTTGCCGATATTCTCACCTTAACAGACAAGGCGAAGGCGGCCGCTGAAACAGGTGAAGCCGCAAGCTCGGCAATGATGACCGATAAGGGGAGGATGAACATTGACCTTGATAGCTATTTTTCAAACACGCCCCCGTCTACTGGCTTCTTTAATCTAAACGAACTGCCTCCTTTACTGATGCCTTCGGCAGAAAACATTAACGCGCTAACGGAGCATGTTTCTACGCGCTTTAAACAATTATTAGCCGATTATAATATTCCCTCTGCGCCGGAGAAAATCACCTTCGATAATGCCGGTAAGATGCAGGTCCCTATTGATTACCCTTATGCAAATGAACTGCACGGTGCTTTAGAAGAAAATATTGGAATGGGCCGAGAATTACGTGCGTTAAATGCTCTTAGTAGTCACGCCGCTGCAATACAGGAGCGTATGCCGTTTATAGAAGAGATGGGTAATGCTTCTTCAAAAGCGGAAACAGATCGAATAATTGCAAAATACAGTCATTTATTAAGTGACAACAATAGCCATAAAAGCATGGCTTTAATATTTTCCAGCGAGGGGGATGTGAGTGTCACGGCTGATGGTGAGCCCATTAAATTTAGTTAATTTCTATGCTGCTGTGAACATAAGGTTTTAGGGTGCAAACTAGCTGTTGATAGAAGGTAGAAAACCAATTAAAAAACTAATTGGTTTTGCCCTATTAATTCAAATCACGCAACAGTAGATATGATTAAAGTAATTTAGTGACGTAGTCAAATTATCGGTTTCTCTCTGCTGCACCGTAGTATTGCCCCCAATATTGACAGCTATAATCCAATGGATTACCATTAATGCATGCAAACCATTGTAGAACTCCCTGAATTTCTAAGAAGATCTGACAAGCTATTCAGTAAACCCGAAAGGCTGAGTGTCATCAATTACTTAGCGGCACACCCTGCTGCTGGAGACATAATGCAAGGCACAGGTGGTATACGAAAGCTGAGGTGGGCTGCACACGGCAAAGGTAAAAGTGGCGGTGTTCGAATTATCTATTATTTCCACAATGAATCTATGCCGCTATTCTTGTTAACTCTATTTGGTAAAGGTGAGAAATCGAACCTATCAAGATCTGAGTGCAATGAATTAGCTAAATTCACAAATTTACTTATTAATAACTATGGTGGCTAATATGAGTAGTGCATTTGACAGTATTAAACAAGGCCTAGACGAGGCCTTGGAATTCTCAAAAAATAAAGAAGGGAGCGCTGTTGTTCATAAGTTCTCCCCTGTTGACGTAAAAAACATTAGAACGAATATTGGTATGTCGCAAAATGAATTTGCATCAGCTTTTGGTATTAGCGTTAATACACTCCGCCACTGGGAGCGCGGAGACCGTAAGCCACAAGGCCCCGCTCTTGTTTTACTAAATGTTGTAGCAAAAGAACCAAAAGCAGTATTAAAGGCGCTGAGTCACTAGATACTATCTGGGCGACTCGGGTGATTAGCTTTTTTATTCAAGTTAAACCATTACACCCAGCAGCAAACAAGCAACCCAAGCGATGGCAAAACCCGCTGAAGCCTTATTTAAAAGACGAAAGAAAATCCCGCTACGATACGGGTGTTAACATCCGTTTGCACCCCTTTGCTATTTTCAATAAGTGGCAAGCCCACTGAAATAAAACCGCCAACATTGCCTGCGGAGACCTTGATGCCCGGTGAAAGATAAACGGTCGTTCCGCCAGAGTTTTCTTCCAAGTGACCTGATATTCGATTTTCACGGCGGGTTTCACCATTAACTTCTAATGAAATATCCCACTTAATATCATTGTTACTATCAGTGTGCCGGTGATTGTGGCTGGCATGATCATGTCTCGATAAGCGGTAAGTAACGGCGGCATTGTATGACAGAGCATCACCAACCTCGGTGTGCTGTGCCCCCTCGCTTGTATAGTTGTAAAGGATATTGGCGTGATAAGCTAGGGACCCCATCGTCTGAGTAACCGCAGCGCCTATTAGGTAATCCCAAGAACCCGTTCCTGGCTGGAACTCGGTTTCAAAACGATTCCCTTGATCATCTTTATCATTCGTTTCGCCGGTAGGTGCCTTAACGCCAAGCAGCATCGATAACGCCATATCATTTGCCTTATATAGGCGGTAATGACCCATCAATAAAATATCACCCAAACCTGACGAATCACCATGGCTATGGGCATGACCTTCTCCCGGTGATTCCTCCTCACTTTCTCTAATATTTTTTCTTTCAATATACGGTAGACGAGCGCTAACGGTTAGCTCTTCGCTCAGCCCGTAAGCCATAGATAGCGAGGTGTTTCGTATCTCATCGAGACTATGAATACCTTCTTGGCCGGCGGCACCAAACGCTTTAAGTTCACTGGTCGTGAAGCGGTCATTATTAATCACCTCGGTTCGCAAACCAAATACTAAGGTACCAAGCGGTGCCGTTGTAGCTGAAATCGTATTAATTGGGCCAGCAGACTCAAGGCCAAATGCCACCGTTGGGTGATCGGCCAAAACCATGTTAGATATCAGCAATAAAGATGACGAGGCGAATAGGTGAAGCGGCGTTTTATTCATAGTCGTTTATATAAGGTTTATTAATAAGGCTCAATTTGCTAGCTCCCCCTCTCCAAGCTACGACACATTGTCACGGCCGAATCGTGACCTAACAAACTTCGCGAGGAACATTAGCAACTCAGGCTACTTGCTTCCCAGAAAAACTTGAGACGCTACCCTGCCCTTTAGCTTAGTAGCGATTGAATAAAAAGTTAGCGATTAAGCGGATGCCTTACGGAATAATTCTTGAAGGTTCTTTAAAATATCGACCACTCTTTCTTGCTGTCTAATCTCTTCGACTGAGCCGCCGTTTTCTTTTGCAAAGGCTAATGATTTCTCTTGTGTCGCTAAAAGGTTAAATTTAGTCTCCGGCGAAAAATTCATCCTAGGAGGGGCCATTAGGGTTAAACCATCTGTGGCTGACATTAATTGACTATCGATTAAATTCGACATCATATTGGCTGTTTCGTTTAGCGATATATTGCTAACATCATAGTTATTTGCAATTTTTTGCCAGTTGGCGGTAGCGTTCAGACCTGCGTTGCTGATATTAACCGTATCATTGAGGTTTTTATTGAGTATGGGCTCAGCTGAATGAGCCGACATATTAGAGGCTTCATTTTGTAGCGGATAAATAAGGTTTGCTTGACCCTTATTATTGATTTGCATGAACGTTCTCGTGAGTAAACAATAGGTCACTCCAAGCAAATAATAAGCCACTTCATAAAGCGACTGATATACCTAGCTGAGTCATCAAGCCCTGTGCTTTAATAGGAAAGCTATTACCGGTGCGGCTCTTTAAGCGGCAATGTTTGTTCAAGCACGCCCTACAAAACACTCCTGTTAACCGCCAAAGCGCCGTTTCTCTGCGCTACACGCTGCTTTTGTCGGCAAGTTAGCCATATCGTTATGTGTAAAAACAGATGAGAAGACTATGGCACTAATAGAAGAGTTCATTAAAAAAGAGTCATCGAGTGGCATTCTTTTAATATGTTCAACTATTTTGGCACTTGTTTTAAGTAATACGTTTTTGGCGCCTTGGTATGAGTCTTTATTACACCTCTCCGTTGAAATACGCGTTGGCGCATTACACCTTGATAAGTCTCTTTACCATTGGATCAATGAGGGTCTAATGGCTATTTTCTTTTTATTCATTGGTCTCGAAGTAAAAAAGGAAATATTAGAGGGACATTTATCCTCGGTAAAGCAAATAGCGTTACCCGGCATTGCAGCCATTGGCGGAATGATCGTTCCAGCCGCTATTTATTTGGCATTTAATCAAAACAACCCGATTGCAGAAAATGGCTGGGCCATTCCAACAGCAACGGATATTGCGTTTGCATTAGGCGTACTGTCTTTATTAGGTCGTCGAGTACCGCCGTCGCTTAAAGCCTTTCTGATGGCCTTAGCCATTTTTGATGACTTAGGTGCGATCATAATCATTGCCCTTTTTTATACGAGCGAACTGTCTACCTTGTCGATCATTGTGGCCATTTCATCGTTGATCGTCTTGATTCTTCTTAATGTTTTTGATGTCTCAAAAAAAGCCGCTTATTTTATTGTTGGCACCATTTTATGGCTGAGCGTTCTCCAGTCTGGGGTTCATGCTACTTTGTCGGGGGTAGCACTCGCATTTACCATCCCGTTAAATGCAAAAGATGAACATAAACAAACATTCTCCCCCCTCAAAGAAATAGAACATAGCCTGCATTTTTGGGTCGTTTTTTTCATTCTTCCGATCTTTGCTTTCGCCAATGCTGGGGTAAATCTCACGGAGATTTCTTTTTCTCAAATGTCTGGTAGCGTGCCGCTAGGGATTATGCTCGGTTTATTTATTGGTAAGCAACTCGGTGTGCTGGGCTTTAGCTTTTTAGCCATCAAGTTAAGGTTTGCAACATTACCGGAGGGGAGTAATTGGTTACAGTTATACGGTGTGTCCGCCTTAACGGGTATAGGCTTTACCATGAGCCTGTTTATTGTTTCTTTGGCATTTGAAGACGACAGTGTTTTTCAATATACCGATAAACTAGCCATCCTTATCGGTTCATTTGCATCTGGAGTATTAGGCTACGTGGTTCTTAAAGTGGGTAGGCATCGGTAAAAATGGATTCCCCAACACTACATCCCCTCCTACCCGATCGAATATCATCAACCGTTTGCGGCAAAAACAAGGGGGGTGGCAAACTCGATTTTATTTTATGGGCGTTAACACTCTAAAGGAGTGCTCAGCAAGTATAAAGTATCATAACTAAAATCTTGTTCGTGAGGCCACTCTACAGACCCAAAAGCGACCGATACTCGCTTGAAATAATGATAATCTTGTAACTCTTTAAAAATACCTTTATCCAAAAACGGACTGGCGTCAAAAAGTTTAACTTCATTATTTTCAAACGATAACTTTAAAACGTTATTTTTCAGTGCTTCGACTGAAACTACAAGAGGATTCATCATATTAGCCTTATTTTAAAGGATCAATTTTAAATACTGACTCACCATTGATAGCAAGCTCCCAGTCAGCCATTAATTCATCTTTATGTATTTCAATCCAAGCATCAACAAGTTTTTGTTTTGTATGCAAATAGACCGGCAATAAAACCTAGCTTAGCCTTACGTTGCCGTTAGCCCCCCTCATAGGTTCCTATTCAAACCATACAAACTTTTATTAATATTGCCCTTGTTATCAACCAGCACCACCTTAGCGCCTAGGCTGGTTAATTGTTTATTCAACTCACTCGCGTACAGTAGCTGTTTAAATTCTACAAAACTCAATTCATCACTCGAAAAAATAAAGTCGTATAAGGACCGCAAATCAAACACCAACTCTGCCTGTTCAAAGTAGATTTTTGTTGTCGCTGCGTTAATACGCGCGTATAGCTCGGGGTCCTCTTTTAAGATACCGCTAAAAAAACTTAAAACTTTTGCATAGCTACTCGTTTGATTGATCACCTGCTATTTCCCCTGCCCTTTGCTGTTTACGCTAACAAAAGCTATTTGAAGGCCTTGTTATCGTGCTAATATTTTGCAAATTCTAGCTATATTTCCATTTAATTACACCCATGATTGAACTCATTCTTGGTGGCGCTCGCTCTGGTAAGAGCCGCTACGCCGAACGGCAAGCCGCCGCCAGCAACAAAGACGTTTATTATATTGCCACCGCCTCAGCGGGTGATGGTGAAATGAGCCAACGTATAAAACAGCACGTGCAACAACGCCCCGCTCACTGGCAAACCATTGAAGAACCCGTGCAATTGGCGAGCGTGTTACAGCAACACGACCAAGTTAACCGAGTATTCTTGGTGGATTGTTTGACCTTATGGCTGAGCAATATACTCTTTAGTGACTCGGAACAAGCCAATGAACAACGTTTTGAGGATGAAAAAAAGCAGCTGCTAGAGCTTCTGCCGCAACTCAACGCCGATATTATTCTAGTGTCTAATGAAGTCGGCCAAGGTATTACCCCAATCAATGCGATGGCCCGACGATTCGTTGATGAAGCAGGTCGCTTGCACCAAGACATTTCACCCTTGAGCCATAAAGTCAGTTTTGTCACTGCTGGGCTCGTACAACAATTAAAATAAATATGAATTGGATAAATAACCCGATTAAACCTGCCTCTGCGAGCTACCGAGAACAAGCCAGTAGCCGACAAGAAAACCTTACCAAACCACCCGGCTCATTAGGTGAGCTGGAATCGATAGCTATTCGGCTTGCCGCTTTACAGCAACGAGAACAGCCCAGTTTAGATAAGGTATTTATTAGTATTTTTGCTGCTGACCACGGGATTGCGGAAGAAGGTGTCTCCGCTTTCCCACAAGAAGTGACCAAGGCGATGCTCAGTAACTTTATAGCCGGTGGTGCGGCCATTAACGCGCTGGCAAAACTGCAAGGTGCTGAGCTCGAAATCATTAATGTGGGTGTTAAACAATGCGATGAGCCATTCGAGGGGTTGCTACAACAGTCTATTGCTGAAGGTACCGCCAATTTTTCCAAGCAAGCAGCGATGAGCAGTGAACAGCTCACTAGCGCGCTGGAAGTGGGCCGCCAAGCCATTGAACGTATCGCCTCCCAGCAAGCAGATGTTTTTATTGCCGGTGAGATGGGTATTGCGAACACCACCAGTGCTAGCGCATTGGCTTGCGCAATACTCAAACAGCCCGTCGATAAACTGGTCGGCGCTGGCACAGGGGTTAACGCAGAAGGCATACTCAAAAAACAACAAGTGATCGAAGACGCGCTGGCTTTTCACCAATCGCAACTTAACGAGCCATTATCGATATTGCAGCACCTAGGCGGTTTTGAAATTGCGGCGATGGTGGGCGCTTATATTCATTGTGGTCAGCAAGGTATTCCAGTCATCGTCGATGGTTTTATCAGCTCCACGGCGGCGCTAATTGCGCTAAAAGTTCAACCGACACTCGCTGACTGGTTGTTTTATGGGCACCAATCCGAAGAAGCAGGACATCAGCACGTATTAAGCGCATTAGCGGCCAAACCCCTACTCAATTTAAATATGCGCCTAGGCGAAGCCAGTGGCGCTGCCTTAGCCGTTTCTATTTTACGTGCGGCTTGCCAATTACATACACAAATGGCCACCTTTGAAGAAGCAGGTATTTAAGCATGACCATAACAATAGATTTATTACGCCACGGCGAGGTTGCCGGCGGTTTGAGATTACGCGGTTATAGAGACGACCCATTAAGTGACAAGGGCTGGCAGCAATTACGCGAGGTGATCAAGGGTAAAACCCTACCTTGGGATGCCATCATCAGCTCTCCCCTACAACGCTGTGCGCTGTTTGCTGAGGAAGTCTCTCAACAGCACGACAAACCCCTGCAAATTAGGCCCGGCTTCAAAGAAATTAGCTTTGGCGACTGGGAGGGCGAGTTGTTCAGCGACTTATATAAAAATAACGCCGAGCAAATGAGTCGTTTTTGGAATAACCCCAGCGCAGAAACGCCACCGAATGGTGAACCCTACAACGACTTTGAAACACGCGTACACCAAGCTTGGGATGAATTGGTTGCCGATAATACGGATAAACATATTTTATTAGTCGCTCACGGTGGCACTATCCGCGCGCTATTAAGAAAGGTGATTCACTTTCCAGTACCGTCTTTTTTTAAAATAGAAGTACCGAATGCCTCGCTCAGTCGCATCACCATCGACGACGACATTACTCGCTTAACCTTCCTCAATGGGCACTTGTCGTGAAAGCCTTCCTGCTCGCATTACAGTTTTTAACCCGTATTCCTATCCCCATAGCGATCAACCCGAGTGCCCAACGTCTGGGTCGATCGGTTATTTATTACCCGTTAATCGGCGTAGTGATCGGCGTTATCTTACTGGCCTTCGCCTATACCCTGGGCGCTAGCCATAGCTCATTAGCCGCCGCCATCATTTTAACCGTGTGGGTGGGACTAACCGGCGGCCTGCACTTAGATGGGGTCGCAGACTGCGTCGATGGCTGGATTGGCGGCCAAGGCAACCTCGATCGATCACTGCAGATCATGAAAGATCCGAATGCTGGGCCGATGGCGGTTATCGCGATAGTTTTATTATTACTGCTTAAATTTTCTGCACTTAGCGTACTTATCGAAAGTAACTCATTAGCTATTTTATTGGCCGCGCCGATTATTGCCCGAGCATCAATTCCATTTTTAATGCTCAGTACCCCGTATTTACGCATTAATGGTTTAGCCGAACAAATGCTGCAACAACTCCCCCGTCAACTGGCGATAGCCAGCATCGTACTAAGCTTACTGCTCTGCACGCTGATGGCCGGTTGGTTATTCAGCCTTGGCATCATGCTCTGCGCACTCGCACTGCGATTTATTTTTCTACGTTTATTTAGCGGAACCACCGGTGATATGTACGGTGCATCGGTTGAAGTGATAGAACTCAGCGCTTTGTTATTGGCGGTTTGCTTATTGCCATAACCGCTCTTTGGCTGATTAATATTGTGCAGGGCGAAACTGCCGGCGAAATCCCGACGGGCTTAATTCGGTCAACGACTTAAACACCCGTGAAAAATAATTGCAGTCGGTATAACCGACCCCTAAGGCAATCGTTTTAGTGCTCTCATCGCCATTAATCAAGCGTGATTTAGCGGCTTCCACGCGCAGACGTTGTAGGTAACGTGACGGTTTTTCTCCGGTGGATTTTTGAAAGCGTCGAATAAAGGTACTTTTACTCATACCCAATTTATCAGCCAATTGCAGCAACACCACTTTTTCATGGTAATGGTCATCGAGCCAGTCTTGTGCCTGGTGTATGCCTTTATCGTGGTGCCGGCGAAACCCAGTGATATTAAACAGGGTCAGGTCGTAGTTACGCCTAAAATCAAAGGTGACATCTCTCGCCAGCGAGTTAGCCAGCTTCACTCCACCAAAATAACCGATTAAGTGCATCGTTAAGTCCACCGCGGCATTATGTCCGTTAGAACTATATAGCGCCGCCTCTTCCACCAAGACTTGGTGCTCCTGCCATTTAACCTGCGGGTAACGCTGCTTAAAAACATTCAAGTGCCGCCAATAAGTGGTTGCTCGACGCCCATCCAACAAGCCTGCTTCGGCAATCCAAAACACCCCACTATTAACCCCAGCGAGTACCGCCCCTTGTTCGTACTGCTTACGCAACCAAGGCGCTATTTGCGGGTACTTATCGGTCAGCTCGGCAAAATCACCCCAACAATGCGCAATCAAAATCAAATCAAACACCGCCTCATCTTGCGCCGAATCCTCGTCGATACTGTAGTTGCCTATGACCTTGCTTTTGCTATAACTGGTGACTGTCGCAGCGCTGGGGGTCACCATTTGCCAGTTAAACCGTTGCTCACGTTGACGTAGGTTAATACTTTGAAATAAATCGGGCGCGGAACTCAGCGATGATTCCCATGCGCCATCGTATATCAGTAAGCCCACCCGCCAATCAACGCCCTGTTTATTATTCTTAAGCCCCATAACGACACTTTTACCTAGTAAAGCGAAACTATAACCCAATGACGACTCACTCATCGGCATTTAAACTGGTCAATTAATTAATAGACATCATCAAAACAAGGAAATTATTGTGGATACCAAACTTTCCCCAGAAGAAATAAGCTTTCGTGATGAGGTGCGGGCTTTTTTAAAAGAAGCCTTTACCGACGAACTAGCCGCTAAATGCAACAGCCCACAACACTTCAAGGCCGGCCAAGTTGAATGGCAAAAACGCCTTGCCGCCCAAGGTTGGGCCGCGCCGGGTTGGCCTAAAGAGCACGGTGGTGCCGGCTGGACGGTGACACAGAGCTTTATTTATGAAACCGAACGTTCACGCGCGGGTGCGCCAGATGTGGTGCCCTTTGGCTTGAAAATGGTCGCCCCGGTTATTTACGGTTTTGGCAGTGAAGAACAAAAACAACGTTTCCTACCAGACATCTTAAATAGCGATGTTTGGTGGTGCCAAGGTTATTCAGAACCCGGTTCAGGTTCTGATCTAGCATCACTACAAACTAAAGCCGAACTCGACGGTGATGAATATATCGTTAATGGCGCAAAAATTTGGACCACCTACGCACAGTACGCGGATTGGATTTTCTGCTTGGTACGTACCGATAACAGCGGTAAAAAACAGCAGGGCATTAGCTTCATCCTAATCGACATGAAAACACCGGGGATTACGGTTAACGCCATCGAGTCTATTGACGGCGACCATAGTTTGAACGAAGTCTTATTTGATAATGTTCGTGTTCCTGTTGCTAACCGTATTGGTGAGCAAGATCAGGGTTGGCACTACGCTAAAGCCTTATTGACCCACGAGCGCACTGCTATTGCAGGTGTTGCTGATTCAAAACGTTTTTTAGCCGAATTGAAAGATATCGCAAAACAAGAAGTGAGTGGTGGTAAGGCGTTAATTGAAGACCCTATGATCCAGTCACGTTTTGCCGATATTGAAATTGAATTGATGGCCTTAGAGTACACCGAATTACGCGTTTTAGCGTTAACCGCCGAAGGTAAAGGCCCTGGCCCTGCTTCGTCCTTATTGAAGATCAAAGGCACGGAGATTCAGCAGTTAATTCAACAGCTTCGGATAGATTTAGCAGGTTATTACTGTGGTGCAGTTCACGGCGATTTAAGCGCTGAACAATTAGGCCACCAGTTTGGTGATAAGGCCCGCCGTGCATTTATGTATGGCCGTGCCTCAACTATTTATGGTGGTTCCAATGAAGTTCAAAAGAACATCACCGCCAAGTTAGTACTTGGGCTTTAAGCCCGATTAATATCGATATTAAGGATAATTCACACAATGAATTTTAATCTCTCTGAAGAACAAAACATGCTCAAAGACAGCGTTTCTCGCTTTGTGCAAAACCAATATGACTTTGATACCCGCCGTAAAATTGTCGAAGCTGAAGAAGGCTTTAGCCGTGAAAACTGGCAGACATTTGCCGATTTAGGCTGGTTATCTATTCCATTCACCGAAGCTCAAGGTGGCTTTGCTGGTAGTGTGTTAGATAGCATGGTGGTGATGGAAGAAATGGGCAAGGGCCTTGTCGCCGAACCGTTTGTCGCCACCGTATTATTGTTTGGTGGTCTACTTAGCAACAGCTCTAATAGCGCTTCTTATCAAGCCACTATACAAGCGATTATCGACGGTGAAGTACAGGGTGCTTTTGCTTACCTTGAGCGTCAAAGCCGTTTTGAAGTCACCGATATTAAAACCACCGCGACTAAAAATAGCGGTGGTTATAGCCTGAACGGTGAAAAAACCGTCGTTTTTAATGGTGCCTCGGCCGATAAAATTATCGTCTCAGCTCGCACCAGCGGTGAACAGTTTGATCAACAAGGCATTAGCTTGTTTATGATCGATGCGAATGCGCAAGGTATTGAAAAAACCACTTACCGCTTAATGGATGGCCAGCGTGTTGCCAATATCGTCTTAAACGATGTGCAAGTTTCAGCCGATCAATTGGTTGGCGAACTAGACGTCGCTTACCCGCTCATGCAAACCGTCATCAATGAGGTGATGATTGCGATCTGCGCTGAAGCCTTGGGTATTATGCAAGTATTGAATGAAACGACCATCGAATATGCAAAAACTCGTAAGCAATTCGGCGTGGCGATTGGGTCTTTCCAAGCATTACAACACCGCATGGTTGATACCTTTATGGCTTGTGAGCAAAGCCAGTCCTTATTATTACGCGCGGCGGGTTCTCATGCAGCGGGTAATAAGGAGTCAGAGCTCGATATCTTGGCATTAAAAGTCATGGTCGGACGCGCCGGAAAACTGATTGGTGGAGAAGCCATTCAAATTCACGGCGGTATGGGAATTACCGATGAACTAAATGTCGGGCATTATGTCAAAAGGTTGATGATGATTAACACGACCTTTGGTGATGCTGATTATCATCAACAAAAGTTCTCTGCAATTAGTAATCGTTAAGACTGCATTTAGAACTAAAAAAAGCCTCTTTCTATAGAGGCTTTTTTTTATCTGCTTGTTTTATTTAACCGATAACAGAAGGGTTTAAGGTATATCGGCCGATGCTGCCCGCCATAACATAAAGGCAGGCAGCATCGGCTTTATGATTAGGCTAAAACCTCAGCCTTCAACTTACCTTCGTTTTTAAGTTTTTCAGTGACATCATCACGGAGTGAATTCTTGATGATTTTACCCACGGGATTCCGCGGAATGGCATCACAAATTTCTAAGCGTTCGGGGAGCTTATAAACCGCTATTTTTTGCTCACGCATATAATCGGTTAAACTCGATAAACTCGGTACTGTCTGTACATCTTTAGCGACAACATACACACAAATACCCTCACCTAAGCGTTCATCGGGCATCGCAACCGCAGCCACGTCCATCACGTCAGGGTGGCCCTGCAACACATTTTCCACTTCTTGTGCGCTGATGTTATTGCCACCGCGAATAATAATATCTTTGCAGCGATCAAAAAAGCTGACGAAACCATCTTCTTCTATGCGAAACAAGTCGCCGGTATAAAAGTAACCCTCGTTATCAAATGATGTTTCGCTAATATCGGCACGGCGGAAATACCCCGGAAAAACATTGGGCCCCTTATACGCTAATTGGCCGATATCCCCTACTTCAGTGAGTGACTCACCACTATCTAAGTCAACCACTTTTAATGCGATGCCTTTTACTGGGTTTTCCGCGCTGCGAACACTCCAATTAGGGTAACAACGCGAACGTTTTTGTGCATCCGGTACGTCTCTCGCGCTAGACACAATCGCCGTTCCTTCGGTTTGCCCCCAGGCACAAGAAACATCGATATTCCAACGCTTTTTAAACTCGTCTAACGCCCAGGCAGACGGTGGCGCGGAACCACTCAAGATACTTTCAACCGAACTTAAGTCCAGTTTATCGACATCTGGGTGTTTCAAAATCATATTGAGTAAAGCTGGGACTAATAAGGTAGTAGTGATCCCCTCATCCTTCATTTGTTCAAAAAACACATCACTGTTAAATGGGTGATGGAACACCGTAGTGCCGCCAAAATATAACCAATTAATGAGCCCCATCGCCACCCCGGTCATATTCACCATCGGCGCGGTACATTGAGTAATTTGACAGCGATTATGCCAATCACCCAAGGACTTTTCCAACACCTGAATTTGCACAATCCAATTATTGTGGCTCATCGGGCAACCTTTAGGGTTAGACTCGGTACCGGATGACCAACAAAGGCTAAACACTTCATTAGCGTCAAGTTCAATCGCGTTAAGTTGTGCCAAATCAACCGGCCCCTCACTCAACTTATTCACCTCTGCTAAGCTGATAATATGCTCTAAGGAATCGTGTTTATCTGCGATATTGCGTACCATTTCAAGGTTATTAAACCCAGAGAAATCTTCTAAGCTGATATAGGCCTTAGCTTTTGCTAAGTCACAGATATAGTTAAATTCTTTTTCTCGCCACTGAATCGGTAATGGTGAAAAAATAGCACCAATTCTAGCCAGCGCCATATAGATAATCGCTAACTCATTAATATTAGGCAGCTGAACAATAACGATATCGTCCTTCGTGATGCCCTGCGCTAAGAAGGCCGTGGCTAAAGCATCCACCTTCAACCCTAGATCGGCATAACTGATGCGTTGCATAGGCGCGCCAACTAATTCAGGTTTATTTGACGGGTCTACTAGGGCAATGCGTTGCGGGTGTTTTTTTACATTCTGTAGAAAAATATCTACCAAGGTTGTATCTGACCAGACACCTGTACTCGTGTAAAAATCGACATCCTTGTTGCTTGTTAAAATCATAAGGGCTCCTATTAATACCGTTTATTTTTATGTAGAAGTAAACAGCCATTCAGCTGTTCTTTTACTTCTTATGTAAGACAACTAAAGTATACAACCAAGCGCTTGTTAGGCAAGGCTTTACTGTAAATTAATAGCTGTTTTATAAGCAGATCAGCTCAAAATAAATCGTTTTCTTAGGCGAATAAGGCTAACTGTAATACACGGCCCTGAGTACCAAGTTATATCTCTTCTAAAAAGAGCATTTAAAGGTAGTAAATATCCTCAACAAAGCCCGTTAACTCACTCGCGGTACTTTCACCCTCTTTTTGTCCTAACTCAATACGCTGCTCAAGCTCAGCATAGCCTCCTTCAAAAACAAACCAGTCTTGCAATTCTTCGGCTGAATAAACGGCATCAATTTGTCTTGGCTCTTCGGTGTAAATGACTTGCACCACAATCAGCAATAGCAGCATCGCTACAACCGTGGGAAAGGCTTGTAATACTTGCGAAGGGTCTATAAAACGTTGGATAACAGACTGCCACCATGGGGTGATTTTTGCGGGCGTTTGACTATTCGCAACTGAAGCAGTAATTTTTTCAGCCAAGTTCGTCTCGGCAGCTAAACTCCATTGCGGTTCAGAAGAGGCAAAACACTCGTTTAATATTAATTCATCCGTGGCTGTCATTGATAAAGCCAGGCTCAGTTCGCTATCCGCCGCAATATGCTCACTAAGTTGTTGCTGGTTAGAAACAGGCCAGCGTTGTAAATCAGCACCGTAGCCCTCTATCAGCTGTAGTATTTGTTCACGTTTGATCATAAACACGCTCCTAATTGGCTATCCTGCACCCTTTTATTTCTCAAACTTCGTTTCGCCCGCGCAAGTAATGAACTAGTGGCTTCAGGGTTCATGTCAAGCACTGCTGACACCTCGGCGACAGTTAAACCATTATTGATAAATAAACACAGCGCGGTACGTTGCCGCTCCGGTAATTCAGTAAGTGCTCGCTGATACCACTGCTGCTGTTCTGTCTGCAAAAGAGCTTGCTCTAAATTTGTTTTCTCACACAAGATATCTTGCTCAAGACGCCCCACCCGTGCATCACGTTTCTTTTTACGCAAAAAATCAATCGTTGCGTTATAAACTATTTTAAATAACCAGCTTTTAGCACTCCCTTTACTGGCGGACCAAGCACTAGCATTGCGCCATACTCGAAAAAAGGCATCTTGAACAATATCCTCAGAGCAGGAAAAGCTAAGGGTATAACGTGTTGAAAATTTAACCAAGCTCGCTAAGTAACGCCGAACCAATTCGGCCAAAGCCGCCTGTTCATTATTCTCTAGCAATTCCATGAGGCGTTCATCACTCAATATTTTCAATGTATTCACGCTTATTTATACCACTTAGCTTGAGCAAAGTAGCTTTATTATTTTTTACGTCGATCTGTATGCGCTTGTTTTAATTCATCATGCGATACTGAACCATTATTATCGGCATCGAGTCGATTAAACCAGCTCAAACGCGACTGTTTATATTCTTTAGGGCTAACACTCCCGTTGTTATCAGCATCCATCCTGGAAAACATTTTATCGGTACGGTGATATTTTTTACCGTGATGATCACCTTTCTTTCTGTGATCTTTTGCAGTCGAGTGATCCCTCCTCCAGCCATTGTGCAGGAATTCTTGTTCAGTCACTTTGCCGTCCGCATTATTACCATCTAATTTTGCAAACTTTTCAACCGCCTTTGTTTTCGCTTTATTGATAGCCGCGTTGACATACTCCTTTTTTGTCAGCGTTCCGTCAGCGTTTGCATCTAAGGCTTTAAATTTTTGTTGTTTCTTTTGCGCATGATGAGCTTTTTTCTTTTCCACATGCTCTGCCTTACGCTGTTCGTTATATTGTTTGAATTCGTTCATTTCAAACACCCCGCTCCCATCTTTATCAATGCGCGAAAAGCTGTCATTCAAGTTGGCATTAAATTCAGTTAAGGAAATTTTGCCATCAGAGTTTTGGTCAAACTTATTGAAAAAATCGTTAGCGCTGGGTTTGGCCTGACTGACGCCGCTGACCATCAATAAGCCGCCCGCGAGCAAAGGAAATAATAATTGTTTGTTGCACATAATAACTCCATGTTTTTATTTAGATACAACCGAGCTAGCCTTTTTTTGTGAGTCATCGAGGAATCACTCCGTTGTTAACACATATAACGAGACGCAGACGAAAAACGGTTGCTAGGCATAATGTTTTTTTTATTGAAAGGGATATCCACTGTACAACCCCATCAAAAACTAACCCTTGAGTCGATCAGCGTTGCTATTGCTACGATGAGGATTAGCTATCAACTTGGCGACCGCTAAAACAGCATTAGGCCATATTGAGATGAGATCGTTAGGCTAAGCTCGAAAATCACCATCGTCGATTTAGCTGTATTGCGTACAAGCTAGCTTTCACTGCGAGTATGTTGTTATTTACAGCAGTCGCCTAGCTATAAATGACATCCCCATGGATAATTTAATATTTTACCTTGCATTATCTTTATTTTTAAGCTATACCGCTAAACCTAAGTTTCATCGGTCAGTGTTATTCTTATAAGGTTTACATGTCGTATTATTTAACGGCAGTCAACGCAGCTGGGGACACGTAAATGAAGCAATCAAGACAAACTAGTTTTAGCAGGACTTGCAGCCAAATACTATTTATTGGGATGTTAGCGATTGGGCCTCAGGCAGCAAATGGCCTTACGCTATCGCTACCTGATCAACACTCAGGACAAGTCGGATTAAATAAGGGCGGCTCAATGGCAAAAGCCGGCCCAATGCTTTTAAAGGTTCACGCAGAATATCGCGCCCATAAGAAGCTGAATTCAGCATTATTTAAATCCAAAAACCCGTTCCTTAAAATTAGGCACGGTAAGATTCTCATCGATGCTGTGGCAGCCCGTGATGGTGACACCCTGTTAAAAGACCTGAACAAACTGGGCCTGCAGAAAGGGGCTCGTTATGGGCATATTGTTTCAGGCCGGTTACCACTAGCGGTTATCGATAAAGCGGCGGCACTGAATAGTCTGCAGCTCATATCCGCTTCTATTCCACTAAGCAGTACCGGTAGCGTGACCAGCGAAGGTGATATTGCCCAACGTTCGGACCTCGCACGAGACGGCGGCATTGATGGCAGCGGCATTTTAGTCGGTATTCTATCTGATAGCTATAACCAGCAAACATCAGGCATTACCGCAGCGGACGATATAAGCAGTGGTGATCTGCCTGCAGCCATCATGGTCCTTGACGACAGTGCAGAATGCACTAATGGTATTGAATCTCAGCCTTGCACAGACGAGGGCCGCGCGATGATGCAAATCATCCATGATGTCGCCCCCGGCGCAGACATGGCCTTCCATACTGCCTTTGGCGGAATTGCTGATTTTGCCAATGGCATTCAGGAACTTGCAAATGCAGGTGCTGACGTCATCGTGGATGACGTGTTTTATCTGGGTGAGCCCATGTTTCAGGACGGTGCCATCGCCAAGGCTGTCGACAATGTGGCAGCTAACGGCGTGGTTTATTTTTCTGCGGCAGGCAATATGGGCCGTGATAGTTATCAGAAAGACTATGACGGAAGCGGAGAGATCCTCTACATTAATATTCTTGGCACGGATATTTGGGCAGGGGAAATGCACGATTTTGATCCATCCCCTGGAAGCAAAGATACCCAACAACGCATTGATATCCCAGAAGGTCAGTGTTTCATTTTGGTTCTTCAGTGGGACTCACCCTTTGGTTCAGCCGCATTGGGTACCGGCACCCAGAACGACCTCGATGTCTGGATCGTTAATGCTATCAGTACCGAAATTATTACCTACGATGCACATGAAAACATCCCTATTGGTGAACCGGTTGAAGCCATTCAATTCTGTAATGACGGGCTTCTGTATCCGGTTCAGCCTTATGTCCAACTTATAATCGCACATTGGGATGGCCCAACACCGGGCTTGATGAAACATGTTGTTTTCGGCAATGTAACGGTCGAACACCCAACTGACAGTGGAACAATCTATGGCCACGCTAATGCCGCTGGGGCCGAAGCTGTCGGCGCTGCCTATTATTTGGAAACACCCGAGTTTAGCCTTATGCCACCACTCATTGAAAGTTTTTCATCTGTCGGCGGCGTGCCAATTCTGCTGGATGAGAATGGCGACTTCCTGGCTGTACCCGATATTCGCCTGAAACCAGGGATTACTGCGCCAGACGGTGTTAATACGACTTTCTTTTACCCAAGCAGTGATCGAGATGGTGATGGTCAACCGGACTTTTCAGGCACCTCCGCCGCGGCTCCACATGCTGCAGGGGTTGCCGCTTTGATGCTCAACTCCCTGCCTGCCGCCGAACCGGTTGATATCTATACGGCAATGAGATCAACCGCGATTGATATGGGCCCCCTTGGATTTGACTATGAATCAGGTTATGGATTAATTCAAGCCGATGCCGCCGTTGCGGCCCTGTCAGCCACCGGTAACGCTGCACCAACGGCCGGATTTATTGTGCTATCTGTCACCGAGCTGAACGTAGATTTTTCTGATACGAGCACCGATACAGATGGTTCTATTAGCGAATGGGACTGGAATTTTGGTGATGGCTTATCTTCCAACGCACAAAACCCAACTCACCCCTATGCTGCAGCAGGAACCTATTCCGTCACACTCATAGCAACCGATAATGACGGAGCTACGGATGCAATCACTCAGGATGTAACGGTGAGCACGGCTGCCTCCAACACGGTTCCCAGCGCGTCTTTTAGTTATTCCTGCAGCAGTAAGGATTGTACATTTACCGACCTTAGCTCAGATCCAGACGCTGGCGACAGTATAACCAGTTGGAACTGGGGTTTCGGCGATACGGCAACCTCGACCCTGCAAAACCCAACTCATACATACACGAGCCCAGGCAATTATACGGTAACACTTGAGGTGGCAGACAGCACCGATGCTAAAGGAAGTATCAGCACAACCTTTCGTATTAAGAACCGAGGAAACACCTCGGGAACCGTTGGCGGTGGTAGCGAGCCAGTCGACACGGGAGAAGCGGAAAAAGGCCGGAAGAAATGCAACGATGGCATCGACAACGATAACGATGGCGCTATTGATAGTGCAGATTCAGACTGTACAAAATGAGCTTGAAAATGACCTGAGGAACAAGCTCCTAAGACCATCGTCGACAAATTGCGAAGCGAGCATGGCACAGCTCAACTCAGTGCGAATGACTAAAACGTGGCGAATGACAAAACTTATATGATGCAGATGGCTTTTTCTTACATTTAAGACCTGACATTATTGAAGGTTTGGATTCAAATTATTATTAGCCGACAGCTATTAATTACTAAGTTAGCTTCGTAAGGATTCTGTTCTTTAGGTCGTACTTACCTAAAGAACAGAGATAAAAATAGTGCTCCTAATAGTTCGTGTAATAACAACCCTTACGAAAGCTCAAGCGAGTAGACTTCATTAATTTCTGGGTGGCCCAAAACACGTTTTAAGTAGCTCGCTAAATTAGAGTGTTTTTCTGTCAACGAATCCTTCAAGACGCTTTGCCAATGAATCGCCACAGCAAGATATAAATCAGCGATGGTTAGCGTAGGACCCGCAAGGTAGTGATTATCCGCGAGTTGTTTATTAATGATCGCAAACAAATCATGCAAAGAATTTTCAGCATTTTCTTTAACATCAGCCAGGTTACTGCCGTAACGATCAGGGCAAAAAGCACGAGAAAAATGAGGGTGTACATTAGAGTAAACAAACATCATCCACTTTAAGGCTTGAGCACGTTCTAGGGTACCGACTGCAGGAAGTAAGTTGCTGTGTGGAGCTATTTCACTGATGTATTGTAGAATAGCGCCGCCTTCGGTAATGATCTCCTCTCCCACCATCAATGCGGGTAATTTCCCTAAAGGGTTTATTTTTAGAAACTCCTCGCTAAATTGCTCTCCTTTCTGAGTATTAATGATTTTGACCTTATGCTCCAAGCCGCTGATGGCGAGCGCCGCCTTGACCGCAAGTGAGCAAGAACCTGGAGCGTGAAATAATGTAATCATCTGTTTTTCCTTTTATGTTTGAGGTGAACAAGCATAAAACAGCTATGGCCGCTGGTAAATTCTCTATATCTGCATACTGCCAGTGCAATAATGCACGAATGAGTGATTGGGGTGATATTCGATATTTTTTAACTCGCCCTTCAGTTAGAACTAAGAAACTGCCAAATATCACGCCAACTTTTGGTTTATATAACCATTTTCAACGGCAAAACGGTTAATCTAATGATATTCTTGAGTTTCGCCTTATTGATGAATAAGCAGCGTTTCAAAAATAACAACCCGATACTTTATTAAAGCTATCAGTGGGCCAAGGGTTAAAAAACATGGCTGCACAAGAGCCCCCGATTAACCAAACCGCCACATAAATCCTGAGTTGCGCCCCCCATCTTTGGCTGGCTAGCCATGCCAGCATTGATTTAACTAATACGTATAATTTATATTATCAATTGTTAATCGTTTTTTCGCACTGACAAGGAAGCTATTAGCACTTATAAGGCAAGTCTAATACTAGGCAAGGCTTCCTCATCATTCGGCGCGGGGCTTGCGCAACATAACAACACCTCATCGTCATTCAATAATGAATCATCAATACCGTGATGGTTAACCTTCCCACTGATTAGTTTCACTTTACAGGAACCACACTGGCCACTTCGACAACCATAAGCAGGGGTCAAACCATGTGCTTCGGCAAATTCCAATAAATGACCGTCCTGTTGCGTCCAATGCTGCTCGACCGCTGAATTTGTTTCTCGGTCGATAAAAGAGACTAATGCAGCCTTCGCATCCACTTGGCTGGTTTTTAAACTGACGCTGATATGTTCCACCTCACGTTGTAGAGACGCTGGACCAAACTCTTCGGCAAACACACGTTTATCTGATATACCCAATTCGCGTAACAGATCATATTGGCTCTGCATAAACCCTGATGGGCCACACAAATAAAAATCATAATCATCCAATGGCAAAATGGATTGCAGCAGCTCTTTATTAATATACCCCCGATGATAACTCACTGGCGGCGATTCTTTTTCGGGGCGGCTTAATGCCCAAATACAGCGTATAGCACCAGAGGATTGCACCGACAACTGCTGCAACTCGGCCTGAAAAGCTTGCTGCTGCTGATTCGTCGCTGCTGCAATCAGGGTTATTTGACGAAATGATCGGGTGCGAAAATTATCTAACAACACGTGCCTAGCCATTGATATCATAGGAGTAATCCCCACACCAGCGGCTATTAAAACGACTGATCGCGGGCTATCATCATCCAAATAAAATGAACCTAATGGGGATTTACAGAGTATTTGTTCGCCAACAGAAACCTTATCATGCAAAAAATTTGAAACGATTCCTACCGGGTGCTCAGGCGATGATGCACTCTCACGTTTGACACTAATACGGAAATATTCATCTTCAGGGGCGCTGGAAACGGTATAGGTTCTGATCAATTCCTGCCCATCAATCTTTAATTTTATGCTGAGAAACTGCCCAGCCTTGAAGCTATTTTTTTGGAAATTATCTGCCGTTAAATACAGCGACTTAACCTGTGATGATTCATCAACGGTTTCACTGACCGTATAAGGTAGGAAGTCTGCTCGTTGCTTATCAACACGCTCTGCAAGGCTCGCTTCATTCCAAGTGCCGGTAAACTCAGTATTTGCGGAGTAGTCATTAAAACGCCAGCGTAAGGGTAAGGCAGATCTTAGCCATCGAGCCTCGATCAATTCAAAACGCCATAGACGCTCTGCTCCACTAAAGTAATCGGCCTCAGTTGATTCCAACAAAACCTCAGCCTTACCGGTCATGGTTAATACATCGCCAGATTCGAAGTCAATAAATAACAAACCGGCCATACCATTTTCTAGAATATTCCCCAGTGTATTAAAATGATTATTGCCTAAATAATCTGGAATTGTCAGTGTCTTTTGGCCATCCACCCGTACAAACCCAGGCTTCCCACCACGGTGGGAAACGTCAGCACCTTCGTTAGCCCTCCCCTCACCATCCACATAATAACTGGCAACAAAAAAAGTATCCGAGCGCTCCATCAGCGATATCGCCTGCTCATCAAACTGAGTCATCAACTCTAAACTCGAGTTTGGCATGTCAGCTTCATCAATAAAGCTGACATCACGACTTTGAATATACTGCGGGCAGTTGCCGAAACACTGATCCACCTGCAGTAAAAAACCCTCCTCATCGGATTCAATAAGATGAGTCGACAAGCGATTTCTACGACGGCTAGTAAGCTCTACACCTAATAAGCCGATGTTCTTTTTATTACCCTCACCTCCCTTCAATACGTCTGCCAAGGGATCACCCGGCAGCGGTAAACTATCAATTCTTAATTCAGTATCACTCGCGGCAGACATAAAACCAGAGCGGCCACACAAAATGGATGCCCAAGGCTGACCCTGTTGGTCAATAGAACCGGCAAAAACAAAAGGCAACTGCGCATAAAAATCTTGATGCTGGATGGGCATAAAAGGCCGAATCACTTTTTTCCCAAACGTTTCCATTTGCTCTCTTACCCCTAACATCGATTGCATCTTCTGCTCTCCTCGGTGAAAGGGAGATGAACCGCTGGAGAATGGTTGTCGTATCATAATGATATCCTGCCGCTTAGAACTACCTAAACAGAGGCTGGATGCCAAGATTAAGCGCCCAGCCTCTGAACTCAAATAACGTTTATGCCGCTGCTGAAAGCCCTACCGCTGTTTTTTGCATGGCCACAAAACCGCTCAGTCCTTCAAAACGCTTCAACCAGCTAATCACATTGGGGTAGCTACCCAGTGCCACGTCACCTTCTGGGGCATGAGCTATATAGGTATAATTCGCCACATCAGCCAAGCTCACACGTTCACCGACTAACCAGTCACGTCCTGCCAAATGTGCATTCAATACCGTCAACAAATCATGCGATGCATCGATCGCCGCTTGGTGATCAAGACCCGCACCAAACACGTTGACTAAGCGAGCACTCGCAGGGCCATTAGCTAATTTGCTTGCCGCCACCGATAAAAATCGCTGTACGTTTGCGCTATCAACAACCGTCTCGCCTAACCACGGTGTATTGCCACCATATTGATTAGCCAAGTACACCAAGATAGCATTTGAGTCAGCTAAAGTGACATCGCCATCCTCTAATACCGGCACCTGAGCAAAAGCATTTTTTGCTAAAAAGTCGGTTTGTTTATGCGCCCCAGCGGCGAGGTCGACATCGATGATTTCCGCATTGATGCCTAATAATGATAAATAAACCTCAACTTTATGTGAATGACCAGAAAGTGGGTGGCGGTATAGTTTAATTGTAGACATGTTGTACTCCGTTTAAAGTTTAATAATTGTAAGTTTCAATAAAGGTGTGGACGTACTAGCGACTTGCTCCGCTCAAAGTAAACCGATCCGTGTACCTTGAGATAAATAGTATACCGATCTGTTTACTTTGCCAAGTGTTATTTTAAATTCATGTGACTTTGCTTTCTTCTAGTCGAGTAGCCTATTCGTTTATATCGTTAAGCGGTTGTCACAGATAAAACTGGAAAAATAACAAGCCCCATGGTAAACATATCTGTCTACCTGAATGAAATAAATAAACCTATGCCGGCCATCTCAAAAAGAGAGCAAATCATCTCAACTGCACTGATGTTGTTTTACCAACACGGCTTCCATGCCACGGGTATCGATAAAATTATTAAACAAGCGGGAGTGTCTAAAAAAACCCTCTATAACCATTTTGAATCCAAAGATGAGCTGATTCTTGAAACATTAAAAAGAAGAGATGAGGTATTCACCAATAAGATGATCGCTGAAACAGAGCGTTTAGCTAAAAGCCCAAAAACACGTTTATTAAGAATTTTTGACGCTCATGACCTTTGGTTTAATGAAAAAACGTTTTCTGGCTGTATGTTTATTAATGCCTCAGCAGAATTTGCATCTCATAATGACCCCTTTCATCTTATCTGCGCAAAACATAAACGGAACATTAAAGAATACCTGTACGAACTTGCCAAACAAGCCCACGCCCAAGATGCCGAATTATTATCTCAACAACTGAGCCTTTTATTGGAAGGTGCGATTGTTGACGCCTATGTGAGTGGCAATACTAAAGCAGCCATCACCGCAAAAAGTATTGCGCAAGTGATCATCAAGCAGGCTATAAAATGATGACTTTGGATAGGGAAATATAAGCCGCTTAAAAAGTGGCTTATAAGGAGTCTAAGTTTTAGTTGACCATTACAACTCAAGTCTTTGCGCTAACCGTTTATTCTATGGCAGTGTGTTTTCGCGCGTTAAGGGTTTAGAAAAGCAACCATGAGTAAGCTTTATTTTGCAGGCCAGTCTCCACCTTAACAACACTCCCTAGCCGGAATAATTACTTTTCTATTCCTCATGGCGCTGAATGTTGTTATGCGCTAATACATAAATCGGTAAACAAAGATATTATCTTGCAGACACGTTCGATTTGTTTTGGCGTTGTTTTTTCGGAGCCAATAGCTATTCGAATAGCTTTTCCTTCTGTCACCGTATACGAGTTTTCATCGAGACAACCCAATATAGATTTCATTAACTTATCAATCTCTGAGCGTGCCAAGTTCAAATAATCCAACTGGTAATATAAATTACCGGGAATCAGCATGCCAACATCATTAAGGTTTATTATCGCGCAGCTTTTATCACCTTTAAGCTTGAACAAAACTGAGCACGACCAACTCTTTCCTGAACCACCTCTAACTTGATAGCCTTTTTTTACTGTCAACTCATGAATGATTCTGATTTTATTATTTGGGCTTGAAGATGTGATCCTTAGCACTTCGTCTGTGCTCCACTTGCCCCTTTCTATATTTCGCTTAGACTCTAATTTACGCTCATAAACGGATGTCAATTCCGAGAACTTTTCTGTTGACACATTTGGTTTGAAACAATGCTCATATAACAACGTATCATTATATTTAATGCCGAATAAATATGTATAAACATCATCCTCATTGTGCTTAATATCCCCATAAAACAAACAGCCCAATAAACACCTATTTAAAGCAATTAACTCTGCTATTGTTGTTTTAAGAGGTAAATTCACCTGTTTAAACTTATCAAGTAACGTGCTATCACTTTCGTATGGGTGGTTTTCTCCATATTGAATTAAATCTTGTAACCTAGAATTGCCATACCTCTGAGAATGAAAAATAATTTGGGACTGAGCATCCTGAGAATTGTAGTTTTTATGCTTCATTTCAACCAACAATAGATCAAAGTCTGCAGCAACATAAATCAAGTCTATGCCAGGGGATTTAGGAAACTCTGCTAGTAGCGGGTAATAAGGTTTATCATTTACAACAAGCGGAACTTGATCGCGAAGTATGCTTAACTGAAAATCTGGCTCATCAGCAAAACCAAGGCAGTCAATGCCTTCGCACACCGTTATTTCCTTAATTAAATTTCCTGAAAATTGAAATGCTCTTTTCATAAAACCTCCTAACGACTACTCTAAACAATATCACCTCTTTTAGGTACTAAATTTAACTACGGCGTGACCATTACAAGGCCTTGATCGCTTAATTGGTAATTTATCTCGTTGTGCAACCCTTCCATTAAATTCAGTTTCTCTAGCGTCTGTCTAAAGCGCCAAAAGGTTGAGTGATCGGGAACGGCTTCTGATATATCCAGCCCAGCAAAACGAAGAAACAGCAGGTCTCTGGCTAATTGCTTATCTAGCGCAGGATCGCTGAGCTTGTACCTGCTTTGCAGGAGGAGTGCTTTGAACATCATCAAGGGTGGCCAAGCTTTCTCGCCCTGTTTTTTTGAATAAATACCTGATAGCTGTTGCTCTAGGCGCGACCAGTCGATTAATTCATGAACCGAATCTAGCTCTTTAAGGGCATCGTGATCTATCAACATGGCTTCGGCCAAACTACGTTGTCTGAGGTTTTTTCAGGCCATGTTATTCGCTTATTGCTCTTTTGTTGAGTAATCTATTATCTCAAGTGATGGGTGCTAGTTCATCTTTGTTTCGTGCAAAGGTCTCGGTAAACAGCTTTAGTTTATTTTCATCAGAGCGTACTCAGTACGGCGCGGTTTATACAAAATTAGATTCTTATGATTTTTAGCCGCTAATATTAGATTAGGCTTTTTAAACAAGCTCAACTTTTGCGCTGATCAGAAAACAAGGTCGGTGAAAATCAACAATGATTATTGACACGCCTCTTTAGCATCGGCCTATACTAGCGGTGTTAACTAACGTGAGGTGATTAAAATGGCCGATACCCACTTAGCAAAAGACATCATGGAAACAGCGCTAAACTTAGCGGAATCGTCTTCATGGGAAAGTACTCACCTCTATAACATCGCCGAACAGCTGGATATCAGCCTCGAACAAATACGCCGATATTACCCACAAAAAGACGATATAGTCGAAGCGTGGTTTGATCTCGCCGATAACGCTGTTTTGAGCAGCAAGCCAGGAGAGGAGTTCTCCGAACAGAGCCGTTGCGAGCGTTTACAGCACGTTATGATGACTTGGTTCGAGGCCTTGGCAGCGCATAAACGAATCACTGGCGAAATGTTATTATATAAACTGGAATTTGGCCACGTTCACTTGCAGGTACTGGGTATTATGCGTATCAGCCGTACCGTGCAATGGTTTATAGAAGCTGCGCAAATAGACTCAACGGGACCCAAACGAATTCTGCAAGAAACCGGGATAACAGCGGTCTATCTGGCAACTTTCAGTTACTGGTTATGTGATGATTCATCTGATCAGCAAAAAACTCGCCGCTTCCTAAAACGGGCCTTATTGAACTCAAAAAACTGCAGTTCTAAACTCCGCTGTCGTTAATACAGTGTCACCATACCGGCTTACTAATGAGCAATGGACACCCTCACCCATAGTCTAATTGGTGCCGTTAGCGCCAGAGCCGCCAGCGGAATTCGCTACCCTCTTCATATTATGGTCACGGCTGTGGCTGCCGCCTTCCCCGATATCGACTACCTATTGTTTTGGCTGAACCCGTATCAGTTTATAACTGAGTGGCACCGTGGCATAAGCCATTCCTTAGTCATGCTGCCGCTCTGGGCATTATTATTAAGCACGCTATTTTATCTACCGTTGCGCCGACAGATATCCTTTCAAGGTTTATTACTACTGTGTTCATTAGGCCTGCTAAGTCACATCCTCATCGATTGGATAACCGTCTTTGGCACCCAGTTATTTGCCCCGATATCCAACCAACGTTATGCCCTAGGCTTGGCGTTTGACATAGACCCATGGATAAGTCTAATCGTATTGTTCACATTATTGAATGGCTTCAAGCACCGAGTTGCTGCGTTTGTTAGCTTACTGCTCATCGGTGCTTATTTGGGGTTTTTATATTATGGGCAATACCTTGCTTTACAGACCATAGAAAGCAAAATAAAAAAGGAGAATATTGAGCCGAACAAGGTAATGGTATTACCCGAACCATTAGCTCCATGGCACTGGAAACTAATCATCGAGCACGACGAATACTATCGAATAGCCAGCCTCAGCTTACACCAACAAGCCAGTACATGGCTAGACTCGCTAACAAGCGTAATCATCAGCAACAGCCGGTCAGCTAGCCACCCCATAGAAGGTATTGGTTCGAGTCATCTTCAAACTTCCTTCGCGCAGCACCAAACTGAAACTAATTTACGATGGAAAAGCATTTATAAATTCGGTGCAGACATAAAACAGGCCGAACAACTTAAAGAGGTTTGGCTGCACCCCGAGATGCTTAAATTCCGTCAATTTTCCAGCTTACCGATACTTTATCGCGTAGACCAAACCGCAGTGTCAAGCTGCGTATGGTTTACCGACTTACGCTACGTATTACCAATCATCGCCCCACCGTTCCGCTACGGAATGTGTCGAGACAATAATGAAAAATGGCGTTTATACCGCTTAAAACGCGGCAGTCATAACCAGCGAGAACGGATTACAGCCCCCCAGATATTATTCAGTGTTTTGAAAAAACACTCAGTATGATCCCTGATTAGTTCAATCAGGGAAACTCTCTTAATCTTTATAAATGACTGAGGCGGCAAGCCGAGGAGAGAAAGACGCCCCCCTTTCCTCATTAATTAACCCGTTTATAGACTCAAATAGTGAATCACATACAGAAACAGAAAAGCACTCTAGGTATCGAGCTTCTCTCTATTATGGTACTGTTATAATATTAATGAAAACAAGCGGCAGGCTTACTCGATCATCGGTGTTGCTAGGGGTATTAGAATTTATTTAACTGCTGCTTGTTTAGGTAGTTTGAGTGCAATCAGCGCACTGATTAAGATGAAAAAACTCGATAACCATAAACAGGCCGCTAAACCGAATTGTTGATAAATATAACCGGATAACAAGGTGCCGATAAGCCGCCCCATCGCATTCGCCATATAATAAAAACCAACGTCCATCGATGCCCCCTCCACTCTGGCATAACTCACAATAAGGTAGCTATGTAGCGATGAGTTGATGGCAAATAACACACCAAAAACGAGTAAACCCGTTAGTAATACCGTCTCTGTATCGAGCTCACTTGATAAACCCCAAGCAATAGCGGCAGGGATTAAGCTGAGCATAGCCGCCCAAGTAAATGCCGACTGACCGCTGGGCATGCGTTTATCTTTAGTCCGAGTAATCACTGGAGCTACCGCTTGCACTAGACCATAAGCAATAACCCAAAACGCCAGAAAAGCCCCCACAGACCAATAATCCCAAGCTAATTGACTGCTGAGAAAAACCGGTAAGGCGATAACAAACCATACGTCACGTGAACAAAATAAGAATAATCGTGCAGCAGATAAATAATTTATCGCGCTAGATTTTGAAAACACCTCGGTAAATTTTACTTTTCTTTTAATTTGACCAAGTTCTTTTTTAAGTAGCAGCAGGCTGAAAATAAACACTAACAGCAACAACGACAACATGCTGGCAATCGCCCCCGTAAAACCCAAGCTACTCAGTAAAGCACCGCCGACAAAAAAGCCCAGCCCTTTGAGGGTGTTTTTTGAGCCGGTTAATACCGCCACCCAATGAAACAGCTTGCCCTCGGCATTGCTCGGTAACAGCAGTTTAACCGCTGTTTTTGCGCTCATTTTATTGAGGTCTTTGGCGATACCCGAGAAGGCTTGCGCCACCATCACCCAGCCCATGTTTAACATGGAGCTAGGCACCAGTAACATACTTAGCGCAAACAATTGTAAGGCCAAGCCCGTGTTCATGGTTTTATTCAAACCCAGTCTTGCTGCCAACCAGCCACCCACGAGGTTGGTGATAACACCAAAAGCCTCATAAAACACAAACAGCATGGCCACCTCAAAGGGGCTATAACCAAGGCCATGGAAATACAATAACACCAGCATTCGCAAGGCACCATCGCTGAGGGTAAAGGCCCAATAATTAGCGGTAATAACGAGGTATTGACGCACCTCCGTGCTTAGGGATCGAAACAACTACTTAACCCGCTTGATCCAAACGAGCAACCATCGCCATCAATTCTGCGGTGCGATTGGCATAGCCCCACTCATTGTCATACCATAAATACAGTTTTAATTGACTGCCATTAATCACCATCGTTGATAAGGCATCGACGATACTCGAACGTGGGTCAGTTTTGTAATCCACCGACACCAAAGGCCGCTCTTCATAGCCTAAAATGCCCTTTAATTCATTTTCTGCGGCCTGTTTAAATAACGTATTCACCTCCTCCACGGTGGTGTCTTGTTGCAACTCAAACACGCAGTCCGTTAAAGACGCATTAGCTAAGGGAATACGCACCGCGTGGCCATTTAGCTTGCCTTTCAACTCCGGAAAAATATGCGTAATAGCGGTAGCCGAACCGGTGGTGGTAGGAATTAAACTCAAACCACAAGCCCGTGCACGGCGCAGGTCGGCGTGTGGCGCATCCAAAATTGTTTGTGTATTGGTGATGTCATGAATGGTGGTCATCGAACCGTGTTTAATGCCCAGTGACTGATGAATAACCTTAACAACCGGCGCTAAGCAATTGGTTGTACAGGAGGCAGCGGTGATGATGCGGTGTTTATCTTTATCATATAATTGTTCATTAACCCCCATCACCACGTTTAATACTGAGTCCTCTTTAACCGGCGCGGTGACTACCACCCGCTTCACACCTTGATCGAGGTAGGCTTGTAACAAGACCGTTGTTTTCATTTTTCCCGACGCTTCAATCACCACATCGCAGCCTGACCAATCCGTATCGGCTATGCTGCTATGACGACTGAATGCTACTTTTTTGCCGTCGATATTAAGCCACTGATCACCCTCGCCGCTGGCCTCTGACGACCAACGTCCGTGTACTGAGTCAAAATTAATTAAATGAGCGAATGTTTCCGCATCCCCTGCTGGGTCATTGAATCGTACAAATTCGATATCTGGCCAAGCCCACGCGACTCTGAGTACTAGGCGGCCCATTCGGCCTAAGCCATTAATTCCAACTTTGATGCTCATAATGATTCTCCTTATTCCTTTATCCGTATAAACAGATTAATAGATGAAAATTTTAGCAGCAGCTCGCGGTAGAAGTCTGCATTTGTTTTAAATCCTGACTCAACTCACTGGATGTTTTACCAAAATCGGCAAAGTTTGTCAGCAATTGCTCAGTGATATCGATTTGCGAGTTTTTGATTTTGTAGTACACCCAAGTACCTTCGCGCCTAGACTCAATCAATTGGTTATTTTTCAAATAAGCCAAGTGACGAGACACCACGCTTTGAGTGAGTGATAAGGATTGCACCAGGTCGCAGACACAGACTTCGTCGTGCTCTAATAACAGATAAAGAATGCGCAACCTAACCGGTTCGGAAAGGGCTTTAAATTGACTCGCTAGCTGATCGATATTCATATCGCCCACTATATTCGTCTAAGCAGATATAATCAAGCAGCAATATCAACCTATCATCCTAGCGGCGAGCTCATTAACGAAAACTATTATTGAGTGATTCCAGTACATCGCTGCCCGGGCATAATTCTTTGTAACCTAGCTCACTCAACGGGTCGCAAATGGTATTTAGGTTTTCGTGCAGATGGCTATTACCGGGCTCCAAATACAATAAACCGGTAAGGATTTCACCTTTATCGTCGTGCTGCCGAATCGCCGACATCGCGCTATTGCGATTAGTAGGGTCATAACTATCATCGGTTGCACGTAGGCGCATTAACGAACCATCGTGCATAAAAATATCGCGCGATACCCCAGGTTCAGTTTGCACCGTTATCTCACTCTTATGTGGGATGAAATCGGCTGAAATCAACGATTCCATATGGTCACGAAGGTGGTCATAACTCTTGGTTGATCCTTGGTGGTTATTGAAGGTAACACAAGGCGACATTACGTCGATAAAGGCAAACCCTTGGTGGGATAAGGCGCCCTTAATCAAGGGCACTAACTGTTCTTTATCACCAGAAAAACTACGAGCGACATAGGTAGCTCCCATACTCAAGGCGAGGCTGGCTAAGTCGATACCTTCGTCGGTAACTTCTTTACCCCCCTTCATCACCGAGCCTAGATCGGCGGTTGCCGATGGCTGCCCCTTGGTTAAACCATAAGCACCATTATTCGCAACGATATACGACATATTTAATTTACGTCGCACCACGTGGGCAAATTGCCCTAAGCCGATCGATGCCGAGTCGCCATCCCCTGACATTCCAAGGTATATCAGATCTCGGTTGGCTAAATTAGCGCCGGTGGCGACTGACGGCATTCTGCCGTGAACCGAGTTAAAACCGTGTGATTTACCCAAGAAATAGGTTGGCGCTTTTGACGAACAACCGATCCCCGAGAGTTTGGCAATACGGTGCGCCGGCAAGGATAGCTCAAAACACGCTTGTACCACCGCAGCACTCACTGAGTCGTGACCACAGCCTGCACATAAGGTCGACATGCTCCCCTCATAATCACGGTAAGTTAAGCCCAGTTCGTTAACCGCTAATTGCGGGTGATGAAATTTTGATTTAGGTATGCAGCTCATGATCAATCGTTTCCTGTTTTAGCGGTATTGTCTAAGTCCAAGTGATTAAGGATGCCAGCCACAACGGCTTGTACGGGAATAGCCATGCCGTCGTAGTGCAAAATTTTAATGATTTTACGCGGGTCACAATCGAGTTCATTCACCAATAACATACGCATTTGTGCATCACGGTTTTGTTCGATCAGGTAAAGAGTGTCATGATTATCAATAAACTCCGCGACCTGTTCATTGAAGGGATAACTGCGTAAACGCATGCTGTTAAATTTAAACCCCTGTTTTTCTAATTTCATCAAGGACTCGGCCATCACGTGTTCGGTCGTTCCATAATAAATAACCGCCATCTTATGCCGTTTATCATCGATATTGATAATCGGGGCCGGAATCATCGTCGCCGCGGTCGCGTGTTTTTTCACCAAGCGCTCCATATTATCGACGTATAAGGCCCCCTCCTCGGTATACAAAGCGTGGTGGTCACGTGAGGTGCCTCGGGTAAAAAAGGCACCTTTTTCTGGGTGCGTTCCCGGGTACGTTCGATAACAAATACCATCACCATCGATATCTTTATAACGACCAAATCGATCACCCTCGGCTATCGCGTCTAATTGTTCGGCATTAAGCACCTTACCGTGGTCATATTCTTTATTATCATCCCACTCTAAGGGGTCGCACAGCCAATCATTCATCCCGAGCTCTAAGTCACTCATGATAATAATGGGCGTTTGTAAGCGCTCGGCAAAATCAAACGACTCGGCAGCAAACTCAAAACACTCCTTCGGGTTCGCGGGGAATATTAATACGTGTTTGGTATCACCGTGCGAGGCATAAGCACAGGCCAATAAATCAGATTGCTGGGTACGTGTTGGCATGCCGGTCGAAGGCCCACCACGTTGCACATTGATCAGCACCAAGGGGATTTCCGCGAAATAGGCCAAACCTAGAAACTCACTCATCAAGGAAATACCTGGGCCACTGGTTGCGGTAAAGGCGCGGGCACCATTCCACGATGCGCCAATCGCAACCCCAATGGCGGCTAATTCATCTTCCATTTGCACAATCGCAAAACGTTTTTGCCCCGTCGCTGGGTCTATCCGCATACGCTCACTATAGCGAGTGTAAGCTTCTATCACCGAGGTAGACGGGGTAATCGGATACCAACCACAAACCGTGGCCCCACCATAAACACAACCTAGGCCGGTAGCGGTATTGCCATCCACTAAAATCTTATCACCCACCGCATCGCTCTTCTCTACACGAATACCGATTGGGCAGGCAAAAGTGTTTTTGGCGTACACATAACCCAATTCTAAGGCAGCCGTATTGGAGGTAATTAAGTTTTCTTTGCCATGGAATTGATTTTTTAAGAGCTGGCTAAACACCTCAAACTCGATGTCGATCAAGGCTGCCAAAGCCCCGATATAAGCAATATTCTTAAATAACATGCGCTGTTTGGTATTGCTAAACTGCTGCCGGCACAACTCGGTAAACGGAATATCAATAATATGAATATCTTGTCTACGCAAACTTTTTGCTAAGGGGTTGGTGCTGTCGTAAATAAAATAGCCGCCAGGTAGTACCGCTGCGACATCATCCGCTAGGCTTTGTGGGTTCATCGCTACGACCACATCAACATCACCCCCCCGACGACCCAAGTGACCGTCTTGATTCACCCTGACTTCATACCAAGTGGGTAAACCCTGAATATTAGAAGGAAAGATATTACGCGGGCTAACGGGCACCCCGAGATTATAAATAGCTTTCGCAAACAGGTTATTAGCACTGGCAGAACCGGTACCGTTGACATTAGCAAACTTGATAACAAAATCATTAACAGATGTTATAGGCTTCATACGTTATTGCTCCGACAAGCGACTTGAGGAATGGTAATAATTGACTGCTGCATATCCCAGGCACTGGTTGGGCAGCGTTCCGCGCAAAAACCGCAGTGTAAGCAAACGTTTTCATCCTTCACCATCACCCGACTGGTTTTAAGTGGCTCCGATACCAGTAAATCGACCGCAAGATTACCCGCAGGTGCTTGCAAACGTCCACGTAAATCATCTTCTTCACCATTGTCTACGAAGCTGATGCAATCCATCGGACAGACATCGACACAGGAGTCGCATTCAATACACAGCTTTTCTTCGAAGACCGTTTGCACATCACAATTCAAACAGCGTTTAGCCTCCTCATGGCCCAGTAAGGGGTCAAAACCCAACTCAACTTCAATCTTAATACTGGATAGCGCTTTGCTTTGTTCCACCATCGGCACGTTAAAACGTTGTTCATGATGCACCTCGCTGTTATAACTCCAGTCATGCATACCCATCCGCTGACTCGCCAAGTGAACCCCACGCGGCGGTCGCTGATCCAAGGATTCACCATGGCAATACATATCAATCGATAACGCCGCCTGGTGACCATGCGCTACCGCAGTAATAATATTCTTCGGGCCGAATGCGGCATCACCGCCGAAAAACAAGCCCGCTTTGCTACTAGAGAGAGTAACTTCATTGATAACCGGCATATCCCATTGGTTAAACTCAATGCCGATATCACGTTCAATCCATGGGTAGGAGTTTTCTTGGCCAACGGCTAATAAAACATCATCACAATCAATAATTTCATCGGCTTCTCCCGTGGGGACTAACTGGCGACGTCCATCGGCGTCAATCTCTTTACGAACCTTTGAAAAACGCACCCCAATCAAGCAGCCGTTTTTATGGATAAACTCTTTTGGTACCCGGTAATCTAAAATGGGCACACCTTCGGCTTCAGCCTCTTCCTTTTCCCAGTCAGACGATTTCATCTCATCGTAACCCGAACGCACCACCACGCTGACCTGTTCACCGCCTAAGCGGCGTGCGGTACGGCAACAATCCATCGCGGTATTACCACCACCGAGCACTAACACCCGTTTGCCAATCGATTCAATATGTTCAAATGCGACCTGCGCTAACCAATCTATCCCCATATGGATATTACCCGCTAGCTCACGCCCAGGAAGATCCAAGTCACGCCCTCGAGGTGCGCCTGTGCCGACAAACACCGCGTCAAAATCACGTTCCAGAAAACCTTTTAAGCTCGCAATATTCACCCCTGCGTGCAGGTCGACTCCTAACCTAAGAACTTGATCTATTTCTTCATCTAATACCGGACTGGGCAAACGGAAGGTTGGAATATCGCCGCGCATCATCCCGCCGAGTAATGGTTTGGATTCAAATAAGGAAACACCGTAACCCTGTAATAACAGATCACGAGCCACCGTCAGCGACGCTGGGCCAGCGCCAATCAACGCCACCTGTTTGCCATTTTTCTGTTCAGGGGCTGTCGGCATCTGGCTAGCGATATCCACCGTATTATCGGCGGCAACCCGTTTTAATCGACAAATCGCAACCGGTTTATCTTCCACCCGGCCACGCCGGCAGGCGGGCTCACAAGGTCGATCACAGACTCGACCTAAAACACCGGGAAAAACATTGCTATCCCAATTCACCATATAAGCATCGTTATAACGCCCTGAGGCGATTAAACGAATATATTCTGGAACTGGTGTGTGTGCGGGACAAGCCCATTGACAGTCTACAACCTTATGATAATGGTCGGCATTTCTAGTATCGGTAGGGAGCACTCGTTACAACCTCTCTATAATAAAACACTTAAAGTGATAAAAACTCTATCACAGCTAGGCGAGAGCAGACAAGCAAAGACTTAAGCTAACGTTCGTTAGCCTTTAAAATGTAAGCAGTGTTTCCTTTAAAGGCTAAAACTAAGGAACCGCTGATTAACTCAGGTTGAATCTAGGCAGAGAAGAAATGATGACAAACTTCTTCGAAGATCGCAGTAATAGTTGTTTCGATGAATGCAGCCTATGCAAGGAATACAGCAGAGCTTTCTTACCTATTGCAGCGCTCTTCGCAGCTTCCTTACCCCCCAAACACCTTAACTCGACTGCCATCTAGGCTTGGTACGACATCCAACCTCAGCGGCATCTGTTCTTTCAACTCGCTGACGTGTGAAATAATGCCAATCATCCTACCGCTAGCCTGTAATTCAATCAGGCTGTTGATCGCCAAGTCGAGTGATTCCGTATCGAGGCTACCGAAACCTTCATCAATAAATAAGGCATCTAACTTAATACCCCCGGCATAAGACTGCACCACATCCGACAAACCTAAGGCTAATGACAAAGCTGCCAGAAAGGACTCCCCCCCCGACAAGGTGCTAACCGCACGAGACTTGCCACTGTATTCATCATCGACCTCAAGCTCTAAGCCCGACGCCTTATTCCCTTTTGCTCGCTGTTCCTTACGGACTAAGCGGTAGCGCCCTTTACTCATCAGGTTCAAACGCTTCGATGCCTGAATCAATACATCGTCCAGTAACACGCTCAATACGAAACGTTGCAAGCTTATTTTATTATCCGTTTGCCCATTGGCGACCTCACTCAAGGTGCCAATCACCGCATACTGGGCATCCAGCTCGGCGTTTTTCAGCTTCGCAGCCTGCAGTTCTTGCTGTACCAGGTTTAGCTGACTACTACGTTTATCTAGCTCACTCCAGGCTTCATCGGCGGCCTGATAGGCCTGTTGCTGTTGCTCTAATAACACGTTTATTTGCTCGATATCGGGCGCTACCTTGCCCGCCAAATCGCTATTTAGCTGTTTAATCACGCCCTTTAAACGATCACAACTTGAACGGTATTGCTCAAGATCGCCTTGCAGGCTTTGTTGCTCGAATTCTTCCAATAAGGCCGCTTGCAATTCACTTGGCGTCGCAAAATCGCTCTGGCTCAAGGCTTCCGCCCATTGCCGCGTTAATTGTTGGCACTGCTGCTTCGCCTGTGCCTGCTGCGAATCCAGTGATTGCAGGCTAGAACTTGCTCGGTCACAAGCGCTGCGCGCATCCGCTTGTTGCTGACTCGCTTGTTCAAGCCGTGTATTTAATCCTTGGATAGTTTCCGCCAACCCAGCCAGTTCAGTTTCTAAGCGCTGCTGGTCACGGTACTGCGCCGGTATTTGGCTGGCAAGATGATCCGCCGCCGCCGAGGACACCGCTTGCTGGGTGCAAGATGTTTGATAGTCCTGCTCTGCACCGAGTAATCGCTGCTCGATATTGAGCAATTGCATGTTGAATTTACCCAGCGCCTGCTCAATAACCGTTTTATCACGTTGCTGATCCAATAAAAGCTGCACCTCGGTTTGCAACTGTTTATATTGCTGCTGCAAAGCCGCCAGCGGTGTATCAACCAAACCTAAGAGTTGCTGCTGCATGTCTTGCATTTGCTGTTGGCAGTGCAACACCTTATTCTTGGCCGCCAGTAACTGATCATGGCTACGCTGCTGCAACTGCTTTTTAGACGTTTCAACTAGCCGCGCATCCTCAACCTGTTGTAAGCTGCAGGGCTGTTCAGACTCCACGACTTGCGCTGGTTGCGGGTGTTGTTTACTACCGCACACCGGGCATGGCTGCTCTAGTTTCAAGCTCTGCGCCAATAGCGCGGCTTGCCCGCTATGCCAGCGATATTCACACTGCTGGCTGAACACAGCAGCTTGTTCGGCGGCTTGTTCTTTCTCGGTAAAATCAGCAGCAAGACTATCGACATCCTTCGCCAGCACATCGCCTTGTTGCTGTAAATCGTCCCATTGTTTACGCTGTATGAGCTGCTGTTCTAGCTGGTGCAGCCGAAGTTGCTTGGGGGCGAACTCCTGTTGCGCTAATACCAGCTGGTCGAACCTTGTTTGCTGCTGAGCTTGCTGCTGCTCCAACTGCCGTTGTTGCAGAGCTACCTTATCGCGCCTCTCCTGACTAAGCCTCAGTTCTTCGGCAGCCTGCTGTTGCTGTTGCTGAGCTTGGTTGAGTTCAACTAAACGGCCTTGCTGCTGAGATAAATCTCTATATTGCAGTTGCAGCCCCTCAACGGCTTGTTGATTCTGTTTAGCCTCGGCTAATACCTCTTCGGCGCTGATTTGCAACTGCTGCTTCGCTTGCAAGCTATGTTTGGCGTTTTCACGCTGTTGTTTTATTTTTTCAAGGCCGAGATGTTGCTGCCTTAATTGCTGGTATAGGGGGTTAATTTTTTGCGCCTTAACGGCTTGATCTAAACGTTCTTGCTTAGCGACATAGCTGGCTTGCTGCGTGGTTTTTTGCGCCAGTTCGACTTGTTTAGCCTTTAGCGTGGTAAAACTTGCCAGCAAGGTCTCTGCGCTGTGTTTTTCACTGCTCCGCTTTTGCAATGATGTAAGGGCCGTGTTTTTATCCTGCAAACCGGCTTCTAAGCTTGGTTTCAGCCCATCAATCAATGTTTCCAAGCACTGTTCAGAATCAGCACCGGCGAGTTTTAAAACCCCCTTAATTTGATCTCTGTGCTGGTCAACCGCTTGGCGAATACCGGCTGCTTGTAACTTGAGCTGCTCTTCAATGCGCTTATAGGCCTGCGTTTGAAACAACTGACTAAAGATTTTTTCACGCTGGCTGGAATCGGCATTTAATAATTCAACAAACTTACCCTGTGGCAATACCATCACTTGGCGAAACTGCTCAACATTAAGCCCGATCAAATCCCTCACCTGAGCACTCACCTCATTGGCTTTTTTTGCAACCAATAGCTGGCTCTCGCCATGACTGAGTATTTGCCAGAATTGCGCCTCGGTTTGTTGCGTGGTCGTACCCTGCTGGCGCAATTTGGCACGTTGCTGGGTCGGTACCCGACGAATTTTATAACGTTTATCGGCGAGGCTAAATTCGAGGCTTATTTCAGTCAACACACGAGCATCAGCACGATCGCAACGTAGCTGCATCGGGTCCCGCTCGGTACCACTGGATTGGCCATATAAGGCAAAACAGATCGCATCCAAGATAGAGCTTTTACCCGCACCGGTCGGGCCATTGATCAGAAATAACGGGTTACTACCTAGGCTCTCGAAGTTAATCGTTTCGGTGCCGGCAAAAGGACCAAAGGCTTGAATCGTTAGCTGTAGGGGTTTCATTGGGTTTGCTCGGCTTTATTCAAGGCATTAATCACACGTTTTATTTCAGCCGCCTGCGGCTCGCTCATTGCCTGACCCGATACCTGTTGAAAAAAATCTTCGAACATCTCCAGCTCACCGCGTTTCAACATCTCGCGGTTCATTTGCTGCTCCCCCGTTGTTAACATGCCCGGCTTTTCGAGGTGCAACACATTCGGGTACACCTCGCGTAATTTAGCCATCGGGTTTAAAATCGCCTGCCGGTCGCTCAAGCGTATCAATAGGTAATCGTCAGCCTTTGGGTCGTGTTTACCGGCGTGTAGAATGGTCTCTATATCGCCATCAATAATACGCATATCGCGTCTCGCGTTTAAGGCCAATGTTGTCACTGATTTAAAACCACCGTCCGCTTTCATTTCGACCAAACTGATGCTTTTTTCCTGCTGGTGTTCAGAAAAACTGTATTTCAAGATAGAACCCGAATAACGAATATGTTCATGGCCTTTTTTTTGCGGGCTGTGCAAATGCCCCAGCGCAACATAATCAAATTCAACCAAGGGTTGATAGGCCACTTGTTCCGCCCCCCCTACCGATAGACTACGCTCAGAATCGGATTCCAAGGCGCCAGCGATAAAACAATGACTAATTAAAATGTTGTTAACCGCTGGCGATTTAACCTGTTTGATTTGATCGACTAAATAATTATGTGCTTGATCGTGGGTCTGCACATCCACCGCATAGACATCACGTACCGTTTCAGGGTCATCGTGGGTCTGCACATCCACCGCATAGACATCACGTACCGTTTCAGGGTCGTGGTACGGTATGCCATAGAAATAATTACCGGCAATAATCACCGGCTCCGTCACTTGTTTGATATCCGCCAATATATACAAACCAGAACGCTGCAGTTGTTTGGCGGCAAAAGACAAACGTTGCGCGCCATCGTGATTGCCCGAGATTAAAATAACTGGAACAGACAGTTCATTACAAATCTTATCCAGCACCTGATCAAGCAAGCTAATCGCCGCCGCTGGTGGCACCGAACGGTCGTAAATATCACCGGCAATCACCAAGGCATCCACTTGTTCGGACTTTATATGAGCGATGATCTGATCTAATACAAATGCCTGATCTTCTAATAAAGAAGCATGATGAAACTGGCGACCTATATGCCAGTCTGAGGTATGAATAAACTTCAAAAAAACTCCGGATATATTTATATATTATCGTTCTAAAACAGTAACTTTAAGTAAATTCATAAAGCAAAAAATCACCATAAGAACGCAGCTTAAATCAGCTAGCCCAAGTGAAATTATCGGCGCTCAGGATACATTCACCCCGCCATTGATAAGCCACTAATTTACCCTGCCGAGCGATGCTGTAATCAAGGCAAGCACAGTTATCCGCGCATAAGGACGGTACCTCTTCATCCAGCCAATAATGGCCGACAAACAAAGGTTTATGACTTGCCGGGTAATGATGCCCCTGATCCAAACTTAACTCGTCAAGCTTATGCCCGTTACTCAGACTATGCCCTAGATGTAATCGTTCTATCGTCGGCAGATCCTCGTTATTCCACCACATGATACGGGCTTTATAGCGCAACGTCCCTTCCTTATCTTTAAAACTAACGCCTGCTGGCAGGTGCGCTTCTGGGCCTTTTAGCAAAATTTCTATCGCACGGTAAAAACTTGAGGACTTATCCGCATAGTCTTCATATGAGCTGGCTAATAGACAATTGTCAGCGTCTAAAAAACCACTGAGATCCGACAAAGCCGGTTCATTCCATGCCGCGTGGATGATTCGAATATCATTCGTTTCAAAAAACACCGGCAAACTCTTAAACCAAGTGATGACTTGTTGACGCTCCTCGGTATCCGGATAAGCGTCTAAAAACGCCGCGTGCTGTCGTTGATTACGTGCGTTGTTGGCGCGTAACGGCTGACCAGCCGCATCAAGGCTCGCATAACAAATCGCGTTAAACTCATGGTTTCCCATGATGCAAACCGCCTGTCCTTGCTCGACCATCGCCTGAACGATATCAATAACCCGTCTTTGTTTAGGGCCTCGGTCAATCAGGTCACCGAGAAATAAAACCTTTTGTGCTGGGTGCCGGTAAACTCCGTTGTGCTGCCGATAACCCAGCTTCAACAACAACGCCTCCAAGGCATCGGCGTGTCCGTGTATATCACCAATGATATCGTAGTACTGCATCATCATCTCCGTATGATGGTTAACTTGAGGGGTAATAGGGAAACGATCACTCCCCCCCCTTAGGGCCATCCTCACAATATCTCAAAAACTACTGAAAAACCCATTTAAATTTATTAACAAATAAACCCCACTCATCAGCAAAAAATTATAATTTTTCATAATAAAGGTGGTGGTAATAAGTATGACCGATGAACACAAAAATATGCCGAACATTAAACGCAAATCAGTATCTTGCTGTGCGACGGATAGGTACAAGGAGGCACCGATCGCCATTAATACCCCGACTAACTCGACGCACTTCAGTAACTTAATTTTTTGTTGGTTCGTTTTAATCACCGTCTCCTGAGTTTCCAGCCCTAATCCAGCGTATTGTAACGCAGCTATAACGATTTATATCGGCACTTTCGAATAATCAGCATTTTCAGCTTATCGCGTAAATTACCCGCAGTTAACGCTATATTTGTTTGCTGAGTCATCGGTCTTATGCCGTATCAGCTAATTGCTGCAGACTCATTTGATTCCTCAGTAAACGGCTGGCCTTATCAAGCAAGGGGCAACTGCTACAAAACAGGCGTTTTTCTGAGATCTTGTAATACAAACAACAAGAACTACGCCGCTGATACAACCGTGTCGTCTGCTGATGAGTTACCGGGTATACCTCCGGTTTCATTGTCATCGGCAACTACGCGGCATCGAAAAACATATCGAGGCAATGTTTAGGATCTAGGGTTTGAGGGATTTCATCACAAATGGTGATGAATAATGACGCCCATGTTGAGCTGATTTTCCCCCACAAGGCTTTCTTAGGAAAACCTGACCACTGCTGTAAGGTATCCACAAGCGGTGACGCTTGATTAATTAACTGTTCGCGCAAGCAACTCATCGAGTCACTGTTCAGCCTCAGGTATTGACGACTTCCGGCTAAAGAGCACGGCTTTACGGCCAGTCGTTGAAACAGATTTTTCTCACTGAATTTAAAGTAGCTATGCTGCAAACTCACGTCTGGGACCCGCTGATAGATTAACAAAGGGGCGATCACCGCAGCAGCAGACCAGGCATAGCGCAATGCAAAAGACGCCGCAATAACCTTGCGATTATCCGTTTTCATAGCATCACCAATAAGCAGTAATCTATCGTTAAGCGGCCCCGCGCAAGCATCTTGCAATGCTTGCCCGCTAATCCAAGCCGCTGAATTGGCTCGCTCCAGCATTAATGACCAGCGAGGGTTCACCTCGGCTAACTCACGTCCAATGTTCTGCCAGCTGTTCAACCGCTCATTAGGCGTTGCAGCGGTGATCAGCTCACAGCCTCTAACGTCTCGACACGTTTTAACCACAAAGCTGCTTACTGGGTGTTCGATCTAGCGCTTCCGGTTCAATATTTAAATAGGTACTACGCAAATGATCCCACATCTTCAAATGATCAAAGTTTGGCTCTTGCAACACCTTTTGCTCAACAGTCAGGTATGGACTCGGTAGGAAGACGGTCATTTGCTGTTCGTTCGCACCATTAAACAAACGCAAACCCCAACTGCTAGGTTTACCATCCTCACGTAATCGACGGTATAACTCTGCGCGGGCTGTACAACGGTGTTTAGCCAGCTCAGGCGAGGTTGGGTTACGCCGCGTGCCCGTATTGATGCCGATGCATAAATGAAAATGCCAATGGCCAAAATCAATGGTTAAATAACCGTCAAGTAGGCTAATCCGTTTCGGTTTATTGGGTGCACGCACTTCCCACACCGCTCCTTGCACGTGCGGACCAAAATGAATTTGATCCCAGTAGTTTTCAAAAACGTCGTTTAATAAGCTTAATAAAAACTCGCTATCATGAGGCAAAGGGAAAATCTCTACCGTGCCTTCAGCTTCTGTTGTCTCTATGCGTGACTTTGCAGCCATATCATTCTCCTGTTATTAGTTCGTCGCTATTCAATCTGCCTATCGCTAAGCTCGATGGGTTTTAATCAGCCCGTCTGGTGTAAAGACCGAGACGGAGTAATATTTATATACTGTGAATTCGCCAGTGTTTGCTGAGAAATCTCCGCCTCAATCGAGAAGTGCTGACGAAGCATCTCATGGCTAAGCACCTGTTCGGGTTTATCATCGGCTTGCAGCCGGTGACTCGCTAGCAGTAATAAACGGTCACAAAATCGGGCCGCCATATTTAAATCATGGATCGCGCAGATAACGAGGTGACCATTATTGGCCAACTCCCTTGCGAGATTGAGCACGTCAAGCTGGTGACAAATATCCAAATTAGCGGTTGCTTCATCAAATAAAACAATCGGCGTTTGTTGGGCAATGGCCCTCGCCACTAAGACCCGTTGGCGTTCACCCCCCGACAGGGTATTAACGTGACGCTGCGCCATAGAGACTAAATCTGCCTGCTGCAATGAGTAGCGAATAATCCGCTGATCTTCTAACGAGGGAACGTCAAAACGCCCCAGGTAAGGGTTGCGCCCCATCGCCACAATTTCTTCCACCGTGAAGGCATAAGCAATGTTTGTATCCTGAGGGACCAGCGAAACTTCCTTCGCTAAACACCGTTTACTAAAGTGGCCTACCGCCTGCTGTTTTAATAACACCTTACCGGCGGTTGGCTGAACAGCGCCCATGATTAATTTTAATAAGGTCGATTTCCCCGCACCGTTAGGGCCAATTAAGCCGACCATCTGCCCCCCATCAAGTTGACAGTTTATATCTTGAAGAACCACCGCCTCGTCATAACAAAAATGGGCCGACTGGAATTCCAACAAGGCCATCAGCTGATCGCCTCAACCGATTCGGTTGTTTTATCAAAGCTCGCTCGCCATGAATTAATACACGCCAACTGCGCAGCAGATAACAAGTGGCGATGAGTGTGTTGGTACTGACGAATAGCGATACGCGTCGCTGTACGTAGTTGCCGGTTTGAGCCATGCTGAAACTCACCGACCGGGGTGTGTCGGGCTAAGGCTTCCCAACAGGATTTTTTTTGCGCCAGATAGTCGCTATCGGCCCATTGTTGTAACTGTGTTTGAAACTGTGCGAATAGCTGTGGCTCAAAGGCCTTACCTTGCCCAAGCTTGTCGATACAAGGGTTTGCGGCGTGCAGCGTTAACATCGGTAAATAAGCTGCTGGAATAGGAGCATTCGCCGAAAACGCGCGTCGGCTGGCGAGTAGCTTTGGTAGCACATGGGTGTGCGGCCCTTCCGGTGACTTTTCGATGCCGATAGGCTGGTAGACTTCAGTGCGGCCAATATTATTGATAAATACACGTGTCGGGCCGGCCTCAATAATGTGTTGCATAACATCATTATTCTTGGCAAATAGACTTTTTCCACAGGCTGCACGCAAGCGACTAATTAATCGTGGTTCGTTGGTGCGGATACAAACATCGACAAAGGATTGATCTAAGCCCATATCAAACAAAATATGTTGTTGATGAGATACCTGCAGGGCCAAGGTGTCTGCGCCTAATTCGCTTAAGACAGACCTACTTTGTCGTTTCGCTAAATTTTCAGGCAGGCAAAACGCAACCGCCTGCCCCCAACGTTCAGGGTGTTTACGCAGTGTTTCATAGGCAACCGGCTTAAGTTCTGCGTGCAAGCTCAGCGCCACGGCTCCTCGCGGGGTAATTCTTCCAATGCGCCCATCGTTAAGTGGCTGCATCTCCTCGCCTTGATCCCAAGTGAACTCAGCAATCGCACCAAAACTCCCCATACTCCAACCGTGTGCGGGGTCGGCAAAAAAAGCATCTAGCTCATCGAATGTTAACCCATACTCATTTTTTAACATATTGTTACCCTGTTTTATTTGTCTTGCTAGGACCTTATTAGGCCTGCATTAATTTACGTTGTTTGACTAATAAGAATAGAAAAAATGGAGCGCCCATCACCGCAGTGACAACACCCAATGGAATAACCGCATAACTGGCATCACCGCGTACCATTAAGTCCGACAGCACCAGAATCAAAGCACCGATTAAGGCCGATAAAGGCAGTAACCGTCGGTGGTGCGGACCAATCAATAGGCGAGTAATATGCGGCACTACCAAACCGATAAAACCAATGCCACCGGCGACCGAGATGGCGCAGCCGGTTAGCAGTGCGGTAATCGTGAGCAGGTAGAGCCTTACTTTCGCCACGTCAACACCGACCGCGTTGGCGTGTATCTCACCCACCATCATGATGTCGAGGTCTCGTTGAAAGCTAAAGATCACCAGCAGGCTGAATAAGAAAACGGGCAGCAGTAATAAAACATGCTGCCAGCCTCTGCCATCGAGCCCGCCCATCGTCCAATAAACGATGGACTTCCCCACTTCCCAGTTTTGCATGGCCAATGCCAATATTAACGAACTCATCGATACGTTAAAGGCACTGATAGCGATCCCAGCAAGCAATAACGTGCCGATGGGCGCGTGCCCACGATGACTGGCAATGCTGTATACCAATAATAGAGTGAGGCCTGCGCCAATGAATGCAAACAACGGTAAGGCCCAAACACTGCTGGCGGCTAAACCTAGGAAAATGGCGATAACCGCGCCTAACGAAGCACCTGACGACACCCCCAAGATGGAAGGCGATGCCAGTGGATTACGAAATAAGCCTTGCAGTACAGCGCCACAAACGGCCAAGGATGCCCCCACCAATGCCGCACAGATCACCCGAGGTAGGCGCACTTGATAGATGATGGTTTGTTGCCACGTTTCTACGCCGGTCAATAGACCGTCAACTTGGTTATTGCTTAATAGATTGATGATAATTTGCAGGGTCTCTTTAAACTCAATATTCGATGGCCCAATCACCACCGCAGATAACAGCGCCATCGTCAGTGAGGTCATCGTTAACAAAATGAGTAGCGGGTACGGAATAGATTTCATAAGCTTGTTTGATGATTAGCGGCCTCAGCTTGAGGCGAGTCGTTTGCAGAAAAAATGGATGGGTGTAGTAAATGCGCAACCTGCTCAATACCTTTCACTCGATATGGCGTGACCGACGTTACCCAAGCACCTTGTATGCTGTAAATGCGTTTATTTTTCACCGCCGGGACATCTTGCCAAGCCGGGTGATTGAGCAGAATATCTCTCGCCGATGGCCCTTTTTTTGTCGACCAGTCATTCACTAAAATAACATCGGGCAGTAATGAGATCGCCACTTCGGGCGAAATTTTAGTGTAACCTTTGAGGCCAAGCTCGCTGATCACATTCACCCCACCAGCAAGGCGAATAGTTTCATCGGTTAGGCTGCCGGGGCCTGCCGTGGAGCCACTCATACTGTAGGAGAGCACCCGTGGTTTCGTTTTACCTGCAATCCGTTGCTGCACCACGTCTATTCTGCTGTCGAGCTCAACCAACCAACGTTCGGCGCGTTTTTCGCTACCCAGTGCCTTAGCCAAGGTGCGTACATTGCTACGTAAATCGTCATACGAATGGTAATTCGCAAAACGAATAAGCGGAATACCCGTGGCCAATAACAATTCGACGCTGGTGGCATTACTGTAGGCCGCCACCACGGCCAGATCGGGTTCTGCAGCGATAAACTCCTCGATTGAGCCGTGGTTTCGCAACACTGTACGCGGGTAAAAACCGGCAACATTACTAATGCCAGGGTCATCGACAAGGTCGGTCACACTACTGACCCGTGTCGGCTCAAGCAGTTTGGAAAGCATCTCATCACTCGCCAAAACACCCGAAACAACCGATACCGGCGGTGCAGGCAGGTTAATCGCACGCCCAATCGGATCAATAATTTGTCGAGGAAATTTTTGCTGTGGATCAAGCTCCAGCACCTCACTGTTGCCAAGCTTTGTGCCTGGCAGCAGTGTGACTTTATCGCTCAAAGCAATAAGGCAAAAGCTCAGTGCCAGCATGCAGAGTAGCAGGCCAGCACTGAATAACAACGGTCTATTTTTAAGCACTGGATGCGCTTCTTAGTTAAGACTGTATTCTAAGCCCAACACCCCATAACGCCCCGGTTGCTCATAGCCCAAGCCCTCTTCTATCTCTTCGTCAAAGAGGTTTTCAATGCGCCCATAAACATCGAAGTTATCGTTGATTGGGTAGCGAGCTGACACATCCGCACGGGTATAAGCATCCATCTCAACATCACCTTTCCAGCGTAGGCGCGGCCCAGCGTAGTAAAGGTTTGCGTTGAGCACTAATCCCTCTAAATCGTAACGAAGAGCTAAATTAGCCTTGTTACGGGCAATTTGTACCGTGCGATCCCACTCACCATTTTTCTTAATCCATGAATCGGTATAGGTATAGTTGGCGTTGAACGACAGACGATCGTTAACATACACAACACCGCTTAGCTCAACCCCTTGAGTGCGCTGTTTGTCACCGTTGTTGTATTTACCAAATCCATTGTAAGAAAGCGGGTTAATAATACTGCTGTCGAAAAAGATGACATCGTCCAGCTCACTTTTCCATAAGGTTAACTCCCAATTCGCATCCCCTTGTAATAGGGTTTGTCTAAAACCAAGCTCAATGGTTTCACCCTCTTCCGGGGTCACACCTTCATTGCCATACTTTGAATTATATAAATGACTCAGCGTTGGGGCTCTAAAGCTGCTAGAAATATTGCCAAAAACCGATTGTTGAGCCACCGTATAACTCGCACCGATACTACCCGACAGCTGAGAACCCCAAGCTTCATGCTCATCGGCACGTAGCCCCATCGCTAGAACCAGCCCGCTATCACCGACGGCATATTCTGCATTGGTGTATAAGGAGTGATGCTTAGAATCACCCTGTTTCACGCGATCCGTTTTAGCAGAAGCGTCGAAATACTCCGCACCCACTAATAACTGCAGCTCAGCCATGGCATAAATCAGCTCATAGTTCGCCTGCAAACTCTCACCGGTAGACATCGTATTTCTGCTGGAGCTACGGTCATTAATTGCGATAACATCACCGGCGTTATACGTTGCGCCTTCAAATGAAAAATTATTGAATGGAGCAAGCTGGTTACCAAGAAAGCCATCGGCCAAATCGACAGTGTGGTAGAGCGTATCCGTTTTACTCAAACGCAGTTTATGCTGCCATTGATCATTGATACGCTGGGTTAAATAGGCAGAAATAACATCATTAACCGAACGCGAATCTTGGTGTGGATCTGGTGTCTGAAAAGACCAGTGATCACTCTTAGAACTTAACGCGGCATAGGGTTCATCCAATTCCGCATAAGAAAACTTATTGTCGGATCTAAAATAATTTATCCCAACATCGATCGTATCGGTTAAGTAATCCAGTTTCCCTTGAATCGTATGGTCTTTAAAAAACTCATGTTTGTGCACACCCCCACCGTCGGTTTTAGACCAATTTAAGGCGTATTGTAGTTCCCCGCCCGCCAGTTGCTGATTATCTCTAATGCTAACGCGCGCTTTATTCCAATCTAAAGAGCCGGTTTCAACGGCCATGTTTATATTGCGCTGTTTGCCAGACTTGCTGGTAATCGCGATAACACCTGCGGTGCTATTGGCACCATACAGGGCCGCTTGTGGCCCACGTAGAACCTCGACCCGTTCAATAGAGTTCGGATCAATCTGCCCCATGAGATGCCGCGCATCACCGGTAGACCCTTGGTTCATGATCACCCCATCCAGTACAAACAAGATGTTTCCAGCACTAAAACCACGCAGTTTTATGTAGCTGAACTGCCCAGGGCCGCCCGCCTGTTTAAACTCGATACCCGGTACCTGACGCAATACTTCGGTAAAGTCGTTGAAGGCTTGTTCCTCGATATCACTTTCATCGATGACAGTGACCGACTGGGTCATTTGGCTAATGGACTTGGTTAATTTAGTCGCGGTGACGGTTACTGCATCGAGATGTCCCAATACAGAATTATCCGCAAGCGCTGCTTGACTTAGTAAAAAAAGAGGGAGGGTGTAGCTTGTTTTGAAGTTCATTTATCTTCCTTCTGTGCCCGTCGCACAGTAGAGTTTAGAAGTAAAATGAACAGAGGGGAGAGACAGCCATGCACGGAAACGCGTTAACGTTTCCTTGCTTTTAGCCACAGCCCGCCGCTGTTCATTGCCAATAAACTTTCGGGCAGGTCTCCGGGCTTATAAGTGGCTTACGCCGACTTGATCACCTTCCCATATCGTGTTGATACAGTGGTTATTGACCAAGCTTTACTTAATTACCGTTGCGGGGGCAGCGTCGGAATGATGATCACTTTGGTAGCTGTAGAGAGTTAAAACTCCACAATACCCAGTTTGAAAATCCACCGATCTTCCCTATTCAGCCTAATAAAAGGCACCTGAAAGCAGCCACGAATTCTAATGAGCCAGCAAGACAAAGTCAATACCGCCTGTAATGGAAGGACATCAAGCGGTATAGAAATAACTCGAATAAGGATTTATCAGCGTCACCGTTTGAATGGGTACAGCTAAATGAATTAGCTCAAGTTGAACAACAGCTAGCTACGAACTGATGTAGATGCGCCACTCTTCCACAGTACCCTTAAGCAGCTAAGCGCAATAACAAACCATAAAACGACCCAGAAGATTTCTGGCAGCCACGTCTGACTTGCTAAGTTTGCGCCGTCGCCAAGATCACGGCCATCGAGTAAATACAACGGGCTGCGAATGGCGTCCAGTAATACAAAAATACCGACCAACTGAATAAAAAATGTGACGCTAAACCAGAGTTTTTTATACAAGGGCAATGCGTACATTAATAACAATACGATCAATATGCTAATAGTCGACACGTCACGCGCCCATAACAATAACGTTGTTGCAAGCATCGCTACCATCGTTGCGACCATCACCTTTGCGCTCGGCTTTGATAACGTAGCGGCCACGCTATAAATCAGTAGCCCCCAAAGCGCACTACCGGCATAACCTGAAAAACTAATGATAAAAGCGGACCCGCCAAGGGTGGTACAAAGACCTGCGCCATTAAAACTTAAGGTAATGCTATGAATCGAGCCGCCGGTTAACAGTGCCGCAAGGCCATGGCTTATTTCATGAAAAAAGGTTTCACTCCATAAAAATGGCAAATTGATGAAGGGTAAATAATCAACAATAAACGCGGCTAGAATAAAAAGCAGCAGTCGTTGACGTGGTGTTAGGCGCATAAAGAGTGAATCATAGGTAAACGGTGAAATTTCTCGTTATCAGGGCAAAGTGAAGACGGGTCCGTCTTAAAAATACCTTTGCTGCAATACGGAACGGTGATCGGATAGCTGCAGATAGCGGTATTAAACGGCTTCGTCCAGCTTGCCTGTTCGCTAACGTCGCGCGCTTCCATGCCGTACGCATGCACAGCTTTTTATGCGCCAATCAGCCCAGCCAATAACAAGCCCACCACAATATAAATACTGCCTTCAATCGCACCCACCGCAATATTACCTTGCTGGCCCACCTCTTCACCCACGTTAACCTTATGCAATACACCATGGCGCATCACAATAGCAATTAAGGTAAGTAAAACAAATAGTAACAAGGCTGTTGCAAACCACAAGCTGAAGACAAATATGAACGCATCGGCATCATACTCAACCACGCTGAAAGCGGCGCTAACGGCTATCGCTAGCCCTACCCGATAAGCACTAAAACGTAAGGCTAAGGCAATATTATTGTCTTCAATGGCGCTGTGTAGCTGAGCACCTGCGTGACGCTTTTCATATACTTTAACTCGGTATAAGGTAGCCAGCGCCATGATGATTTGTGAGGCAAAAAAACTAACCGCCACCGCCAACAGAGCAGTCAGCATATCGCCATCTACCCAGACCATCGCCCCCTTAATAATAATCGCCGTGGCTATCATATTACAGGCATCAATAATGCTCGCCGCCATATTGCCCTGCATGATCTGCTGATGAATAGAAAGACCCGGAAATGAAATTCGATCAAAGGCAATACGGGTCAACCACATCAGGCTGATACCCAAACTGCCAAATACAAGCACGTTCATCGCTTCATTCGCTAAGCTGAAACCGGCATCACCGGAAACAACCCCCATCAGCATAATACTGACGGCAATCATTGCACCGCCCAGAGAAACACCAAACGCTTTATTATCGTTTTCTGAAATTTCGCTACTGGCGGAAACATTACCGACTAGGCCTGCCAGAAAACGTATCGCGGTTAATAAGGCCACCGCAATTAAAAAATCCACGAGGTAATACAGCGCCAGGTTCACGTCTACATTAATAAAATCTGTTAACATTTTTTTGTCTCCTTATTTGCCTGAGCGAAAGCTACGTGAACTTGAATAGGATGAGCTTCGGCTGCTAGAGCCATACGAGCTATTACGTGAAGAAGTTGATTTTGCTGACGAACTACCATAACTTGACGAACGTGAGGAGCTTGTTGCATAACGTGTTCTGGTTGCTGCGCTGGGCTTGTTATAACGAGTGGGATTGCGCTGACTCAAATTATAATTTCGATTAACGTCCTGACTGGAACCCCAACGGTTACGCCCATAACTGCCGTAATAGCTGTAATTCGGCCGTGATGCCCAACCACCATAAGAATAACGGTTCATCCCAACGACATTGCTGAACATAGAATACATCCCATACCACGCCCAAAAGGATTGCCCGCTACTATTCTGGCTCCAGTTTCCGTAAGCAGGGTTACCGACCAAGGCATTGCTTTGCTGTGCGCTCGCGCGTTGCGAAGCCGATACATTAACCACCGCTAACTGGCCATCGGATAAGGCAGCCAGCGTATTGACCACATCAGACAGGCTGTTATTAAACTCATACAGGTCTGCCGCCGAGTGAATGAGCTTTAATTCTTGTAGACCAGCCGTTGCCTCTTGTTGGCTATTGGGAGCGAGATTAACTGCCGCCAGACGTTTTGTGAGCGCGTTATAGGCTTTACCTTGCGAGCTAGCTTCTAACTTAAGTAATGAGGCAATATCCGCGTAATCGGGTTTTTGCCGTACTAATGCACTGGCGTACTTTTTAATTAATAAGCCATTCGTTAATTGCTCGGAGTCGAGTTGCTCTTGCAAATAACTTAGCGCGGACGAAACCTGTTGATGAGTATCGCGTAATTGTTCTTCGAAACGGTTACTGCAAGCAGATAACACACTGCCCACTATCAACAGACCGATGACATACGTCCATGTCCTTATATTATATTGTTTCAATGTTCTCTCCTATGAGATCAGTGCTTTCACGTCGTCATTGCTGTACGTATGACCATCTTTACTGATGGTGATCAGGGCTTGTATATCAGGTTTGCTATGGGCCGATGGGTTATACACCATCTCGTTGCTATGTCGGTCAATATAGGCGACGGCAATACCGACGTCTTGGCTAATTAAACGGGTAACAATATCACACCAGCTCATACCAACGATATCAACATCATAACGGCGGTATTCATCACCTTCACTGTTAAACATATTTTCAATGATGCGTTCTGAACCCGGCGCATCAAAGGCACGCACGATCATTTCAGGGTAAGCGCGAATTGGACGGATGACGATATTAGCCCCCGCATCGTCAAGGCGTTGTCGATTTGTATCATCGACACACTCAGCCAGCACCGTGGCGTCCACCTTTAAGTCTTTTAAACGATGCAGAATATCAAAGGTGCGGCCATCTGAACTGTCATCATGTTCCTCTTTGGCCAGCACAATAATATCACTGGCCTCGGCGACACAAACAGTCGCCAGATCTTGTGGGTTACTCGGGTCACCCGAGTAATGCACGACATTATCGAGTTGAATAATAAATTCAGGCAAACCCTGCGGGAATTGGCGGGTCAATAAATATATCACCGTGTTCTCATAATGAGCCGATGCCCTAAATTGTTTTATCAGCCGTTCTAAATAACGCTCCCCTGAATGCGTGGGGCTGTTAAGAATAACGATATGGTTCTGCATACTCCAACTCCAATGACCTTTAGTTTTTTTATCACGAACAGTTAAGCGGTAATCAAAATAATCACCCACCACTTTGGCTAAAATAAAAATACCACCCAGGTAAATGAGAAAAACAGTGGCAAAGCGCCCCTCCGTGGTATTCGCCGACATATCGCCATAACCCACTGTCGAGGCTGTGGTAAACGTCAGCCAAGCCGCGTCCCCCAAACTTAAACCTTCATATAACATCATTAAGCCGATGTGCAAGGCGAAAACGAAGCTTAACAGCAGCGATGAGTTAATAATGGAATGAACTACGTCATGTTGAATGCGGAGCCCTACTCGGCGCCGTCTTTTTCTGAAATAGCTTATTATAAAATCCATAAATCAGCCTAACAGATACGCTTTTAAAGCCATAGTCAGCGACTCATTTTTTTGTGATATTAAGCAGTTCTTGTTTTATTTTGCCGCGGATTTGTTCTTTCTCATCAGCCATTAACTGGTAACGCTTGCCCAGTATTTGATAATCCTCGGCCGACAGGCTAATACTAAGCCTGGGCCGTATCGGTTTTTTACGCGGCAAACCAATGATCTCGCGGATATAATCCGAGGGGCTTAAATCCTGCTCAATGGCTTGAATGCGTAACGTTCGGGACGACTCTAAACCTAATTCAAAGATCACCTGAACCGCGCGGATGCTCTTATCTGACTTTGACCAACTGGCCGGACGGGGTCGCTTGACAGTCATAGGATTAAGCCGGAAAGTATTCTTCGACTTTGCTTAACGCCAAATAAGCAATTAAATAAACATCGGTACGACCACCGTCATAAATTTCAATACGAATAGCGTGCTGACGGTCATCACTCACCATCAACTTATAATCAAAACCAAGCCAATCAGATTCGTCCAAGGTGTTGTTACGGCCATCTTTTTGACTGCGATACGCTTCATTGGTACGCTCCTGAAAATAAGAGCTAGCAATAAAACCCTCCAACTCATTCAACTCAGCCACCTTGGCTTTGCGTTGTAGACGATGATTGGTATTGTCGGGTTCATCAAAAATAGCCACAAACTGTTGTCGATTAAACAGCTCAAAAACCTTCTCAGGTAATATCGCAACCGCCACTTCCAACGGCCTATCAGGGTTAACACTACTGGTAGAGACCAAAACCCGCTGCTCGACGCCGCTCATGATGGAAACGGTTTTACAGTTTTCTACCGGGCTAAGGTCATAAAATAGCTGCTCAGACACCTTTAATGTCTGCGCAGAGATCAAGGCTTGTTCGGCAAATTCCATTTTCAGCATATCACCAATATGCAAGTCCTTTGGTGACTCGGGCGCTGCTGCCGGTGGTGACTTATCGCCACCACCAAACAGTGATTTAAACAAGCCCATGCTTATTTATTGCCTTGTTGCTTTTTTAAACGATCTAAAATCGAAGAGCCAGAACTGGCAGAATTAACAATCCCTGCATTTTTCAAGCGAGCCTGTAAATCATCCCCGTCATCTTCAGCGGCAAAATCCATCGCCGCAGAAGCTTGGTCTTCTTTCTTTTGCTGACGCGCTTTAATCCGCTCTAAGGAATCAGTCGCGCTCGTTAACGATGAATTTGAGCCAGAAAACTTAGCCGAGGCTAATTCATTGGCTTTTTGTACCTTCGCCGTTGTTTTCACCACCGACACTTCACGGTCCATTGCTTGAATATTACGTTCGGTTTGGCGAATCATTTTTTTCAAGCTGACTACTTTAGCGTCATAACCCTCTTGAATCCCTTGTTGAATGCTCAAGTCGTGCTCAAATTCGGCAATTTTATTGGCTACATCTAAAGCTAGGCTTTCATCACCTTTATCCATCGCAGACATCGCATACGTTTCGTGCTCGGTGATTTTTCCACTCAGCTCTTTGACTTTACGATCGACCCCCATCTTTTCCGCCATAATTGAGGTTAAACCGGTTTTAGCATCATTCAGTGCTTTTTTAGAATCACGTAATTCTTGTTCTAAAATACGGATCGCCTGTGAATCGACAATCGCTTCACCCACGTCCGTTGCACCACCCCGTACCGCTGTTAATAATTTTCTAAATATACTCATGGCTACGCTGCCTCCTTTAAATAATCCGCTACCGCTTCAATCGCTTCCAGTACATTGTCACTGAGCAGCTCAATTTCATGTAATAACTCATCAATACTCGCTTTCGGTGAGAGAGCACCAAACATAATGTATTGATCGCCAATTTTAGAAAACGCCGATAATGGAATTGAAACATTCATGATCAGCATATCTTCAGCCATCGCTACGCGCTTATTGGGATCCACTTGGTCATCGCCAAACAAATAAGTAATACACAGTATTTGCCCCTCATCGACGGTCATGTAAATGGGGAATTCTTCCCGATCTTCAACTTTGATGCAGGCCACTGTATTTTCGCCATCAAACATCTCAATTGAAAATTGAGTGCCATCTGCTAATTGTTTTCCCGCCAAATCTTTAATTAATGTGTCTAGCTTCTCGTTGCTCATATTTCCTCCGGTCATCAACGTTAAGACATAATAGGTCGATCAGACATAATATGTCAATTATTTTCGGTAATATATATTCCCTGCTGCTTTTCCCAACCCTCTTTATGATACTGATAGGCTGCTTGATTATTGATTCTATTAACTTTTATCGTAGCAAGGCGGTCAAAAAAGTGTTTATTAAACTCAAACGCGGCCAGCAAAACACCCTTCGTCGACCAGCCATCATCCACCAGCAAGATGTCTTTTTGCATTATTCTGGCCTTCGCCGACAGCCCGTTTTTAGTGGCAATCGTCCAACCCCATTCACCAAAGCTTGGCACATTATGGTGATACTGCTCCACGTGTTTAAAACCTGCGTAGTGAACCGTTTTACCAATCGATAAAAAAGTGTTTTTCGCGTGATACGGTGAGGTGGATTGCACCGCCATCGCGCCATCTCCAGTTAGTAGGGTTTTCAGCTTGGCATAAAAACGTGCGGAATACAGCTTGTTCAAATCAGGGTGGCTGGGGTCTGGCAAATCAACAATAATCACGTCATATAAACGTTTTTGTTGAATCAGCTCATCCACCTTGATAAAGGCATCACCAAAATGAGTCTGCACTCGTTCATCACTAAAGGCACGCTCGTTTAATGCCAATAAAGGCTGGTTAATCACTCGCCCTTGCTTATAGTGAGGGTGGGTAAAAAAATCGACAATCGCCGCGTCAATATCAATCAGATCAACCGACTGCGGCTGCCAACGTAATACATCACGCAAGGCTAAGCCATCGCCACCACCAATAATTAACACCTTTTCATGCCGCGCCGCCGAATGCATCACCGGCGCCACTAACATCGCGTGATAAATGGCCTCATCATTACTGGCAAATTGAGATCGGCCATTAATAAACATCGAAATAATTTTCGGTTTAGCCGGATCCATAATCCGCTCAGTAATCGTCACATGCTGGTACTGGGTGTTATAACTGAAGATCACCTTATCCTTATAAAGCAAATCTTCCATCGCGTTATCCCAGTCGGTGCCATTAACCGCAACCAGCGCGATAATAACTCCCACCAATAAATGAGCACTAACCACCCAGCCGCCAAAAGAAATACGTCGCCGGTACACAGCATAAAACACCAGCCCCACCACTAAATTAACACTGGCAGTAATAGCCGCCGCCATGGTCGGCGGCATACTCAACATAAAAAACACCCAAAGGCCTGCGCCGATGCCTGCGCCTATATAATCCGCGCCATAAACAGAACCGGTATTATTCTTGATATGTTCGCCATAAATTTGTTCGCGAATACTGGCGATTAAGGGGATTTCCATGCCAATTAAAAAGCCCAGCACAAAGCCACTAACATACGGCATAACAGAGGCAATGCTATGCGCCCAGCTAATCATCCCGCCACGCGGTAATAAATCGGCAGGCAACGAAAAGGTTTCCATCAGTATTTGCGGCAAAATATTTGCCAGCGCAGTGGTGGCCGCTAACAGTAAAACCGAGGTCGCACCGATTAAGGCAATGCTCACTTCTAACCAAACAAAGCTATTAAAGTACGATTTAAAAATACGTGCGGCAAATGCGCCCAAGCCCATCGACACAATCATCACGCCAATCATCGCGAAAATAACGTGTTCCACCGCGCCTAAAATACGCCCCGCATAATGCGATAACAGGTATTCATAAATCAGCCCGCAACCGGCCAAAATACCCATAATGGCAAACAGTAGAAAATCGTGCTGGCGCAAGGTCAGTTTTGATGAAAATTGACTCATGGCTTGGCTGCTTTATTCATTATCTTTGTGCCCGCGCAATATCTCTTTAACCGCAAGCTCGCTTGGGCTAAAGGCTTCTTGCAAAATAGCAATCGCCTCGGCAGGCTTAGCCGCGCCACACATAAACACATCAAACGCGGCATAACTGCGCTCCGGCCAGGTATGCACGCTGATGTGCGATTCAGCCAACACCGCCACCCCAGAAATACCGCCGGTGCTAGAAAACTGGTGCACATGACAGTGCAGTAAGGTGGCCTGACAAGCCGTTACGCAGCGTTTTAACACCTCTTCTATATATTCTTGATCATCTAAGTGGGACGCTCCCCATAAATCAATTAACAAATGGGTACCGGAGTATTCCACGCCATCTTTGATTAAAAAATAATCGGCGCTGGCAGAGGTATTTAACGAGGTGGGTTTATTCATGCTGTTTATTATAAATGTCGGCTGCGAGGGTTATCTTAATACATGCGTAAGCTAAAAACACAGACCTGACCTGTACCTTTCTCTGGTTTGCAAATTATTATTAGCCTTATAGTATTTCGCTGCCGCGAGGGCGTTCATTTCTTTTGCTTGTCTAAAAGCACCTGAGGCATAAATCTCATAAATGCGGATAAAACCCCATACGCAATTCGATTAAAAACAGAACCAAAGAAAAGGACACCCTACCGCAAGAACACCTTTATTTTCGGGCGTGTACGAACTCGCTACGCTCAGACAACGTACACACTCATCCGAATATAAAAACATTCTTAAGCGCGATAAAGGGAATTTGACAAGCTAATAGTCAATCAAAGGGTAGCGTCCGATTAAACTAAGTCTCCGTGTGAATTACATGCTTTCCTGTTAGTTGATTATTATCAAAGTGAAACGCACCACTGAACTCTATTCGGCCCACGTGGTGATCCGAGCTAAGAGAACCTCCTATAACCCCTTTTTCACCTAATAATGTCCAAACTATTTCTAAGTCATTCTCTCTCAACATTCTTAGGAATGGCTCTTTTTTAATGAGTAAGTGTGCTGTTGAATCATTCAAAACTTCCGCAGCGAAACAGACAGTGTTTCCATCCTTATCCTCGTAACTGCCCTCTACTTCACCATTTTTTAACCCCATCTTGTCAAAGATTAAATAGCTCGGCTTAAGAAAACTCAAAGTGTCTATTTTTGATTTATCGAACCCTTCCTCCCATAAGTAATTTATCGAAGTGACACTAACATCAGCTATCTTAGCTCCAGAACCTTGTTCTATTACCGGAGTCCAATCTGAACCGCCATAATAGTCTGATTTGAAAAACTTGAATGCTTCAGACCAATAGAACTCTCTATTAAATAATTGGTATCTATCGCTTCCTTCTGGCATCCATCTACCAATATAGTTCTGATTTTCTGCCCAAGCTTTGAAAGCTTCAAATTCTTCTGATTTGACTAAATATCCTCTAATATGACACCAAACTTCCTTTCGAGGATGCCCCCAGTCTTCATTACCTATAATTTTTGGTTCTTTCCATGATGGGTAACTTTCTAACACCAACCACTTAGTACCATCGTTGTCATTTACTTCAATCAAACCACACGGATTACTTATCGTAGAAGGATTAGCGACCCATTTTTCATAAGTACAATCCCAATCAAATACTTCTTTATTAGTCCACCACATTTCTTGATGGCTTAATTCTTTTGCACCCGTATTTTTGAGTAAGATAGTTGGATCTATGTCTCTTACGTATGGTTCCCAAGGCCCTTGATAAGGACTTTCTTTACGTTCTTCTCCATACCCTTCAAAACGAATAAAGTTATCAGAAAGCAATGCCATGTATTCATAGTAGGAAATCCACTGATATTTTTTCCCGATCCGCTCTTGAAATGACTCTCCCCGCCCTCGTCCGGTTCCTATTTGATCATCAAAATCACCATGCAGCTCTTGATCCCAACCAAGATCAATTACACGACTGAAAATTAGACACTCAGCAATCCTCAAGTCAAAGTGCTGGTCAGTTTCAAGTAAGTTATTATTGCGATCCAAATACGGCTCTATATCTCTTTCAAACTCTGTCAACAAGCCTTCCGTCAATGATTTCTTGAACGCAACCTTTCTGGCCCAAATTTCTTCTTCACCCTTTCGACCTATTCCGCCACCCAATCGAACAATAATTTCGCCGTAAGAAATTTCTTCAGCGTTATCATCGTAAATAATAGGGTCTGTAGAGTCATACAACTCTTTTTGTTCATCCGTTAATTTGCTTCGAAAGTTTTCAAAAACCTGTTTACGGTTAATTGGGGTTTCACCAAATTTGCAACCTGACCAATCTGAGTGATTGCAATTTGTTCCAATTGTATACCTAGAGAAATCGCCACCACCCATTATGGAGCTCCAAAGAAAGCCATACTCATTCTTATCATAAAGCAATTCCAGCTCTTCTTTAGTTGGTATATTTTCAGGCCATTTACTTTTGTATGGAGGCTTAGTCTTTGATAGTTCAAGACCTTCAGGCATCAATCCAAGGTGTGATACGTACTCGATAATCTCTCTGGCGTAGTCGCGTAACAGAATATTTGGAAATACATACTCTGGTTCAAACACTCTGGTGAAAACCGTTTCAGCCAATTGGCTTAGCACATCATGATTCTTTGTTCGTAATGCACAACCTGAGGCTACTGCAAACACTCTTTCCCAAACATACGGATCATCTACCGCCTCAAACTTCTCTATTACCCTAATCAATATTGGAATTCGTTCTTCTAATAAATTAACCAAAGCTTTAGTTGCACAATCCCTTAGCTCCCTATTACTTGAGGTTAAAAACCAGCATAGAGCAGTTGCTACTAACTCTGTTGAATCATCAGAGATATAGCTTTTATCAGTCCTACTCCATGCCCAATCAATAAGATATCTAAATGTAGACTCTTCGCTATACTTATGTTTTAACTCAGCAGTCCAAAACGCATCTCGATTAGGTAAAGCATGCTGTGATAGCCAATTATGTAAAAAATTCGCATTAAAGGGGTGCGTTTCTAACCCTGAAATAGAGATCAACATTTCCAAAAAAACACTAAAGGACTTGTTGGATCCAAGTACCTGCTTATTTATGAAAGGCTTTAGTTTTTCGAAATCTACTGCCGCTACATCTCTCCACACTAAACTGTCAATAAAAGCATTCACCAAATTATGATTTTCGCTGAACTCGGGAAGTAGTTCGTAAAGCTCCTTTGCATACCTTTCTGGTAATTGAATAGATAAAGCTTCAACAATTCCTTGATTACGATAAAAGTCATCTTCATCGTTGAAGTAACTTTTAAGACGGCCTCCAGCTTTAAACTCATTTTCAATATTTTCAATACCGTCTAGTAAATGCTTAACTGTTAAGTGATCGTCAAACCTTTCAAAAGATATATAAACTACTTCCTTAAAAGAATTGTCTTCATTGCGAACGATGCCTTTAGTAAGCAATCCTTCATCTATCAATGCATTTAGAAAAGTTTTATCGCTCACATAGTCTTGAACGACAGATTGGACAACTGCGTGAGCATCTTGTAGAGAAATACTATTGCCGCCATTAGCGAGTTTAACCTTGATTAACTCATTAAGGGCATCATTAACCAATGGAAAACTAGGGTCGAATCTGTATTTTTTGGGAGAAGCTAATGATTTATTTAGGCCTTCAACAAAAAAACTTAGTATTTTAGAGATTCCATGAAACCCTACAGGGACTTTAGTTAGACCACTTTTTTTAATTCCTTCACACAACAATTTAAGAAAAAGAGGGTTTTTAAACTCCGGATTTAAATTAGGCGATGATGGTCTTTCAATATTGTAATTGTCATAAAATAAGTTAACAGCTTCCATCTCTACATTCTTAAAACCTAAGTGCTTATGAGTTTCAAAATTATTACGTAACACCTGTTCATCTGAGATGGTAATGCCTTTATACGTCGATCTGACTGACATTATTAATCCAAGCCACTCAAAACTCTTTATTTCATCAACAAAACTGTTGATATTGTCTTCCCAAAACTTGTTACCATTTCCCTCATTTATTGCATCAATAAATATCAGAAACCTTTTTCCATTTTTTTGACTATATGAATTTAGCTTTTCAAGAAATTCAGTCGATGTGGTATTGAGCTGTAGTCTCTTAAGAACCTGTACCCAAGGGGGTTCATCAGTGGTAAGTTGCTGTCCTAATATAAACAGAGATGGGTATCCTCCTGCAATTCTTGATTCGATGACGTCAGCAAGTAAGTGAGACTTACCAATTCCTGCCCCACCTTCAAGAAGCATGAATGGATTATTCGATAACTTTACCGTTATTGACTTGAAAAATGCACATAAGGTCTCGCACTCGTAGTCAAACTCCCTTAAGTTTCTCAAAGTAGATGAATACTTATCGCTAAAGCCTGTTGCCTTACCGTCTGTTCTTGAATCTTCCCTGAGTCTCCATAATACCGATTCCGATTCGGAAATAGTCTTTTGGCAATTGGAAATATATTCACAAAATTTATCAGTTGGAAGCTGGCTCAAGTTATAAAAATCAATTTCTTGGTACAACGTTGTGATACTAGTTAAAGATTCAGAAATTATCAAAGATAATTCCTTTGATATTTCATCACAATTTCGGAGTTTATTTCCTTTGATTAGAAAACTATCGATGTTTTTGTAAAACACATCAAAAAAGTTTTGAGTCCTTCCAAGCCCTTCAAATACCTTTGAAATTTCAAGCTTTACGTTCAGTTCAGGCGTGTAACGCCCTCCCAAATCAGCTATAGCTTGTCTATTCTTCTTATTTAACCAATCATCGTTCAAGTGAAAGGTTGTTTTCTCATCTAGTGATTGCAACAACAGTTTAATCAGAATAATTTCGTCACTGATATCGAATATCTTTTCTTTATACGTTTCTTCAATGTGGAGCTTCTTTAACGTTTTGCAGCTATTTATTTTTAGCGACAACATCCCATAAAAAGTTTCAAGTTGCTCTTTGGTTGGAGGTGTGACACCTGGGTATTCAGAAAACTTGGTTAATAACTCTTCTTTATTCGGTAATTCTTTAAATAAAACGTGTTCATTCAATACCTCAAACAATGGCTGAGATTGATAAAATGGAACCTTGCCGTTTTCAATAGGGTATCTACTTTTAAACTCAATTGACGTCTCTTCAATTAGTAGATACAGACTATCCACATACCTTTTTTTCGGGAAAAAACTCTGTTTAAACCAGCCATAGCCCTCTTGAGTTATAAATTGATCCACAAGCTTTGTTGCTATATAGGTTGAGCCCACTGTAAGTGTTATTGGTCCCATGATTTATCCATCCTTACACTGTAATCTTTTTGTAAAGGGGTGTTAAAGGAGACGCTACCCTTTAACCTGTTAGTGATTGATTAGATAATTGATGCTGGCGACAAGAAACGCCTGATAAGAAGAGTCCTTTTAAAACTACTTGATCTGTATCCATACAAATTACCGCTTTTATTCGGCACTTAGTTTATAGCTAAAGTGACTGGTTTAATACTCAGTCACTCATGTTTTTGCGTAGAGCTTATGGTTTAAGGGGTTTAAGGGGACGGTACCGAATGGCACTAAGTTAAGCCTTTTGGGCAGTATATTTACTTCTGTGTTTTACCTCCATCATTTCATGTCTGTGAGCGATTAATAATTGATATTTTTTAGGCCGTCGTTTGACCGCTCGAGGCTCCCGTCTTCCCGGCCGAAAGGGTATGATTTTTCCAGCAATTGATTCATATAGAAGCTGGATTAAATCATGTTGTTTTTGACGGCTGATATGAGTCTGATTTAGATAGGGCTCCCATTGGCGTAACGCTTGAATACTGCCTTTAAAACTAACCTGATGGGGATCTACTTTTTGCTTATCCGCGACGCCCTGAATGAGGCTGCGAATGCAATTGTAAGCAATCAAAAAAAAGAAAAAAGGGGTCATGTATATTTTACAATGCAATATTCTTTCTGAGACTGTAAATTAAATTGGAAAAAGCCGCTTAACTGGGGTGTCTGAAGTTAGTTGACCACGTCAGAGGCCTCTTGATACAAACTCAGTTAAAAAAGCCCTAAATTCATCCGAAATCTCAGGTGCAACCAATAACGTACGCCAATACCTGCCAGCCATCTTTTGCACCCATTCTAAGTTATCACTATCAAGTAAGGCTTTTGGAATATCGGGCACAGCAAACGTAAATGGCATCACCTCTCCATTATTTTTCGGCGCAAACCCCATCGAACACATATCATAGATAGGCAAAAGGTTAAACACTTCGCCATGTAAACCTAAGCTCATATTGCCCAAGTGCATATCCGTGTTATTGATTAGCCGACCAAATAGCCACAAACACTGCCCATTAAATAAATCTTGCTCACTAAGCAGTTTCATTTTGTATAGACCCGTTAAACTGGAAACCCAGCTTTCGCCAGAGCCAACAAACTCAACATCAATTGATTTAAGCGATAACATTGAGCTTCGCCCATGCTTCGCATGCCGATCAAAACGAATTGATTCTAAAAACAACCGCCCTTCTTTTTCTATTAAGGTTGAGCTGGCAGCTGTCAACACACCATCACTATTAATAAGTTCATTGGCATAGTGCTCGCTAATTAATATATCTCGCCAGCGTTGCGCACTTTTCCCGCCTCCTTTGGGGGAAAACTTAACGATAACGTGCTGCTGCTTTTCCATGCAATAACTAACAAACTTAGGTTGCTCTCCACCCGCTGATGACATTGGTGAACCTTCTGACAGCACCTGCTCCGCTAGGGCAGGGTAAGCCTGCGGAGTTGAAAGGCTAAAACTTGATTTTAAGCGTAAATTAGCACTATTACCTAACTTCAAATCACCCATTGCATAATCATTATTCGATAATAAATACTGGCCAATATGTTCATTTCTCCAATGCTCTGGGTTACTGGGAAAGTCACTATCTCTTTGGTTTAGCTCCCTTGCTATTTTCCTTCCCAAAAAACCTTGCGGCGCCATATCTCTAAGAAAAAATGGCAAATCGTCATATAAGCCATTACCTGCCTCACCAAGCAAAAGACTTGAGCCACCCACTAATTTTTCTACAAAAAAGCCGCCCACACTCAGCGGCCTAAGAACCGCAATACAACTGTGTTTACCCTGCGCATCAACCTCCCAGATATTCAATCGATCCCCGGCAGCAAAAGCATTTTTTGTTAGCGCATATTTAGGCCGACGACCTGAAGCAATTTTTACAACACGATCCCCAAGTTTAGTCAACTCACGCAAAACCTGCCGCTCGCTTAAGTCACAATTAGCCTGAATTTCCCTGTTGGTTGCTATATGAGTTTCTAAGTAATCTTTCATCTTGACATGTCCGACATAATGTCTGGTATTTTCAATCATTATAAACAGATAAATTCTTTTCAAACAGTATGTTAATAAAATAAAGACATATAATTTATCAGACATCATGTCCGACAACTAGATATTTAAATTATTATAAATAACGTCACTTCTTTCAAGCTCTCGTTAGAGACAGCCTAATATGGGAAGAAAGCACGCATAAAAAAGGCCACTTACCATAGTAAATGACCTAATTGAAGATAAGAAATAAGGGGTCATGTGTATTTTACAATGCAATATTCTTTCTCTATCTTTTCAATCTCTTTCGTCCACTCCCCACCGGCTATTTCCTTTTTAATTTTTGTTAGTGGATAACATACACTATCCACATGAGTCAGCATGATCGCTGAACTACTAGTCTTCCAATAGGGTATTGAGAAGTGTGTCTATTTCCTTTTCAAGCTCTTTATCTTCTATTTTGTTAGCGTTAATTTTCGCTTCACGAAGGTTTTTGATGGCAGCATCAACCTGACCTAGCTCCACTTGCAAGGTAGCCATGGAGAACGCAATAGACGACATATGATCCATTGAGTTAATAGCAATAGCTTTCTGCAGGGCCTTTTCGTAAGCTACCACGGCATCCTCCAGCTCTTCCGTAAAATCGGCCAGTGTCTCCCATTGTTCGGGATGGTCTTTATCTGTATTTTCATTGTCGATGCAAATAGCCTTTAACTCATCAAAAAGGGAGTCAAACAGCTCCCTTTTATCCTTATTCGCCGCATCCAGCAATTTTTCGGCCAGGGTGTAAACTGACTTGTATATTTTCGTATTAATCTTTATCAATTGTCGCTCCTATTAAAAACACTTATATCAAAACACATTGCTAACCATCAAATCAAAGGGTGCGTTTGAAGTTCCCTTTGACTCTAACCCTCTAACTAAAACGGACAAGAACACTCTCCATGGAATTGTTCACCACTAGTAGGATGCTCAAAATACAAATCACTGGCGTGTAATAGCAAACGATCTGCCATCTGCTCACTATGATCATTTTTATACAGGTCACACCCAAGAATTGGGTGACCCATTGCCTGACTATGAATCCTCAACTGGTGTGTGCGCCCTGTATGAGGAGTAAATTCCACCAAGCTCCGACACGGCTGCTCTAGTCGCTGCACTACCCTGTATTCACTTATAGCGGCTTTACCTGTGGTGGGGCAAATTTTTACCCGAGGAAAATGGATTTCATCTTTCGCAATAGCCGCTGTAACCCGCCCCTGATCTTCAGCAACCCAGCCTTCTAGCATGGCTACATAACGCTTTTGAATCGTGCGCGCTTGAAACTGTTTATTGAGATGCTTCACCGACCCTGCATTCAGGCCCACCACCATCACGCCCGACGTCCCAAAATCTAATCGATGCGCTAATTTCGCCTCTGGGAATGCAGGGCTCACCCCTTCTTGGCCGTGTACTAAACGATAATGTACCGAATCCCAATTTAAAGGGTTTTTACCCGACAAACTCAGAAGACCACTAGGTTTGTTGATCAATAAGATGTCGTCATCTTGATACAAAATGACCAACAATTGCTCACACAGCGGCGCCAAAAAGTCATCAATTGTGGTGTGAAGCGGCAGACTAGCACGAGACATTCAACATTCCCCTTTATTAATAGAATAATTAGCACTGGGAGATGTGCTTATTAAGGTTGGTTTATTCATGCTATTTATTATAAATGTCGGCTGCGGAGTTATCTTAATACATGCGTAAGCTAAAAACACTGACCTGCTCTCTACCTTTTTCTGGCTTGCTAATTATTATTGATAATTCTAGTATTTCGCTGCCGCGAGGGCGCTCATTTCTTTTGCATGCCTTTATGCCCTCGGGTGCAAAAGCACCTGAGGCATAAATCTCATGAATGCGGATAAAGATCCATCCTCAATTCGATTAAAAACAAAACCAAAGAAAAAGGCACCCTACCGCAAGAATCCATCTGTTTTCGGATGTGCGCAAACTCGCTACGCTCAAACAACGTATACACTTTTCCGACAAAAGATAGATTCTTAATCGCGGTAAAGGGCGTTTTCCTAGCTAATAGTCAATCAAAGGGTAGCGCCCCCTTAAACTATATTCTATATCGTAGTGGTCTGGGCATGGCCAGACATAGCATAAGCTTTAAACATAACAATATACATGACCCCTTTCTCCACTTAAGCTTTAAACATCACAATATACATGACCCCTTTCTCCTTATTCTTGCATAAAACAATGAATAACCAGTGCAAAAATAAAGACCTGACCCCGAATTCCGCGCCCCCGAATTCCGCGCCCCCGAATTCCGCCCCCCCGAATTCCGCCCTATTTTCAATTAATTATAGGCTATAAGACCTTCTAGATTTATTAGACCATTGCACCTCGTTTTCTCTAGAAAGACAGTAAAACTGTGACCGCATCGACACTTTTCCTATAGAGCTCGCTATAGATGTAGATATATCCACACCTATAGCGTATAAAAACTCCCCCTAAACTCACTTGACTTTTTATTAGGGCGAGATGGATCACGGCCTGCTTATTTTTCAACAACACCCAAGGCAATAACAATACATGAGCACACCCGTTAAGATCCACTGCATCAATGATGTTGATAACAATCCGCTAATTAAAGAAAACACATTAAATGAAACCGGGTACGAGGTTACCTTTCTAGCATCTGGCCAAGCCTGTTTCGATACGGCTCTCAATTCACCGCCCGACTTATTTCTGCTCGATGTAATGACACCTAATTTAGACGGCTATGAAACCTGCCAAAAAATTAGAGAGCATTCACAGCTGGCTCATACGCCCGTTATCTTTATTTCAGCTGACGCATCCATTGAAACACGGCTGCATAGCTATGCGGCAGGTGGCGATGACTACATTATTAAACCGTTTGAAGAAGGCGAACTAAAGGCGAAGGTAAGGGCCACACTCAAACGAAAGCACACACTAGACCTAGCCAGAAAAGAAGTGAGCGAGGTAACCCTATCGACAATGGACATCATGCGGTCGATGGGCGAAATGAGCACCGTTGTTCACTTTCTGCAAGCCATCTGTCTTTGCGACAGCTATGACTCCCTAGCAAAAAAAGTGATTAAAGCACACCGCGATTTAGGGCTAGAAGTCGCCGTGCAAATTATCGTCAACGATGAAAAAATGCAATACTTTACCGACGATGTAGAAAACCCACTGGAGGATAGTATTTTTCAATACGTCCGCCGTAAAGGGCGCTTAATTGACTTTGGTCAACGCACCGCGGTTAACTTCCCTTACATCAGCATTATCGTAAGAAATATGCCAACCGATAACCCAAGCTTCCATGGTCGAATTAGAGATCACGTAGCCATTATTGGACAAGGTGCCGACTCTAAAATTAAAGCACTACAAACGGCAATAACCGTCAAAGCGCAACGAGAAAGCTTGCTTAACATCATTAACCAGATTGAAGCAACGATGATGAAAATCAATAAAGACTACAAATCACAACAAGTGACAAACGAATCTATTTTAGCGGCGTCTGCGGAGTCACTTGAAAACTCATTCATGAGCCTAGGATTATCCTATGCGCAAGAAGACTGCCTACGCGAACTTATAGAGGCGGCTGAAACAAAAATCAACGCCCTTTTCCAATCAGGCCTGAACCTTGAGAGTGAGTTTTCCGTTATTCTTCAACAAATTGATGCAACGCTAAAAACGAGCACCATTGAGAACGACGAAGAGCCTGAAGAAGAAATAGACAATGAAACGATAACCTTGTTTTAAGCACAAGCTCAGGACAATACACGGCTCAATGAGAAAGAACCGGGGTCTGGTCTTTATTCTTGGAAAGAAGCGGGGTCAGGTTCTTTATTCTTGCATAAAACAATGAATAATATTAATAACCCGCTGAATAAAACCCACTTTTGATTTTAATGAAAACCACCTACTTCCTTCAACCCCCCCCCCTTGGTGATTAACCATATCAGCTCGAACTGGGTTCACTTCAACACACCGATAGCAACCTAAAACACAACCTTCTCTGTCAATTAATGTCGCTTTATAGCGCCCTCCCATAGTGTACCGGTACGCTGCTAGCTGCAATTAAAATATTGGGCATAGTAACGGCCCAACAGTTGTATTATTTTAGATAGGCCATACTTTTTATGGGGTGTTATCAATAAATGGACATGGTTTATCATCAAAACATAAGCATGGACATCACATTGGTGCTTGAAACATACATTCTTTAAGACTTCAAGATAGAGCCGGTAGTTATCATCAGCCCCTCCCCCTATTACCCCCACGAACAATGATATGTTGCGATTGACCAACGATAACAAAACCAGGGAGACAGACCAGGATAAATTACTTTTATTTCGAACATCAGATCTTAAACCAGACCTTTTGAAAATCAATCGAGCCAAACCCCATTGATTCGGAGGAGAGAGTGCACGGACTGACTCGGATGGTGCGTAACCCTGCTAGCTCGGATGATATGCCTGTTAAACCCAAGGGGTATATATCTGTTAACCCAAGAGATATATACCTGTTGATTCAAAAGGCATATACCCATTCATTTAAAGGGCACACACCCGTTAAATCAGGGGGGGGGCACATACCATTTAATTCATAATCGGCATGTGATAGAGCTTGGGGCCAGGTCTTTATTTTTGCATAACATAATGAACAACTCGTTGAATATGCAACCCGCAGGAATTATCAATCACTCTCGCATGCCAAAAATAAAAAATCGAGAGGCCAACTTGCTTCCTATATTTAAAAGCTAAAGGGTCGCCCCAGCCTATCACTCTATTAGTTAGCAAGACTAAGATCTGAACGACCAACACCGCTTATACCACACTAAAACCATCAATAAAGTCATCCTCGATAAACAACCTATCACCTCTTTATCGCAGAAAAACACTCCGTCCCTTGAATACCGTTATCATGCGAAAGCCTTAATAAACTTATCACCCAAGGACTATTGAACGGGCGTTAGAAACGCTAGATTAAAAATATAACTAATGTTAGAATTTTAGCTAGGAATGGTGATATGTCACTGTTTTAATTTAAATTCAAGCGAGAATATGACGAATGACATCAAGTACAGATAAATTTGCTGGGCCAGGGCCTGATCAGGTCTATTACGAACACCTACGAAACGGGAACTTTTCTTTACCTAAGTGTAAAGATTGCGGTGAGCTTCACTTTTTCCCTCGTGTAGTCTGCCCTCATTGCGGTAGTTTTGAACTGGAATGGGTTGGCCTATCTGGCAACGGTGAAGTTTATTCAACGACTGTTATTCGTCGTAAACCGGAACGTGGCGGCAACTACAATGTTTGCCTAGTCACCCTCGAAGAAGGCCCACGTTTGATGAGCCGCGTTGAAGGTATCGACGCAGAAGACGTAAAAATTGGCGCGAAAGTTAGCGTTCAGATCAATAATGAAAGTGATGAGCCGTTTGTGGTTTTCACCCCAACAAAGGAAGCCTAAACCATGTCACACGATTTAAGAGGATCATCAGCAATCGTAGGTGTTGGACTAGCTGGCTGTGGCGAAGCTCACGGCAGAATGCCACTGGATATTTTATCTGAAGCAACACATAATGCCTTAGACGATGCGGGTTTAAAACTGTCTGATATTGATGGTCTATTCACCGGTTCTTCATACCACTTTATGCCAACACTGAGTACGGCTGAGTACTTAGGCATTAAACCTAAGTTTTCTGACGGTAGCATGGTTGGCGGTTCATCATTTGTTGCCCATACATTAAATGCGGCGATGGCGATTAAGAATGGCCTGTGTGAAGTTGCGTTGATTTGTTACGGCAGTAACCAGCGTACTGCTGGTGGTAAATTGGCAACGATGTCTGAACAACAAATTTACGAAGCACCTTATAAACCTCGTTACCCAATTAGTTCTTACGCGCTGGCTGCTGCACGTCATATGCACCAGTACGGTACGACTCGCGAGAACTTGGCCGACGTTGCTGTTGCTGCTAGACAATGGGCGAAATTGAACCCTGAAGCGTTTGCACGTGGAGATCTAAGCCGTGAAGACGTAATGAATGCAAGAATGGTGAGTGACCCATTATCACTATTAGATTGCTGTCTAGTAACTGATGGCGGCGGCGCGGTGATCATGGTATCTAGCGAACGCGCTAAAGATTTCCCTAACAAACCAGTTCATGTACTCGGCACGGGTACGGCTCATTGGCATCGTCAAATCACTCAAATGCCTGACCTTGCAACAACCGCTGCGGTTGATTCGGGTAAACGTGCATTTGAAATGGCCGGTGTTACTAAAGATGACGTTGACGTGGTTGAGCTGTATGACGCGTTTACCATCAACACCATTATGTTCTTAGAAGACCTTGGTTTCTGCGCTAAAGGTGAAGGTGGTGCATTTGTTTCTAACGGTAATATCGCACCGGGCGGCATTTTGCCAGTAAACACTAACGGTGGCGGCCTTTCTTGCGTACACCCAGGTATGTACGGTATTTTCATTCTTATTGAAGCGGTACGTCAATTACGTGGTGGTTGTGGTGATCGTCAAGTTAAGGATGCTGAAATTGCTTTGGTACACGGCAATGGTGGGGTTCTATCTAGCCAAGTAACCACGATCTTAGGCACTGAGGCTACTTTATAAAATGGCTAAAGGATCTTTAGACGGCGTTAAAGTCATCGATCTATCACGAGTTTTGGGCGGCCCTTTGTGCGCCCAAATTCTCGGTGATCATGGCGCTGAAATTATTAAAATTGAGCCACCCGCCGGTGATGAAACACGCGGCTGGGGTCCTCCTTTTCGTGAAGGTGGTAGCGCCTATTTTGATGGTGTTAACCGCAACAAAAAGTGCTTGGCGCTGAATTTGCGTGAAAAAGAAGCCCAAGAGATTCTGTTTCGCTTATTAGAAGACGCTGACGTATTGGTCGAAAACTTTAAAATTGGCACCCTCGCAAAATGGGGCATTGGTTTTGAAGAAGTCTTACAAAAGAAATTCCCTCGATTAATTCATTGCTGCGTAACAGGATTTGGTAGTACTGGCCCTTGCGCGGGTTTCCCTGGTTACGATGCGATTGCCCAAGCCATGTCAGGCTTGCTAAGCATTAATGGTGAAGGTGATCGGCTACCTGTTCGTGTCGGTGTGCCTATTGTCGATATCACCACCGGTATGAATGCTGCCACGGCTGTTTTATTGGCTCTGTATGAGCGCGAGCAATCAGGCCTTGGTCAATCAATGGAAGTGAGTTTATACGATACCGCCATTAGCCTATTACACCCTCACGCCGCTAGCTGGTTTATGTCGGGCAAAGACCCTGAACGTTTAGGTAGTGCGCACCCAAGCATTACGCCTTACGATTTATTTGAAACCAAAACCTGCTTAGTCTTTTTAGGTATTGGTAATGACGGGCAATTTGCCGGTTTATGTAAACATTTAGGCCGTGAAGAAGTGGCCTCAGATCCTCGTTTTACAAATAATGCAACACGCACCGAAAATAGAGCCGCTTTACGCATTATTCTAGAAGAGATGATGCGGCAAACGGATGGTCGTGAGTTATGCGATACCTTGATTAAAAAAGGTGTTCCTGCGGGACCCGTCGAAAACATTCCCGATGTGATGGTTCACCCACAAACGGTCGCCCGTGAGATGGTTCTAGAATCGGGTGAATATCGTGGTACCGGTGTTCCCATTAAGCTATCAAGAACCCCTGGTGGTTTTTATAAAACCCCTCCCGGTTATGGTGAAGACAATAGCGCTATTTTGCAGGATGCAGGTTACAGCGATGAAGAGATAAATAACTTCATTAAAATGCAAGTTGTTTTAGATAAACCCAAGAAGTAACAGGACCTTATATAAAACTGGTATGAATGAAAACAAACGCCTCTTAATCATAGCCCACGCCCCCTCGCCGAATATTCAGCGGATGGTGGAAGCCGTATTAAGGGGCGCTCGTCACGAGGATATCACAACGGTCGATAGCGTATTCATACCCGCTTTTGACACTGTTGCCGAGGATGTTATTGCCGCCGACGCGGTGATTCTCGTCACCCCGGAAAACTTAGGTTATATGAGCGGTGCCTTAAAGGACTTCTTCGACCGTAATTATTACCCCTGCATGGACAAAACCGAGGCCTTACCCTGCGCGATTCTTATTCGTGCGGGCAATGACGGCACCGGCACACGACGTGCCCTGGAATCAATATTAACCGGCTTACGCTGGAAAATTGTGCAACCACCGCTTATTTGCCGCGGTGATTTTCAAGAAGACTTTATTCAACAAAGCGAAGAGCTAGGGCTATTTATGGCCGCCAGCTTAGACGCAGGAATTATCTAAATGCGGAGCTAGCTTACTTAATACATCGATACCGCTTCAAGCGCTTAGCATTATTTCGACGAGAGAAAAAAACACCTATCCATAAAAACCTGAGGCAGGTTATTGACTTGCCCGACTAATAATACAAGGAGTTTCTGATGTCACAAACTGAACCTGCCAATAATGGCCCATTACAAGGTATCCGCGTCATCGATATGACCACCGTATTAATGGGCCCCTACGCCACCCAGACCTTGGGTGACTATGGCGCCGATGTTGTTAAAATAGAATCTCCTGAAGGCGATCTAGTCCGTCAAATTGGCCCCTTGCGTAACGCCGGTATGGGTCCCATTTTTCTTAATGCTAACCGAAGCAAACGCGCCATCACCCTCGATATCAAACAAGCTGAAGGCCGCGAAGCACTATTAAAATTGTGCGAAACGGCGGATATTTTAGTCTTTAATATTCGAGCCAAGGCGATGAAACGCCTAGGCCTCAGTTATGAAGAAGTCGCTGCGGTTAACCCACGCATCATTTATGCCGGTATGTTCGGTTATGGCCAAGATGGACCTTATGCGGCTAAACCCGCTTATGACGACTTGATTCAAGGCGCATCCACCCTGCCACATTTATTTACCCGCGTTGATGATACCGAGCCACGTTACGTACCGAGTGCTATCGCCGATCGTGTAGTGGGTTTATCAGCTGTTGGTGCTATTTTGGCTTCTGTTGTTCACTGTCAACGAACAGGTAAAGGACAAAGTGTAGAAATCCCGATGTTTGAAACGATGACCAGCTTTACCCTCGGTGATCATATGGGCGGTTTAACCTATGAACCCGCACTCGATAACGGTGGTTACCCACGTCAGCTGTCCAAATACCGCAAACCTTATAAAACCAGTAATGGTTATGTCTGTGCCTTGGTTTATACCGACAAACACTGGACTGCTTTTTTCAAAGCGATTGGTCGTGAAGACATTCCGCAAACAGACCCTTTATTTAAAGACTTTGCATCACGCACCGCCAATATCGACGCGGTTTACAAGTGGTTTTCCGATACCGTCGAAACACAAACAACCGAGCATTGGTTAGACATTCTTGATAAGGCCGATATACCGGTGATGCCTATGCATGATTTAAACAGTATTCAAAAAGACCCGCACCTAGTTGCTATCGACTTTTTCCAGCAGAAAACTCACCCGACTGAGGGTGCGATTCTATCAATGGCGGTTCCTGCTAAATGGTCGGACAGCAAAGCAGAACCTTTCCGCCCAGCTCCACGACACGGCGAGCACAGCATCGAATTACTGCAAGAAGCCGGTTACAGCCACCAGCAAATCGAGCAGATGTTGAATAACAATATTATTCAATCACCTACAGACATTACTAAACAATTCAACGAAAGAGATTAATTATGAATTTTGAGTACACAGAAGACCAAAAAAGCATTAAGGATTCGATCGAAAAGATATGTCAGAACTTCGATGATGATTATTGGTTACAACGCGATACCGACGGCATTTTCCCACATGATTTTTATAACGCCATGGCCGAGGGTGGCTGGATTGGCATTTGTATTCCAGAAGCTTACGGTGGTTCTGGCTTAGGCGTTACCGAAGCGGCTATTATGGCCAGCACGATTGCCCAATCGGGCGCGGGTATGTCAGGTGCATCAGCGGTACATATTAATATCTTTGGTTTAAACCCAGTGGCTGTTTACGGTACCGAAGAACAAAAAGAACGTATGTTGCGGCCGATGGCTGAAGGCCGTGAAAAAGCCTGTTTTGGTGTGACTGAGCCTAATACGGGTTTGAATACCACCCAGTTGAAAACCATGGCCGTGCGTCAAGGCGATAAATATATCGTTAATGGTCAAAAGGTGTGGATTTCTACCGCACAAGTGGCCGATAAAATCTTGCTGCTCGCGCGTACTACGCCTTTAGAAGACGTTAAGAAACACACACATGGTTTGAGCTTATTTTACACGGACTTTGACCGTAGCAAAATTGACGTGCACCTGATTGATAAAATGGGTCGTAAGTGCGTAGATTCTAATGAACTATTCATCGATGGTTTAGAAATCCCTATTGAAGACCGTATTGGTGAAGAAGGCCGTGGTTTTGAGTATATCTTGCATGGGATGAATCCTGAACGCGTTTTGATCGCCGGTGAGGCTGTTGGCCTTGGCCGTTTAGCGATTGATCGTGCAACGACTTATGCCAAAGAACGAATCGTATTCAACCGCCCTATTGGTCAAAATCAAGGCATTCAACACCCACTGGCTAAGTGCTGGTCTGAACTTGAAGCCGCGTGGTTGATGGTGATGTCGGCTGCTTGGCAATATGATAATGGAAAATCGTGTGGCGCTGCCGCAAATGCTGCCAAGTACCTAGCCGGTGAAGCGGGTTTCCACGCTTGTGAAACAGCGGTCATGACCCACGGTGGTTTTGGTTATGCCAAGGAATACCACGTTGAACGTTACCTACGTGAGGTGATGGTGCCAAGAATTGCGCCGATCAGCCCGCAGTTAGCGCTATGTTATTTAGCTGAACGCGTCCTGGGATTACCTAAGTCATATTAAGGATATGACTGCCCCTGCATAACGTCTGCACTCGCTACGTTATGCAGGGAATTCTTTGATCTAAAACCCGATAAATAGCCCTTGAGGTCAGTCATGAAGACGGTATCGCACGATAGTTTTAATTTTAAAGATTATATTCAACCCGGCGATCACATTCTTTGTGGCCAATGCACCGCCGAGCCGTTAACCCTTACCGAGAAATTGGTGCGGGAGCGGGCCAAACTCGGCGGCTGCACTGTTTTTCTAGGCGCTGTGTATTCAGACACCTTTAAACCTGAACACAGCGACCACTTATCTTTTTATTCTTATGGTGGCATCGGTAAAGCCGCTGTCTTAGCGAAAGCGGGGGTACTCGATCAGCTGCCACACCAATACAGCGCCTTTTCTCGCGCTTTTGGTGATGGTTCATTACGCGCAGATTGTGTGTTATTGCAGTTATCCCAGCACCCTGTTAGCGGAAAATTGAATTTTGGCCTATCACATGATTACACCGCCTTGGCCGCGCGCCAAGCACGCGTTGTTATTGCCGAAATAAACCCCGATGTGCCCTATTGTCACGGCGCGGATGTACCCGATGACATTAATATCGAGTTACTCATTGAGGCGATTAAGCCACCCATTGAAGTAGCTACCCCGAAATTAAGCGAGGTTGAATTAAAAATTGGTGCACTCGTTGCCTCTTTAATACCTGATCAAGCCACCATTCAAGTCGGCGTTGGTGGCATTCCTCATGCGGTACTCAGCAGCCTAAAAAACCACCGCGATATCGGTATTCATTCCGGCATCGTCACCGATGGCATGCTTGATTTAATAGAGTTAGGTGTTATCACCAACCGTTACAAAAAACGCGACCAAGGCATTAGCCTCACCGGCAACCTGATGGGCTCTCGACGTTTTATGGATTATATCGATGATAACCCCGCCTTTAGCATGTCCCCACCATCTGAAACCCACGGCTTTCAGCGCTTAAGCAGTATCGATAATTTTATTGCAATTAATTCAGCGATTGAAATGGATCCCTTAGGGCAAATTAATTCAGAAGTTGCCAATGGAGTGCATATCGGCGCGACGGGTGGGCAACTTGATTATATGCGTGGTGCCAATGCATCCAAGGGTGGACGCGCAATTATCGCACTGCCATCCACCGCACGCGGCGGCAGTATTTCGCGTATTGTTCCTGCTTTAACGCGGGTCAGCTGCCCCACCAGCGAAGTCGATGTGATTGTTACCGAATGGGGTATCGCCAAATTACACGGCTGCACGATTAAACAGCGTATCCCACAGATCATTGCCATTGCCGCCCCGCAATTTCGCGATCAACTCAATCAAGCGTTTAAACAGGGGCAATATCAATGAGTGCTGAGCAGACAAAACAAGGCCCCTTAGTCGGCTTAAAAATTATCGAGTTTGCCGGTATCGGCCCCGCTCCCATGGCCAGCATGTTACTCGCCGACATGGGCGCAGAAGTGATTCGGATTGATCGTTTAACCCCTAGCGGCAACGGTATATCGCGTCCCGTACGTTTCGACTTGCTCGCCCGAGGCAGACAATCCATTGCGCTAGACCTTAAGCAGCCAGCAGGCATTGATTGCGCACTCGAACTCATCGCCCAAGCCGATGGTTTGATTGAAGGCTTTCGCCCCGGCACCATGGAAAAGCTAGGTTTAGGCCCCGATACCTGCTTAGAACTGAATCCGCGTTTAGCCTATGGCCGTTTAACCGGCTGGGGACAAGAAGGCCCACTGGCGAATACCGCAGGCCACGATATCAATTACATTGCACTGACCGGCGCCTTAGACGCGATTGGTCGCGCCGGCGAAGCCCCCACTCCTCCATTGAACCTAATTGGTGATTACGGTGGCGGCGGTCTATACCTCGCTTACGGTTTATTATGCGCGCTACTCAACGCACAACGCACCGGCGAGGGGCAAGTGGTTGATGCGGCAATGATTGATGGCGCATCCCTTTTAATGACCTCGATCATCGGCTTACACGGTGCAGGCCAGCACAGTAACGAACGCGGCACCAACCTATTAGATTCCGGCGCGCCGCATTATGAGGTGTATCGCTGCGCCGATGAACGTTATATTTCAATCGCGCCGATTGAAGCAAAATTCCGCAAACAATTACTCGAACTCATTGGTTTTGAGCCGAGCACATTTCCCGACCTGAGCCATCAAAGCAATTGGCCGCAGGCTAAACAACTCTTTACTGAACGTTTCGCCGAAAAAACACGCGCGCAATGGTGCGATATTCTCGAAGGTAGCGACGCCTGTTTTGCCCCCGTATTAACCATGGGTGATGCCGCCCAGCACCCGCATAATCAGCAACGCGGCACATTCATTCAAATTGATGGGGTTAACCAACCAGCACCCGGCCCACGATTTAGCCGTACTCCCGCTGGAGTTCCTACACCACCAGAAAGCATTGGTAGTAGTAGTGTAGAGATCCTTCAGCGTTGGGGTTTTAACGATAAAAAAATTGCCGAGCTAAGCAACACCGGCATTATTAATAATTAAAAAAAATAAAACTAATATTTAACAGGAGAACATTATGGAAGCCATTTATTTTGACGACTTGAGCGTTGGTGATTCGTGGAAATCCCCCGGTCGCACCATTACCGAGTCAGACATTGTTAACTTTGCTGGTTTATCTGGCGATTTTGTACAACTACATACTGATGCTGAATTTTGCAAAGACACCCACTTCGGCAAGCGTATCGCACACGGTTTATTAGGCCTATCAATCGCCTCAGGCCTCGCCACCCGTACCGATTTGGTCGGCGGTATTTCAACCACCGTTATTGCCCTACTCGGCCTCGATTGGAAGTTTAAAGGCCCTATTTTTATTGATGACACGATTCATGTGGTACTGGAAGTGATTGAAACCCGTAATACCAGTAAAGATGACCGTGGCATTATTGTATTACTGCGTTCAGTGGTTAACCAACACGGTGATATCGTGCAACAAGGCGAAACGCCGTTGATGATTCGCCGTCGCCCGGAGGCTAAATAATATGTTGTCATTTAAACTTGATAACGAACTGGAATTATTCCGTAATGATGTTCGTAACTTAGCTGAAAAAGAATTTGCACCGAAAGCGGCACAATTAGACGAAACTGAAGAATACCCAGAAGAAAATAAAAACCTACTCGCTGAACTCGGCTACCTAGGAATGTTAATTCCCGAAGAATATGGTGGTTCAGGCTTATCGTTAGTTCATGGGGTAGTATTTTTAGAAGAATTGGCACGTGTTTGTTTTAACACCGCCTTAGTCGGTCAACTGTATTTAAACGGCCCGGCAAAAGCCTTGGTTGAACTCGGTACCGAAGAACAAAAACAACGTGTTTTACCCGGTGTGGTCAAAGGCGAACACCTGATTGCTATTTCTATTAGCGAACCCGGTGCGGGCTCAGCGGTTACCGATTTGAGCACCAATATCCGCAAAGATGGCGATGATTACATTTTAAATGGCACTAAGTGCTTTACCACCGCCGGTATTGAAGCGACACACTCAATGGTGTTTGCGCGTTTTGGTAACAGCAAAGGCGCTAAGGGTATTGGCGCCGTTTTGGTCGAAAAAGGCATGAAAGGTTTTACCGTTGGCAAACCAGAATTAAAAATGGGTGGCCGTGCGGTAAAAGAAGCTGAGCTACATTTCGATAATGTACGCATTCCTAAAGAAAATATTATTGTTGAAGGCACACCCGACAGCAATGATGGTTTTAAACGCTTGATGGGGTCTTTTGGCCCCGAGCGTGTAGGTAATGCAGGCATGTGCGTAGGTATTTCTCAAGGTGCGTATGAAACCGCCCTCGCCTACAGCGAAACCCGTCATCAGTTTGGTCGACCGATTGCTGAATTCCAAGGTATCCAATGGAAAATTGCCGATATGGCAACTCAACTACATGCTGCTCGTTTAATGGTGTATCGCGCCGCAACCAATCTCAAAAATGGTTTCCCTGACCCACACGATTGTGCCATGGCAAAACTGTTTTCCAATGAAATGGCACAAAAAATCACCAATGAAGCGCTGCAAATTCATGGGCATTACGGTTACTGCCGCGACTACCCACTAGAACGCATGGTACGTGATGCACGTGGTTTCTCACTCGGTGGTGGCACCCCTGAAATCCTACGCAATACCATTGCCGCGCAATGTTATGGCCGTACCTTTAACCAACGTAGGGGCTAATCATGAACTTTGATTTAACCGAAGAACAAGCTTTATTACGCGATAATCTACGTCGCATGATGGATGATATTGCGACTCCTGAATATATCCGTCAGCACGATGAAGAAGGTATATACCCTTACGAGGTTTATGATCAATGGGTCGAGATGGGCTTATTGGGTATGCCCTTTCCTGAGCAGTACGGTGGTTATGATGGTGACGTGCTCGATATGGTTATTATTGGCGAAGAATTAGGCCGTAAGGGTTACGACTTTCTCGGCGCTTATGCCCTATCAGTTTTTAATGCGCTGAACGTACTCAATCACGGCAGTGAAGAACAAAAGAAAAAATACATCCCGCAAGTCATTAACGGCGATATTCGTATGTCTATCTCAATGACTGAACCTGATGCGGGTTCAGATGCCGGTAATATGCGTACCACGGCGGTACGAGATGGCGATGATTGGCTAATCAATGGGCAAAAACTTTTCTCCACCGCCGCCGATGCAAAAAACAACGTTATTAACCTGTATTGTAAAACTGATACCACCGTTCCTTATCAACAAGGCGTTACCTTATTTATGGTGCCTTTCGATACCCCAGGGGTTGAGATTCGCCGTTTAAAAACCCTCGGGCGCAGAATGCTCGGCACCAATGAAATTTTCTTCGATAACGTGCGTATTTCTGATGAAATGCGCATTGGTGAAGTCAATAAGGGCTGGAATTGCATGCTGTCTGGGCTGATGCTTGAACGAGTGGTGACTACATCGGGTTACGTCGGTAATGCACAAACTGTGGTTGACCAAGCGCTGGAATATGCCAAACAACGTAAACAATTTGGCAAACCTATCGGTAATTTTCAATCCATCGCGCATATGTTAGCTGATATGCAAACCAAGGTAGATGCTAGCAGAATGTTGATGTTACGCGCCGCCATTACCATGGCTAAAGGTAATAGTGCTTTACGTGAAGTGAGCCAAGCAAAATTATTTGGATCAGAAACCTTTGCCGAAGTAGCCAATATGGGCATGCAAATACTCGGCGGGTATTCTTATATGATGGAGTTTGATATGCAGCGCCACTATCGTGATGCACGCAGTACTACCATCACCGCTGGCACCTCACAAATGCAGCGTAATTTAATTGCCAATACCATGGGTTTAAAAGTTAAATAAGCCCGACAGGTACCACTAAAACAGAGTGCTCTGATTAAGTTTTTATATTAATTAGAGCACTCTGTTGTTTTCCCCCACCGTTATTATCCTCGCAAACAATACGTTTATTAATGCCTGAGGTTGGCGTATGCAAAACTGGCATTAAATGTATCCCCTCAAGCTGGCTGTAAAACAGACTGAGGGAAACAGTTCTATGATAATAACCTGAGCACTTTCAAAGCAGTAGCAGGCAAACTTATTATAAAAACCGTTACTATTGACAGGCAGTTTTAAATACTCAGCTACACTTAATTCAATCCGTCAGAGTTATGTGGTAAATGCTTAGTAAAACTTTCTGTCAACAATTCATATTTGTCGTTGTCTTCAGCTTCATTACGCCAAGCATCAGCTTCTCCGCTGAGGTTATTGCTAGCCCCCATGTAAAAACAAACTCCTTATCACTCGAAAACCTTCGGCATATTTTCTTTATGCGGGTACATCAGTGGCCCGATGGAAACCCGATTAAAGTTTATGTCTTAAAAGATAACAACGAGTTGCATAAACAATTCAGTAAACAACAACTCGGGGTATTCCCTTACAAACTTCGCCGCTTATGGGACCGACATATCTTTTCGGGTACCGGGCAAGCCCCCACCGTTTTAGATAATGAAGAGCAGATGATAGAAATAATTTCTGCCAGCGAAAACGGTATTGGTTATGCCAATAAAAAAAATATTAATGACTTAAACAAAGGATCTTTGAATGTTCAGTTTATTAACATTGAATAAGTACAGCAAAGCTCTGCTCGTACTGCTGCTAAGCGCGTGTTACACGCAAAACTCAGTCGGCTCAGATTTTGAATCATTCCAAATACACGGTTTTGCCAACCAAGGCTATTTTTTAAGTTCAGCCAATAATGTTTATGGAAAAAGCTCCTCAGGCAATGGTTCCTTGGGGCTAAGCGAAATAGGTATCAACGCTTCCATTCACCCTTTCAGAAATCTTGGTTTTGCCATTCAAGGCATCTACCGCAGAGCCGGTGCGATGAGCAGTCGTGCTCAAATCGATTTCGCCCTACTCGACTGGACGATTTACAACAGCGGCAATAAACAAGCTGGGCTGCGTGTAGGTCGCATCAAAAACCCTACTGGCTTATATAATGAAACACGAGACATCGCATTCACTCGCCCTTCTATTTTATTACCTCAGGGCATGTATTATGAACGTTTAAGAAACTTATACCTCAGCGCAGATGGGGTACAACTCTATCTCGAGCAGTTCACCGATATCGGCGAATTTAGCCTGCAAGCCAATATTGGCAAGCCTATTGATGATAAAAACGAACTCGAAGCCTCTTTTTTTGGTTTTGATGCCGCCGGGTCCTTACAAGCACAAACCTCTTACCTGCTGAAACTGCTATACGAAAGCAACTCAGGAGCAACACGCCTTGCAATGACCTATATTGAGCTAGATTTGGACTATCACGATAAACCGGTCGATATATTCACCGCTGGCGACATTTCCATCGATCTACTCATTCTCTCAGCCCAGCAACACATCGCTGATTTCACCTTAACCGGAGAATACTCTATTCGGCAAAATGCGGTGAATAATTTTGGCCCCGTATTGGCTGACTTAAATACAGAGTCAGAAAGTTATTATATTCAGGGGGATTACCAATTAAGCCCTGAGGTTCAACTAAGCCTGCGCTACGACGTTGCATATAATAACAAAGACGATAAAAACGGGGTTTTATTTTCTGCCGCCACCGGCCAGCCAAGACATAATGCCTTCACCAAGGACCGCATGCTAGCGATACGCTGGATGCCGGTAACGGACTGGATGTTACGCGCTGAATACCACCGTATTGATGGTACCTCCACCTTAGCCTTTGCCGATAACCCAAATAGTTTAGCGAATCAAAAAGACTGGGACTTATTTGCCCTACAACTGTCTTATCGATTCTGAGAAAATGGCCGAAAAAAACAAACCTCAAAGCCATTTTTTAAGCCTTAAGTGGAGCCTACTCATCACTTTTGGTTGCTTGCTCAGTATTTCTCACGGTGCTCAATACCTGCTTAGCTACCATCAATTAACAAACCAGTTTAACCAACAGAGGCAGCTTGAGCAGCAACATCAACTAAACCTCGTTCACGAACTAATTGAGCAGTCATCAAGGCTGATGGAACAAGCAGCAGAGACCATTCCTGCTTTCACCGCTAATGAACCGTTGTTAACAAACCAACTCAGTAAACAACTTAATCAATATTGGAATCACCAACAGGCCAATTGGGGCCTTTCTGCCGTCTACCAATATAATCATCAACAGCAATTAACCATGCACTGGGGCTTATCCCTTAGCACGCTGGTTGATAATGGACAAATTGACAAAGCCTTTCAAAACAAACACCCCATTACCGTACTGAGCTGTGCGACCCAATGTTTTCAGCTTGTCTACATTCCGACATTAACGGGTGTTGCCGTCTTGGTGCGATCTTTTGCCGACATTATTTTTGCTTTTGAAAAAATAACCGGTAATGACCTAGCCATCCTCAAACCGATATTAAACAAACCTGATCAAAACAAGGCTAGCTTTCAATTGACCGCTAGCAGCCACCCGCAAGAAATACAGCAGCTTTTCGATCGTTTAACAAACAACATCGATATGCTCAGTCTATTTGAAAACGAAGCGATTATCGCCCTATCTTCAAAAAAAATTGGCGTTCAATTGTTTCACTTAACAGCTGAACCTCAGGCCATGGCACCGGCATTACTGTTTGCCAGTAACCTAACTGAAAAATACCAGGGAATCGAGTCAGCACGTAGACATAACTTACAAATAATCTTAGTCGCACTGGCTTTGTCGGCTTTAGTCATCTTTAGCACTTTAATGCGATATAGCCAACGTATTATATCCGTTAGTTCTGCCTTGCCAGCGTTATCGAAAGGCGCTTACCGAGATGTTAGAAACGCATTGAAAAAAAATACCAACAACACATTCTCAGCCCATAGGGATGAGGTCGATTCACTGATCGAATCGACCTTATTAGTGAGTCGGCAATTAGAAAACAGCCAAAATAAAATCGATCTAAATACCGAGCTACTCAAGACTCAAAACAATAAAATTTCAAAATACAATCAATACATTACCGACTTATTAAACACCGCCCCCGTCATTATTTTAAGCCAAACCACCAGCGGTGAGATCAGCTCAATTAATCGATTGGGTTGTGAATTATTGGCGCTCGAAGCCTCTCAAATCATCAACCGTCAGTTCGACGATTTTTTCACCTCGTCGAACAATACAACGAATAATACTAAACTGGATGAATTTAGAAAAAATTCAATAGGCAGCTTTGATGCTGAAACGGTCAGCAAACAGCCGACTCAAGATAGCCGTACCATTGCTTGGATTCATAAAAGCATTCATAGTCAATCCGATACGCCGCTTATTCTAAGCATCGGGCAAGATATTACCCAACGTAAAATAACCGAAGAGCACTTGCTGTGGTTGGTCGACCATGACTCACTGACCAACCTTTATAACCGCCGCTACTTTCAGCATATGTTTGAGCAGCAATTAAAAGTGGCTGAACGCTACCAAGAAACAGGCGCTATTTTATTTTTTGACCTCGATCAGTTTAAATACATCAACGATACCAGCGGTCATCAAGCAGGTGACCAGCTACTGATCATCATCTCCAATACACTGCAAAATATTGTTAGAACATCCGATACCTTAGCTAGGCTAGGCGGTGATGAATTCGCCATTTTAGTGCCTGAAACCGACGTCGCTGGAGCCATAACACTGGCGAAAAAAATATTAGAGCAGCTGAAAAACATCGAGTTTAATCCTAGCGGACAGCCGCATAAAGTGTCTGCGAGTATTGGCATTAGCCTATTTCCCGAAGCGGGCTCTAACGTTGCCGATTTTATGGCTAATGCCGATATAGCTATGTACCACGCAAAAGAATCTGGCCGAAGTTGTTGGCACCTATTCACCTTAGAAGAGCAAGCCCGTGAACAATTAACCCAACAGGTTTTATGGAAAGAGAGGATTGAATCGGCCATTCAGCAACAGCGTTTTGTCATGCACTACCAGCCGATTCTCGACATAAAAACCCAAAAGATCTCGCACGCCGAAGCATTAATTCGAATGATTGGCAGCGATGGGGAATTAATTATGCCCAATAATTTCATTCATGTTGCCGAAAAGACCGGTTTAATCAATCATATTGACATCATTGCATTAACTCTGGCTTTCAATAAACTCAGTTCATTAGGTGCCGACAATAACCCGCTCAAACTATCCGTCAACCTCTCTGGCAAGGCCTTTAATAACCCCTATTTATTAGGTTTCCTCATAGAACAGCTAGATCGTAATGATATTGATGCCAAAAAACTGATCATTGAAGTCACCGAAACCACTGCAATCGAGAACTTCAGCGCGGCGATAAAAATGATGTCTGAGGTCAGCGCAAAAGGTGCCAAATTTGCTCTCGATGATTTTGGTATCGGTTTTTCTTCGTTTCAGCACCTACGCCAACTACCTGTGGACTATATCAAGATCGATGGCGCTTTTATTCGTCAATTGGATCAGCGAGAAGAGGACCGGATACTGGTAAAGGCAATTACCGACATCGCCAAGGCTTCCGGTAAAAAAACCATCGCAGAATTTGTTGAAAATGCGGCTATCATGGAGAAAATCGAAACCTTTGGCATCGACTATGCGCAAGGCTACCATATTGCAAAACCCTCCGCAGACACCGATTATTAAAGCCCATAAATACTAGCTGAATGATCCATTCAAAACATCCAACAAAACCTAAGCCGTCAATAACTCCCCAACTGGCTAAGTCGAGCTAATAAAAACCACTGATTACACAGCTTTCGAAGAGTTTTTTAACGCCGATGCGCTATGCTTACAGCTCAGCCTTGCTTTATGCAATAACTCGCCACTCGTATCACCCTAGATACGTTTATTTTTAGGATTTAAGAATGTCTAATGATGTAATTTCTCGTTTTTTCTCACCAAAATCCGTTGTTGTTATAGGAGCAAGCAAGCGAGAAGGTTCACTAGGCCAAATTATTCTGACTAACCTCATTGAAGGGGGTTTTGCCAGCGAGCAACTTCACGCGGTAAACCCTAAATATGATGAACTACAGGGTATCCCCTGCTTAGCGGCCATCAATGACCTAGCAGAAACCCCAGAGTTAGCGATTATTGTTTCTCCGGCGAACACCCTACCCTCGATGATCCAACAATTAGCCGATAAAGGCACTCAGAATGCGATCATCATCAGTGCAGGTTTTTTTGTCGAAGGTAATCAACAGACCTGCAACTTGGAACAGCAAGTCACTCAATTAGCCCAGCAAAACAATATTCGTATCATCGGCCCCAATGGCTTAGGGGTGCTCTCGCCGATTAATAAATTAAACGCGAGTTTTAGTCATTTGATGCCGAAAAAAGGCAATATCGGCATGATTTCCCAATCTGGCGCGATGTTGACCTCGATTATCGACTGGGCCTGTGGACGAGAAATTGGTTTTTCACATTTAGTATCTCTCGGCGATATGACCGATATAGGTTTGGCAGAAATGCTCGACTTCATGTCCGCCGACGCCAATACCGATGCGATTCTCATTTATATGGAAACCATCGATCACTCCCGGCGTTTCATTTCTGCCGCACGAGCCGCCTCTAGAACCAAACCGGTGGTGGTACTGAAGGTGGGACGTTCAGCTGAAGGCCGTGAGGCCGTTGCTTCCCATACCGGTGCCTTAGCCAGTTCAGACGAGGTCTATGAAGCCGCTTTTAACCGTTGTGGCCTGCTCAGGGTTGCCGGCATGCGCGAGTTATTTTATGCCGCCGCCGCACTGACCATTATCAAACCAGTTAAATCCGATCGCCTAGCCATTTTAACCAATGGCGGCGGCATGGGTGCGCTGGCAACAGATGCGTTAATTCTAGAAGGTGGCACCCTAGCGACATTATCAAGCAAGACACTCGCTGCACTCGCCGACACATTACCGCCTAGTTGGAGCCCAGGCAACCCGATTGATATTCTCGGTGATGCCGATGCTGAACGTTACGCCAATACACTCAAAATCATTCAACAAGATAAAGGTGTCGATGGGGTCTTGGTATTAAATTGCCCGATGGCAGTCGCCTCCAGTTTTGATATTGCACAGGCCATTACCAAGATGGTCTCAGGCAGTAAAAAATGTCTATTAACCAGTTGGATCGGCCGTCAAACAGCCGAACAAAGTCGCCAATTATTCGCCACCCACAACATCCCAAGTTACACCACCCCCGAAGCGGCGGTTAATTCATTTATGCACTTGGTACGTTATAAACGAAACCAAGCCATTCTGATGGAAACCCCGCCGACCCTCAGCGCCGACCTAGTGTTTGATTCAGACAAAGCCTGGGGGATTATCGCCAAAGTCATTTCAGAAGGCCGTGAGTGGTTAAACGAGTTAGAAGCCAAGGCAGTACTCGGTGCCTATGGTATTCCAACCGCCAGCACCCGTTTAGCAAAATCCCCGGAAGAAGCTGCCGCCTTCGCCGAATCGATTGGATTTCCGGTGGTGGTGAAGATCTTCTCACCCGATATCCTACATAAATCGGATGTGCGCGGGGTTGCGCTCAACTTGATTAGCTCAGAAGCCGTGCAACAGGCCGCTTACGATATTGAAAGTGCGGTCAGGGAACTGCGCCCCGATGCCCGAATTGAAGGTTTTAGTGTACAAAAAATGCTCGACAGCAAGGGCTCACATGAACTGATCTTGGGGGTATTAAATGATCAAACCTTCGGCCCGGTGTTGTTATTTGGCCAAGGCGGCACCGCGGTTGAAATCATCAATGACAAGGCGCTCGCGTTACCCCCGTTAAATTTAAAGCTAGCCCGCGACATGGTTTCTAGAACAGCCGTTTATCGTTTGCTACAAGGCTACCGTGACCAAGAAGCCGCCGATATTGATGCGATATTATTAACTCTAATGAAAATATCGCAAATGGTGGTGGACCTAGATCACCTCGCCGAACTCGATATCAACCCCTTATTAGCCAATAAAGACGGGGTCATCGTCTTAGACGCGCGGATTAAAGTCTCAATGAAAAAATCGGCCGGCGCGGATCGTTTAGCGATTCACCCCTACCCACAGAAATACGAAGAACTGGTACGTTTGAAATCGGGCAATACCTACAAGATCCGCCCAATTCGACCGGAAGACGAACCCGCCTTAATTGAAAATTTTGAACAACTCACCCAAGAAGAAATACGTTTTAGGTTCTTCCACGTAGTGCGTACAATGGACCACCGAATGGCCGCCAGATTCACCCAAATTGATTATGACCGTGAAATGGCGCTGGTCGTAACCGATACAGGAAACAGCCCACAGTGGCAGTTATACTCCGTTGTTAGGCTCATCCGCGACTCATCCGGCGAACAAGCCGAGTTTTCACTCATCGTTAACCATAAACTGGCAGGCCAAGGCTTAGGCACCTTGTTAATGCGCCGAATCATCTCATACGCAAAAACACAGTCCTTAAGTGGAATTTATGGTGATGTACTGGCAGAAAATTCCGCCATGATCGCCATCTGTAAAAAAGTTGGTTTTACCATCCATAAAAAAATGAATGACCCTGGGGTGGTTAAAGTGCGTTTAGTCTTGAGCTAGGCCGTTGTTATGACCACTCTATAACCCTGAATTTACGATCACATAAAACACCAGAATATTCTTCTAATTACAAGCATTTAACCGCTTTAGTTAATCTACAAAGTTACATTGATAATCGTTAAATTAGTTGTCAGGCTAGTTGAGCGCCGATTCTAGCCGCGCCAGTTTAAACCCGTTTGATTATAACCAACAGGGGGGTAATCAAACACTGGGCGATAAATTCTAGGTCGATCATTATCGAACCGTTGGTTAAACAAGTCGCTGCCAACCAGCCGCGCCTAGCTAATAGATACGGCCGTTTTATTATCCACTGCAAGCGACCTCAAGGTTCTCTTCTTCGGCTTGCCAGTACGCTTTAATTTGCAGAATATCCTCTTCGATTGAACGAAAAATAGTGATCAACTCTGGGTCAAAGTGATGACCGGCTCCCTCATCAAGCACCGCCAGTGCTTTTTCTATCGGCCACGCTTCTTTATAGGGCCTCTTCATCGTCAATGCATCAAACACATCACAAATGGCGACAATTCGGCCGGATTCTGCAATATCAAGGCCTGACTTACCGTGCGGATAACCCGAGCCATCCCACTTCTCATGATGAGATAGCGCCACCTCCGCAGCGAGTTTAAACACCGGTGACTGACTCTTACTCAGAATGTCATAACCGACCTGACAATGTGAACGCATAATGACCCATTCATCCTCGGTCAGCGCTCTCGGTGCTTTTAATATATTGTCGGGCATGGCGATTTTTCCGGTATCGTGCATCGCCGCCGCCAACACCATTTGTTCTGTTCTATCGACACTCCAGCCTACTGCCTTCGCCAGCGCGCCAGAGTACTGCGCCATCCGCCAAATATGTACCCCTGTATCGCTGTCATTATAGTGTCCGGCCATCCCGAGCATCGCAATAGCATCTTCTTGCACCTGCTTGATTTCCCTCGTTCTGAGTTTAACTAGGCGGTCAGTTTCGCGCTGCTGATTCGCCAAAATCAACTGCGAGCGCACCCTTGCTTTAACGATCACTGGGTTTATTGGCTTACTGATATAATCTACCGCGCCCAAATCGAAACCTTTCTGTTCATTCGCCGTATCCGTCATCGCGGTGATAAAAATCACTGGGATTTTATACGTCTCAGGGTTCGACTTTAATCGGCGGCAAACCTCGTAGCCGTCCATCACCGGCATCATGATGTCGAGCAAAATAATATCCGGTTTAAATTTAATCGCTAGGGTTAACGCTATCTCGCCATTTATAGCTAACTTCAACGAATAAATGGGTGCCAACGCAGACTTTAAAACATCTAAATTAGTCGGCGTATCATCCACCAGCAAAACCACTAACTTATTATCAGCCATGGCTACAAGCTCCTTGTAGACCACTACAATTCAATTCAACGAGCGTCATATCATCAAATCCTTTTGATTTATTAATAAACATTGTCACGGTATCAACCACCCCTTCGAGCGTTTCTTGTTGGGTGATATTATCGACTAAAGACTTTTTCACCCGAGTCATACCAAACATCCCTCGGTCATTGCTTAAGTCAACCGCTTCGGTGATGCCATCGGTAAACAGATAAAAGCGCTGCCCTTCGGCAAAGCCTACTTCTTCTGGTTTATCTAATATATTATCTACAATAATTCCTAGTGGCAGGTTATGTGATCTAAAGTGCCGCCAATCGTCATTGCTTGAAAACAGTAATATATCTTCCATTCCACAGTTCCATACCCTTGCACGACTTCTTGCTGGATCGATCGCGACCGCGCCTAAGGCCATAAAAATATGTACCGGTAATACCTTGCTCAGCAAGTTATTTATTTCCACTAATATATTTGCTAAATCAAGCCCCTCCTGTGTTCGGCTATAAAACACATGGCTGACTAATGGAATACCAATCGCTGCGGATAAACCATGTCCGGTAAAGTCGCATAACATAAGGTGTTGAGTCCCATTGGGTTGAAAGGCCGAGAGCGTGAGATCACCGCTATTAATTTCTTCCGAGCAGCTTGCATGCCGAATAAAACGATAATCAAAACTTGGGTCATTAGCCATCCGGTAGACGATTTGCTCAAGCTCTTCTCGTTCCTGTTGTAAAACTAATTTGGCGGCTGCCAGCTCAAGCTGAGTTTCGATACGCGCTCGAAGAATCAATACCGAAATAGGTTTATGAATATAATCAACCGCGCCAAATTTAAAACCGCCCACTTCATCATCAACCTCAGACATCGCCGACACCATGATCACCGGAATATGTTCGGTGTTAGGGCTCATTTTTAAGGCCTGACACACCTCATAACCACTCATAACCGGCATCGCAACGTCTAATAAAATCAAGTCGGGCTGTTGTGATTCAGCGAGTTTAAGGCCCTTCTCAGCGCAGCTTGTTAACCTAAGATGATAATCTGCAGCCAAGGCTGCTTTCAAGATATCTAAGGTTTCTGGCGAATCATCTATCGCCAAAATAGTGGCTTTTTTCATCAACTGTTAACCGCCATTTTATTGTATACGAGGTTCAACTGGGTTAACGCCTGTTCAAAGTCATACTGCTGGATGGCATCGTTCACCCCTTGCATTCTTTGTTTGTCGGCGTCGGGGAGGGTTTGTAGGATCTCATTCAACGCCTCTTCCGCCATCCCATCAAAGTTTTCTAATGATTCGCGTAGATTATCAAGCAGGTCCTCATCGGTAACGCCGGCTACCGCAAGGGTTTCCGGCGATGGGGGGCTAACACTGTGCTCAGCAATAAGCGCCAACACGATATCGACTTCCGGCAAGACATCCTGCAAGCTAAGTTGAAAAGCGCTGCATATCCGCAGCGCCTTCTCCATCTCAGTTTGCCTAAGGTGCAGCTCAATAGCAGCCGCCAGCTTCATCAGTTTTTTTGCACCAATGCTACCCGTGGTGCCTTTCAGGGTATGGGCAATCAACATAGCCGTTGCTTGATCGCCTGTCTCGATGGCCTTTTGTAACTTACCCATCATCACCAAAGCCTCAGATGAAAAGCGATTGAGTATTCCCGCATACAGTTCTAGATCCCCGTCTAACCGTGCTAAAGCCCGTTCAGCTGAAATCATCGAGATACCTGAAAAAACCATCGATCTGTCAGAGCCATTAACATCAGTCTTAACAGAGCAGCCTAAGCAACGGCTTAACTTATCCAGCATATCGGCAATATCAATCGGTTTTGCGATAACATCATTCATCCCCGAGTCTTTTGCTTTTTCAAGATCCTGCAGCATCACATTGGCGGTCATCGCGATAACCGGCAAGTCATCACCATATTTTTCACGGATCAATCGTGTTGCAGTATACCCATCCATCACCGGCATCTGGCAATCCATCAAAATACCGTCATAATAAGCAATATTCTTATTAACAAGCATATCCAGTGCTTGCTGCCCATTGACCGCAATATCAACCCGCATACCATTCTTCAATAACAACTTTTCTGCTATCTCCTGATTCATCTCATTATCTTCGACCAATAACAAACGTTTTCCTTTCAGCAAGCTACTATCGATAAACCTAGAACCCACCTGCCGCGTCTCATTTTTATCGGCTTGCCGGTTTATTGGAAATGTCAGGGTAAAATTAAATTCGCTGCCATGGCCCAATTGACTACTGACCCGTAAAGTGCCCCCTAGTAAAGCAATTAATTTTTTGGTAATACTCAGGCCTAAACCCGTGCCACCATATTTACGGGTTGTTGATGAATCCGCTTGCACAAAATTCTGAAAAAGATTGCCCAACTGCTGTTCTGACATGCCTATCCCTGAGTCTTTAACCGTAAAACAGAGTGATACCTGTTGCTCGGTTCGTCGCTGTAATTTGAGGCCGAGAAAAACCTCTCCCGACTCGGTAAATTTAATCGCGTTATTGATTAGGTTCATGAAGATTTGTTTAAGCCTCAGCGGGTCACCCATCAGACTCGAAGGAATAGCAGGTTCAACGTTAACGATTAAACCCAGACCTTTTTCTGCCGCCGCCAAGGTATGAATTGATAATTCGTCACTGACCAGCTCCTCCAGTTCAAACGGGATGGATTCGATATCGACCTTACCCGCCTCAATTTTTGATAAATCTAAAATATCGTTAAGTAAGGCTAACAAGGATTTAGCCGCACGCTCGAGTTTTTCAATGTAAGTTCGCGCACTCTCATCGAGCGTCTCCATTTGCAGGACTAAATAACTCATACCAATGATCGCATTCATCGGCGTGCGAATTTCATGGCTAATATTCGCTAAAAACTCCCCTTTTGCCTGACTCGCTACCTCCGCGTTCTGTTTCTCGATACGCAATTGCTGTTGCACCTTATCATTGGCAACCGCGAGTGCCATCAGTTGGCTGACGCTGTCTAAGGTCGAGATAACCGCGTGCCCACGCGATGGGTAAGGATCGGTATACAGGAATAACACACCCAAGGTTTTCCCCTGGTAAATCAGCGGTAATATATAGTGCCCATGCGCTTTCATTCCTTCGAATGTATGTTCGTGGTAAGGGTCGGTAAAACAATCGTCCGAAATGTGCATCTGCCCGTCCTGCGCCACTCGCCCACAAAGGCAGCTGCCGACATTGACACATTGTTCCTTCAAGCGAAATTCTTCAGTAAACTCGCCGCTGTTGACAAACATCTCCAAGGTTCGGCCATTCTCCGCGAGCAAAAACACCCCGCCTTTACCTTGTAGTTTAAAATCGTGAATGAAAAACAGCGCCTCTAAAGCTGTTTTCAGTCTATCTTTAAGCGGTTCAGAGCCTTGTAATATCTGCGCAACATTGGCTCGTACCACCGCAGCCTCTCGCTCGACGTGAATAGTGTTTTGCAATCGTTTGAGGTCTGAAATATCCGTACGCACCGAAATATATTGTTCCGGTTTACCTTGCTCATTCAGTACCGGAAATATGGTCGAGTTGACCCAATACTCCTCACCATTTTTAGTAATGTTTTTTATTTCGCCGTGCCAAGTATTACCTGATGCAATCGATTGCAACATGGTTTTAAAAAATTCGGCTGAGTGTTCTTCGCTTTTTAAGATACGGTGGTTTTGTCCCAGCAATTCTTCTTTCGAATAACCCGAAACCTGACAAAACAACTCGTTTACGAAGGTGATATTGCCTTTGGCGTCGGTAATAGACACCAGCGCGTGTTTATCAATGGCTTGTTGAATAGACGTCAGCTTATTTATCGTAGATTCCATGTTTTAACCAATAATTATGCAGAATTGATCGAACGACAGCTATTTTTGCGACTAGCGACTAAGTTTCCAGTAAGCCACTGCCATCGTAGCCCACATGATTATCCCAGTACTAACGCCTCCATTAATGAGTATAGCTAGCTCTGTAAAACTTGGATGAATATATAAATATTTTGCTGTTATTAATACCTTGGCGCTAAGGTATTTTTCTTCAGTGTTATTTTCTTCGCTACAACGAGCACCAGACATTATTAATAACCAACAAATGCTATGACACTCAGTCACTCTATGAGAGCGAGGCGAGAAGTGTTTTTAATACTCTTCAATAAATAGAGATCTGAACAACTCGATAGAGTCTTCTCATGTTGATTATTGCTTCCTCAGAGAGGACCTTGGGGAGAGATGGAAGTATTAACTGTACGATACACGTATATCGTACCCGGTTAAGAACGGGATTAGCTTAAACAGACACCGGCTAGGTTCGGCGGGTTATTTCATTAAGACGGAAGCAAGTAGCTTGCCGCTCCTATTCGTTGCCTAACCGGCCTTCAGTTAAACATAAATGGTTAATTATTTGTGATGATTATAGGTGCTTTTTGCTAATAGCTTCACTCAATACCTTTACTGCGCAGTCCTTACACTTACCACAGCATGAACCCACGTTAAGGTCCGCGTATATAGATTCAATTTCTCGAACGCCGTTATCAACCGCTGCGTGGATCTGCTTATCACTAACTTGATTACAAACACAAACAAACATAGACTCACCTTTGAATATTTTCTTAAGTGGAATATTAGTGCAAACGAGAATCATTTGCAACACTATTTTAAATATAAACCCTTTTAACTTTAGTAAAGACATACATATCAACTAGTTAGCTAGATAAGATCACCACCTAATAAATAAAGTTGTTATAATCCCCGCAAAATAAGCACATCAAAATAATTTAATAGCCCGACAAACTTGGAGAATAATAATGAAAGGTGATAAAAAAGTTTTACAAGCTCTTAACAGCTGTCTGAAAGACCAACTGACCGCAATCAACCAACTATTTTTACACGCCCGTATGACGAAGGACTGGGGTTTGCCTGCATTTGATAAACACGAGTATAAGTGTTCGATTCATGCGATGAAGATGGCCGACAGCCTTATTGAACGTATTTTATTTCTCGAAGCGCTGCCTAATTTGCAAGACCTTGGTAAGTTACACATCGGTGAAGATGTGCCTGAAATTCTAGCTGCCGACATAGAGATGCTGCTAAGTATTCGTACAAATCAGCAAGACAGCATGCTGTTATGCGAACAGGCAAAAGATTACATTACCCGCGATATCCTCGAAGAAATGTTAGAAAAAACTGAAGAATATATTGATTGGTGTGAAACCCAGCAATGGTTAGTGAAAAACATCGGTATTGAAAACTACTTACAATCCCAAACTGGAGAGTAGTCATGAAAGGCAATAAAAAGGTAATCGAGCAATTACAACTATTGCTCAATGGTGAGCTCGCCGCTCGTGACCAATACTTTGCACATTCACGGATGTACAAAGACTGGGGGCTGAATAAACTGTACGAACGGCTCAATCACGAAATGGAAGAAGAGACCGAACACGCCGATGTACTGGTAGAACGACTGTTATTTCTTGAAACCCAGCCTAACTTCTCAACACAAGATAAGGTCAACGTTGGCACTACCCTGCCAGAGATGTTACAAAACGATCTAGACGTTGAATACCATGTGGTTGATGCATTAAAAACCGCGATTGCTATTTGTGAACAGGAACAGGACTACGATTCACGTAAGGTTCTCATCAAACTCCTCGATGATACCGAAATGGATCACGCCTATTGGTTAGAACAACAATTGGGCTTGATTGAAAAAATTGGCCTGCCTAACTACCTTCAGTCGCAGATGTAATAGGACAAATCGTCATGGTCAGCAACTAAGTGGCTTACTTAGCTAGCTAACCATCATTTCAAGCCAACTCACTAGGGCTCTACTCTAGTGAGTCCTCGGCAGTAATATGCCGTGTAACAGACGCTGCATTACAATAATAAGATGCAAAGTTCATATCAATCCCTGCGAACATAGGCTTGCGGACTGTTTAAACCTTATTCACCCCAATAATTATCAAATATCTTTTCTTCTATGGGGGTAGATTCGGCCCATTGTTCCATCACCAGCATCGGTTTTTCGTAGAACTCATCGACGTGGCCAATACACAAAATAGCCACTGGCTGACTATCTTCGGGCATCTTAAATAAATCAATCAATTGCTGTGGTTCAAACAACGATACCCAGCCCATACCAACACCTTCGGCTCTGGCGGCGAGCCACATATTTTGAATCGCGCAAGATAATGACGCCAAGTCCATTTCGGGCATGGTTCTACGTCCAAAAATATGTTGTTCACGTTTATCTTGCAAGGCGGCGATCACCACTTCACTACAGCTTAAGATACCTTCTACTTTGAGTTTTAAAAACTCATCACGCCGATGATCCAGCGCAGCGGCGGTTTTCTCACACTCGTCTTTAACAATACCGTGCAACTGTTGACGAATATTTTTATCGTGAACACGAATAAAGCGCCACGGCTGCATTAAACCCACGCTGGGTGCCAGGTGCGCCGCATACAGAATATTATTTAACAGCTGAGGTTCTAGCGGGGCCGAGTTAAAGTGCCGCATATCACGCCGTAAACTCATCGCTTTATACACCGCGGCTTTTTCTTCTTCGCTAAAACTGTGTTGTGTCATGCTGTTATCTCATTAGGTATTAAACCAATTAAGTTTATGGCTTAGACTCACCACCTCGCCGACGATAAATAAGGATGGCGAAGTGATATTCTGCTGGCTCATCGCCTGCGGTAATAAATCCAGAGTAGAAACCATAACACGCTGTGACGGGGTTGTGCCTTTTTCTACGATGGCACAGGGCATATCGGCCGCCATGCCGTTATCAATTAATGAACGACAAATTATCGGCAAACCTTTCAAGCCCATATAAAAAACGAGGGTTTTAGACGGTGCAATCAATTCTGACCAATTCAAATTAATTGAGCCGTCTTGCAACTGGCCGGTAACAAATTGCACCGATTGCGCGTAATCGCGGTGGGTTAAAGGAATACCCGCATAAGATGAACAACCACTCGCAGCGGTAATACCGGGAATCACCTGAAAGGCGATCCCTTCTTCGACCAAGGTCTCAATTTCCTCACCACCACGACCAAAGATAAACGGATCCCCACCTTTTAATCTGACCACACGTTTACCGAGCTTGGCGTAATCGATTAATAATTGATTAATCCCACCCTGTGGCACCGAGTGTTGATCCCGGCGCTTTCCGACATAGACTAACTCGGCGCTCTTATTCACCAGCGCCATCACCTCTGGGGATACGAGGCGGTCATGTAATACCACCTGCGCCGACTGCAATAAACGGAACGCCTTCAAGGTTAATAGTTCCGCATCGCCAGGGCCGGCACCAATTAAATACACCTCACCCTGCTGCATAAACTGCTCGGGATTAGCCAAAGCCTCGCCCAGTAACTGATTGGCCTGCTGTGTTTTACCGCTAATAAAAGCCTCGGCAATATTACCCTGCAACACCTTTTGCCAAAATCCGCTGCGTTGCTCGATCACTGGCAGGCGCTGTTTAACCTGCTCGCGGTGTGCGCCAACCAAGCTCGATAGCTCGCCATACGCCTTCGGCACAAAGTGTTCAATCTGCCGTTTTAATAGTTTAGATAATACCGGCGATGAACCGCTATTAGACACCGCGATGGTTAACGGTGAACGGTCGATCACCGAGGGAAAGATAAAATCACACTGTGATGGCTCATCCACCCTATTCAATGGAATAGCGTGCTGCTGCGCATAATCAGTAACCGCTTGATTAACCCGTGGCTGATCGGTTGCCGCAATAATGAGCGCATAACGCTCGCTGAGTAGATCAACCGAAAACGCCGCGGCAGACAAACGCCCCTCTGTACCCGCCAAGAGCTCTGTTAACGGCTGACAAATAATGCTGGCTAACACGTCAATAATTGCACCGGCGGCTATTAAGCTTTTAGCACGGCGTAAGGCTATTGCACCACCGCCCACAATTAAGCAGCGTTTATTTTCAAGTTTAAAAAATAAGGGGTAATACTTCATAGGTTTTCCACCGAGTGCTGGGCAAGCACGTGACTGTTTGCAGTATCGCAGTAGGCTGCGACCACCTGTTTAATTTTAATTATGTGCTGCCCTGCTCGCTTAGAAAATATACCGATCCGTAGTATTGCGACGTGCTCATCAACTTCAACCACCCGAAACAAAATCCCTCCACGGGCAAAGTATTCAAATATATTGTACGCCGTTTGCCGATTCAATAAATAAGAGGAAAAAAGCCCACAATGAATAGCCTTAATTAAACCGCTAGATTGCATTAACGGGCTAAATAAACGTTGGCAGAGGTGGGCGTTATCGGCGATATCATCTCGTGCTTGTTGCTGCCAAGCGACATCAGCTAAGGCCTTAATAGCCAGTTCTTGTGCGGGGCCGTTAATTTGCCAAAGCCCTAAACGTGCATTTAACGCCTGTAATACCCGTTCATTCGCCATCACAAACCCCAGCCTAACCCCCGCCAAACCAAAAAATTTACCAAAGGAGCGTAAGACAATGACGTTATCGGGCAAAGCCTGTTGCAAGACACTCTTCTCCGGCCTTAGATCAGCAAAGGCCTCATCAACAATTAAATAAGCGCCAGCAGCCAGTAAGGATGCATAGTGTAATAACTCGTCGGCGGACAATTGTAAGCCGGTTGGGTTGTTCGGGTTAATTATTAACAGGTGTTGATTCGGCTGTTTACATAAGGCTTGCTGTATCGCCGCGTGCGAATCGGCCGCATCGAACGATGGATAAGCCTCGGTTAAACCACCCGCTTTACGCCAATGCTTGGCGTACTCTTGATAACCCACCTCAGGAATTAATAAGGTTTTTTGTTGCAGTATATGCGGTAGCGCTTGGATCACCGCTTGGCTGCCAGAGACCGCCAGTAGCGTATCGACCGCGTAATAGTTTTTTGCCGCAAGCTGAAATTCCGCGCTCAAATACGGTAACTGACAAAATGCCGCCGCCGATAGTCCTTGAAAAGGATACGCCTCCGGGTTAATGCCGGTTGATAAATCCAACCAATCCTCAGTGGCTACGCCATAACGTTGGCTTGCCGCCGCCAAGTCGCCGCCGTGTAAGGGCTGATGTAATTTAACGCGACTCATGATGATTGCATCAGTTGAATACAGGCGGCCAGCAATATTAAACCCGCAAGCCATAACTGCAGACTTTTATTGACTAATTGGCAAGCCGCCTCGATAGATTCAGCAGACGCTAATTGGCCACCGTATTGAGGCTGCACGCCTAACCCCACACGCTGATGAACTTGATTATCATAAACCGCTGCGCCGCCCAAATAGACATTAAGCGCACCCGCACCTGCCGCCATCACCGGGCCTGCATTGGGGCTTTCCCAAGAGGAGCCTTGCGCACGCCAACTAGATAGCGCTTTTTGCGTGTGCCCCGTTAAGGCATAGCTCAACGCGGTTAAGCGCGCAGGAATAAGATTTAAGACATCATCTAAACGTGCAGCGCACAAACCAAAGTCGATAAAACGGCTATTTTTATAACCCCACATCGCGTCTAAGGTATTACTCAAACGGTACACAAAAACCCCCGGAACACCGAACACACAAAACCAAAATATTGGCGCAAACACAGCATCCGCACCATTTTCCAAAACCGACTCGACCGCCGCCTTCGATATCGCCTGTTGATCGGATTCGCTGGTATCTCGGCTGACGATATAAGACACCGCTATTCTAGCCTTCGCTAGGTCCCCGGCTATTAATGGCAGCGCGATGTGCCTTGCGTGTTGAAATAAGCTGGTCCAGCCGATGGCTAAGTACAAAATAACGCTGGAAAACACCGCGTGTAGCACCTCATTGTCTGCAATAAACTTCTCAAAAACGACGACTAAGGTGGTCAAGGGAACAATCGCTAGGATCAACGCGAATAGACCACGAAACCGTTTATGCTGATTTTTATTGAATTTTTGTTCAAGCCAATCAGCCACGCGACCAAACCCCACCAAAGGGTGAAAACGACGCGGTTCGGCAAATATTTTATCCAGCAACAAGGCGCTAGAAACAATAACAATCAAGATCATATTTACACAGCATCCTGTTGTATATTAAGTAATTTATTTAACATAGCTAAAGGCATAACCGCTTCAACATGATCCGCTAAACGATCAATTTGTTGTTCTCTATGCGCGGGGTAATCGAACGCCTCTACCTGATCTAAACCCGCCCATTGTAATAATCTCTGCAACATATCGGGCTGATCGAACAAACCATGAATATAACTGCCACGCACCGAATCATCGGCATTTTTGGCTCCATCCAGCCATCTCGTTTTTTCGCCTTCATTAGCCTGAACTGAAAATAAAGCGCGTGATAAATCATCCCCTTGGCTTAGCCCCGCATGGATCTCATACCCTTTGACCACCGCCCGTGTATCAAGACAGATACCACTAACGTTTCTGAGTATTTTGTTATCACTCAGGGTGGTTTGCATCGCCAGCAAGGCTAAACCATCGCTACAACCGGCGGCTGATTCAATCGCTGCTGGGTCATCAATACTGTCACCCAACATTTGAAAGCCACCACAAATGCCCAATACCTTGCCGCCGAAGCGTAAATGTCGCTGAATAATACGCTGCCAGCCACTGTCTTTTAACCACTGCAAATCACCGCGCACGCTTTTACTGCCGGGTAAAATAATTAGGTCGGCACCGCTGAATTCACTGCTGTCTTTAACAAACTGGCAGTCAATTTGCGGGTGCATGCGTAACACATCAAAATCGGTATGATTACTGGCGCGCGGGTACATCGGCACCACGACTTTTATCGTGTTATTGGCCTGTTCGATACCTTGTTCTAGCTGGTTTTGGCTAATACTGTCTTCAGCTTCAATATGCAGATTATGGATATAAGGGATAACCGCCAATACCGGCACCGAGGTTTTTTCTTTAAGCCAATTCAAGCCCGACGCCAATAACGCTGGATCACCACGAAAACGGTTAATCACAAAACCTTTAACGCGCTGTTGTTCCGATTCACTCAGTAAGGCATAAGTGCCGTATAAGTGCGCAAACACCCCGCCACGGTCAATATCCGCGACGATAATAACCGGGCAATCGACCGCCTCGGCAAAGCCCATATTGGCAATATCGTGTTCACGTAAATTAATTTCAGCCGGACTCCCCGCCCCTTCTACAATCACCACGGAAACGGTTTCAGCCAAACCAGCATGTGCCGCCAAGACCGTCTGTAACAGTTCGGGTTTATACGCGTGATACTGCGTCGCGCTCATATTGCCGACCGCTTTACCATTTACGATTACTTGCGAACCGGTGTCGCTATTAGGCTTTAATAACACCGGGTTCATCGCCACCGATGGCGCTAAGAAACACGCCTCAGCTTGTACCGCTTGTGCACGGCCTATTTCACCACCGTCTACCGTTACCGCAGAATTAAGCGCCATATTTTGCGGTTTAAACGGCGCAACACGGATTCCATGCCGCGCAATAATCCGACAGATCGCTGTCACCAAAATACTTTTACCCGCATCGGAGGTCGTACCTTGAACCATTAAGGTCTGCGGACTAGAAAACATTATTTAACCCCTTCTTTTTGTTCGTCGATACCGAGCAATAAATCCTCTAAACGCTCGGTATAATCGTCATTATCAGACCACATTCCCCGCTGGCTGGCCTCCAATAAACGCTCGGCCATTTCTTCTAGCGCACTGGGGTTGTTTTGTTGCAGGAATTGCTGGTTATCGTCATCAAACACCAAGGCATCCGCCACTTGTTCGTATTGATAATTATCCACCATATCGGTGGTCGCGTCGTAGGCAAATAGGTAATCAATGGTCGCGGCCATTTCAAAAGCCCCCTTGTAACCGTGCTCACGCATCGCCTTAATCCACTTTGGGTTTAATACTCTGGATCTAATAACGCGGTTAAGCTCTTCTTTTAAGGTACGAATTTTTGGTGATGCAGGGTTCGAATGATCGTTATGGTAAACCACCGGCATCTCACCCTTATAGACCGATACCGCATTACTCATGCCGCCTTGAAATTGATAATAATCATCGGAATCGAGCAGATCGTGCTCACGGTTATCTTGGTTATGTGCCACCGTATCCAAATGACTTAAGCGGTGCTCGAAGGCATTTTTTGCCATCACCCCGTCTTTACTGTCACCGGTTCCATAGGCATACCCGCCCCAATTAACGTAGGCCTCGGCCAAATCATCCGCCGTTTCCCAGCAACGCTCATCAATAAGTCCTTGCAGCCCAGCGCCATAAGCGCCCGGTTTACTACCAAATACCCGATAACTGGCTTGGCGAAAAGCCTGTGTAGGATCTAGCCCTTCGCTGATTAGCTCTTCTTCGCGCTGCTTAATATGTTGCTTAATTAAATTGCTGTCAGCGGGTTCATCCAGTTCAGCAATCGCTTGCACCGCTGCATCGAATAAACGCATCACATTGGGAAAGGCATCACGAAAAAACCCAGACACCCGCAGCGTCACATCAACCCGTGGTCGCTGCATTAACATACAGGGGATCACTTCAAAATCAATCACACGCTGTGAACCCGTTGCCCAAATAGGTTTAACCCCCATCAACGCAAAGGCCTGCGCAATATCGTCACCGCCGGTACGCATGGTTGCTGTACCCCATACCGACAGCCCCAGTTGCTTAGGGTAATCACCATGGTCTTGCAGGTGTCGTTCAATCAGCGCTTGCGCCGAACGTTCACCAATGACCCATGCCGCAGGGGATGGAATAGCACGGTTATCAACCGAGAAAAAATTACGCCCTGTTGGCAAGGTATCTAGCCTGCCGCGTGTCGGTGCGCCAGACGGCCCAGGAGGAATAAACTTGCCTGATAAACCAGCAATTAAGGCCGATGTTTCCTGTTCCACACTGCGCTCTAAGGCTCGCAATAAAACCTGTTTAGCATACGCTAATTGCTTGCTGGTACGCGGGTGATGCTGTTGAAACAAGGCATCCATCTCAACACCCTCTAGTAGGTACTGAGTAACCAATTCAAGCGCGTAGAGTTCTAGGCGTTCACGGGTATCGGCCTCGGTACGCCAAAGCGCCGCATCAATATTGTCTAAGACCGGGGGGCGTAAGCCATTCCAAACTGTCTGACTATTCTGTAAAGGGTCGAACGGTTCAGCCCCAGCAGTATTATTTAGCTTAAAATCAGCCGCCAGATTATGCAGAATACCTTGTGATAACTCGTCCGTACCCCGCGGTAAACGTAATAAGGCAACGATCGTATCGGCTAGCTTTGCTGTCGTTGGTAATTGCCCAAGGATATGTAAACCATGACGTATTTGAGCTTCTTTAATATCACATAGATAGGCGTCTAAATGCTCCAAAAGAGTATCATCATCGTCGTCATGATGGGTTAACTCATCCAGCACATGGGTTTGTTTTAATTGCAAAAGGATTTGTTCCCGCAAATACGCTTCACGACGAATATCCATGCCCAAGGCTTGGTAATACTCATCCACCAAGGTTTCAAGCTCAGCCAAGTCACCGTACACTTCGGCGCGGCTCATCGGTGGCATCAGGTGATCAATAATAACCGCTTGAGTACGCCGTTTAGCCTGCGCGCCCTCGCCTGGATCATTGACAATAAAGGGGTAAAAATGTGGCAACGGCCCTAGCGCGACATCCGGCCAACAAGTATTGGATAAGGCGGTTCCCTTGCCCGGCAACCACTCAAGATTGCCGTGTTTGCCGACGTGAATCACCGCATCTATTTTATAGCAGTGACGCAGCCAAAAATAAAACGCTAAGTAACTGTGCGGGGGCACTAAGTCGGGGTCGTGATAGTTTGCCAATAGGTCGACATTGAAGCCGCGTGCGGGCTGAATGCCGACAAAGGTTTCACCGAGTCGAATGCCAGCAATCATTAAACGATGGTTACGGTATTTAGGGTCTTTCTCCGGGCCACCCCAGCGCGAAATAACCGCTTGCTGGGTTTCGTCGGGTAGCTGATGAAAGTAGCTTAGGTACTCATCAACGTCTAAACTCTGCCAGCAAGGCAATTGGTGCAAAGTATTCGGGTTATTGGTGACTGATTCTAATAAAGCCTCAATCAAACCATTGCCCGTTTCAGGGATGTTCTGCACCGGGTAATTATTCGCCTGCATTGCGCTTAAAATGTTGAGGGTAGAGGCCGGCGTATCTAAGCCAACACCGTTACCAATACGCCCATCTTTGGTTGGGTAATTGGCTAAAATTAAGGCTATCCGCTTATCCGTATTGTTTTTAGCGCTTAATTTAGCGTAATTTTTCGCCAAGGTAACAACAAACTCTGCACGTTCCTGATGCAGGCAATATCGCAGCACCGAGATTTGACAGCGCTCAGAATAAAAAGCTTCTGATTTAAAACTAATCGCGCGACTAATAATTCGCCCATCCATTTCTGGCAACACCACCTGCATGGCAATATCCCGGCTGCTCAATCCTTGACTGTAAGCTTGCCAATCCTCTTCTGTACTACTCGCTAAAATCAACTGTAACACCGGAATATCGAGTACGAACGGCGAGTTGAACTCGCTAGGCTGCGAACTCAGCTCAGGACTAGACACCGTATTACTAGCAAAACCAGTACTATTAAGAATAATACTCGCCTGTGTTGTCAGCAATAAATCATTCACTAAGCGGAGTGACTCGGCGTCCTTCAGCGAATTAATCGCGACCGGCAAGGGCCTTAAGCCCTGTTGTTCCATGCATGCAATCAACTGGTCAAACATCAGCGTATTGCCGCTTTGCAAATGGCTGCGATAAAACAACACCAGCACCACCGGTGCGCTATCCGCCGATTTTTTCCAGCGTTGCTGCCAGTCAGTTAAGCTAGCTTGTGAATAGTCCACACTATCTGCCGGCATATATAACAAACAATTCGGTAATGAACGGGGCTCTTGCCATACCCGTGCTTGGCAGAAGTATTGTGCCGCTAAAAAGTTAATCAGCTGAACATTATTCTGGCTGCCCGCCTCGCGAAAATAACGCCAGACCCTGATTGCATCGGCACGCTCCACGGTCGAAGCCTCGAATAACTCTTGGTCCGCGGCATCATCGCCCGGCACCACAATTAACTGTCGCGGCTTGCCGTTCGTTCGCCCCTGCGACCAAGCAATCAAACGATCTAAACCATATTCCCAGTAATTTCTGCCGCCCAATAAGGATAAAACCAGCAGTTCTGCGTGTTCTAACACCGCCGCTTCGTATAAATCAAACGCGGCGGGTTTTAATAGGTTCATCCAATTAGCCAGACGAACACTCGGCAAATCACTGGGCATCGACTCCAGCGTACTCGCTATCGCCGCCAAGCTACTATCGGCCGCCGATAGAATCACTATCTGTGCGGGGGTTTGTTGCAAGTCGATAATACCTTCGTCGTCAGTAAAACCTCCGGGTTTAGCGGCCAGTAAATGCATTAGCCGCTGATCACCGCCGTTTGCAACGCATCCGTTAAGGTTTGTTCGTCCACCCCTTTGCAAATGACCACCAAACTGGTTTGACGTGCTTCATCGGCTTGCCATAGGCGGTCAAAGTGTGAATCTAAACGCTGGCCCACCGCTTGCAATACCTGCCGCATCGGTTTGTTTGGAATAGCAGCGAAACCTTTAGCGCGGAAAATATCGTGTTTTTCTAACAAACCAGTTAATTGCTGCTGAAAAATATCGGCATCCACTTCGCCCAGTTTAATCACATACGAATCAAAGTGATCGTGTGCGTGTTCATGGTGATGCCCGTGCTCGTGGTGATGATCGTGATGGTTATGAACCGCGTCAATACGTTCCTCAGCCGCCGATTCGATACCCACCAATACGTCTAATTGCACCTGACCATGATCAACATAAATGCTCTTAACCGCATCCGGCACTACCGTATCGATAACACCCTTAACCCGTTTTTTTTGCGCTTCATCGAGTAAGTCACTTTTACTGACCACCACTAAATCCGCGGCGCTGAGCTGATCATCTAATAATTCACGCAAGCTCGGGTCGTGTTCCAAACTGTCGTCGGCTTGACGCTGACTTTCAACCAATTGCTCATCGTGGGCAAAACGCCCTGCTGCAACGGCCGGCCCATCAATCACCGTAATCACCGCATCAACCGTGCAGTGTTTTTTAATTTCAGGCCAGTTGAAGGCCTGCACCAAGGGCTTTGGAATGGCTAAACCCGATGTTTCAATCAAGATATGATCGATATCATCACGGCGCTCGATCAACTCAAGCATTACCGGTAAAAACTCTTCTTCTACGGTGCAACAAATACAGCCATTGGCTAACTCGTAGATGCCATTGTCGCCCTCGGCAATCGCTGCCGCTTCACCCTCTTCACACTCTAGCGGGCAGTTTCTTAATAAATCGGCATCAATGTCTAGCTCGCCAAACTCATTGACGATAACCGCTATGCGCTTTCCGGCAGCTTGTTTGAGTACATTCGATAATAAGGTGGTTTTGCCGCTACCTAAAAAACCGGTGACGATGGTTGCAGGGATTTTATTAAGATTCATCAGTTTATCTCTATGTCATCATTAAAATTATCGGTACGAATACCGTGAGCTAAGGCTTATTTATTAAACGGGACATTGTAAATAAGCCGGTGTTTTAAACAAACACCGGCTACCGTCATGAGCCATTAAAAGAACTGTACACGGGCGGGTAAATCCCTCCCGTAAAAGCCTTCAAGTAAAGCTAGTAAGTATAAGTCAAGATCGCTCTCAATTGGTGGTCTTCTCCAGAGGTGTTGGTATCGTCAACCTGTGCGTAAACCACTTCTAAAACGACGTTTTCTTGCCAGTTATAGTTCATATAAAGGTCGATCTCTTGTACATCGTAATCGCTTTTATCTTTAGCGGTAAATTGTCCCGCAGTAAAGCCGAATACCATAGACTCACAAACCGCATATTCCATCCCAAGCACCAATGCCTCGGCCCGTTGACCTTCAACCGCATCCAATGTTTGATCTTCCATTGAGGTATAAAAGGGTCCGCCACCTAAGCTTGCCAAGGCCGCTTGCTGACTATTATTATGGTTAAAGGCCAGCGTGGTGGTTAACTGCTGGTATGTAAACGCAGCCGATAGCCCCCATGTTTTCGAATCGACATCACCCAGTTTATGGTCACCGATATCTTGCCCCCAATCAAACTGCAGGCCCAGTTCATAGCTTATATCGTTCGTTAACTGAGCACCATGGGTCACATCCGCATAAATAATTTGCAGGTGATCAGGAATATTGTAGTACCAGACATGACTATCAAGCTGCTCTCCCTCATGCGAGGCCCAAGCCAGCCACGATTTATTACCGTCGCCACCCAATACATCACCCACCCCTTCAAAGTGCGACTGATCAGCACCGTTTTCCCAGCCACTCATATTACGCACAAAGCCAGCACCCGCACGCAGGTTGTCCACCAGTTCTACTTCAAGCATATAAGCTTCAAAAAGATTAGGCACAATGCGTAGGTCATCACTGTCCATATGCGGTGTATCTAAACGTTGACGACCTAATCTCAATTCAACATTAGCGTAAGATAAATCCAAATAAGCTTCACCGAGTATTAAATAGCTGCCCTTATCTTGATCAAAAAAGTCGCCAAGCATATCATTTTTATGACTGTGATTAAGCCCCGTATCTACCGAGGTGAAAGCGCCTAGGTGTGCTGTCACGTGCGGGTTAACCGCTAATGAACAACCGAGCTCGCCGCCGACCGCGTTCACACTAAGTTTTGTAGGTGAGCCCAATGCCGAATGCATATAACCAGCCCGTAAATAGCCGCCACAACTGATAGAGCTTTCCAGTTGTTGGTTAAAACTAATCGCTGAGTTTTCCTGCTGGGGCAGCAGACCATCGGCTAAAGCAGCCTGAGAAAGTAATAAAAGAGGAAGGGTATATAATTTTGTTTTGTTCATCTATCTACCTTTTTGCGCCATCCGCACAATTAACATTAAAAGAAAAAACAAACAATGGCGAAACAAGGCGAAGAAAACAGATCATTTACTCCAGCCACAGCCCTCCGCTGCCTGTTGTCGTTCAACTAATAGGTAGGTCTCCGGACTCATAAGTTGCTGACGCATAACTAATCGCCTTCCCATGCTAAAGAGCACAGTGACATTTGATCAGTTATTTACTTAATTACCGTTGCGGGGGCAGTGTTGGATTATTGTAATTCACCAAACTTCCCTTTTAAGCCTAAAAAAGGCACCTAAAAGTAAGTGATGAATTGTATAAAGTCAGGCCAAATAAATCAAGCTATCACAGGCCTGAGAAGGACGTTATTACAAAACACTAGGCCTGCTTTGTTTTGGCCGCGAGCAGGTCAGCTTTAAGCCCGTTTAGAAAAGAAATGCAGCTACCTTTAAAGGCCCACTTGTTTAGCTAAGGACGCCACTTTTTCAATTAACCTAAAGATTAAATACAATAATGAACTGATCCACAGCAGGTTAACCAAGCCATATATTGTGCGATAGGTAATATTCCACCAGTCAGCACTCCAAGTCATCATTTCTGGATCTTGACCCGGCAAGAACATAAACGGTGCAACCGTGATACAAATTAATGCTATTTTGAAATTTTTGTTAAAAACATCCGCGCTCACACGGGTTTTTGCATACAGCCAAATAGAACCACCCAGCAGACAATAAGCCGGATAGAAAATGGCATAAATAATCATTCTGGCGGGCATGACTTGTTCGCTACCGGCTGAAATCTGGTGCCAAGCGGTATCTTGGTGCGCCAAAACACCCCCAGAGACAAACACAACTAATACAAACACCATCAGCCAGCACATCAACGCGACACTACGTTTAATCTCACCCATTGGCGCTAAACGCGTGATATCAACTTCAGTCCGTTTAAGCGTTTTATAAATGTACCAAGCCAAGGCTAAATACAACAATTCGATACCAATAATGTCTGTCTGTTCTAGTTGAAACATCCCCACCCCTTAATATTTTTTATGCAAAAAAAATGGCTGATCGAGGGTTACTCAACCAACCATTCGTTCTAACTAAATACTAACGTATTTTAGCCGATCATACTATAACCACCACTAACACTCAGTACTTGGCCAGTTACGTGACCTGCAGACTTGTTAGATGCCATAAATAAAACAGCATTCGCTAAATCTCTAGGACGACCCACTTTCTTAAGCGGTAAGGCTTTAGCAATCGCAGCGAATTGCTCTTCAGTAAACATGCTGTCTTTCTTTGCCCACATGCTTGATGAACCCACTTCCTCATCATCTTCAGGAATGGTTACGCCTGGGCATACGGTGTTACAACGAATGCCGTAACGACCATTTTCTTTAGCCAATGTTTTCATGAAGCTGTTAATACCTGCTTTAAGCGCGCCATAAACGGCTTCTTTAGGTTCGCCTTGACGACTCGCATCAGAACTTAGTGACACAATCGCGCCCTTAGTTTTGTTTTTAAGCATCACGTCAAGTACAGAACTGGTGCAGTTCAGGTTGCTTGTGAAGTTAAGCGCGATTAGTTTTTGCCATAATTCTGGAGTTGTTTGAGTAAAGAACATAAGGTCATCCCACCCTACGTTATTAACCAACACATCAACACCACCAAATTTTTCATCAGCAGCTGCAACCATTGCTTTAACATTTTCAAGGTCAGTTACGTCAGTTTTAACAACTTGAACGCCTGAAGCACCTTTAGTTAATGCTAATTTTGCCACTTCACCGGCTTGTACTTCATCAATATCAGCTAGGGTAATGTTTGCACCTTCTTCAGCAAATGCTAAAACAATTGCACGACCAATGTTTGAACCACCACCGGTTACGATAACTGACTTACCTTTTAACTCTAAATCCACAATATTTCTCCATTTAAGATTATATAAAATTAATACGATTAAACTGACTGCTAACAGCCCACCTAACCAACTACTGTTTGACTCAATCGAACAATTGAATCAATCGTTTCTTTTTTATCCGTGTGATGCGGCATATGCCCCGCCCCTTCTATTAAAGTAAGGTCAGGCGCTCCTTTTAAGTTTTCTAGCAGCACATCTAAGCTTGCTTTGTAACCATAATCATCTGCCATGCCAAACACTAGGTGCACAGGGCAGCTGATTTTTTGTAAGTCCTCGCTACAGGACCAGCCAATAAAGGCATCCGATAACCAAGGTTTTGCCCAGCCATAAAACAGGGCATCAGTGGCATCACCATGAAATACTTTTAACTTACTCGCCAAGGTTCCGTTTTCATATTCGTTAATCGCTTCACGAATACCATCACAAACAAACGGCTCTACCACTAACGGCGGCGCAATTGAATAAACACCGACTACACCGGGCAATGAGCCCGCCGCGATTAACGCCATCGCTCCACCATCACTGTGCCCCGCCAAAATCACCTTATTTAAATTGAGCGCTTTTAATACCGCCGGTAAAACCGTCAAGGCTTCGTGGTGTCGGTACTCTCTTCCACGCTGCTCAGTGAGAACACCTGATTTACCGTGGCCAAAACGTTCATACACAACCACCGCCAAAGCCGTTTCCTCGGCCATTTTTTTAGGAAAGCTTCGCCACATTTCCAGACAGTCTAAACCGCCGTGCAATAACACGATAACGGGTTTATCAGCGGTAATTTCACCCAAAATATGGGTTCTTAAGGAGTACGAATCAATATCTAAAAAAACTTCTTTGGGTTCCATATCAAACGCCCCTTATGCCATGAAGACAACAAGTCCCCAATCTAGAACGTGAACATCCTTTCCTGGTTTTGGTGCATTATCGCCACGGTCAGCGTACACATTAACTTGTAAATCGATCAAACCACCGCCGCTAGCTAAAGGTGTTTTTTTCAATACCGTCACTTCGCTGCGTAAGATATCGTCTTCAAACACGGGCGCAACGTGGTTACAGTGACGCCATGCAAGGAATGACATTAAGTTAGGCAGAGCACGTACAACGTGCGCCGCAGCAATTGAAATCGTATGACCTCCGTAAACCAAACGTTTACCATAAACACTCGCACCCGCATCGGTGTGTGTCATCGCTAAGTTAAGCGTTAAACGGGTTAGCTCTGGTGCAGATGTAACGGTATCTCTTGCTTTAATTCGGTAGTTAACGTCTTCTTCAACTTGCTCAAAATGAACACCATCAAAACGCTCACGGTACTTTGCCAAATCCCAGTGATTAGGCGCAGCCGCCGTTAAATCATCCAGCGAAATCTCAGCCGGCATAATAGCCAAATCATCAGCATGGCCGGTTTCAGCTTTTGGGTCACGACAAGGCACCATTGGGCAGCGCCAGAAATGCATGATTTCTTCGCCTTTTTGGTTGGTGGTGGTAATTTCCAAACCCACCATACCCGTTGCCGGACGACCTTCTTTCGCTTTATTTTGACGTAACGCGACAATTTTCGTTTTGGTACTTAAAGAGTCGCCAATGAATACTGGCTTTTTAAGCACTAAACCACGGTAAAACAAGTTACCCATTACATTTTGAGTAGCATAAGTCGTTTGACCAATACCCACACCCATCGCCATAATCGGATGAGCCAATGCTTGCTCTGAACCGGTAATTTCTGCGGCTAAATGATGGTCTAACGGTAACCTAGAACGGTCACCAAATAACATCTGGTGGGTCGTTGCATAACCCTCGGTGACGGTTATCGATGGGGGTTCTGGTAAGAACTCACCCACAGTAAAATCTTCAAAATAAGGCCCTTCAACCAATACTTCTTTCATTACTTCTCTCTCTTTATTGTGTTGCTGCTTGGTAACGCATCAAGATACTTTCTTGCGCACGAATCACCGGTAGGTCGATCATTTTATTTTGAAAACTAAAGACCCCCTTCCCCTGTGCTTGCGCCTCATCCCAAGCCGCTAAAATAGCTTTTGCCTTACTGACTTGATCGTCAGTCGGCGTATAAACATCGTTAACAATAGCCACTTGATTCGGGTGAATACATAATTTGCCGGCATAACCCAGTTTCATTCCCGCTAGTGCATCTTCACGAATAGTCTCTTCATCACGTACTTCTAGGCAGACATTATCAATCGGTAGGCTAGAAAACGCGCGTGCTGCAAGTGCCACCTGACATCTTGCGTGGTAAATCACCCCAGAGCCTGCATCGGTGTTAGGTAAGGCCATATCAGCAGCAAAATCAACGTGACCAAAACAGACGGAATCACTATCAGATAAAGCCTTAGAAATCTCTGCTGCAGCGAGCAAACCTAATGCTGTTTCAATAATAATAAATAAATCAATTTGTTTACCGTCGGTATATTGCTTGAGCTTCAAAACATCAGCAGCGGATTCACACTTAGGTAACATCAGTGCACAGTTACCCGCTTCAACCACTGCTTTAACGTCGTCTTCAAACCACGGTGTACCCAAGCCATTCAGCCGAACGATAATTGAACGCTGCTGAAATTCAGCAGCGTTCAATGCTTTAACGACAATATCGCGGGCGCGAGCTTTCTCAGTCGGTGATACCGCATCCTCCAAATCAAATACCAAGGCATCTGCATTAATGGTGGCCGATTTATCAATCCGTTTCTGTTCCGAACCGGGCACAAAAAGAATTGATCTAAGGAGTTTCTGAGACATTGTCATAATATTTATATCTTTTTAAATCTAGTAAGAACGTGGTAAACCCAAGCTTTTTTCAGCAATGAAGTTCAGCAACATTTCACGGTTAATAGGCGCTGTTTTCAATAGACGAACCACTGAGTACATATCGTATAGACCGTAATCATCAGTAAAGCCATTACCACCAAAGCACTGTAGCGCTGCATCAACCGCTTTCATACCGGCATCAGCTGCCGCTACTTTAGCCATACTTGACGCTTCACCAGCAGGTAGGTTGTTATCAAATAACCAAGCCGCTTTACGGGTCATGAGTGACGCCAACTCAATTTGAGTTTTAGCTTCGGCCAGTGGATGTTGTAGACCTTGGTAAGCACCAATTGGGCCTTTAAACACAACACGCTCAGACGCATAAGCAGCCGCACGATCAAGCGCTAAACGGCCAATACCCACACACATAGATGATACAACGATACGCTCAGGGTTTAATGATTCAAACAAGATTTCAAAACCATTACCCGCAGTACCCACGATATCGTCTTCAGTTAATTCAACTTCATCGAAGAATAACTGGAATTGATTTTCAGGTAATACAACACCCATACCCAATTGCGTCATGCTCACGCCTTTGGCTTTCATATCAACAACAAACAAAGTGAAACCATCAGTTTTCTTTTCAACTTCAGTGTGTGCTGTTGTACGTGCAACCACTAACGCATAATCAGATTCATCAGCACTGGTGATAAACGTTTTTGCACCGCTTAACAGGTACTTATCACCTTTTTTCTTCGCAAGCGTATTAATACGAATTGTATTAGTACCTGCAGTAGGCTCAGTAATAGCAAAACAGAACAATGTTTTACCAGCACAAGCATCAGGCAAGTACTTAGCTTTCATTTGGTCGCTACCGTGATCAGCAATCACTGGTAATGACATAGTTGAACCAACAACCATAGATAATAGAGGAATACCGTTATTCGCCATGCCTTCCATTAACAAAGACATTTCAAACATACCTAGGCCAGCACCGCCGTCCTTTTCAGGAACCATAATGCCCATAAAACCATCGGCACTTACTTGATCCCATAAACCGCGTGGAAATTCACGTTTTCTCGCTTTATCTAACCAGTATTTTTGATCATAAGTTTTAGCCAATTGATCGCCATACTCATAGATCATTCTTTGTTCGTCGTTTATTTCAAAATCCATAACTGTTCCTTCTAAAAATTAATATAAATAAGACGTTAAATTAACGCCCTTTCCAAACTGGCTTTCTTTTTTCAGCAAATGATAATGGCCCTTCAATGCCATCTTCACTCGCATAGACCACTTCGTGTAAGCGTTTAGCTTCAACAACACCCTCGTCACAACCTAGACTCATGGTGCGCATGATGCTTGATTTACCGGCCATCACAGACAACGGCGCATTATCACGAATAACTCCCGCTAAACTGTAAGCTCGTTCTCTTACGGCTTCAGGAGTGTCTTCTAAATAGTTAATGAAACCAACGTCATAAAAACGTTGAATTGGCATTTGCGCAGCCGTTAATACTAATTCCATCAATAGCGGTTGTGGCAACATACCAATCAAAGGCACCGCCCAAGGTGAACCACGGCCAATTTTAGCTTCGGTAATCCCTACACGGGTTCCGGCTAAACCAACACGCAAATCAGAATTCAGGCTCAACATCATGCCGCCCGCCATTAAGTGACCGGTCATTGCTGCGATAATTGGCTTTTTACAATCACGCATACGTTGGTGGAATGGGTCTTTTAATTTAGAAAGAACGTCATCACCGGTGGTTTTTTTAATTTCAGCGGCTTCTTTTAAATCCATACCGGCACAGAAAACACCACAATCAGTCGATGTTAAAACAATAACTTTCACATCATCATCGGTATCAACTTTTTCCCACATATCAGCCATCATGTTGACTAGATTTGTCGATAAGGCATTTTTACGGTGAGGTCTATTAAGACAAACCGTCGCAATTCCATCTTCCACTTTATAAAGTAATTCTTCTTCTAAACTCATTCCATTCCTCGCGTGTTAGGGTTTGATTATTCTTTTTTTAAGTATTATTATTACTCTCTAATTTATCAAACAAGCGTTAGTTTGTAAAGTTATTAACCGGATAAAGGCACAAATTAATCCTCATTCACCGACACTCAGCAGAATAAAAAAATACTATGAGCAATACATTATTTAGTGAAATAAAAATCGGCCCATTAACCCTGCCAAATCGAATCATCATGGGTTCTATGCACACCGGCTTAGATCATAGCGATGACCCTATCGGGCGATTAACCGCCTTTTATAAAGAACGTGCCGACGGTGGCGCCGCTTTAATCGTCACCGGCGGTGTTTCCCCCAATGAAGCCGGCCTGATGGGCCCCGGCGCGATGATCCTTAACACCGCCGAACAAGTTAGCGATTACAAAGTCATGACCGATGCAATTCATGCCAGTGGCAGCAAGATCATCATGCAAATCCTACACGCTGGCCGCTACTCCAAGCACGAAGGACTACTGGCGCCGAGCGCAATCCGTTCACCAATTAACAAACTTGAACCGAGAGAAATCACCTCAGACGAAATTGAAGAAACCATCGCTGACTTTGCAAACTGTGCGAGCCTCGCGCAACAAGCGGGTTTTGACGGCATTGAAATTCTCGGCTCGGAAGGTTACTTTTTAAACGAATTCACCGCCGAGCGCACCAATAAGCGTAACGACCAATGGGGCGGCAGTTTTGCCAACCGCAGCCGTTTCCCCGTTGAAATAATTCGCGCCATTCGTCAAAAAACGGGGGACGATTTCTTTATCCAATACCGTATGTCGGTGCTTGAATTGGTAGAAGGTGGCTGGAACAGTGATGAAGCGCAACAGTTTGCCATCGCCCTAGAGGCTGCCGGCGTTAACCTGCTCAATTCCGGCATTGGCTGGCACGAAGCATCCATTCCAACTATCGCGATGGCCGTACCACGCGCCGCATTCACCTGGGCCACCGCCAAAATCAAACAGGCCGTTAACATCCCCGTAGCTGCCGCCAACCGTATCAACACCGCTGAGATAGCCGACGACATCATTCAACGCGGCGACGCCGATATGGTCTATATGGCCCGTCCCTTTCTCGCCGATGCCGACTTCGTCAACAAAGCCCAGCAAGGCCATGACGATGAAATAAACACCTGTATCGCCTGTAACCAATCTTGCCTGGACAACTTATTTAATAATAAAACCGTCAGCTGCCTAGTCAACCCACGCGCCTGCCACGAAACCATTTACCCAAAAATCAGCAAAACCGAAAAGCCGCAAAAAATAGCGGTTATTGGTGCTGGTGCCGCCGGTGTTTCATTCGCTATCGAAGCGGCTAAAAATGGTCATAGCGTGACCTTATATGAAGCATCAAACTGTATCGGCGGGCAACTCCTATATGCGCATAAAGTACCCGGTAAAGAAGAGTTTGATGAACTCATCCGCTACTTCAACACCATGCTGAAAAAGTACGCGGTTAATGTGCAGCTCAATACCAAAGCCAATGCCCAACAACTGCAACAAGCTGGCTACCAAAGCATCGTACTGGCCACCGGCATTAAACCTAGAAAACTGGACATCGAAGGCATCGATAGCAAACACGTTGTCAGTTACGAAGAAGCGTTCAAAAACCCCAAAAAAGTTGGCCAAAATGTCGTCATCATCGGCGCAGGCGGCATCGGTTACGACATGGCGACTTTCTTAATGCACCCTCACACTGGCGCACAGAGCATTGAATCGTTCAATAGCAACTGGGGAATCGATGCCAGCGGGCAAAATAACGGAAGCTTAGCAACCGAAACAGTCATCAACAAAACCGATCGGAACGTCACCCTACTGCAACGTAAGGCAGGACGATTCGGTAAAACATTGGGCAAAACAACCGGCTGGATTCACCAAATTGAACTGCAAAAACGCGGTGTCAAAACCATCGGCGACCTCAATTATGTAAAAATTGATAACGCCGGTGTACACGTAGAACAAGACGGGAAAGACGTATTATTCCCCGCCGATAGCGTCATTATTTGTGCCGGCCAAGAGTCCAACGACGAATTTGCCGACTCACTCAATGAATTTGCTAACGTGTATCGCATTGGGGGGGTTAAACAAGCCGTCGAGCTAGATGCCGCACAAGCAATAGAAGACGCCACTCGCCTTGCTTACGAATTGAATTAATAAAATATCGCTTACCGTTAAAACGACTTACTGATAGCTTTAACAGTAAGCGCTAAAGCGGATTGCATGAATACGCCAGCATGGTGCGGAATAACGCATAATGCTGGCGTTTTACGTTTTAGAAATATCAATCAAGGAGTACATCGGCGAACGGCTCAATTCGTACGGCTGATGCGGATGCTCATTATCAGCTAAGCAACAAACCCACCTTTAGTCTCATTGATACCATTACTGGGAACCTCTATTGCCGTTAATATAGTGTTCTGTTTTAAAGAAAATTCAAGGATGTTAATTTTTAGCCCCAGACAACACAGCTAACATTTTAGCCTCGTTGGTTTCATTATTGCACTGAGATAAACACACTCTATGTAGCCAGGGCCACGAATGCAATTCACTCTAGCTTTGCTATACTTCAGGTCGAAGGTCGAAGGTCGAAGGTCGAAGGTCGAAGGTCGAAGGTAATATGCTGTTCTCGCTGAGAGATATTAATCTAACTTTTATGATTAAATTTCCGTGCAATTCGATATCGGCCTAACGGCTTTTATTCAAGGTGTTAGAAATTATTGAACGAAGGAATCAAGTAATGAATAGCCGGGGTAAACATAATTTAAGTGACTATATTAATGCGCTATCCACCTTTACCGCGAAGCTCACACTCACAGGGCATGTTGAGCTCGTTAATAAATCGGCGGCTAAAGCCGCAGGGCTCCCCATAGACAGTTTTATCGGTAAGGCCTTTAAAGATTGTTATTGGTGGAGCTTTAGTGGTGAAACACAAGACCAGCTAGTGTAGGACATCGAAGATTGTGTCATGGGGAAGCGCATCGACCGTGAGGTCAAAGTTCGAATTGCCGGTGAAAATTTCATGTATGCGCGCTTCATATTAACCCCGATAAAAAATGCCTCTGGACAGGTCATCTATTTAGTCGCTGAAGGGCAAGACATTACCGAGCGCACTAAGGATTTAAGCAATTTAAGTGCCTATATCAATGCACTCGCCACCTTTACCGCGCAACTCACACCGGCAGGTGATGTTGAACGTGTCAATAAAGCAGCGGCGGAAGCCACCGGTTTACCTATAGACAGCTTTATCGGCAAGGCCTTTAAAGACTGCCACTGGTGGAACTTTAGCCGTGAATCGCAAGACCAGTTAGCGCAAGATATTCAACAGTGTGCACTGGGAAAACGTATCGACCGTGAAGTCGAGATACAAGTTGCCGATAAGCAGTTCATCAACATTCATTTCATATTAACCCCGATAAAAAATGTCGTTGGGCAGATCACCTATCTAGTCGCCGAAGGGCAGGATATTACCGCGCGCACGGAGGATTTAAGCAACTTAAGCGCCTATATCAATGCACTCGCCACCTTTACCGCGCAACTCACGCCGGCAGGTGATGTTGAACTTGTCAATAAAGCGGCCGCGGAAGCCACCGGTTTGCCTGTAAACAGTTTTATAGGTAAGGCTTTTAAAGATTGTCACTGGTGGAACTTTAGCCGTGAGTCGCAAGAGCAATTAGCGCAAGACATCCAAGAGTGTGCATTGGGAAAACGTATCGACCGTGAAGCTGAGATACAAATTGCCGGCGGTCAGTTCATTAACATCCGCTTCATATTAACCCCTATCACAAACGCCGTTGGCCAAGTCACCTACCTAGTTGCCGAAGGGCAGGATATTACTCGACGTAAACAGCTCGAATTAACCCTCTTACAAGAAAAAGAAACAGCCGTGAATTTAGCAACCATCGATTCGTTGACAGGCTTACCGAACAGGCGGCATTTTATGGAATATGCCGAAGATAAAATTTCCTTAGCGCAAAGAAGAGGAGATGACCTAGCTTTATTGTATCTTGACCTTGATGGCTTTAAAGCGATTAATGATGATATTAGCCACCACGCCGGCGACACGGTACTAAGCACACTGGGGGATAGGTTCACCCGCTTCGTAAGAAAAGGAGAAATTATTGCTCGCCTTGGCGGGGATGAGTTTGCCATGCTAATTTATGGTTATAAAAAAACAGAAGAACTAGAACTTGCAGCACAACGCTTAATTGAACTTTGTTCTCAAGCTATTTCGATAGGCGAAAGAAAAGTAACAATTGGCGTGAGTATAGGAATATCCACTTACCCAGATCATGCTGTGAGCATAGATGAATTCTTATCAAGCGCAGATAAGGCCATGTATAAAATAAAACGTACAACCAAGGGGTCTTATGCTTTTGCTGATTAGCTAGGAAATAGCATTAGAAAACCCAAGCAAATACAACCGAAGTTATTGCTCGTATCTGCCCCGCTTCAGCTCATTTCCCTACAGGGCGGCGTTTGTTGGCGGCCCTGCCCTCACTTTTTTTATGTGCGACCCGAACTATATATTGTTATGGGATTAGTAATTTATGATTCCATTTACTTTCCGGTTCATCCCAATTGTAGACATCATTGACAGCAAAATCACCTTCCTTTACTGAATAGAACGATACTCGATTGATAATAGAGAATTTAAACCCAATAAAACTATCAGGCCTTGCATCATAACCTTGAGATTTTAAAGAATCCCGAATTTTTCGGAGCTCATTATAATTCTCAATAACACGTCCAGATTTTGGCCCAAAGACTACATAATGCTTTCTGAAGTCAGCATCATGTTTTGGCCAGTCAATATTTAGCTCATCTGTTGATAATTCATCGATACATCCTTCAATACTGATTGATCGAACCGAATGTTGATAAGAATATGTTAATGCAGCTTTTTTGGAAACAGCAAAATCTTCAATTTTTCTTGAGGAAGGAGAGGTAAAGAATTTTGGTACGTTATCCTCATCCAGCATGGTTCCAACTACTCTAGATCTAGGAATCCCATCTTTAGATACAGTACTGAGGACGGCTCCTTGAGGAAAACTATTGCCACTAATTCGCTCTTCTTCAAACCATCTACTTATTTGTTCGAGTGGATTATTCAATTATCTATTTCCTTTGAAAACTTGAGTTTTTGCAGTATATAACGACATAGCTCACTTGCCGACAAAAGCGTAGCTAAACGGCGTTTTGGCGATCAAGTGGAGTGCCTTGCACTGTTTGATTCTTTAAAAAACCGAACTGAGTATAAGAAACCCAACAAGAATTAGTAGAAGACTAGGGTCAGATCTTTATTTTTGCAGCTGTTATTTCCATTTGACACGGTATATCTCACTGATGGCAAGACCACTACGCATTGAATTTAAAGCAATCAAGAGATTAACCGGCTTGGTTTTTAGCACACAAGAGTAGTGCGTATACGTTAAAGAAGATAGGTGAATTGTCAGGGTTACATTACTCCAAAGAGTAATGTCGAATTATTCATGCTGTTATGCAAAAATAAAGACCTGAGCACACTTTCTAGAAAGCTGAATTCTTCGAGTTCTTTAACAGATGTAGGTCACTTCATTATGACTTCTTAAAACTAACGCCAAAAGAAACGGCGGTGAAACTGTCCGATTAGCTGCCTTGTTAGCACAGAATCAAACGATTTGAGACATGCCATGAGTTTCTATTCATCTGACTCTTTGAAATTATTTTTCTTTCTCTATCGACCCACTCTTTGACAACATAATAACTACAAACTCCATTGCTAGTGTGGGAACACCACTAGCCTCTGCTTTAAACTCGAAACCTAAGTAACCACGATCATTTCGTTTTGAAGATAAACGCTTGCTGACAAGAGTGACTGTGAGATCCAGTGTTTCACCCGGATACCAGGGGCGTAACCACTTGATGCTATCAATTCCTGGGGCACCAACCGCTTGGGTCTGCTGAAGCACGTTTTCGATGAAAGGTCGAAAACAGAGTAACTGTGTCTGGAAGCCTGACGCAACAAGTCCGCCAAAGTGGGTGGCTTTTGCTTCTTCCTCATCCAAATGAAATCGCTGTGGATCATACAGCGCTGCAAATTCGGTAATTTCCGAGGTTGTCAGGCCAGGGATGGAGCATTCAAAGGAAAACCCTTCTTCAAAATCTTCAAACCATATCTTTGAGTTAATGGGCATATATTCCTCAGTTTGATCCATAGCTACACTAGCGCTAACACCTATGTAACAGGCCGAACCTCAGTGAGGTCCAGCACACGTTTTTAACGTCGGCGATTGTTAACAGACTTGCTATGTATTGATTCCAGTCGGTTCAACAGCCTTTCATATACGTTTTTCCTTCATCGTTTTTTCAGGTTTCTTTTTCGCTGCCTTTTTTGAGTCTTGACCTTTAGCCATAAATTTCTCCTTTAATTTTGTTGATAAGATATTGGGCGTCTATTAAGCAGATTGAGAATCAAAGTGGTCCCCCTTTAGATTAGATAATTGAGGCTGGCGACAATAAACGCCTGATGAGAAGAGTCCTTTTAAAACCACTTGATCTGTATCCATACAAATTACCGCTTTTATTTGAAACTTAGTTTATAGCTAAAGTGACTCAGTGAACACTAATTATTACGTAGCCATTGGGAAACCAACACCTATGGTATGAATGCTTGTTTTACAAACTAACCTAACCCTACTTTTTTATTCATGATGTTATGCAAAAATAAAGACCTGAGCCCATTTTTTTCTAGGCCGAATTATGACGTAAGCATGTCATAACCACAGCTACGCTCTAAGAAATTAAAGGGGCCCCCTTTAATTAAATTTAGACAAGCCTGCGCCAGGCTGGCGTATTAGATTCTAAAATGTGCCACCACTGCCTCAAGTTCAGCAGCCAAACCGGCAAGGTTTTCACTGGATAATGCAACTTCTTCTGCTGAAGAAGTACTCGATTTGGCACCCTTTGAAACATGGGAAACATAACTATCGATCTCTTTTGCTAACCTTTCTTGACTCTCAGCAGCTCCCGCGACCAATTTTGTTTTATCCATAATCAGCGAGGCTTTATTAATAATTTTACTCATCGATTCAGAAGCCAAGGATGCCGATATCGACATACCGGTTGCATTGACCTTATTTCGTTCCATAACCTCAACTGACCGTTGAGTATTAAACTGCAATCGCTCAACAATTTTTTGAATTTCTGCCGTAGACTCTTGCGTACGCCCAGCCAATGTACGAACCTCGTCGGCAACCACCGCAAACCCTCTACCATGCTCACCGGCCCTTGCTGCTTCAATCGCTGCATTCAGTGCTAACAAGTTAGTTTGATCAGCAATACCTCGTATCACATCAAGAACCGATCCTATGTCAGTACTGTCTTGCTTTAGCTTACTCACCTCAAACGCTGCCTCACTTACCTCCGCAGCCAGCTCACCAATAGAAGCAATCGTTTTGCCAATCACTGCACCGCCTTCATTCGCTTCATGGTCAGCTTCTTTGGCATCAATCAATGAAGCTGTCGCATTAACGGCAGTCTGGTCAATCGTCAATAACATACCCGTCATCGCTTGCGTAATCTGCTCGGTTTGCTGTTGCTGAGCTAGGGCAACTCCTTTCGAGTATTCTGTTGTCTCTAATAATTTATTTGAAGAAGAAGATAATAGTGTTGCCTGCCCTCCCAGCTTAGCCACAACTCCATGTAAATGAGAGACCATCGAATTTAATGAGGTCGCCACATTATTTAGCTCATCCTTCGTGACACTTTCCACTCTTACCGTCAAATCACCCTTAGCTATTCTACTAACCGAATTTTCCAACATATGGATTGTTTTTACCGTCACCAAATAGAAGCCTAGCAATAGGTAAATCAGTACCACTAACACGATTAATATCCCTGTCACGATATTATTACGCTTATTCGTTAAACGCTCCAAACGTTCTGCAAACAAACCATCCGAGCTCAGTAAAAAAGCATCATATAGAGTATAAGCATGGTTCACGGCCAGCCCCCCTGCCGTATAAATATCACCAGTGTCTGCCTCAATAAGGTCGGGGCCTAATATTTCCTCATTAACTCGTTCAGTAAAAACCAAGACCTGTTTCTTAAGCCCTGATTTTTTCTCAGCCAACCGACTCTGTAAAGCAGCATTTTCTTTCAACACGATCTCTAATGCTTTTTCTACCGAATTAAAATAGCCACTGACGCTATTAATCGTCATATTTAACTCTACGCGCTGTTTAAAAGAAACCCAGCCTGTTGCGGCAGACCCTACTGACATCGCTCGTAATTCTCCCAAGCCATCGAGTAGCCGTGGCATTCGATAAACAATCATCTCCATAACAAATGAACTATCAATATCGGGGTCTAAAATAAGGCCCGACGTATTGCTGGCCTGCTCCAACAAGGCGGCAAGGCGAACAATAAGCAAGCGATGTTCGGTTAATAGCTCATCGGCCGATGCTGTCGTGGACGAATTTTTACTTAAAGCCGCCCAATCGTGCTTAATTCCTTGCCATAGAGGATTCGTTCCAAGCTCCGAACCATGGCGTATACTCACCGCATCCATTGCCTCGATATCAAGGCTTATTTGACGTCTTTTATTGAGAATCATCTCCTTAAAGCCATCAGCATCGTTCAAATCTGCGTTAGTTAGCCCCATATGCTCCGAAACATGTTGGTAAAGCATTCTCACCACACTAATATATTCTAAGCCACGCTGCTCTTTATACGTATTATCAATTTCTCGATTAAGTTCATCAATCAAGAGCAATGAAATAACCATTAGTGGCAAGAAAAATAAAACAGAAATAGCACTTATTTTACGTGGGTAACTAAGGCGACTCATTAAATGAATCACTGGGCTTAACAACACTTTCAATTGACACTCCAAGACTAATTATTTATTACTTTACACAGTGGCCTTACCAAACCACCCGACTCAAGGTGCTAATCCAGAGAAAAAATAGCACGCCTAAATTCAGTCCAGCAATGTTATTCAAGTAATATGACAACTGTATGACGAGAGTAATGGGAGCCCCTCTGCTACTAAGCTAGAAGAGGAAGATTGAGTGTATTCCCCATTAAAGGAGACGATGCCCTTTCATGGGTATTATCTAATGCTTTCAAGACCAAGCTGGCTGCCCCCTTGATTTTCTACTTGCGTTACAAACAAGCCTGACCCTACTTTTTTATTCCTGATGTTATGCAAAAACAAAGACCTGACCCCACTTTTTGCTTTTTCGGCTGATCAAGATTTAAAACATACAAGGTTGGGAAGGCGAAGCGCCTCCCGATAACTTAAACATTATTTACGGTATGAAGCTGCCCTACGCCCGATCCTTTTAAACGTTCTTTACCGTCCATGCTCGACATACAAAAACCATCACAAAACTAAGCCCCCCAACGGCGCAATAATTTATCCACGGATTTCTTAGGGGTTTTGCTCAGTTTTTGAATCTGCTCAAACGACAAATCAAACACTCCATAACGCTCGCCCACATCGTCTAACATGGCCATCCATACTTTGGCGGTCATTTGCGCATCGTATAACGCACGGTGATACCCCCCCTCACTATGAATGCGAGCATGTTTCACTAATTCGCCTAATTTATGACTATGGGCCTCTTGAAAAATACGTCTAGACAGCAATAACGAGCAAGAAGGCAAACCGGAATAACCCCGTTTTATACGTTTAAGCTCACCGTCTAAAAAGCGTTTATCGAACGCCGTATTATGGGCCACCCAATTATCACCGGCTAAAAAATCCGCAAAACGTCCTATGACGTTTTCACAAGAATCTGCATTTTTTAACATGCTATTACTGATGCCGGTATAATTTTCGATGAAGCCCGATACTTTAAAGCCAGGGTTCATTAACTCTTGAAACTCTTCAACTACCTCGCCATTTTGTAAACGCACCGCACCAATTTCAATGGCGCGATCCCCCATGGCAGGGGATAAACCTGTGGTCTCAAAATCCAAAATAACCAATGTATCTGCGCGCATAGTTTTTCCTACTTTAAACTCATCGCTATTTTTACACCCTCTCACCCTTAATGGCAGCTTTATGTTATGTTCGCTGCCATTAATCACCTTAAAAACTGAGCACATTAATGGCACGCTATTCTAAAAAAGACACCGTTTCAGAACACAGTAAAACCGACGCCATGGCCATTGCAAAAGGCATCCAAAAGCCAGCGCAAACAAAAGAACAAACCAAGTTAGTAGCACAAGGTATTCAAAAAGGCATTGAACTGTATAAAAAACAGCAAAAACCCAAAGCCCGTGAGTTAGATAAATTACTCAAAAAAGCCAAACAAGCTAAAGTTGAAACAAACACCACTGAAGAAGAAAAAGAACCCCATACCAGCCCTAAACTGCCTTGGGTTTTATTGCTGGTTTCATGGTTAGGCTTTGCTGTTTATGAGCTGACTGTCGGCAATAAATTGGGGTTATAAACTGCACTATAAATTAGGGCCATCACAGCATTAGCCCTATCAAGCCAGTTTATATATAATACGATCAATTATTTTTACTGTTTAATATTCAAGGTGGTTATATGTTAAGTGTTATTCGCAAGGCACTGGGTGCGTTAATTTTGTTCCTTAACTGGGTATTTACCCCAAAAGGCGTCAAGCGTGAAACGGAAATTCAAGCACAGGTTGATGCGCAAACCACCAACCTTGCCCTTTACCAATATAAAGCCTGCCCATTTTGCGTAAAAGTACGTCGCACCATGAAACGCAATACCTTAGACATTGAAACCCGTGATGCTAAACGCTGCGATAATGCCCGTGACGAGCTTGTAGAGGGAGGCGGCAAATTAAAGGTGCCTTGCTTACGCATTGAAGAAGAAGGCAAGGTTTCTTGGATGTACGAGTCTTCTGACATTATTAACTATTTAGAAGA